>Ga0307966_1000452_pt1 | contig 34237 bp, 20 predicted proteins | sample OrgLakmetagen646_FD_203141 | JGI IMG/M metagenome (GOLD analysis project Ga0307966, IMG submission 203141) | Saline water microbial communities from Organic Lake, Antarctica - #646 | ecosystem: Environmental > Aquatic > Non-marine Saline and Alkaline > Saline | place: Antarctica: Organic Lake... | reverse complement strand
CCATGGCGGTATCAATTGCTTTAAGTCTGTCGTCTTTGGATGTGGCCATAATGCTAAATCGTTTTTCGTTAAAGTTTTTCAGATGATAAAAGAGATATGTGACAACATTATGTCACCCGCCGTCTGATTATTTTTCCATTTGACTACTGCTCTGAAAATCGCCCTAATCAATGTTTTATGCTATCAAAAGCGACGCAATTCATAGTATATATGATATATGTTTGATCTATGTGTATGATACAGAAAAACCCAACGGCTTACAGAAAAAAATTTATAGCTGTGTTGCCTCTTCAAAAAGTGCATTTATAACGTCTTCGCACTGTTTTGACGAGGTGTAGGGAGCAGGGCCGAGCCTTAAAATCTGATCTCTGGCGTCTGTAAATATTCCTTTTTCAAGCAGGTTTGCGCGCAGTGTGCGGGCATGAGGTGATTTTAAAGAGAGGAAACCAGCGGTCTCTTCGATCGGTCTGTTTTGGGAGCGTTCGATCTGGTACTCTGGCCTATTGCCTTCTTCAAACAGTTCAGTTAAGTACTTCACCTGCGCCTGATACTGTTTATGCAGTACATCCGGGGTAAGTCCCTGCTTCTTGAAAAAGTTCACGACCTCTGCCGCCCTGAATTGAGAGATCGGGTCGTATGTTGCCGTGGCAAATCGCTGATCTCCGTCATCAAATTGAACAGGTCCGTCGGTTTGTGGCTTGTCAAGTGTTTCGAAAGATGCAAACCACCCTGTGATAACGGGTCGCAGATCAAAGGATTTTGGAAAACGAAGAAAACAGTTGGCCTCGCCCCACTGAAGATATTTATAACCGCCAATCAGAATAAAACAATCTTCCAGGCCTTCTTCTCGAACAGATAGAGGAACTACGTTTGTGCCGTGATAATCGTCAATCATCAGCGGTACCCCGGCTTCGCGACACGCTGCGGCAATTTCAGAAACTTTGGTGTTGATTTCAGCAGTTTCAAAATATATCCGCGAAATCATGACGGCGGATGTTTTATCGTCCAGCTCCTCTATAATCCCGTCGAGCAATTGCTGATCACTGGTGTGTGATACATCAACAATATCAAGATACTCTTCACCAAGTCGTTTTAGCTGACGGCTCATGGAGTGAAATTCACCGGTAGTGGTGATGACTTTTGGCTTATTTTTCAGATCAAAACATGATAGCCATGAAACCAGCAGTACGTGTGTATTTTGTTCCCGGCAGTAGTAACCGTCCGGGTCGTCATAAAAATCACGCAGGTAGTTGCGCATGATCTCGGTCTTCTCAAACCCAATATCCCATTTGGTATCAACTCGGTCAGCGACTACCCGCATATACTCCTGAATCCCTGCAAAGGCTACATCGGGCCAAGCCTGATGGGAGTGGCCGGTGAATAATAGCCGGTTTGCAACATTAAAGTGTGAGTAGTGCGGCTGTAATGCCAGTGCGAGTTCATCAAAGTCTTGCATATGACTGTAATTTGTTTTGATCGGTGGTTCAGCGGATGATAAGAATTTCACGTCGAAGTTTCGTGATTGGAGACACCAAATGTACCGGAAAGGTTCCGAAGTTATCGAATATCGAATGACGAATATCGAATGACGAATAATGAACAGAGAATGACGAAACTGTGCGGGCGCGGAGTATTTTTTGTTCATATGATTGACCCAACGCCTTTCCGGATCCTTCCTCGCTGAGAATCGCTCTTCAGGATGGCGGGCACCTATCAGGTAAAATCACCTGCCTCAGAACGCTCAATAAGCAGCTTTTCATTGACCCGTTTGAGGTGCGAAAGGCGGTTAGGGTTTTTTGAGGCAACTGTCATTTCCCGCTTGCCAAGTGCACCGGGTGCTCGTGCAATGTTCCATCCTGCAACAGCCATGGCGGCCCGGGCGGATGTAGCCGCACTGTAGGTTGTTAGCATCGAATCGTTTGACGCAGAGGAAGCAATTTTTGTGAACAAATCGGAGGTCCAGCCGGCGGGGTTTGAATCGGGTGAGAATGGATCGTGCAGGACGTAATCTATAGGTTTGGGATTGAATAATTCCATTTGCTCAAACGTACCGATAAAGAGGTTTAACGTTACTTTTTCAGATATCTCTATCGTATTCCACTCTGATGTTAAACCGGAAAAAATTTCAGATAAAAGGTTTGAGTACGTAGAGTTGTCAATGTGATTGCCAAATCTCACGGATGCTGCTGTTTCGGGATCGATTGGATACGCCTCAACTGAGTAGAAATCCACGGTTGAGTTGCTGTCTTTTTGCTTGATGTAGTCGAGCATCAGGATCAGGTTCATGCCGGTTCCGAACCCGATTTCGAGTATGCCCAAATCCTCACCCGCTGTAAGTGCATCTAAAAGCCCGCTGGTCTGAAAATAGACATAGCGGCTTTCAGCTACTGCGCCGCTGAGACTATGATAGGGTTGATTGAACTGCCTGGAAATAAGAGTATCAGACCCATCAGCGGTTTTTTTTATCTCCTTAATATGGCTCATATCGTGATTTTTTGTCATAGAGGAATATCTACGATAATTTTTCAGCAACAATTCTGGTGAGAGAGTTGAATATATCCAGACCGCTATTCGCTAAATATAATACCGTTCGTTCCTCCAACTACAGGCAGCGTTAGTGACGTTCGTTCCAGATCCAGAGTCAACTCGGTTCCCGGATCGGGCCGCAGGGTAAAATCACGGTCGCTTGAAAAGATCATCAGACCGATCTGCTGCCCCGCGGGGATTAGCTGATCATCAGGCTGAAGCTCAAAGCTAAAGGTATAAAACTGTCCCGGCTCAAGCGGTTCTCCATTTCGAATGGAGTCATGATTCTGGGGATCCGCCCAGCCCCGTGTGATTATATTATCGGTGATAGCTGCCTCTGAACTGCTATTCCAGGGCAGAGAGACTAACCAAACAGACAGGTTGACGGCCGGCTTGCTGCTCGCTACAGAAACTGTGATTTCAGGGACGCCGGAAATATGAGCCGGTTCCGCTAACGGGGGAGTGACGTATATCAGCCGGTGATCAGTCCATTCGGCCTGAGCAAGCATGTCTCCGGAAAAAGAGAAATTATCAACAACAGTTTCGGTACCTGAATTGTTTGTGCGATCAGTTGACAGAAGGCCTTGTTGTGGAGCCCCGGGCGACGGGTACATCGTAACGTCACTGGCCTGTGGGTTGGGATAGTTCGGGTAAGGCGTTGGCTCTAGCCGATCATCGCCGGCCCGTGTAATCCAGGCTCGTGGTTCATCTTCAATCCCGTTTTCAACATCAAGCAGATAGCGGGTAAACCATCTGTTCATGAGATCCTGAGGTGGCTCACCGCCATGTCCGCCCTGATGGTAGTAAATCATCGAAGGAACGCCTTTTTCTTGCAGTGCCTCATATATTCTATAGCTGTGTTCCGGCATTACGTTCCAGTCGTTAAATGCGTGGGCCATCAAAACAGGCGCTTCCAGATCATCCAGCTGATTCAGATAGTCGCGACCCGCCCAGAAGTCATTATAGTCACCCGTTACACGATCCATACCTTCGGCCATCTCTGTATCACGAACCACCCGATTACTCCTCTCACGATTCGCCTCATCGCCGCTGTGAATAAAATCGTAAAGCACATCAATATCTTCACCGATGTAACCGCCGGGTGACCGCACCAGTCCATTGGACCGATAGTAGTGGTAATAAGAGGTGTTTGGAGCTACAGGAATAATCGCATTCAGTCCTTCAACGCCGGTTGTGGCTGCTGCAAGCGGCAGCGTACCGTTGTAGGAGGTTCCGGTCATTCCCACGCTGCCGGTTGCCCAAAATGCTTCCACCTCTTCACCGCCGGTTCGGGAATCGTATCCGTTTGCACGCCCGTTAAGCCAGTCGATGACTGCTTTTGGTGCAAGAGATTCATTTTCGCCACCCACGGTAGGAGATCCGTCAGACAGACCCGTTCCCGGTGAGGAAGAGTGAACCACAATAAATCCGCGAGGTACCCAGGTGCGAATTTGGCTGTTGGAGATGATGGGGCGTTCTCCTCGTCGCTGAACTTCTGGACCCGGTTTTCGCTCCGGCGGTGTTTCACCAACTTCCTGGCGCACATCCCAGAAGAAATCGTAGGGTGGCCGGGCAGTACCTGCGTAGTAGGGACTGGTTTCATAGATAACGGGCAGCTTCAGATCACCCGATTCGGTTTGTTGAGGGCGGGTTACGGCTACGTGCATTCGATCCGGGTCTCCGTCGCCGTCAGTGTCAAATTCCGTTTCGACCCATAAATCGTGCCGGATCCATGATTCGGGATTTGAAAACTCCTCGATGACCTGCGTCATGCCGTCTTTGATGACAGGCGCGGTAAGTGTAGTGGAATCCTGCGCCCAGCTATAGTGCGGTAAATATAAAAAGCTGAGAATGATTGCAGTATGTAGTAATAGGGAAAGGAGCGATTTTTTCATAAACCCGGGTGTGTGATCGTATTGATTTGATAATCGTCGTTAGAAAGTAGCTTTAATCAGGACTCTGTTCAACTGAGAAGTTTATAAAGCCATAGGATGACTGATCATTCTGAAGGCGGGGTAGGGAAATCACCTACAAACCTTAGATAAGGGGTTGTACAGTTTTTTAATGATGGCATCTGTACATTTTAAGTAACGCATAATTTGGGGGAGTATGGAGGATGATCGTGTAACGGATCAGATAGGTATGGCTAAATCGGCGAGCTGGCATCAAATGTCTGCTAAGGATGCTGTGAATTTTCTTAAAACCTCATCGAGCGCGGGGTTAAGTAAGAGTGAATCTGCCGAACGGCTGAAGGTTTATGGTTTCAATGAAATTGAAACTGATGAAGGGGTGAGCCGCTGGCAAATATGGGTCCATCAGTTTAAAGATCCTCTGATATATATACTGATTGTTGCTGCATTTTTAACCCTGATACTGCAGGACTATGTCGATTCTGTTGTAATAACATTTGTGGTACTGCTCAATGCCGTTATTGGATATTTTCAGGAGTCGAAAGCTCAAAGCGCAATATTAGCCCTCTCAAAACTGGCGGCTCCGAAAGCCCATGTAATAAGAGACGATCGCGAGATGGAGATACCAGGCAGAGAACTCGTGCCGGGAGATATTGTCCTGCTTACCTCTGGTGGCATTGTTGCAGCAGATATGAGAATTATTCAGAACAGAGGCCTTGAAGTGAATGAGTCGTCCTTGACAGGGGAGTCTCTGGTATCACGGAAAAAGAGTGAACCGATTGAGATAGAAAATCCGGTTCCGGGCGATCAGGTGAACATGCTGTTTTCTGGTACCATTGTGAGCCAGGGCCGGGCCAAGGCGGTTGTTGTTAGAACCGGTAAATCTACAGAGCTTGGTAAGATCGCTTCGTCGGTGAAGAGTTTGGGGATCACGAGAACACCGCTTCAGCAGAAAGTGGAACGCATGGGTAATATGATTGCCCTGATGATTATTCTGTTCGCTGTTCTGATTGCAGCAATTGGAATTTTCCATAATATGAGCTCCTACGAAATTTTCACAACGGTTATAGCGATGGCGGTATCGGCTATTCCAGAGGGGCTTCCTGTAGTGCTTACTATAACGCTTGCAATTGGGGTGAGGCGGATGGCGAACCGAAACGCAATTATTCGATCACTTCCGGCGGTGGAAACACTTGGAAGCACGACGGTAATAGGATCAGATAAAACAGGTACACTCACAAAAAATGAGATGACTGTTCGGGAAATATGGGCCGACGGCAGGTTTTATCAAGCTACTGAAACCGGCTATGCTCTTGCCGGGAATATTACTTTGAACTCAGGTAAAGCCGAAATTAAACAAACCAGTGGTCTCTATCACACGCTGCTTGCAGGAACCTTGGCGAATGAAGCGAATGTAGATGCTGTAGAATCAGGTGACCCTCAAGGCGATCCAACGGAAATTGCGCTACACGTGTCGGCCTGGAAGGGAGGTATTCCTCTTTCGGAAAACAGGCTGGGGATGGAAGAGGTTGATATTCTTCCTTTTGAACCGGAGCAAAAGTTCATGGCGACCCTGAACAAAAGTGTGAATGGTCACACGCTGTTTCTGAAGGGGGCTCCGGAATCACTCCTTAAAAAGTGTACTCACATGCTTATTGATGAGGACCGGATCGAATGTGATCAGGAGCGGGTACGCGCGGCAGCGGATAAGCTGGCCGCCGGAGGTCTCAGAGTTTTGGCTATGGCGTTCAAGGAGCATAAAAGCGGAGATCTTATTCTTCCGGAAGATCTCGAAACGGGATATACTCTGGTTGGGCTGCAGGGGATGGAGGATCCGGTGCGTCCCGAGGCTGTTGAGGCGATCCGTATTTCACAAGATGCCGGGATTCGGGTGATCATGATTACGGGTGACCATCTGGAAACGGCAACTGCAATCGGGAAAAAGCTGGGTCTTGGAAACGGTGAATCACATACAGCACTGGAAGGAGCTGCAATCGACAGACTTAGCGACGCCGAGCTTGATAGTCTGCTGGAGCGGACGCACATTTTCGCGAGAGTTTCACCGCAACATAAGTTAAGAATTGTGGATCGGCTGAAGAGTTCAGGACAAATTGTTGCTGTTACCGGTGATGGCGTTAACGACGCCCCCGCATTGCGCGCCGCCCATCTTGGCGTGGCAATGGGGAAAACCGGGACAGATGTTGCACGTGAGGCATCAGACATGGTTCTTTCAGATGATAACTTCGCAACGATCACGGCGGCGATTGAGGAAGGACGGATTGTCTTCTCAAATATCAGGAAAGTGACGTTTTTTCTGCTCTCCACGGCGGCCGGGGAGATGATTATAATATTGGCGGCGGTTTTAATGAACTGGCCGCTGCCGTTTGTGGCGGTTCAGATTTTATGGATAAACCTTGTGACAAACGGCCTTCAGGATGTTGCACTGGCATTTGAACCGGGTGAGAAAGGAATTATTCATCGGAAACCGAGGCCTGTAAAGGAAGGAATTTTATCAGGGAGACTCGTGGGACGCCTGGGCGGGGTTGGTCTGGTGCTGGCGTCCGGAACTGCCTGGATGTTCTGGTGGGCGATGGCAGAAAGCGAAGGTAATCTTGAGCTGGCCCGAACAGTTGCGATGACTCAGATGGTTGTGTTTCAGTTTTTCCATGTTCTGAACTGCAGGTCGCTGGATCGAAGCCTGTTTAGTATTAACTTTTTTTCCAATAAGTTCCTGTTTCTTAGTGTCACTGCAGCGTTTCTGGCCCACATAGCTGTTCTTCATGTAGGTTTTTTGCAATTAATTTTCAACACGGTTCCGCTTTCACTTGAACAATGGGTGATGATTTTTGCGGTGGGCTCGCTGGTAATAGTTGGCGGTGAAATTGACAAAGTAGTGAACCGGTGGAGGAAAAGTTTTATTGGCTAACCAGACGTTAATTCTGAACCTGAGTTCGATTCTTAAATTAGTTGGATGTTACCAAAAACAACCCAAAAAGGGCGTCATCTCGCACTTCCCCATCGGGATCCCTTCGGGAGATGCATGATCTCCTGCTCTTAACAAAGACAGGAGATGCCGGATCTATGTCCGCATGACATAAGTATGGACTTATTTACTTACTAACGCTCTTTTTGGATTGTTTTTGCCATTTTTTAAATCGAACTCAGGTTCTGAATAAAAATACGTTTCAAATCTTCTCTTCCAGATATGTTTACATAAAAATGGCCTGCCAGGCATAAACCCACAGACCATTTTTTCTCTCTCTCTCTTAATTTATTTGAATTGAATCAAAACCATCCGTTTTAGTAACCTGTTTCGATTTATATGGCGAAAAAAAAGTTACGATGGTATCAATTGCAGTTTAAAAAATTGAACCGGAGCACATTCGGCAGGCGCTTAAATAGTAAGTAACTGTCAACATCAGGCGGTCAGTTTTTCCTGAAGATTTAACGTTACACCGTAGTGAAACATTAAACTGTGCTCTCAATTTCATCATGTCAGTAAGTCAAAAATCCTTATCCAAACATAAGGCTCTTTAAATCAGTTATTTGTAGGCATTATAATAAAATAGTGTAGGGAATTTTTGATACTACATGTATGTGGTTTTTTGTGTGATAGTAATGCTCATAGCATAAATGCAGCGGTGTCTAGAAAAATGATTTTCCAGGAAATCTTGTGGGGCACGTGTTCTCAAGGTCAAACCGCCTTCAAATGCTGTATTCTCATAATTTCATTAAGCCCGGTCTTTTGCAAGGGTAGGAGATTTCGCTTTGCGTTCAAAAAGTGAGCGGTTCGAAGGCCGGGTTGACTTTTGCTGAACCTCATTCTCAAAAGTAATTCTGTAGAACCAGAGGATTCAATACATAGAATTTAAACTGCAACAGGACTGGCCTCAGCCTCAACTACTTTTTGAAGGACACCGAGTACACTATCAGGTACTACAGATATTGAATCGATTCCACACTCCACAAGGAATTTTGCGTATTCAGCATTATCACTGGGTGCCTGGCCGCAAAAACCAATTTCTATGCCTGCTTTATGCGCACGCTCAATCACTTCACGGATGGCTGTTTTTACAGCCAGATCGTTCTCATCAAAAAGGTGGGCCATTTTAGCGGAATCGCGGTCTACACCCAAAATGAGCTGTGTCAGGTCATTCGATCCAATTGAGAAACCGTCAAAGTACTCTGCAAACTGACGTGCCAGTATATAGTTTGATGGAATTTCGCACATCATATAAACTTTGAGACCGTTCAGGCCACGTTTCAGTCCGCTTTTTTCCATTATTTGAAGTACTTTTTCAGCCTCTCCGAGAGTCCTGCAGAACGGGATCATCACTATGACATTATCCAAACCGATAACCTCGCGGACATTCTTCAGGGCGCGACATTCCAGTTCAAATCCCTCGCTATAACCTTCACTGTAGTAGCGGGAGGCACCGCGCCATCCCAGCATGGGGTTCTCTTCATGAGGTTCAAATTGTTCACCGCCGATGAGGCCGGCATACTCGTTGCTTTTAAAATCACTGGTACGAACCACTACAGGGTCAGGATACCGTGAGGCCGCAATTTTAGAAATACCGCTCGCCAGTTTGTCGATGAAATACTCCTTCAGGTCAGGATATCCTGCGGTCATTCTCCTGATTTTACGAATCTCTTCTTCATCGGTAACCCGCTCCGGATGTACAAGTGCCATCGGATGGATCCGGATATGATTACTGATAATAAATTCTATCCTGGCAAGTCCGATCCCCCTCACCGGCATTTTCCACCATTTAAAGGCGGATTCAGGCGTGGCGAGATTCAGCATTATATTTGTTTTAGTCTCTGGAAATTTACCGGGATTGATCTCTTCAACGTTGAATTCAAGAAGTCCGGGATAGACTTTCCCGGTATCACCCTCAGCACTCGAGATCGTAATTTCCTGCCCCTCTTTTAGTTGTTTGGTCGCTAATGTTGTTCCCACAACGGCAGGGATACCGAGTTCCCGGCTTACAATAGCGGCATGACATGTTCGCCCTCCATAATCGGTGACGATGCCTGCAGCATTTTTTAAAGCGGGTATCCAGTCCGGTTCTGTCATTGCAGTTACAAGAATTGTGGTCTCGTCAATACCTGTTAAATCTGTTGTATCGTGAACTAATTTTACGACTCCACTAACGATTGAGCTGCCAATGCTCAGCCCGGTTAACAGTGGAAGTGGCGTTTCTTCGGCCAGCTTATAGTTTTTAAAGGTGCGGTCACCAATTCGCGAATGAATGGTTTCCGGCCGTGCCTGGACGATATAGAGTTCGTTTGAGTGATCATCTTTCACCCATTCAATATCCATAGCCCGCTTGTAATGATTTTCAATAATAAGTCCCCATCGGGCCAGTTTCAGTATTTCTTCATTTGTTAAAACAAAGGATTGTCGTTCCTCAAGTGAGGTCGCTACATTTTCGGTGTTGTTACCCTCATCTGTGGAATAGATCATTTTCAATTCCTTTGAGCCAAGAACTTTTTCCAGAATCGGTACTTTATCCGGGTCGTTCAGGTGGGTTTTAAACACGTAGAATTGATCGGGTGTTACAGTGCCTTTAACAACATTTTCGCCCAGCCCCCAGGAGCCGTTAATCATAACTACGTTTGGAAATCCGGTTTCTGTATCAACTGTAAACATCACGCCGGCAGAGGTGCTATCGGCGCGAATCATTTTCTGAACACCGATTGAGAGAGCAACCTGCAGGTGATCGAAGCCCATTTTTTCCCGATACACAATTGCGCGATTAGTAAATAGAGATGCGTAACATTTTTTGCAGGCATCGATCAAACTATCGATTCCATGAATATTCAGGTAGGTTTCTTGCTGACCTGCAAAGCTTGCATTCGGAAGATCTTCAGCTGTTGCGCTGCTGCGGACAGCAACTTCTACCAAGTTATTCTCCGGATGGGTTTTTCCATTTTGCATAAATTTACTGCTCAGATCGATATATGCGTGCCGGATACTGTCGGCTAGCACAATTGGAAACGTACTGTTGGTAAAAAGCTTCCGAATGCCTCGCCCTGCATCATCAAGAGTTATTTTATTTTCGTGGTATTGGTCGAGAAAGTGACGAATTTTATCTTCAAGCTTATTGGAATTCAAAAATAGACGGTAGCCATCTGCGGTAGTCGCAAAACCATCGGGAATATTTACCCCTTTTTGAGTGAGTTGGGAAAGCATTTCACCAAGGGATGCATTTTTGCCTCCCACTTTAGATACATCAGCGATGTTCATATTCCGGAAACGAATGATATAAGGAGTGTCTTTTGAGTTCATGACGTTTCATTTTTTGTGGTGATTATGGATTCGACTCTACTAGTAGAATGCTATCATTTTAATCAAACTCAGTTATGAGACAGGTTAAGCAGTACAACCTGTTTTTTTACAGAAAACCGCTGGCGTTGTGAAATTGCCCCGTAGTTTAAGGCATTTTAAATGTTTCGATTCCCAGGCCGGTCCAATAGTCAGATACGCCGGCAGACTTACTATCGGCGTATCTTTATAAGATCTCAGCTTACCTTGATTTCTTTCGGCTTTTCGGCTTCAGTTTTAGGTATCACAAGTTTCAACACACCGTTGTTAAAACTCGCCTCTATACTTCCTTCTTTAATCTTTTCAGGCAGAGTGAACGACCGATAGAATTTTCCCTGATATCGCTCACGGCGGATATGATCTTTCTTTTCTACCTTTTCTTCCATTTTACGTTCACCGGTTATCGTTATTCGATTATCCTGATAGTTTACTTTTATATCCTTTTTCTCCATTCCGGGGATATCCAAATGAAGCAGATATTCATTTTCATCTTCAGTGATGTCTGCACTTGGCGCCCATGTGCCCAAATCTTTACCGCCGTTATCGCGGCGAAGTGAAAATGGCACAAGGTCATCAAAAAAATGATCCATTTCTCTTCTTAAGGTATCAAGTGTGCCGGGTTCACCGGTTCTTTTTGTTAGACTCATAATGTTTACCTCTTGTATGTTTGATGGTTGTTTATAGGGTATGTATCCCCTTTTCTCTGATTAAGTAACGAATAATTTATGAGAAGAGATTGAGCCTTAGTATGACAACTGTTGTAATAGATGGGACTTATAAGGTATTGGAGTTTTCCCTACATTTTTTGATCCAGCCGTTTTTTTGAGGGTGACTGAAGCAAGGGATAATATTCAGAGAGCAAACCGGGGGAGACGGTTTACGTACGGCAGGAGACGGGCAAAAAATATAGACGGGATAAGGATAATTCTAATCTTGTTTGAAGTGAAGAGGATATGTAAAGCAGCGTCAGTTAAATATCACTCTCGTTCTCTACCCATTTAACTGCGTGAAAAACGAGGTCTGTTGAATTTTTGAAATTCATTTTGTCCTTGATTCGCGATCGATAGGTTTCAATTGTTTTTACTGCTAAATGCAGTTGTTCTGCAATTGCGTTATTACTTTTCCCCTTTCCGATCAGTTCATAAACTTCCAGCTCTCTGTCGCTCAAAATATCAACAGGCGTTTCCAGCGCATTTTTTTTGCCAGACATAGCATTCATCAAAAGCTTTTCACTAATCTCTTCACTCACATAAATGCTGCCACTCAGTACTTTTTTCACCGCTTTTATGAATGTATCGCAGGACTCAAATTTCATGATATATCCCTTGGCTCCGGCGCGCAATGCTCTTTCTGCATACAGGGATTCTTCATGCCGCGAGACGACCAGTATTTTTTGGTCCGCGTTTTGGAAGGTCAAATTTTTCACCAGTTCGATGCCATTAATTCCGGGTAGCGACACATCCACAAGAAGCAGGTCCGGTTTGTATTTTTGAATGGCAAGTTCCGCCTCTTCAGCTCGTTCAAGTTCTGCAACAACCTCAAACCCCTGTTCTGATTCCAGTGTTTCGACCAGACCTTTTCTAACAAGAGGATGGTCGTCAATAATTATTATTTTTTTTTTTCAGCGGATTGCCCATAATAAGTGGTGTTACAGGTTTATGTTTCAGCCGATTTATTTCTCAAACAAACACTAAACATATTGGTGTCTGTTATTGGGAATGATGCACTGTACTCTCGTGCAGTTGTCCTCAGTGCGTGACAGTTCCAGGATTCCGCCCATCACACGGGCCCGATGTTTCATGATTTTCAAGCCTGCACCCTGATCAGATTGATGTAATCTGCTTTCATCAAATCCTTTACCATTATCGTCTACAATAAGAAGCAGGCCATGATTATCTGAGGATAACCGAACAGTTATGGCCGTCGGATCCCCGTGCTTAATCGCATTATTTATTGCTTCCTGTGCAATTCTATAGAGGTTTTGTCCCATATCATTCTGTTCAATTTTAATGGCATCCTCTTCTTCAAATGTGCATTGAATATCAGTCATGCGGCTCACCCGTTTACAAAGGTCTTCAATCGCCCGGCTTAACCCTCTCTCTTTGAGGTCGGCATGGACTATATTCCGGGATAGATTTCGGGTATATTCATCTGCTTTTTTTACAAGCCCGGAAATCTCCTGAACCTCTTCTGCACCCGGAAGTGCGTTGGCTTCCAGTTTTCGGTACAGTATTTCCGAGAGCATTCTGATTCCTGTCAGCATTTGCCCAAGTACATCGTGGAGCTCCCGGCCAATCTGAAGCCGCTCCTCATTACCAATATTCAAAATGCGCCGCTCGAGCTTCCTGCTGTCGGTGAGGTCTCTGATGATTCCTGCATATACACTTGTGCCTTCCAGTATGACTTTGCTTGCAGACAGTTCAATCGGAAAAATGGTACCATTCTTTTTTAGTCCGTCAATCTCTTTGCTTTTAACGGCATCGGCCTCACCATCATTTTTCAAGTACTTGAAGAGATTGCCGTTGTCTTCACTTTTAATGGGGAAAGATATAAGTGTACTTATGTTTTTACCTATCAACTCTTTTTGCATATATCCAAACATATCGAGTGCCGAACGATTTGCGGATCGTATGTTTCCGATCCTGTCGATGGTAATCATAGCATCAATACTGGCATCAAAAATGGCCTGGCTTATGGCTTGATTTTTCTTCAGCCGACTGCTCATAAACTTCAGTTTTTCAATGTCACAAATGGTAATCACACAAAATTCGGATTTACCTTCAGCATTATTCAGAATCGAGGACTTGACATCCAGCCAGATACATCCATTATTTTTCTGTTTAGCATGTAGCCGGCCATTGAGCTTTTTTTCTACAGCCCACTTTTTCAAAATTTCCTTGAAAGAGTGCTCTTGTTCCTCAGCGTAAAGTAAGCTTAGAGGTTTGCCAATCAATTCATCTTCGGGGTAGCCTAGCATGTTTTCACTGGAGCGGTTCATGAAAAGGATATGACCCCGCAAGTCAGTGATAATGACACCGTGAAGTACACTCTCAAAGATTTGAAACTGATCAGTTCCACTTTTGTATCTCATCCTACATCTCCTGTTTCAGGTAATTGCTGAAGTACTCTCTTTCTTCTGAGTGAACTTCAGAATCACATTTAAAATCAAACTCTAAACTTGATTACTTTTCTCCTGTAACATCATTTTGTCTATAATTAATTTTATCTCTTATTGTAGTTAATATCAATAAGTCTTTAAGATAAAAACAGGGTTTTGTCCCTGTCATTACAATAGTTTAAACGAAGGCTTTGCAAAACCCCGGGCAACAGTCATCCCAAACTCTGATACGGGAGCTCCAAACCGGTTATAAGCAATTAAATAATCATCGAAGGTTACATCTTACGCTATAATCAGGTTTTGTAATGCTTTCTAAACATAGGTGTCAGATGGTTCTTTATGAGACAGGTCACCTTCTTTATTCCCCAGTTTTTCCCATTGCTCCAGCAGATAAAGAAGTGCCGGAAGCAGAACAAGAGATGCGAGCAGCATCAGCCCTATACCCGCAACCGCGAGTTCTCCGATACTTTCCAGGCCCGGGTGGTTTGAAAACAGAAGCCCGGCAAAGCCAACCATAGTGGTGAGGGAGCTTACGGTAATGTGCTCTCCGGTGGATACTAAAACTTTTCTTAAAGACCCTTTTCCCTCCTCAAGATACCGGTGCAGAATATGAATCCCGCTGTCGTCACCGATTCCAAGAATAGTTGGCAATACAACAATATTGTAAAAATTCAGCTTCCATCCGGCCAGATCCATAAATCCGAACAGCCAGAGAAAACTGACTATAAGTGGCAGCAAGACGAGGAGAGTCCATTTAATGCGCCTGAAGATCAATATCTTCACCACCAGTATAAACAGGAGAGTAAGGGCTATCATCTGGGGAGCTTCCCGAATCATAAGCCTGAGCATATCGGAGGCGACGATTGAGGTGGAGCCGGCATAGTACGTTCGTCCGTTATCGATTCGGATATCGGATAAATCATCTGCAAAGTTCATTGAATTTCTGCCGTCAGACAATGGAACGGCGGGGTATACAATCACCAGGTTTCCCACGGTTCCGTCTTTAGCTGTAAATGGATCGATAATAAATGAGGGAATGCTGTCAGTATCAATGGGTGAATCTGTAGACGCTGCGTTTTTAAGAATATTGAGCTGGTCTGATGTACTGAAGTTCAGAAATGGGTCTGCCAGTTTGGACCGAATCTGACGAATGCGATTCAGCTTTTGATTTTGTTTGATTTCATTAATTGGGAGTCTGTCATTCAGAATCTCTACAGATGATATGGTAGGCGTTAAGGTGTCAGTCTCTATTCGATGTTCTAACACGCCATGGATACGGATGGCATCTGAGGGGGAGTCTGCAATCACATATGCGGCATTTCTGGTCTTTCGGTCGCTGTAGACTTTTCTTGCAATACGAGACACACGGTTGTAGTTATCATATGTAGGCTCGAGATTACCGAAATCATATTCAAATGAAAGGTTAGTACTCAAAAGGCCCGACCCCACAGTTGCAATCAGGCTGCCAAGAACAATAATCACAGCAATGAGAGTTTTTTTTGATCGTGGAATATGGGGCCTGGTTTTGCCGTTTACGATTAGGCGGAGTGTGGGGACACCAGTCTTTAAAAGACCGGTTTTTTCGAGTAATACGATGAGGGCAGGCAAAATAAAAATCATGGCAAAGATAGATAACGTCAGACCTATACCGGCGATGGCACCGAACTCACTAAACCCTTTGAAATCGGCAACCATCAGAATAAAAAATGCGGCCGATGTTGTAACTCCAACGGCTGCGATGGCCTGACCGGTCGTCATAAATGTTGTTTCAACCGACTCTGAAACGGAATGTCCTTCTCCGCGCTCTTCTATATACCGCGCATAAAAATGTATTCCGAAATCGATACCCATCCCAAAAAGGAGCAGTCCGAGTGTTGCGGTCATAACATTGAGAGTGCCAAATATGACCCACGTGATACCGAACGTCCAGCAGAGACTGACTACAAGCGGCAGTCCAATAATCAGAGCGGTGACGGGCATACGCATGGTTTCTGACCAAAGGATTTTTGATGAAAAAGTGCCGCCTGTTCGGGTCATAAAATTTTTATAGAAAAAATATCCCATAACCAGCAGGAGCAGAAGCGCAGTGCCAGCGGCAAAGGAATTCCTGACATTCAGATAAATCGAATCCATTTCGATAAGAGTACGCAAGAGCCGCCCCGCAAGTACATAAGAGATGTCGTGGTGACCGCTTTCTTCTATCAACCTCGCAGTAAGCCGGTCGAGATCGTCGTAAAGATCCCGGATATAGTCAAGGTCTGTTTGAGAACCCGCCGGGAAAAATTTGATAGCCATGGTGAGTGAATCGGGCGATATCGGATATTCAGACCCGACTAATTCTTCATATTGAAGCTTTAGTTCGTTGGAAAGTGAGTCTGCCGTTGCAGCGTCGTCGTCCAAGTCAAAGTAAAATGGGTTGGCCCGTAATCGTGAGATTTTGATCTGCTCATCGAGAAACGTTTCAATGAGGGTAAGTTCTTCGTCTGTGGTAAAATACAGCGCATTTGATTCCAGAAACTTTATATCCTTCTTATATTCGTACCGATTGAAATAGAGAGTATTGTCGCTCTTTCTAACAAGCGTCATTGCTTCCGGAATGAGCCGTTCAGCAAAAGCCCTGTTTGTTTCGAATGAGGAGCTTTGAAGAATAACTGCCGCTTCATTGGTTGTTCCCACTTGTTCCCGAAGCTGCTCCAGGGCCTGAACACTCGGGTAGTCTTTCGGTATCAGCTTGGAGAAATCGTTGTCAATCCGAATATTGACAGCCAGGGTCAACCCTGCAACTGCACCAATCAACCCCAGCAGTAGAACCGCAACCGGTCGTTTGATACAAAAATGGATCGCCGGCCTGATATGTTGGAAGAAAGTATTCAGCATCCCGTATCTCCATTCGAATGATTGCAATCAGCAGGCGGAGTGCAGATTCAAAATCCGTAACTCTTCAAATAGCCGCTTTAAAAGCCTTGCTTTTGTTTGACTCGTTCTACTGTTACTACATAAAACGCCTGGTTTTCTATAAACTCAACATGGCCATCTATCACCCGTAGATTTTCACCGGGGTGGAATGGCAGCTTTATATCAGGTAACACAACATCCTGATCCGCTACCGATATGGCACCTCCTTCGTTATCCCAACTCTCTTGTAGCCGGATGTAGGATGTAGCGCTTTCAGGCAAGCTAAGCTTCACAATTACCTGTACGGCATCAATTTCCATAGCTCTCCCGGTTTTATTCATATTTACTCTAAAGATAATTTATTCGGTTTCATGCGTTTGGGGATCAGTGTTTCACTACCAGTTCAATAAAGGAATCACTACAAGCTTTGTAGTATGAAAATCTACTGTACTCATACTGTTGAGATCTGATTGAACTAGTAAGAAGCTATGGATGTGAAATATATTTGCGGGATAATCCCCTACAAAAACCGACGGTTAAATATTACGCCTTATGTGGTGTGGATTTACAAGAGAATTGATGAGAAGAGTGGATCTTATATCATTAACAGAAACATGAACTACTTCACAAAAACAGATTGTCATGGAAAACAAGAGAATGAGAACATTTGCAAGCGTATCTGTTCTATTAATATCGCTGATACTTGCGGGAGTCAGCCCGGTTTTTGCACAGCAAAATAACCAGCAGCAAACCCAGCAAATGCGGCAACAGATGCAGCAGCAAATGCAGCAGAAAATGGACCATATGCTTGAACGAACCCGAAACATGAGTCAACAGATGAGTCAGAAGATGGGACAGGCGCAAAATGAGCAGATGCGCAATCAATATCGGATGATGAACCGCTTTAGTGAGCAGATGGGTATGACACTTGGCAACATGAAAAATGCTGCTGAACGATGTCAAATGATGATGAATGATCAGGAGATGATGAGAGATCAGGAGATGAAGCAAGAGATGCAGCGGATGCAGAAACACCTGTTTGATATGACCACGCAGATGGAAGAGGCCATTCAAACGATGGATCAGATGGCACTGCGAATAGGAGCCAGTTAATTGAACTAAACGGGAGGGATTCAAAATGAGCGGATACTGCAGCTTACTGTTAAAAAGGTCAACTCTGTTCCTTGTGGCTCTTTTTACCGGATTCAGTTCGGGTGCTGCTCAGGAGATACAATATAGTGGCGGAGCCGGGTATTCAACCGGCTCCTACTATTTTAATGAGCAGACAAGCACGTTTCATTTGAGCAATGGATTGTCAGCCGGGTTTAAAAGAGTGAGGCTGTCGGTAAACGTCCCTTTTATTGTGCAGTCTACACCCTGGATCTCTTATACACTGCAAGGTGGAATACCAACTGGCGGTTCACAAAACGGCTCTTTAAAAAAACAGGGTGGGGGACAAGGAATGGGGCCGGGCGGAGGTAGTCAGAGAGAGGTTGTGCTGCCTGATACCGTATCATATACTAAAGCGAGTTTTAGTGACCCCTCGATTCAGATTGGGCTGAAACTTTTTTCTGGAGCGCAAACCCAGTCCACAATTACTCTAAACGGCTACCTGAAAGCACCGCTAACAGATCCATCAACCGGCTATGGTACCGGTGCCTGGGATACCGGAACCGGAGTATCGGTATCGCAGGGGGTTGGTTATTCATGGATGCTTTTTGCCGACGCAACCTGGTGGTGGCTGGGTAATATGGACGACCTGACACTCAATAACACCCTGGCATTTAGTGTCGGGATGGGCAAAATCCTAACAGGAACTTCCTGGATAGTCAATGCTGCCCTGTCCGGCTTTACAACGGTGATTGATAATTATGATCCGCCGCTGAGTATTATGGCCGGTAGCGGGTACAAGGTTAATGACAGAGTGTTTCTTAATCTATCACTTGAAGTTGGGCTTAGTGAATCATCCCCGGATGTTTCAACAAGCGTAGGCTGGAGCGTAATATTATAGCTAAAACCAAAATCTATAACTATAAATTTTAATGTGGAGAGACTTATGAGTAATCACGCAAACCTCGAAAAATATTGTAATGACACGAAATTCTGGCTGAATGAGATTGCCGAGGATATCGGGTACCCCGAAAAACCTGAATGGGCCCTTAATATTCTAAAAGCTGTACTATCGACAATTCGTGACCGAACGACTGTGGAGGAAGTATTTCACCTTTCAGCTCAATTACCGGTTTTAATCCGCGGATTTTATTTCGAAGGTTATAACCCAACCGGAAAACCGATGAAAATGTATTCGGAGGAGTTTATGCATCAGATTAAAAGCCAGATCGGTCCCTCAATTCCCGTCAGTTCAGAGGACGCGTTACGTGCGATCCTGGGCATGTTGTATAAAAAAACTTCTCATGGAGAACTTGAAGATATTAAGCACTCGATGCCCAAAAATATACAGAGGCTGTGGGCGAATCATATGCCAAATGAACCCTCTATGCATTAATTTAACGACATCTATTGAAAATTAAACTCTGATGAATCTAATTTATAAACATAGGAGAGTCTGCCGTGTCATTTGCAAAAGTAATTGAAGTGATTGCGGAAGGAGATACGGCGGAGGAAGCTGTAAAGAATGCTGTAACAGAGGCTTTTAAAACAGTAAATAAAATACGGAGCATAGATTGCAAACATATACAGGCGATTGTTGAGGACAATAAGGTGATCAATTACCGGGTGAACGCAAAGATTACGTTTATTGTGGAATCTGGTTTGTAGAAATGCAATTGCCACAATCAATGGAGCACGATTTATTTCAGTCAGAGAGATCACTAAGGCTCTGGAGATGCAAGGGCTGAATTGTATTTGTTTGCAATAGAATTATCACTGCATGCGGGTATCGGTCGTTTTAGAAACAGAGACGTTGAACATGTGTCCCATCACAGAGATTAACAGATAATTTTGTTCAATCAGAGAATAACAGAGCTAACCTGACTGTAGTAATAAACTGTCAGTTTGGACTCCTCAGTCGACGGGTGCTGTAAACCTGAGGTCGATTTAAAAAAATGGCAAAAACAATCCAAAAAGAGCGTTAGTTAAGTAAATAAGTCCATACTTATGTCATGCCATGCCAGGGCGTGGCATCTCCTGTCTTTGTTAAGAGCAGGAGATCACGCATCTCCCGAAGGGATCCCGATGGGGAAGTGCGAGATGACGCCCTTTTTGGGTTGTTTTTGGTGACATCCAACTAATTTAAGAATCGAACTCAGTTTGTAAGTAAACAGGGCTGACATCAAAATGTTCTCAGGCCGCGCCAAAACGAGAATCAGATGATATGATAAAATGGGCCGTGAATCTGATAGGGCAGAGAATTGACAATCAATCATCCCATTACAAGTGAGATGTCGCATTCCTTACAAACAGTGTCAGGGCGATAACTTATTATACCTTTGTACACAGTTCTCATTACTGAGATCTGCGGGTTAAAATTTGATAGCAGCCTGAAAACCTGACTCTACAGAGTACCCTGGAAGAAAAAAATCGCAAAAAGAGAACAAGGGAAATGATGGAAGCCCAAACTGTTTCGTTTAATGTTGAATATTTAAAAGAGAGCGCGAAAAACATTGCCTTAAGCCACACGAATGTTGTGAGAGGCAAAGGCGTGCGCCCGATAAAGCCAATTCTCGCTGATGCGAAGAGTACTCTAACAGATGCTTACCGGGTACTGTCAGGTTATGCAAAGGCGGAAGGTGAGCTTTCGCCGGCGGCAGAGTGGCTTATCGATAATTTCTACATCATACAGGAGCAGATCGTACAGACAGATAACGATTTTCCGATTCAATACCAGAAAACCGTTCCGTTAATACTTAAAGGTGAATTGAAGGGATTTCCCAGGGTTTATGAACTGATTCTCAACTACCTGGCACTTACCGATAATCTGGCAGATTATGATTCGCTGATCCAGTATGTACAGAGCTATCAGCAGGTAGTGACACTGGAACAGGGGGAGATCTGGGCTATCCCAATTATGATCCGGTTAATTCTGATCCAAAAGCTTGCTGAAAAAGCGACTCGTATTCTTCATCGAAAAAAAATGAAGAAGAGCATTGAAAAACTTGTTTCCGAACTCGACCCGAGAGAATCCAGAGAGCCGGGTGTAACCGTAAATATGCTATCGAGCCGGTTTAACAGCAATGAGGAAGTAAAAAGAGACGCCTTTTATCTTGTGGAGCTGTACAATCAGCTTCAATCTTCTGGTAATCTGTTTGATGAGGAGAAACGATGGTTTAACTATCGGTTTCAGCAGGTTGATATGCGACTTGAAGAGGCAATGCGGTTTGAGGCTCAAATTGAATCGCGCTTACAGGTAAGCGTCCAGAATGCAGTTATTTCGCTCAGAAATAGTTCAGAGATTGACTGGTCGGATTTTGTTGAGGAGTGCTCGGTCATTGAAAAAATCCTGAGGCTTGATCCGGCAGGGCGCTATCATAAGATGGATTTTCAAACACGCGACAGCTATCGAAGAGCGGTAGAACGCCTGAGCAGACGATCGGACCTGTCGGAGACGGATGTTGCCGAGCAGGTTCTGATGATGGTTGAGGAGTATACTCAAAACCTTCAGGTATCGGCCGGAAGCAGGCTAAATAATGACGATGTCGTGAAGTTTCATGTGGGATACTTTCTGGTTGGAGACGGATTTGATGACCTTTCAAAACGGGTGAAATATGCCATGCCACTGAAAGAGAAAGTTCACCGGCGCCTTGAAAAATCTACCAGTCTGTATGTTTGGGCCGTAATTCTTCATACGATTGCGCTGATGGTGATTTTATGGGTTGCAACCGGTTCGATGACCTTGTCAACAGCACATGGGCTGGCAGTACTTCTGGTGGCGCTCTTTCCCGCTCTCGACCTGTCGATTTCGGCAGTTAACCGATTTTTTGCGTTTTTCCTTCCGCCACGGATCTTGCCCAAAATGGAATTTGAGGAGGGCATACCCGACAATGCCCGAACTATGGTTGTGGTGCCTACCATGTTCAGTTCACCTCAAGATGTGCGGCGGCAGGTTGAAAATCTTGAAATACGATCCCTCGCGAACCCGGATTCTGCCCTTCAGTTTGTATTGCTTTCCGATTTCAGAGATGCCGATCAAAAAGAAGAGGAGGCAGATTCCAAGATTATTGACGCTGCAAAAGAAGCAATAAACGAGCTTAATTATAAGTACACATCACGTTACGGAGATAAATTTTTCTTTCTGCATCGGGAGCGGCAGTGGAACGCATCGGAAGAAAAATGGATAGGATGGGAGAGAAAACGGGGGAAGCTGGAAGAGTTCAATCGTCTTCTTTTTAATACAGACAGCGAGACCGGGTATAAATTTATCGGGGGGAAGTTTTTTGATTCACTGAAAAAGGGGGATATTCAGTTTATAATCACTCTTGATTCCGATACAAAACTTCCGCCCGACAGTGCCCGGCATCTTGTGCGGACGATTGCTCATCCGTTAAACCGGCCGTGGTATAATGAGGATCTGAAACGTGTTACGAAAGGATATGGAATTATCCAGCCGCGCATTTCAATTCCGGCTGAGTTCTCCAGAAAAACCTGGTTTACCCGAATATTTTCAGGAAATGTAGGGCTCGACCCATATTCAACGGCCGTTTCCGATATCTATCAGGATCTCGCAGGTGAAGCAATTTTTACGGGGAAAGGTATTTATGACCTGGAAGCCTTTCACAAGGTTCTTGACGAACGCTTCCCGGAGAACAGAATCTTGTCGCACGATCTTATTGAGAGCACGTATCTGAGAGCAGGTTTGGCCACCGATATTGAGTTGTTTGACGATTATCCATCAACATATACTGCTTTCAGCAACCGCAGCCATCGCTGGATTCGGGGTGACTGGCAGATTGCCTCATGGTTATTTTCAACGGTGCCGACTCGGGATGGCAAAGAAAAGAATTCAATCAATTTGTTATCAAAATGGAAAATATTTGATAATCTCCGGCGCTCGCTGAACCCTTTTTTCCTGATTCTTTTCTTCATAGCCGGCTGGTTTTTACTTCCCGGATCTGCTTTGATCTGGACTGCTGCAGCGTTTGGAATTCTGGCGTTTCCAATCTATGTGAGCCTCTCAAGTGATATTCTGAACCGGCCCGCAAGAGTACGCTGGAAACTTTATTTAGAGAAAATTCATGATAACCTGAAGATCAATTCGGTACAGACAATCTTTACGCTCATCATACTTCCCCATCAGGCGATGGTTCAACTGGACGCGGTAATAAGAACTGTCTATAGATTGCTGATTTCGCGAAAGTATCTCCTGGAATGGACCACTGCATCGCAGATTGAGACAACCAGTGCCAACTCTCTGAAGACGTATATCAGGCAAAATATTATTTCCGTTTTTCTTGCAGCAGGTATTTTAGCGGTCACACTGAGCTCAGCCCCGCACTACCTCTGGATTGTAGTTCCATTTGTTATTCTTTGGGGAGGCGCCCCGTTTTATCTTTGGTATGTAAGCCAGCCGACACGTGTGAAAGATCAGCCACTTTCGAATGAAGATATATCCAGGCTTCGCATATACGCACGGAAAACATGGTTTTATTTTGAGCGGTTAGTCAATGAAGAACAAAACTGGCTTCCACCAGATAACTATCAGGAAGACCCTCCGATTCCGGTTGCAGGTCGAACGTCTCCTACGAATATCGGGCTGGCGCTTGTTTCGACACAGGTTGCCTGTAATATGGGGTATATCACGTTCGGTGAACGGCTGGAGAGGATGTTGCACACGCTCCACACGCTGGATAAGCTGGAAAAATTCAATGGCCATTTCTATAACTGGTATAACACCAAGCTTGGAGAGGTGCTGTCTCCTAAGTATATCTCAACTGTTGACTCCGGCAACCTGGCTGCCAGCCTCATAGTTGTGAAACAGGCGGTACTTCAGGCGATGGAGAATCCACACATTAACAAACAAATATGGAGTGGGTTAACGGAAACTCTGATGGCTGTTAAGGATATTTTTGAGACGTTTGAAGGGGATGAGTGTTTGTCGGGGGATTGTTATGAGCATATCATAGCGCATTGCAATAAGATGCTTGAACAGGTAAAATCACGGAAATCTGTTGGTCCGGAACACGACCTTCAGCTGTTAAAAAATTTAAAGGAGAATGCTACATCACTCTGCTCGGCAGATTTGATGCCACTCGGCAGCACTCTTGATGATAAAATGATGCAGAATCTTCTTTTCTGGATTGAGAGTCCGCTACGGATGATTGAAAGGGCAATTAATGAGTTCAAAATTTTAAGCTCACTAAAGGCGGATTACCTTACAAAATTTACCGTAAAAGAGCTCCTGAGTCTGCTGGAAAACGACGCTGACAACAATGCGTCATATAACTTGCTGAAACGATGGAAAAGTCAGGCGGATGAAATTATATATATGTGCGAAAAATTTATTGATGAGATGGATTTTTCATTTTTGTATGTCAAGGATAGAGGTCTGTTCAGCATCGGTTACAATGTAGAAAAAGCTAATCTTGATCAAGGAACGTACGATCTGCTGGCAAGTGAAGCCCGTATATCATCCTATATCGCCATCGCAAAAGGGGATGTTCCGGTAGAACACTGGTTCCGCCTCAGCAGACGGCTCACGAACCTGAATAGAAGTGAAATACTGCTGTCCTGGGGCGGTACAATGTTTGAGTACCTGATGCCGGTACTTTTTATGCGCAATTACACCGAAACACTTTTAAGCCACACGTCACTTTATATAGTTGAGTGGCAAAAGGAGTATGGCTCAAGGCGGAATAAACCCTGGGGGTACTCGGAGAGTGCGTATGGCTTACTGAATATCGACCTGCACTACCAGTACAGGGCTTTCGGAGCTCCGGGACTGGGACTTAAACGGGGGCTTGCTGAAGAGTACGTGGTAGCTCCCTACGCATCGATGCTGTCTCTGATGATAGAACCCAAAAAATCACTGGATAATCTGGTCAAACTTCAGGACATGGGTGGCAGCGGAGTCATGGGGTTTTATGACGCGATTGACTTTACCCCACGCCATCTTAAAGAGAATGAGCACTACCGAATTGTTAAAACCTACATGGTTCATCACCACGGAATGAGCCTTATTGCTATTGAAAATTTACTGAATCAATCATCAGTTCAGAACTATTTTCACTCCGATCCCCGTATCCGGGGGTGTGAATTGATCCTGCAGGAACGAATACCAAGAGGAGTCCCGATTAATGAACCTCACCCAATTGATGCAGAGCTTGAGCCTGGTGAACAAAAATCAGTTGAACAAGTTGTAGAACACGTTGGCATGAATCAGCTTGACGCAACTCCACCGAGGGTACATATGCTCGGTAACGGGAATTTTTCCATGTTCCTGACACATGCAGGGACAGGGGCGTCTTCCAGTAATGGAATTACGCTAAATGCCTGGGATCCTGACCCGACCACTGATTCGCTCGGGTTCTTTTTCTACATCAAAGATATGGATTCAGGTACCTTCTGGTCGTCCATGCATCAGCCGGTCAAACGTAAGCCAGATCGCTATGACACCTGGTTCCATAATGGAAAAATTGTTACATCTCGTGTGGATGACTGGATTGAAACCACTACGCAGGCGTCAGTATCTCCGGATCATCCGATTGAGATTCGAAAGCTCACACTTACCAACTATTCACAGAAAAACCGCACGCTCGAGATTACAAGCTATGCTGAAGTGGTATTGAATGGCTGGCAGGATCACCGATCGCACCCCACGTTTTCGAAGCTCTTTCTGCAGACCGACTACCTAAATGAACTCCATTCGATACTTGTAAAAAGAAGGCCGCGTTCGGCTTCTGATAAGCCGCTGTGGCTGGTTCATACCTATGCCGGGCCGGAACAGGATAACCGAACAGGTCCTCTTCAGTTTGAAACAGAAAGATCCCGGTTTATAGGAAGAGGCCGATCAACCGCTAATCCGGCTGCAATGGAGGATGGATCCACCCTGTACAGCACTATTGGTAATGTTTCAGATCCAATTGTCAGCCTCAGGAAAAAAGTGATTCTGGGACCTGGAGAAAAAGCAGAGTTCACGTTTGGGCTCGGTTTTGCGAAGTCGAGAGAAGAGGCGATGCAGTTAGCCGATATTTACGATAACAGCTATGCAGCTGACAGGGCGTTTAAACTTGCAGATGTCTACAGTTCTGTGGAGCTGAATCACCTTGGGATTTCATCAAAACAGGCGCACTATTTTCAAAAACTGGCTTCCTGGATTCTTTATCCGGACAGCAGATTCCGGGCAGATGAAGAGGTGATCAGGCAAAACCGGCAGTTGCAGAAAGACCTTTGGGCGTACGGTATTTCCGGAGATTTGCCACTTGTTGTTTTCAGAATAAATAAAACAGATCAGCTTAAACATGTTAGAATGATGTTGAAAGCACACGCTTTTTGGCGGGCAAAAGACGTCGAGACAGAATTGCTGTTTTTAAACGACCACGCTCCCAGCTACGTGGATGAGCTGCAAGAAGCTATTTCGCAGGCGATTGAATCGTCTACCGATCGGGAAAGAATGAATAAAAAAGGGGGTGTTTTTATACAGCGGTCAGATAAAATATCGGAAGATGATATGAATCTGATTCTTACTGTAGCTCACATGGTATTCGAGCACAAACTCCCGAATCTATCGGAGCCGGGTAAAGATCTGCAAGATGTTTCATCATGGATGGCGAATGACCCGGGGTCAGACGAGAATAAGGTGAAAGGGGGGAGTTGGGACCCATCAAACGTGTCGGAAGAGAGTACCGAAAATTTGAAGTTCTTTAATGAGTATGGAGGATTTACAGAAAATGGCGAGGAGTATCAGATTGTCATAAATCCTGATCCGGATACCGGCGTACCGCAACTTCCGCCTGCCCCCTGGATCAATGTGATTGCAAATCCTGACTTCGGTTTCTTTGTGACTGAGAAAGGGTCGGGCTATACATGGAGCGAGAACAGCCGTGAGAATAAACTTACCGGGTGGTCGAACGATCCGGTGACAGATCCGGCATCAGAAGCGTTTTATATCAGGGATGAGGATTCAGGCAGGTTATGGTCGCCAACAGCCGGTCCTGTTCCCGGACGGGGATCGTACCGGGTTTCTCATGGGTTCGGTTATACGCGTTTCAAACATCATTCAGAAGAGCTAAAGCAGGAACTTATACAGTATGTACACGCCGAAGACTCCGCCAAAATTTCAACTTTGACCATCGAAAACAAGAGTGATACGTTGAGGCATGTATCTGTCTACAGATACCTTGAAAGGGTACTTGGTGTGGATAAAAGTATTTCACACCGGCACATTATTCAGAAATTATCGGAAGACGGGCGAACAATCTTTTCAAAGAACAATTATAACAGTGAGTTTGCAGGGCGCACTGTTTTTGCTTCGGTCATAAAAACTCCGGAAGAAACAGATTTAAGCTTTACGACCAACAGGCAGATGTTTATCGGACGAAATCGCTCGTTGAGCCACCCTCTGCTGGCTGAATCAGGTGAGCCGCTTGATAGCAAGGTGATGGTAGCGGTTGATCCGTGTGTGGTATTTCGACTTGAAACCGACCTGCAGCCGGGTGAACAGGTAGAATATATCTTTGTGGAAGGGGAGGCCCGTTCGCAGCTGGAGGCTTCTGAACAAATTCATCACTACAGGAAAAAAGACCTTTCCGGGGATGAATTTGAAAGCATTAAAAACAGCTGGAAATCTCGCCTTTCACAGATTCAGATTGAAACACCTGAACCCTCGATGGATATGCTGATCAACGGCTGGCTGATGTACCAAAACTTATCGTGCCGAATGTGGGGGCGTACGGCATTTTATCAGTCCGGCGGGGCATTTGGTTTCAGAGATCAGCTGCAGGATTCCATGGCTGCTCTCTATGCTGATGCACAACTAACCCGGCAGCAGATTCTGCTGCATGCCGCGCATCAGTTTAAAGAGGGAGATGTGCTTCACTGGTGGCATCCGCCCACGGGCAGAGGCATCCGCTCAAAAATATCGGACGACAGGTTGTGGCTGCCTTATGTTACCGATTTCTATATAGGGTCAACTGGAGACGATGCTATACTTGACGAACAAGTAGCTTATCTCACGGCACGAAAGTTAGAAGAGTATGAGCACGAGGTATATCTTCAGCCAAAAATTCTTCAGGAAAATGAAAGTCTCTATCAGCACTGCTGCAGGGCGATCGATATTTCGCTGAAGTTTGGAACACACGGGCTTCCGCTTATTGGAGCCGGAGACTGGAATGACGGCATGAATCGTGTTGGCGATCAGGGTAAGGGAGAGAGTGTTTGGCTGGGATTCTTCATCTACGACATACTGGCCCGGTTCGAAAAAATTTGCCGCAAAAGAGGGGATGTTGAAAGAGCCAACACCTACAAAAAACATGCGTCTCAACTCAAGGAACGGCTTAATAATGAGGGGTGGGATGGCGAATGGTATCTGAGGGCCTTTTATGATGACGGCTCCCCGCTGGGATCATCATCAAATACCGAATGCCGGATCGACGCAATTTCGCAGGCGTGGTCGGTTCTCTCAGGTGCAGCCAAGGTGGAGAAAGGGGAAGCCGCACTGCGATCAGCCGAACATATTTTGATCTCTGAACAAAACCGAATGATCCGGCTCCTCTATCCACCGTTTGATCAAACCGAAAAAGATCCGGGTTATATAAAAGGATACATACCCGGTGTCCGCGAAAATGGCGGCCAATATACACATGGTGCACTTTGGCTGATCAAGGCATTCGCTGAACTGGGTATGGGCGGCAAAGCCGTCAGCTATTTTAATATGGTGAATCCGGTAAATCACGCGCTGAACAAAGATGAAGCTCTGCAATATAAAGTGGAACCCTATGTGGTTGCCGCGGATGTATATGGAGAGCCACCACTGACAGGAATGGGCGGCTGGACTTGGTATACAGGGTCAGGCGGCTGGATGTACAGGGTTGCCTTGGAATCCATTCTCGGATTCAGACTGTCTAAACAGGCATTTGAACTGAGCCCCTCGATTTCAGGCGACTGGCCAGAATTTACGATTAGGTACAGGCCTGATGAACATGGAACCGAGTATGTCATCACCGTAAAAAATCCGGAAAAATTAGAACAGGGAAAACTTGCAGGAACGCTGGATGGGAAAGAAATAAAATCACTGGGTAAGCGTGTGAAAGTTAAAATTAAAAATGATGGCAAGCAGCATCAGCTAACTTTGACTATGAGCCCATCAAAAGAAAATTGACAGGCTTCATATTGAAACCTAATGCCCGGTGTAGGGATATTCATTACAGGTAGTGATGACTGAATCCTACTGAGATCATAATCTTTGAATGCATTCAAATGGAATGATTCCTTGTAACTTTAGTAATAACAGTTATTCAAAGAGGCGGAGAATATGGATATAAATAGTAAATCACGAGACATCAAAGTATCAGTTATCGAATCTGAATTGTTAATGCGGCAGATCATGGCGAGCATGATGCGCAGAGCCAGCGGTATTGTTCTTTCAGGAGCAACTGCATATACAAATGAACCGGAAGCTGTTTCCGATGTAATGCGGCAGATGCCCGATGTTCTGATGCTGGCGGTGCCGTCGGTAGATTCAGAGGAGATGAACTTATTCAGGCGCATTCGTAGCGTGTTGCCGGAACTTCCGGTTGTGTTATTAACACCGCGGAGTAGGGAAGGCGCCAAGGTTGCTGTGAATGGCTTAAGGCAGGGAGCAGTAGACTATATTACAAAACCGGACCAGCGGAACGGCCTCGTTCTTGCCACTCAACATTTTCGTAAACGTGTCTTTCCAGTTGTCAGGGCCGTCCCCAGGCTAAATTACAAGCGGATCGGCCAGATCAAACCAAACGGACAGTTTTTCAATCCTGATATCCATGCTTATAACACGCCAGCTGGCAGTGGTCGTGCATACCAGTTGAACTACGGCCTGATATCGATACATGGATGCCTCGGAGCAATACCAAGTTTATTTCAGCTACTCTCAAAAATACCGTCACAAATACCTGTTCCCATTATGGTTGTTCAGCATATGCCAAAAATTTTTACCGAGGAGCTTGCACGCCAGCTTGACGACGTTACATATCTGCATGTCAGAGAGGCGACAAATAACAGTGCACTTTTGCCCGGGCAGGTCTATCTCGCTCCGGGTGGATATCATGCAGTTGTTCGGGAGGAGGGCAGCCGTCGTGTAATTAGTTTGCACCGCGGAGTCAAGGAGCATCAATGCAGACCGTCGGCCGATATGTTCCTGCGTTCTGCTGTGCAGGCCTATCATGGAAAAGTGCTGGGCGTATTTCTTTCCGGCGGTGGAAAAGACGGAATTGATGGTGCACGAGATATTTTACAAGCGGGCGGACGGATTATTCTTGAAAATTCTGAAAGCTCAATATTGAGAGATGTTGCGGAAGAGATCAAGCTCATTGGTCCGAAACTGCCGGATAAACCGGTAGATCAAATACCCGGTGAAATTCTTAAACATTTAATTACTGAACAAGGTCATGACAGGATTTCAGTTTCGGGTTGAGAAATCCGGATGCTGCAGGTATTCAATGCAGAAGTCTTATATCACAATTCAAAACTTACAGGACAGGGGGGTAACACATGATTAAGCGAATTTTAGTAGCACTCGATCCGGACAGTGACACGCCAATTGCCACTCGATATGCTATCCGGCTTGCCAGACGGTTTGATGCAAGCCTTACAGGACTTGCAGTTATTGATCAGACAAGTATTAATCTTGCAATTGATATTGGCGGATACGGTACCGAAGCGACGGGGCATCAAATTTGGTCTGCTATGGCCAGCGACTCCCGGGAGGTTGCCGATAAACTGTTGACATCATTCAAAAATGAAGTAGACAAGGAAGGGGTCAGATCGCGGAACCTGAAGAAACACGGAGCCTCGTTCGAATTGATTATTGAAGAGATGAAGTATCATGATTTACTGGTTGTGGGACGTGATTCTCATTTCTTTTATAACCAGCCTGAGACGGAAAGCGGAACCCTTGCTCAGATTGTAAAAGGAGGAACGGCACCCACAATGGTAGTGATGGATCAATACAAAAATGTAGAGCGGATAATGGTGGCCTTTGATGGCAGCGGGCCAGCAGCAAAAACCCTGAAAAGTTTTGTGCATCTACTGCCGTATGGAAAAGATCTGGAAATTGAACTTGTTAATGTTACCGTTGGCAATTCAAGCCAGGAGATGAATACAGCGGCTACACTGCTTAATCAGGCGGAGGACTACCTGAAAGAGCACAATTTCAGATATATTACTAAAACAGTACTTGAGCCGGGAGATCATGGAGAGCGCATTCTGAATCATCAGGAAGAGAAAAAACCGGATCTTCTGCTCTTAGGCGCTCATTCAGTATCAGCGATCCGGCGAATCACATTTGGATCTACAACTCACCATTTGTTTACCCAAAGCCAGGGCCCACTGTTTCTGTGTCCGTGAAGAAAGGCGGTCTTTTGAATAGATTGCAGGTTTGCTCTCCAGAGGGGCAAAAAGCGAGCTATTTTTAAACGATGGTAATACAAAAACATCCGGAATCTTAAAGAGCCGGATGTTTTTTATTTAAGAACATTGGAAGGATCAGGCGGAAACAGCTTCTTTACTGAAAAACTCCTGAGTTGTCGTTTTGTAGAGAGGTTTGCCGATTAACGTAGCAGACGTACACTCCATAATTTCAACAGCTACATAGTCACCTTTTTGATAGTGATCTTTATCAAATACGACCATTTTATTAGTATCAGAGCGGCCACTGAGCTGTTCATCGGATTTTTTGCTATTTCCTTCAGCCAGAACAATGTGCACATTACCGATCTCATTCTTATTTCGCTTCTCCTGAATCTTCATCTGCTGTGAGATGATTTCTGACAGTCGCCTTTTTTTCACATCCTCAGGCACGTCATCATCATATTTTCGGTGTGCAAGTGTACGCTCACGTTCAGAATAGGCAAACATATACGCAAGATCATATTCAACCTCAGCCATTAACGTCATAGTGGCGTTGTGTTCCTCTTCCGTTTCACCGCAAAATCCGGCAATGATGTCGGTCGAGAGTGATACACCCGGAATAATCTCGCGCATGCGCCGGGTGAGTTTTAGATACTGTTCACGAGTATAAGGTCTGCGCATCCGCTCCAGCATGGAGTCGCTTCCCGCCTGTGCAGGAATATGAATATAGTTGCAGAGGTTAGGCCGCCCGGCTATCAGGTGCAGCAGGGGCTCAGGGAAATCTTTTGGATGAGGTGAGGAAAATCTAAATCTCACTTCAGGATTAACCTTGCTGGCTTCATCCATAAGACGTGTAAAATCAATATCCTGATATTGGTATGAGTTAACGTTTTGACCAAGAAGCGTAATCTCTTTGTAGCCCTGATCGCTGAGCTGCTGAACTTCACGCAGAATACTTTCCATCGGCCGGCTTCGCTCTCGTCCGCGCGTGAACGGTACAACACAGAACGCGCACATGTTATCGCAACCGCGCATGATGGATACAAACGCCGTGAGGCCGTTTCCGCTTGTACGGACAGGTGTTATGTCGGCATAAGTCTCTTCAAGCGACAGAAGTACATTTACGGCTTTTCGTCCGTCATCAACGTCGGCCAGCAGACTTGGTATGTCGCGGTATGCATCCGGCCCTACAACAATATCCACCAGCTGTTCCTGTTCGATAATTTTTTCTTTGATGCGTTCAGCCATACACCCCATCACACCCACGGTAAGATGTTTTTTCTCTTTTTTGATCGATCGAAACTCTTTAAGACGATTCCACACGCGGGTTTCCGCATTTTCACGAATGGAACAGGTGTTCACAAATATAATATCGGCCTCTTCGGCTGACTGCACCGGCGTCATACCGTCGTCAATCAGTATGGAGTTGACTACCTCGGTATCAGCGAAGTTCATTTGGCAGCCGTACGTTTCAATGTAGAATTTCTTATCACTCATAACTTATTCCTATTCAAATTTCAGAAACTCAAGATAATGATCTTACCCTAAGGTATAAATCTGATTCTGATTAAAAAGCCGCGCCGGTCAATGATAAATCAACCAACCCGGCTTTCCGAGAATTTGTGGCTTCAGGTTTTTAGTCATCAACTGATATGAGTTCCACATCAAAGATAAGAGTAGCATTCGGATACAACCCTTGCGGTGGGTTTTCGCCGTAGGCCAGCTCACCCGGAATAAACAGCTCATATCGCGCACCTTCTTCCATAAGCTGGATTCCTTCAGAAAATCCATCGATAACTCCATCAACATTAAACGTGGCAGGTTCATCTGTGTTTCTTGACGTGTCGAAGGTATCACCGTATATAAATGTACCTGTATATTCCAGACTCACATCCGATGTTGCACCGGGGCTTGTGCCTGATCCCTCTTCAACTACCCGGTACTGCAGGCCGCTTTCAGTGACGGTCACATCGTCACGCAGTGCGTTTTCTTCGAGAAAAACAGAGTCGTAGTTACTGCTGTGGATTAGTTCCAGCTCAAATATGAGTGTGGCGCCGGGGGGGAATCCCTGCGGTGGATTATTACCGTATCCAAGGTCTGCCGGTAAAACAAACTCATACCGGCTTCCTATTGGAGCAAGCAATAATCCCTCTGCCAGGCCGGGAGGCAGAGCATTTACCAAAACAATGGTTGGTTGCCCCGCATCAAATGTGTTATTAAACTCTTCACCATCAACAAATTTGCCGATAAAATTAAAAACGGCGACAGACTCTTCCGTGGGGAGAATTCCATCACCCTCCTCGATAACCCGGTATTGGAGGCCGCTTTCGGTAACCGTTACATCGTCACGCTGACGGTTTTCTTCAAGGAACTCTAAATCAGGTGTATTATCATAATCTTCAAATTCCGGGCTGGTTGTATCGAGGCATGCGGAAAGAAAAAGGGCGGGAATAAATAGAAACAGAAGTTTTTTGGATGTCATAATATTTTTTTTGAGAAACATGTAAAGAGGGGCAGAATGCTATTCGATTCTACCATTAAGTTTAAAAATAAGATTAAGAGTTGCTCGATTCAGGCAGTTTTTGCAATTGTTGCTCAATGTCAGAAAGGAGCGGGACGATATATTTATCTATGCGGTTTGGAAGATTACTCTCGTAAAATTCCGGCTCTGATGAATCTGACCAGAAACCCCGAAGCTGATCCAGAACAGGGACCATGTCGACAATATCATCCGTATCAAAAAAAAGAACTTTGCGGTGCAGCTCTTCGAGGTTATCCTGAATTTGTTTGGCGATCATCACTTTAAACGAGCTGTGAGAATCCATGCCGGTATCATCAAGATAAAGATTCTGAAGGCTGAACACATTGAATCTAAGCTCCCGGTAGATATCAAGACAGGTTTGCCGCGAAATAGATTCAGTGTGAGTTTGCTTGTAGTAACTAAAATTTCGTATCAAC
>Ga0307966_1000448_pt1 | contig 34434 bp, 25 predicted proteins | sample OrgLakmetagen646_FD_203141 | JGI IMG/M metagenome (GOLD analysis project Ga0307966, IMG submission 203141) | Saline water microbial communities from Organic Lake, Antarctica - #646 | ecosystem: Environmental > Aquatic > Non-marine Saline and Alkaline > Saline | place: Antarctica: Organic Lake... | reverse complement strand
AGACAATTTTTCTTCTAATTGAATATTAGTCATCGGACCTTCAATTAATCTTTGTGTAACTGCTGTTAAAGTAGAAAGAAGGTAAATTGAACTTAATAAAAGTAGAATATTAAGTAGTCTTGGTCGTCTGTTAACCAAATTTAAAAAACTGAATTTTTCGATATGAGTTTCTTCTGTGTATTCCATAGTAGTGTATTTTAATTAGTGTTTTTTATAATCTAATGGCTAAATTAGTCTTATAAGACATTGCCAAGGTAGAAGAATATTTTAATTAGATGCAAATTATTTATATCAAAGTATTGTCATTAATATTTTTTTTAAGTAAAAATAAACTATTGAAAACACCTTTTTTTGTAGTCCGTCGGTGAAATATTATTTTTAATCTATAAAATAATACCAATCGTCTAGAAGAAAAAAAAGCCAATTTTTTTAGAATAAAATATGTTAAAATATGTTAAAAAAAATATTCTGAATCTATTTTTAACGATTTGAAGTCATTTTGGAAATAAAATATAAGTTTGTATCTCAAAAACTTAACTGATATTTAAGCATTAAAAAGGAACTTTTTTAGCTCATTTATTGAAGTCATCACTTTATAGCCTGTATTATTAAATTCGTTGAGCTCGCAAGCTCGGTTCATGAATTTAATTTTATGCAGCTTTTTATTCATAAGTGTCTATTTTCAATGGTATTTCCCGATTTCTCGGGACAGGCTATGCGCTCACTTTGTTCGGTTGGCATCGGACTTTGCAGACATAGTATTCTATTTCAATAAGTTCGTAACGCAGAAGCTGTATGAAAGTAAATCAAAAAACACTCAATTTTAAAGAAGTTTTCTTCTTTAAAATATTGATGTAAATCACTTTTTTACAATGTGTTATAATATTTTTGAGTGTTTTGATGAATAATACAGGATAGAAAAGTAACTAATAGATTTATACCATCTATTCTTGATTTCTTATTTCATATGTTTTAATTGTGAGCCGTATAATAAAGAGAAAAAACCTCCAATTAATACCAATACGATAATTGATAGGTTGATGATTAATGCTTGTGGTATAGTTATATAGATAATTGCAATAGGAAGCAGACTGTATAAGATGTATAAATGAAATCCAATTTTTCTTAATTGGAACATTAAAACAATACCAATACCACCAACTATTAACTCTATTAATCTTAAAATGTTAGAAAGATAGAAGGCCTCATTGTTTTGGTAAATTGAACTTTCAATCATAACCTCTACCATATTAGTCAACTCTTGTCCTGCTCCATTTTTTTGAAGTTCAACAACCAAAGCATAAAATTCAGCAGTATCTTCTTCTATCTGATTATTTGATAATGGTCCAGAGTTGACTGCCTGAAGCGTTGCTGAAAAAGTCATTACAATATATATAGAACTTAATATCAATAAAAAATTTAATGTTTTTGATCGCTTTTTTCCTTTTTTAGAGTTGTGGTCTTCAACCTCAGTTGTATCTATATCTATCATATTAAAGAACTATTAGTGTCTTTTACGAAATCCTTACTCTTTCTTAAATAACTCGACATATACTCGTCTTCGTTAATGAATGGAATGATTTTTCTAAAACTTTGATGCGTATTCTGTAATAAAGAGCTAGTTTTTTCAACTCCTTTAAATTCAACTCCTTGAGCTGCTGCCATTAATTCTATTCCTAAAATCTGCCAAACATTTTCTACAACGCGGTGAAGTTTTGTTGCTGCATTTGCTCCCATACTTACGTGGTCTTCTTGTCCATTTGAAGAATCGATAGAGTCAACAGATGCTGGTGTGCAAAGTTGCTTGTTCTGACTAACAATAGATGCCGCAGTATATTGGGCTATCATAAATCCACTGTTTAATCCTGGTACAGCTACTAGGAATGCTGGTAAACCCCGTGTTCCTGCCATTAATTTATAAGTTCTTCTTTCAGAAATACTACCGAGTTCTGCGAGTGCTATCGCTAAAAAGTCCAATGCCAATGCCAAAGGTTGACCATGAAAGTTTCCAGCAGAGACGATTAAGTCTTCGTCTGGAAAAATCGTAGGATTGTCGGTCACTGCATTAATTTCTCTTGTTACAACTTTTTCTACATGATCTAAAGTATCACAACTTGCTCCATGAACTTGAGGAACACATCGGAAACTGTAGGGATCTTGAACGTGTTTTTTTTCTTGGCTTATGAACTGACTACCTTCTAGATTTTTAGATATCTCCGCTGCTGTTTTAATCTGTCCCGCCTGATTTCTGATCTTATTTACAGATGGAGTGAAAGGATCAATTCTTCCGTCATAAGCCTCCAAAGACATAGCAGCATTTATATTCGCTTGCTTTAGAATGTTTTTTCCTTCATAAACGCAATGCGCTAGATAGGCACTCATGAATTGTGTTCCATTTAACAAAGCCAGTCCTTCTTTCGATTGCAATTGAATAGGAGATAGGCTTAGTGAATACATTACATCTTCTGTATTTGTCTTTTTCCCTTTATAATAAACTTCGCCTTCGCCAATCAGTGCGAGTGAAATATGAGCCAGCGGCGATAAATCACCAGAAGCTCCTAAACTTCCTTGTTCGTAAACCACAGGGGTAATTGCGTTGTTATAGAAATAGAGTAATCGCTCTACTGTCTCCACTTGAACTCCAGAATGACCGTAATGCAATCCGATTGCTTTGAATAAAAGCATTGTTCTTACAATAGATTCCGGAACTTCAGCTCCAGTTCCACAGGCATGAGAACGAACTAAATTAACCTGTAGCTTAGCCAAATCTTCTCTAGAAATTGATTGGTCATAAAGAGATCCAAATCCAGTATTTATACCGTAGATGTTTCCTTCCGTATTTTCCATTTTATCGTTCAGATATTCACGGCATTTAATAACGGCGTTACGTCCTTTTTCGCCTAATTCTGCTTTATTACCCGATAAAATAAATCGGAATAATTCGTCAATTTCGAATTGCTGATGGTTTAAAATTAATGTTTTCATTAGGAACAATGTTTTTCTATAAATGATTTAACTGTCATTGTTTCTTGATTTCCTGTTTTCATTTCTTTTAAAGTGATTTCATTATTTTTAAGTTCACTTTCTCCAATAATCACAGTGTATTTTGCATTTCTGTCATCTGCATATTTAAACTGTTTCTTCAATCTTGAATCTTCTGGATAAATTTCAGCTGTAACATTATTGTTTCTCAATTGCTGTAAAATAGGCAATGCATATTCCACTTCTTTCTCTCCAAAGTTGATAAATAAAAATGAAAGCGTTTGGTTAATATCAGTAGGGAATAATTCTAACTCTGTCAATACATCGTAAATTCTGTCTGCGCCAAAGGAAATCCCAACTCCAGAAAGACCTTTCGTTCCAAATAGAGCTGTCAAATCATCATATCTACCTCCTCCACAAATGGAGCCCATATTAACACCATTCGCCTTTACTTCAAAAATAGCACCTGTGTAGTAATTCAATCCTCGCGCTAAAGTAACATCAAATTCTAATTTAGCATTTTGCAATCCTAAAATTTTAGTTTTATCAAAAACGTATTCTAATTCTTCAATTCCTTTCATGCCAACTGCGCTATCTGCAAGAAAATCACGCATGAATGTCAACATTTTTTGAGTGTTGCCTTTCAAGCTAAATAATGGACGAATCTTGTCAATCGCTTTTTGACTAACATTCTTTTCAATAAGTTCTTTTATTACGCCATCTTCCCCAATTTTGTCCAGTTTATCGATGGTAACTGTAATATCAATGATTTTATCTTCTTCACCTGTGACTTCTGCAATTCCTGAAAGAATCTTTCTGTTATTGATTTGAACCGTGAAATCTGGCACTTTTAATGCTGAAAGCACTTCGTCAAATATTTGAATAAAATCTACTTCGAATAGAAGGGAATCACTTCCTACCACATCAGCGTCACACTGATAAAATTCTTGGTAGCGTCCTTTTTGCGGACGGTCAGCTCTCCAAACAGGTTGAATTTGATATCTTTTAAATGGAAATGTTAGATCATTTTGATGCTGTACCACAAAGCGCGCAAAGGGTACTGTTAAATCATAACGCAATGCCTTTTCAGAAAGTGAGTTGGCAAACTTTGGTAAATTCCCTTTTTCAAGTGCTTTTAAATCTGCTTTTTTGACTTTATCACCAGAATTTAATATTCTAAAAATCAAACGGTCACCTTCTTCACCATATTTCCCCATCAATGTTGTTGAAAGTTCAAACGATGGAGTTTCTATAGGGGCAAATCCATATTTTTTAAATACATCTTTGATGGTATCATAGATATAATTTCTTCTGTTTACTTGAAACGGAAGAAAATCACGCGTTCCTTTTGGAATACTTGGTTTTTGAGCCATTTAAAAATATTTTAAGCAAAAATAGAAAATTTCTACGCTTAAAATGAAGAGTAGCTGAATATCTTTATTTTGGGCGTGTCCCAGTTATTTCTCTTCTTCGTTTTACTAAGCATTTTAAATGAAAAAGAGAAATTGTAAGGGTCGGGTCATACGCTATATCTTTTTTCTTCAAAAAAAGGATGCCGCTCCTACCCCTTAAGCATAAGAAAGTAATTTATTGGATTTAATAAGCAGTGTAATATTTTAATAATCAGCCTAAAACAATTATTCTTTCAATAAAATAATTAATTTAGCTTCTATTCATTACTAAAACGTGTAACCATCTTGATCAAAAGTTCAATTTTAGCTTCCTTGTTCGCATTTCTAATTGGCGTTCTTGCTGGCGATATATTGAACCTTCATTGGGTGCTAACATTCACCATTTGGTCAACCTTTCTGCTCACGTTAATTATTCTTCTTGCTTTTGGTGAAAAAGTGTTTTTTTTCCGAAAATGGATCAGTTGGAACATTGTAGTTGTTTTATTTTTCTCTGGTATGTTAGGCTATCAATTAAAAATGCCTGCATCCTATAAACAAAACTTTAATGCGCATTATCTGGAGAAAGATTACCTTATAGGTGAAATAATAGATTATCAAAAAGGCAAAGGAGATTACGATAAAGCCATCGTTTCTGTTCAACAAGTTGTAAAACCACATACCAAGATTTATGCACAAGGACAGTTATTGTGCTATATAAAAACGAAAAGCAATAAAATCTCTGAAGAAAGTATTGTGCTTTTTCAACCTGAGTTGAAACGAATAACAAACAAGAATAATCCTGGAGAATTTGATGCGGAGCAATATTGGAAAGGTAAAGGTCTTAATACCATTTCATTTTTGGTAGAGGAAAACATCACTGAGCTTGGCGTTTTGCATACTTTTTCTGGATTTTGGTCGAAATCACGGGCTTACTTAGTCAATATTGTTCGAGATAAAATTTCTGAAGCAAACCAAGGTTTAGTCATCGCCTTAACATTGGGGGATAAATCTAAATTGTCCATTGAAAAACGAAATCAATTCGCGAATGCCGGAGCAATGCATGTTTTGGCCGTTTCAGGAATGCACGTTGGAATCTTACTTGGATTTCTACAATGGATTTTCTTTTTATTTAAGCCACTTCGTAAAAGAAATCTTTACCTCTATTTTGCATTGATCTTGATTTGGGCTTTTGCATTTTTAACCGGAATGTCTGCATCTGTGGCTAGAGCAGTCACCATGTTTAGTATTCTAGCCATTGGACAGTTACTCGGAAAGAAGTTTTTTAGTGTTCAAGCTATATTTTCTTCTGCTCTGTTTTTACTCCTATTTAATCCTTTATTTGTATATGATATAGGCTTTCAACTTTCTTATTTGGCCGTTTTAGGAATAGCATTTTTTTACCGACCAATCTCGAGTTTATTTTATTCATCTTATAAAGTCATTGATTTTTTCTGGCGGGGAACAGTGATCGGTATCGCAGCCCAAATTGGAACTTTGCCCTTGACCTTGTTTTATTTTAATCAATTCCCAAACTATTTCTTCTTAACAAATATAGGTCTATTAGTGCTGGCATCTATTGCTTTAATTAGTGTTGTGGTGCTATTTATATTTCATGGAGTTCCTTATTTAGTGGATGGGCTGGCTTATCTTGTAAACCTTATTTATGATGCACTCACTAATTTTATCAAATGGATTAATTCTCTTCCTGGCGAGGTAAGTACTGGTTTTACTCCAAGTATTTTTCAAGTACTCATGCTTTATTTATTTGTAGGTTTGACCTTTTACTTTTGGAAAATGAGAAACCTAAAAGCATTTAGAATTGGAATTGCTTTATTGTTTGTATTAGGAATTAGTTTAATTGGCAATCGTGAGTACAATAAATCAAAAGACGAGCTTATTGTTTTGAATAATTATCAAAAATCCGTTTTGTTAAAATCAAATAGACAGTTGTTTTTTATTTATGATGAAAAGAATGCGCCATCACAAAAATCTATTGACTTTCTGGTCAGTGGTTATGAAAATACTGTTGGTATAAAAACAGTGAATGTGCCTTTAGGTAAAAATAGTGAAGTTCATTTTTTTAAAAATATCTATATTCAAAGTGGGGACGCAGGTTGGTTCATCAATTATAATGATAAAAACTACTTGCTTGCCGATAGAATTAATGATAACGTTAAGCAAGATGGTGAATTGATAATAAAAGGAGCTTGGAGTCCTTATCTAGAAAATGATAAAGTAGATTTTAATACAAACAAAGGGGCATTGATTTTGAAGAGAATTAATGAATAGTTTAATTTCTACTCTCCGTATTCGTTTCGACGCTTTCTATCTCTAAATACGGGCTAAATGTAATAGACGTACTTTTTTTTATTGGTGCAAAGGTTTCATCTATCCACTCCACATCAAATTCGTATCCAATCACATTTCCATTATTCTCTAAGGCCATGAGTTGTCCAACTTTCTCAATGGTAATATCCTTTCCTAAACTTTTGAAATAATTAAAAACTAATTGTCTACTCACATTTCTAAAATCTATTGTAGATGTCTTTCTGGCGGCTTCCATAACATTCATGGTGTGATTCATAAAAGCTTGCAATTCTTCGGATCCAATAAGTTGAATCTCTCTATTTTTAAAGAATCGAATAAATTCCCATTCCTTCTCTGACAGATAGAGTGATCTGCTAGTTACGAAATGGTAATCAAATTTATAGGCATAGTAAAAGTCTTTGTGTTTCTTGTCAATTTTAAAATCATAAAAAGGAGTAATATGAAGTAAGCTGTCTTTGTAATCAAATAAAAAAAAGGAATGATGAATTATAAGCGAATCCTTAGTTGATATTTGATAAATATGCTCTATTTCATATTGGACTTCATCAACTTCTTGAGTCGCTTTAGCACGGAATCCGGGGATTAGGTCTTCTACACCAGAGCGCCTCAATCCTCTTAAGTCATTGTTGTTTAGATAGCTTTGTTTGACACCATATAGAGAATCTAAAAGTTCAAAAGCATCAGGCTTGTAAACTTTCAATTGACCAAATGACAGGGATTGATAGTTTTTAGAAATGTATTTTTTTGAAAGGGTGTCTTCAATTTTTTTATGAAAACCTTCTGTTTGATCTTTAATGGTTTTTATAGGCTCGTTTTTTAATGAACCGGCACAACTGGAAAGTAAAGTAATTCCAAATGTCAAAAACCAAAAACGATAAAATATTTTTTTCATACGATTGAACAATATGTTAATTTATGCAACATAAAGTTAGCGAAATTCAGTCATTAATCAATATTGAAAATACCGTTGTGGAATCAGGATTATGAGTTAACCATTACTGGCATTACCAGCATTAAGATGTCTTCATTTTCATTTCCCTGCACTGCAGGAACAATCAGTCCAGCTCTGTTTGGTTGACTCATCAATAATTTTATTTCGTCAGAAGAGATGTTACTTAGCATTTCAATAATAAAACGCGAGTTGAATCCAATCTCCATGTCTGTTCCATCATAACTACAAGTTAAACGCTCTTTTGCTTCATTTGAGAAATCAATGTCCTCAGCCGAAATAGCCAATTCAGATCCTGAGATCTTTAATTGAACTTGGTGTGTTGTTTTGTTTGCAAAAATAGAAACACGCTTAATTGATCTCAATAATGACTCGCGATCAACTGTTAATACATTTGGATTCTCCTGCGGAATAACAGCTTCGTAATTTGGGTATTTCCCATCAATTAAACGACAACTTAGTTCGATATCTTTAAATGTAAACACAGCGTTAGAATCGTTAAATTCTATTTTCACTTCTGCATCTGCTTGGTTACCTAGATTGTTTTTAAGCATATTCAACGCTTTCTTAGGAAGGATAAAAGAAGAATCTCCTGAAGCTTTTGAATCTGTGCGTTTGTATCTTACTAATTTGTGAGCATCAGTTGCTACAAAAGTCATATCTTCTGTAGTGAATTGGCAGAAAACACCACTCATTACTGGACGTAAATCATCTGTTCCAGTTGCAAATATAGTTTTGTTAATTGCTTCAGACAAAACTTCTCCGCTAACAATTGTACTGTTTGTATTTTCTATTTCTCTAACCTTTGGGAAATCATCACCATTGTAGCCAACCATTTTTGATTTTCCATTTGTGTAGGTTATTTCAATTCCGTAACCCTTCTCATTGATTGTAAATGTCAAAGGTTGGTCCGGTAAATTTTTAAGAACATCCAATAATAGCTTTGCAGGAATGCATACTTTCCCCGATTCATTGGAATCTACTTCGAAAGTAGTTTTCATCGTAGTTTCAATATCAGAAGCAGAAACTCTTAAGCTTTTGACATTGATTTCAAATAAAAAGTTATCTAAAATAGGTAAAGTATTGCTTGTGGTTAATACACCACTGATTGTTTGAAGGTGTTTTAATAAGCTTGAGCTTGAAACTACGAAATTCATTTTTTCTTTCTTAAAATTTATAACAACAAATATAGGTTTTTAGGTTCAATTAAATAGCTTTAAAAACTATTTTCTAAAATCTAATTATTGACCAATACTTTCAAAAACAGTTTTCCCTTGGATGAGTGGTCCAACTGAGTAATATTGCATTCTTACTAGCACTCCATTGGGTTGAACACCCCAAAGATAATTTTCATCATAAACAAGTGTGTCCTTAGGATCATATTCAGGATCAAGTCTTCTGTATAAATCCAATTCATAAGAAGATTGTTTCGCTTGAATATTTAATTCATAATCTGGGTATGTCGATTTAATACTGTCAATTTGATGCTTTGATAATGTGAAATTTGGCTGATTAAAATTGATGTTTTCGAATCCATTCAAATAGAATGTAAGGTTGTCTTTATTAATGTTAGTCATTAGATTTTCTTGTGAAGAAACTGAAATATTATCAGGACCATTGATTTTGATCAAATAACTGTTTTTTGGCGCAACACGGTTAATAACTTCCACCTCTTTTAAGTCAGTTCGTTTGTAGGAAAATAAATTGATGCAAGCAAAGCGGCGTGAATCAGCGAAAAAACGCGGTTCTAAAATCCCATAGAATCCTTTCATTCCCATAATGACTGGATTGTCACTCTTCAAGTCTGGTGTTTCCAAAAGCATATGTGTACCCATGTGATCTTGCGTAGAATGTCCAACATACCACGTTTTGGACCATTTCCCATTTTGGTAAATCTTTACTGTTTTATGCTGTGCCATTAGAATTTTCTTCATATTCGACATTGCAGCTTTCGGTACATAACCTTTTAAAGTAATTTTATTCATCGTTTCAAGCATCATTTGTACGATGTTCTGCTGAACGCATTGTTCATCTTCTCCAACCCAAATTCCTTTTTCGTTTCTAGAAAGAGTGTAGTCTTGATTGGTATATGAATCATAAATATCAATTCTACTTACAGTGGCAGTATCTTCAATTGCAAAAGCAATAAGACTTGTATCGGTGATTTTTGAGCTAGTTTTTAAATTCATAGCCATAAAGGTCAACGCGATAATTAGACCAATTCCTAAAACAATAACAACTAACTTTTTCATATATTTTTATTTTTTGACGTACTTATGTCGTCGTACTAGAAATACGACTAATGCCATGACGATAATAAACACTAAAGGGATGGCGATATTTATGAATTTATAAAATCTTCCCTGATTTTCAATTTTTAATTGATCAGTAGGATGTAAATCAATTGTTCTACTTCTAATAGAGAGTAAAGTTCTTTCTCCTAACATGTAATCGACGCAATTCTCAAAGAATTCGAAGTTACCAAATGCTCTTCCAGCAAAAAGTTCATCAATCTCTCTTTCACGCGGTAATCTTGGTATATATCGATAGCGGTTTTCTTCTGGAATTAAAATAGAATCATAATAGGTGTTTTTGAAGAACGTTCCATTACCAATCACCATTAGCTTTCCTGGAGCCATTGATTGACTCAATACTTTTGACTCTGGATTGTCAGAATAAGCTGAAACAATTCTGTTTTTAAAAGCCGATTCAAACTCTCCTTCAATTATTCCGCCCAACATGGAACGATTGTTTTCGTTATTTGGATTTTCTTGAAATACTGGGTTTTCTCCAAATTGACTCTCCATAACTATCGAAAGCAGAGGTGCGTTTCCAAAAGATTTTGAATTTGACGAACTTGTCAAGATAACAGAAGGCTTCGTTTTGTTATTGTTTTTAACGAACTGCAAACTTGATACATAAGGCAGCTTCACAGGATTTACCATACTTGAAATTGGATGTTCGGTTCCTGAGGCACGAACGTAAAAATACCAATTCACAAAACCTTTTGGTATTCCAGGCATTGCAAAAGCGTCGTAATTAGCATCAATCACGAGGTCCTCATTTACTTTTATTCCATAATCAAAAAGTAAGTCTCCGATTCCTGTTCTTTTTCTAACACTGTGCGTTTTTCCTGTTCTTCGAATGGTATCATTATTAATAGTTAGCGGATTGTTGAAAACCATGATGTTTCCACCTTGCATTAAGTATTGATCAATGATGAATTTGTCTTTACCATTAAACTTCTCCGTTGGTTCAGCAATAATAATTCCATCATAACTGTCTAATGCACTTAAAACACCATCGATTTTAACATCTTCAATAATGTAAGAATCTTCAATGTTTCTTCTAGCGCCCTGTGTGTATGGAATACCTAGTTCTCCATGCCCGTGAACGAAGGCCAATTTCTTTTTCTCTCTTCGTGTAGCCTTGGCCAAAACACGCATGAATTTGTATTCAAGACTATTAATTCCTTTTTGAACTAAACTATTTAGTCTTGCATCTAAACGGTACTGTCCTCCTTCAAGAAAGCGCATGTGTTCAACTGTAACACCCCTGTATTCTACAACTGCACCAGGGAAAATTTCAATAATATTTGAGGAACCTTGGCTTTTGTAGGTGATATCCACAGGTCGAATTCCTTGTCCTTTATTAAAAAGTTGTTCTTTTAAAGCTTCTTGATCTTCAAGAGAACCTGTATTTGGATTAATAAACTCATATTGAATGTTTACACCAGCATAATATTTAAACTCATCCAATTTATCTCTAACAGCTGTTTGTAACCGCTTTATTTCTGCAGGAAATTCTCCTTCTAAATAGATTTTAAATAAGATTTTATCCGTTAATATGGTGTCTGATTTTAAGAAATCAATACTTGAATCGGTAAGCGAATAGCGTTGGTCACCTGTGAAATCGACACGGAAATCAACAAACGAGATGATGATATTTGCCAAAATCAATACTGCTAAAGCAATTGCAGTAACAATTCCATAATACGCTCTGTTTGATGCTCTTTTTATTTTTTTTCTAGCCATATTTATTTACGAATTGCAGTTAAAATATTGTGAGATGCAAACAAGAAGAAAATGATGACACTAAAGAAATAGAAAATATCACTTAAAATTAGAACTCCTTTTTTGATAGAATCGTAATGATAGTCTAGGCTTGCATAACGGATGATGCTGTCAAAACCTGCAAATGTTGCATATGATCCCAATAATGATAATCCACTAAAAGAGAACCAGCACAAGAACATAGCGAAGATAAATGCCACAATTTGATTACTGGTTATTGAGCTTGCAAAAATTCCGATTGCAACAAATGAAGCACCCAGTAATACAAGTCCGATAAAAGAAGTGATTGCTGCTCCATGATCCATTACACCAACTGGATCGCCCAAGAAATGCATTGAAACATAAAATGTAAGCGTAGGTATCAATGAAATCACCACCAAGGTTACACCAGCTAAATATTTTGCCATTAAAATTGATAAATCTGAAATTGGTCTGGTGTAAAGTAATTCAATAGTTCCTGTTTTTCTCTCATCAGCGAATGAGCGCATTGTTATTGCAGGAATAAGAATTAGTAAAATTAAAGGAGCTAAATTGTAAAATGGAATAAGATCAGCAACCCCTCCATTTAAAAGATTATAGTCGTCATTTATGATCCATAAAAATAGCCAACAGGTAACGATGAAAATTAGAATAAATACATAGCCTATAATCGAGCTCAAAAAACTACGTATTTCCTTTAAATATAGTGCTCCCATTTTATGAAATTTGTGTCAAAAATAATGCTTCTATAGCTCTCTTTGATTTATTGGTGTTAAAGATTATCAAAATTAAACTATTAATGAACTTCTTTTGATTGAATGGCTTGTTTATTTGATTGAAAAGCCATCAAAATACTCATCTGTAGACCAAGCTTCTGCTTTTTTATCGAACCATTGTTTTACCGTTGGCCATATGGAAGCAAATAACTCAGATGTTCTATAATTTTCTAAATCTATATCTGACTCCCACTTGCTGAAGGTGAAGACTATTCCAGGAGTCTTTTTATCTTGTAATAATTTCATTCCTTTACATCCTGGAAATGCATTGATTTTCTCTTTAACTGTATCAAAATGCATTATGAAATCATTTACATGCTCTTCCTTTAATGTCAATTTTACTAATCTGGTCATTTTTGTGTTTTAGAAAAGTGAATCAATTGTTGAACGCGATCCACGTGGTGTAAATTCAATTCTGATAATATCTCCAATTCGAAGTCCAAATAACGAATTGGCGCCCCCACCATTTTCAGGTGTACCTTTATTAATAGCGATTTCTAAATAACCGCTGTCATTGAATAGCGCTAATTTTTCTCCTGCTGGGACTTCGTTATATCCTAGTGAAATGGTGTCAATATAATATTCTTTCTGACGGAAATATATTACGAATGGGATGTTCTTACCAACACGTAAAAAATCTTTCTTCGTAATGTTAGTAATAATATTTCCGTAATGATCAATGTAAGAAACAGCTCCTTTTAAAATGTTTCCATCAATAACAGGAGACAATGGAATAGCTTTACGGATACTTTCAACAGGACTGCAAAATGTATTAAAAGGAACATTATCCACAATTTTACAAGCGGCAGGAGCAAGGATGTTTTTTGTTGGGAAATTCATTAATTCTGGACGAGAAAGAACATCTTCCAAGCGCCACATGCCTTCCGCTTTTTTGTTGCCTAATAATAAACTAAAAAAACCATTGTCAGCGCCTAAAAAGTATTGTCCCATGTGTTTAATAATTGTTGGATAAATACTTTCTTCTGGTTGACCAAAATTAATGAGCGGTTCAGCATCAACACCTATTATATGTACGGAGTCTTTTGGGAAATCATTAATACAGCTCTTTAGTAAATGGGCAGCTTGGGTTATCTTAAACGGACTTACAAAATGAGAAATATCAATAATTTGGACTTTTGGTGATAAACTCAAGAGTCTCCCTTTTAGCGAAGCAACGTAGTAGTCACTTAATCCCATGTCTGTTGTAAGAGTGATTATGCTCATTTTAACTTAGCCATATTTAGGCTTTTTATTAATAACAGTTTAAGTTTAGATTACTTGCTACGCAATATAATAAATTATAACGCCGATATAGGCATAAAGAAGTCTAGATGACATTTAAACCAGCAGAGATATAAATTCAAAATTAGTTTTAATTTCGAGAATATTGAGCAGATAATCTCTAAAATTCCTTGTCAAAAATAAATTGTGTTAAATGAAGGATGCAAGTTTGAAATTAAGAGGAGTTTTTAAATGAATTAATCTTTCTAAAATTGTTATATATTTTGTTTGAAATCAATTGTGTATGTTCTGTTTTTAATTATTAAAATTAGAGCAGACGAATAACAAAATCTTAGTTTGTCTTTTTTTATATTTGAGAGTTTCAATTTTGTTTTATTTCAATAAAAATTCCATTAATTTTGAGGAAGATCAAAAACAAATTATTTTGCAAGAACTGAAAATCGAAATTGAAAATATTAATCCTTTAGAATTATTCGGGATTAATAATTCAAAGCTAAAGCTGATTAAGAATTATTTTTCAGATTTGAAAATTGTAGCACGAGGAAACCTAATAACAGTAGGAGGAGACGAAACTATTTTAGAAGCTTTTGAATTAAAAATCAATCAACTTATAAAGCATATTGAGAAATATGGAGGACTAACAGAAAATAACATTGATAATGTGATGGTGGAAGACCCAGTTGAAATGTTATCTGGTGATGGTTCAGAAATTATTATACATGGAGTAGGAGGAAATAAAATTAAAGCCAGAACCTTCAATCAACGAAAACTTGTGGAGGCAATCAATCAAAAAGCAATGGTTTTTGCTGTTGGTCCGGCCGGAACAGGGAAAACTTACACTGCTGTTGCTTGCGCTGTAAGAGCTTTGAAAAATAAAGAAGTTAAAAGAATCATATTAACTCGTCCTGCAGTTGAGGCTGGAGAAAACCTCGGTTTTTTACCGGGAGATTTGAAAGATAAGTTAGATCCTTATATGATGCCCCTCTATGATGCTTTACGTGAGATGATTCCGCCAGAAAAGTTACTCGATTTTATTGAGCTTGGAGTTATAGAAATAGCTCCTTTGGCATTTATGCGTGGACGTACTTTAGATAAAGCATTTGTGATTTTGGATGAGGCACAAAACACTTCAGTCAACCAAATGAAGATGTTTTTGACCCGTATGGGGGCAAACGCAAGCTACGTTATAGCAGGAGATGCTACCCAAATTGATCTACCTCCGAAACAAAAGTCTGGATTAATCTATGCATTAGATAGGTTGAGAGATATTGAGGATATTGGCGTTGTTAGATTAAATAAAAATGACGTTATTCGTCATAAATTAGTAAAACAAATTATCGAAGCTTTCGAAGAAAAACAAAATGATGAAGAGTCTAATAAAAACTGATTTTAACTTTCCAGAACAGAAGGAAGTTTACAAAGGAAAAGTAAGAGATGTCTATTTTATCGGTGAGGATTACTTAGTAATGATAGCATCAGATAGAATTTCTGCTTTCGATCATATTTTACCAGTAGGGATTCCTTACAAAGGTCAGGTGCTGAATCAAGTAGCAACTCATTTCTTAAAAGCTACCGAGGATATCTTGCCGAATTGGTTAATTGATGTTCCAGATCCAAATGTGGCTGTTGGATACCGCTGTGATCCTATTCGTATTGAAATGGTAATTCGTGGATATTTGACAGGACACGCTTGGAGGGAGTATAGCTCAGGAAAGAGAGTGTTGTGTGGAGTTGAAATGCCAGAAGGGATGAGTGAAAATGATAAATTTCCAACACCAATTATAACTCCATCTACAAAAGCAGTTGAAGGGCATGACGAAGATATTTCTCGGGAGGATATTTTTAAACAAGAAATAGTTTCAGAAGAAATTTATGTTCAACTTGAGAAGTATACACATCAATTGTTTCAAAGAGGAACGGAAATGGCAGCTACTAGAAAATTGATTTTAGTAGATACAAAATATGAATTTGGAATGAAAGACGGAGCAATTATGCTGATGGATGAAATTCACACTCCAGATTCTTCACGTTATTTTCAATTTGATGGATACGAAGAAAGACAAGTAAATAAAGAACAGCAACCACAGTTAAGTAAAGAATTTGTTCGTCAATGGTTAATTGAGAATGATTTTCAAGGATTAGAAGGACAGATAATGCCAGAGATTCCAGAAGATTTTATTGCTTTGATTACGGAAAGATATATTGAATTGTTCGAAAAAATTACGGGAAGTGGTTTTGTGAAAGCGGATACATCTAATATCGAAGAACGAATTATTAAAAATACAGTAGAATCATTAAAAGATAAAAAACTGATAAAATAATATTTATTGACTTCTTGTCAAAGACTTAAAAAGTTAGATTTTTCTTGCTGGTATTAAATAATTCTTTACATTTCACTCCTTCTCTAATTAGAAATGGAGTGAATTTTTAGATCTATTTTGAATCATTGCTGTCCGGTGAAAAATATTTACTCTTCGAAGAATCGTCTGTTCTACTTGTTTACAGATGGTTTTGAAAACCATAGGCTTGGTTTTTCATAAATGTCATAATCGAAGCGTCTGGGATTCCACAGCGAAAGATGAGTTATCATGTGGAATCGCTTTCCTCTGAAAGAGTGGAAGCGTATGGAACATAGCTAATCTCATGGTGCGCAGCATTCGCCTTAGAGTTCCATTGATTTTTTTACTTACGCTTGTTCACTTCTTGTGTGTTTCCCGATTTCTCGGGACAGGCTGTGAGCTCCCTTTGGTCGGTTGTTTCGTTTTTTATCAACCGACCGAAGGGAGCTCACGAACACGATTGATAATTTACAAAAGTGAGTAATAACCGACGCGAAGCTAGCTCATGAAGGCAATAAAAAATAAATAAAGACTGAATAAAAGAGAGTTAAGTTTAAATGCAAGTTTCATCCATTATTGATGAAGTTTATTTTAATCGGACAATAGTGATTTTGAATGAAATAATACTTTTAAGTGTTTTCCATGTGCTAAAACCCATGATGAACTCTATTTTTAATTATTAGTCATTAAAAAATAAAAATTACTTAGGTGTCGATTGAACCGTTTATTACCTTTGTACGATGCAAGATATGATTTTAATTCTGGATTTTGGTTCGCAATATACTCAGCTAATAGCAAGAAGAGTGCGAGAACTAAATGTTTATAGTGAGATTCACCCATGGGATAAGTGCCCTGAAATCACAAGTAATATTAAAGGTGTAATCCTTTCAGGAAGTCCTTTTTCTGTAAGAGATGAAAAATCACCGAAAATCGATTTAACAAAAATCAAAGGTAAAGTTCCACTTTTGGGTGTGTGTTTTGGTGCACAATTTATGGCACATAACTTTGGCGGAGAAGTTACTGCTTCTGATACGAGAGAGTATGGAAGAGCAAATATTGTTTCTTTCAACAGTGAAAGTGATCTTCTGAAAGGAATTGGGGAACAATCACAAGTTTGGATGTCCCACGGAGATTCTATTAAAACTTTACCTTCAGATTTTGATGTAATTGCAAGCACTGCTGATGTTGAAAATGCAGCTTATTCAATTCAAAAAGAAAAAACATATGGAATACAGTTTCATCCAGAGGTATATCATTCAACAGATGGAGGGACAATCATTTTTAATTTTGTAGTTAACATTGCGGATTGTCAGCAAGACTGGACACCAGATGCTTTTGTTGAGTCGACAGTAGATGCCTTAAAAGAACAGTTAGGTGACGATAGCGTAATCCTAGGTTTGTCTGGTGGAGTAGATTCTTCTGTTGCTGCAACTTTATTGCACCATGCAATTGGAACAAACTTACATTGCATTTTTGTAAATAACGGACTGTTACGAAAAAACGAATACGCTGAAGTTTTAGAAAGTTACAAGGGGATGGGGCTAAATGTAAAAGGCGTTGATGCTTCCGAAAAGTTTTATTCTGCGTTGAAAGGTTTAACTGACCCAGAAGAAAAACGAAAAGCAATCGGCAAGGTGTTTGTTGATGTTTTTGATGAAGAGTCCAAACTTGTTGAAAACGCAAAATGGTTAGGACAAGGTACAATTTATCCAGACGTGATTGAGTCTGTAAGTGTAACAGGAGGTCCGTCACAAACGATTAAATCTCATCACAATGTTGGAGGATTGCCTGATTATATGAAGCTAAAAGTTGTTGAGCCATTAAAGTCTTTATTTAAAGACGAGGTAAGACGCGTAGGGAAATCATTGAATATTTCTCCAGCAATTTTGGGAAGACACCCTTTCCCTGGTCCTGGATTAGGGATTAGAATACTAGGTGAAGTTACTCCAGATAAAGTAACCATTCTTCAAGAAGTAGACGCTGTATTTATAGGTGAATTAAAAGCAGCAGGATTATATGATGAGGTTTGGCAAGCAGGAGCGATTTTCTTACCTGTGAACACAGTTGGTGTAATGGGAGATGAAAGGACTTATGAAAATGCCGTAGCATTGCGCGCTGTGACTTCAACTGATGGGATGACTGCAGATTGGTGTCACCTGCCTTACGAAGTTTTAGGTAAAATATCAAATAAAATAATTAACCAGGTAAAAGGAATTAATCGTGTTACTTACGATATCAGTTCCAAGCCGCCTGCAACAATAGAATGGGAATAATGAGGATTTTAATAGCTTTAATTATATTTTTAGGAAGTTCGTTTGTACTTTTTTCGCAAGAAATAGGACAGGAAACAAGAGGTGGAAAATTGTATAAGATTCATGTTGTAGAAGCAGGAAATACTTTATATGGTTTACATGTGAAATATGAAATAACTATTGAGTCTATTATTAAAGCCAACCCTACTGCCAAAGAAGGTTTGCAAGTAGGCCAAATTCTTTATATTCTAACGAATGAAACGACAGCTATAAAACCACCTGTTGAGAATTTTGTGATTCATACAGTTAAAAGGAAGGAAACACTATATGGTATTTCTCGAAATTACGATGTGACAGTAGCGGATATCATTGGATTAAACCCCGGATCAGACAAGGGGTTGGATATTAGACAAGAATTGAAGATTCCTGTTGTTTCGAAAAAAGATAAAAAACTGCCTTTAGCTTTAGACAAGAAAGAAGACAAAATAAAAGAGAAGGTTGAGAAAGAGTACAAAAATGAGTTTGAACATGACAGTCCTTTTAAAAAAGATTCGGTAACAGTTATCGAATATAAAGTTGATTTCGAAGACAGTATTGTAAAATATGAAGTTCAAAAAGGAGAAACACTCTATTCTATTTCTAGACGCTTCATGGTTCCTGTTGAGGAACTGATTGAGCAAAATGACTTACAAGGAACCTCAATCAAGCCAGGTCAGAACTTAACCATTACTTTAAAGCAAGAGCGAATTAAAGAAGTTGAAGTTAAGGAATTGGTCACATTAGATACCATCAAAAGATCAAATGTTAACCTGGTAAAGAAAAAGGATAAATACAATGTACTGGTTGTTTTACCGATGAAATTGGGCGAAAATCCAAAAGCGCTTTCAGGAATGTTCTCTGAGAATACATCTTTAAATAAGTTGACGGATCTGTCTGTTGAGTTTCTAATGGGAGCTCAGATGGCTCTGGACTCATTAGCGAAATTGGGTTTGAATGCGGATATTGAGTTCTTCGATACCGGAGGTGATTTAAATAGACTAAAGGAAAAATTAGATCCAGCGAATAAAAACAAATTAGACCTATTGATTGGACCTTTTTATCCACAACTTTTAGAATATGCAGCGCAATGGGGATTGAGCAATAAAGTTCCTGTTGTAGCAGTAACTAAAATTCCGACTAAATTGTTGGAGAATAATCCATATTTACTTTCAATGGTTCCATCAGAGTTAACTATGGTAAACGCCTTGGCGAGATATCTTGCAAAACATCATGCTGAAGATAATGTTGTCATAATTGAAGGCGAAAATCCGGAAGTAAGGGAGAGGGTTCAATATTTTAAAGATATTTTTGAGCAGAGTCAATCTGTCGAAGATCGAAAGTCTTTAAAAACAACTGGTATTGGGGATGCTTCGGGAAGAAGTTTAATGAATCTGATTCAAACGGAAGGAAATAATTATATTATATGTTTATCAAATGATGTTCAACAAGTAATGAAATTTGTGAACACCTTAAATGCGGCAAAGAACTACAGTTCAGCCTATGGTAGAGCATCTGTAACTATGGTTGGTTTACAAAATTGGCTTGATTTTCCAGCTTTAAACAGTTACTATAGAAATCGATTTGAATTTCATTTTCCAGCTTCAAACTATTTAGACTATGAGAAAGCAGATGTAAAGGATTTCTTAGTTGATTACCGTTCAAGATATGGTTCAGATCCATCGAAATATGCTTTTCATGGTTTTGATGTAGTCTTATCGCAAGGTGCATCACTGTTATTAGGATATGTTAGAAATATAGGTTTAATGGACTATTTTAGTGTTGAGCCATTAGGCCCAAATCACGGAAGTGAAAACTCAAGTGTATTTATTTCAAAGCAAAAAGATTTTGAAATTCAATTGTTAGGAATCATTTCAAATCATATTCAGCTTGATGTTAAACAAGGAGGAGGTAATTAATAGATTAAAGTTAGTTCAAGATTATATTTGTACAAAACTTGAAGCACTAGATGGAGTTGCTAAATTCCGCGAGGACAATTGGGTTCGCGAAGAAGGAGGTGGGGGAAGAACCCGAATTCTATCTGATGGAACAATTATTGAGAAAGGGGGGGTTAATTTTTCGGCAGTTCATGGACCAGTTTCTGACATTATGAAGAAGCAATTGGGACTTGAAGGAAACGAGTTTCTAGCTACTGGAGTTTCAATTGTTATTCATCCAAAAAATCCTTTTCACCCTATTATGCACATGAATGTCCGTTATTTCGAAATGGATACTGGAGCATATTGGTTTGGGGGTGGTATTGATATGACTCCTCACTATATCGACTTTAATAAAGCACAAATTTTTCATAAAGATTTGAAAGCAGTTTGCGATCAATATCATTCGAACTTTTATTCTAGGTTTAAAACATGGGCAGACGATTATTTTTACATACCCCATAGAAATGAAACGAGAGGAGTAGGGGGTATATTTTATGATCATCTTACTGAAAAAGATGGCGTTTCAAAAGAAGAATTGCTTAATTTCGCGATAGATTTAGGCGAATTATTCCCGAAAGTATATGCTGATCAAATTGAATTTGATCGATTTCCAGCATTCACTGAGTCAAATGAAGAATGGAGAAACCTTAGGCGTGGAAGATATGTCGAATTCAATCTTGTGCATGACAGAGGAACCAAATTTGGATTAAAGACCGGTGGAAGAGTTGAGTCAATCTTAATGAGTCTTCCTAAAAACGCTTCGTGGTTTTATGATTTCCAGCCCGATAAAGGTTCTAAAGAAGAATTGACGCTAAAATGGTTAAAGAAAGACGTAGATTGGTCTAATCTAGCTAGCAAATAGTCTAGATGCCTTTATTGTCAATACCCCCTAAGTTAATATTCCTAAGTATTTCTAACCTACTAAGGTTTTCCAATGTTTTAATGTAAGCTTTAATAAATAATTAGTCTTTGCAACAAAACGTCAAATAATTCGGTATGATTGTTTTTAATTACAGTTCTTTCGGCTGGTTCTGGACTACTCATTAGTAAGTATTGACTAATGATAACTAATAATTTTACAAGCCTTGTCTTACTTATCAAATACTTAAAAATGTTGAGCTTTCTTAAAGTCACTAATTAACTCTTAGTAAGATTTATATTAGTTTTTCAAATTTCCCTTAGAATGGTAAAACCAAAAAATCGATATATATGATTAGAATTTCTTCTTAAAATATATATCGATTTTTATATTTTCCGTTCATCTAATTCATTAGATGAAGTAAATCTATGGTCTAAATGTCAATCCAATTGATGTACTAATAATTCCAGTAACATTATTAGCTTTTACTGCGTTATGAGTATCATAAGTAGTATTTTGTTTGAACTGAGTAAAATGACTTATGTCTAAGTTTATTGACAATCTTGAATTAAAATGATATTGCGGTGTTAAACCTACGATTATATGACCCATATCATCTTGATTTTTAATAAAGTGATCGTCATATTCTGGACCTAGATCTTCTCTGAAATCGATATAAGAAGGGTTCCGAAGTGATGTTAATCCTACTCCAGCATGTAAATTCAAAGAGAAGTGACGAGATCTTTTATTTGCAAAAACTTGTAAAAGTCTAACCATAACTTCAGCTGAAGCACTTAAAGATGCAGATTTATCTAAAACGTTCCCATATGCCGTAGCGAATTGATTATAATCTATTCTACCTTTTAAAGCGATTTTATCATTGAAAAAATACCCAATTCCAGCATTGAAGCTAGGTCCGATATTCATCGTAGCAATATCGGATGATTGACCTAACAAGCGAATTCCTGCGTTGGCATCTAAAAACCAACCAGTTTTGTACCATCTGATTCTTAATTTGCCTATCGTACTTCCGGGTCTCATTTGAGCAGAAGCTGTAGTGGCTATAAGTGTAATCAATAAAAGAAGAGCGATTTTTTTCATGGTTCTTTATAATTTAAATATTTGTTTTAATTGATGGTGTAAAAATATGTAATATTAATAGTCTTTCAAAAATATATCACTTTATATATCTATTTTAATTTTAACTAATTACAAACAATATTACTTTTTAATTTTGGTAGCTAATAAAATATTTGCCAAATATACATTTTAATATAATTAACTCAAAACATGTATCTTGAAATTTAAATAAATTATTGTTTTTTATCATTTGTATAACACTAAAACTTAATTTGTTATTTCTTGTAGAAGTTATACCATTTTTTCTTTTTTTCATTTTCTCCATACGTATCTCCATAACCATAACCATATCCATATCCATAACCTCCTTTTTTTCGGTTACTTCCGTTCAGAATAAATGCGATTTTCTTAACCTTTTTTTCTTTTAAAATTCTAAGAGGTAAATCCAAGGACTTTTTATTAGCAAAGTTCGCTTTTACAACGTAAAGTAGAAGATCTGCATGTTCTAAAATTGATATGGTATCTACAACTGGAGCTAAAGGTGATGTATCAACAATGACATAATCGTATTTATTTTTCAGATCATCAAAGAACTCTGCCAATCTTGGACGTGTTAGAAGTTCACTAGGATTAGGAGGGATATCTCCAGAGAAAATGTAATCGAAATTGATCTCATCGTTAGCTGAATAGGTTATTGAATCCAATTTGATATCTGAGTTGGACAAATAATTCGATACACCCAGTGAATTTTTTTCATGATTTAAATAAAGGGATAATTTTGGAGCTCTAAGGTCTAATCCGACCAAGACAACTTTTTTTTCTGTTAAGGCCATTGAGTTGGCTAAATTGATTGATGTGAAAGTCTTTCCTTCGCTTGGGAGTGTGGAGCTTAGAAATATGATTTGACCTTCAACGCTTTTCTTCTCAAGTAAAAACCTCATATTCGTTCTTAACATACGGTATGCTTCTGAGATCAACGAGCGTTCTCCTTTTTTGGTAACTAAAGGGTCTTTTGTTTTATCCAAAGGGATATCTCCAACTACTGAAATATTAGTTGCTTCCAATTCCTCAACGCCTCTTACCCTATTGTCTAATAGGTCTTTCAGATATATAAACGCAATAGGAATTGCAATGCCTAAAATAAATGCTGCTAAGAAAATTATATTCTTTTTTGGACCAACTGGTGAGCTTAATGCGTATGCAGCATCTATCGTTTTAACATTTCCAATGGTCGATGCCATTGCAATCTCATTCTCTTCCCTTTTTTGTAAAAGATAGAGGTAGAGTGTTTCTTTTATTTGTTGTTGGCGTTGTATTTCTCTATACGTGCGCTCAAATTCTGGAATATCTGCAATTCTTTTTTGGTATTTGGAGGATTCAATTTGAAGATCTTTCAATTTCATCGCCATGCTTTCTTGCGTATTATTCAAACTTATTGTTATACTTCTTTTTAATCCATTTAATTGACTTTCGATTTTTACAGCAATTGGATTACTATTATTGGATCCTTCAATAAGTTTATTTCTTTCCATTACAAGTGTATTGTACTTTTGGGTCATCATATTGATACTTTGATCCATAAATCCAAGATTAGCAGGAAGTAAAGTATTTACATCTTCATACTTTTTTAAATATTCGACCATAAACTGGGCTAAGTTCAGTTGAATATTGGTTTCAATTATTAATGCTTTAATTTCTCCTTCTTGTTCTAGAAAAATTTCTGCATTTTTCTCTACATCTATAAGTTTATTATCGGTTTTGAATTTTTCATTAATTCCTTCTACTTCTGAAAGCTCATCCTGTATAACCACCATTCTTTCTGCAATGAAAGCACTCGTGTTTTTCGTTATTTCGTTTTTGTCAGCTATAGCATTTTCTTCATGCTTAATGATGAGTTGATTGATAAAATCATTGTTTTCCTCTTTTATTAATCCTGTCGCAGAAAGTGCTAGTACAGAGGCATCTTTATTGATTGTGTTAACTTCAAATTTAGATTTCCATCTGCCTGTAGCGCTAGAAAAAGAGGAGATAGAAAAAGTGAATTTTGCATCTAAATGATTTTTGTTAAAACGCTCAGTTTTTGAGATACTCAATTTTCCGCCGCGTGTTTCAAAATATTCTCCAAAATTGAATTCTCCTAAAAATGTATTGTACTCGTTTTGATTTTCATTGTACTTTTGGTAAACTGAAAATTTATTTTCTTTTATTTTAGTCAATTCAAGAGAAAAGCTATTATTGTAATTTTCTTCCGTTGTATCATTAAATTGAAATTCAAAAGGAGCGTTATCCCCGTAATAAAATTGATCAGCGTTTAATGAATTATTTTGCTGTGTTAATTGAGTATTTAATTTTAATGACTTAACAACTTTCATTATCAAATCACGTGATTTAAAAACTTCTATTTCGTTATATAAATTAGAATTACCTTTTGATAAGCCTAGGTCGGAAAATACATCTAAATCGCTCCCTAAACTTCCACTTTTATCATCCTTAACAAGCACTGTAGATGTACTTTTATAGATAGATGGTTGACCTTTCAAATATATATACGCTATACCACAAAAAACAAAGGTAAAAAGTAAAATCCATTTCCAGTGCTGAAGGTATTTCCCTATTATTTCCTGAATGTTAACACTGTCCTCAGGTTGTTGATCAAATATCTGCTGTTGCATATTGTTATCTTGATATTAAGACGATGGTTGTGATAATTAAAGATGTTAGGGAAATAAGTATGCCTCCTGTTGATCTCAAAAATGTTCCTTGTGATCTTTTAGCAGTGTTAGGCTCTACATAAACAACATCATTTTGTTGGAGATAATAAGCAGGGGAATTTAGAATTTGATCTGATGTTAAGTCTAATCTATATTGCTTCTTTTTTCCATTTTCATCCCTTATCACCAGAACATTGTTCCTTAAGCCAGTTATAGTTAAATCTCCTGATAACCCAATTGCTTCAAGAATGGTAAACCTTTCATTAGGAATGTTATAAGTTCCCGGACTTGAAACATCTCCTAGAACAGTGACTTTATAATTTTGAATTCTTATATTGACTACAGGATTTTTTAAGTAACTATTTAGTTTCTCTTCTAATAAATCAATAGCTTCTGTTCTGCCCAAACCTCCTAATTTGATTTTCCCCAAAATAGGAAGATTAACGAATCCGTTACCATCAATTAGGTATCCACTAGTAGCTGGAGCTCCTTGAACATAACCATTCATACCATTTCGGCCTGATCCAACACTCGGGTAATTAAAAGGGATTGCACTTGCAAGATCGTTTGCTGTTACTACAACTGAGATAAAATCGTCTGCCTTAAATGTAGGCTTGAATTGAGAGATATTAACTTCTGTACTATCTCCCTCTGTTGACTGGAAATAAACCATTTTAGAGTGCGTACCGCAAGAGCTAAGTAGGATTAAGGATGCTAGAATGCTTAAATAAATTGTTTTTTTATGCATAAATATTAATTGAAGAGGGCAAATATAAGTAATTATACTAAAATAATCTTACTTAGGCCTTACTGTTTTATAATAGCAGGGGATTAAATTGATTTTGTCTAATGAGTCTAATAGTATTATGCGTGGTTTATTATATGAATTTAACCTTCCTTGTAAAGGTTAAATATTAATCTCTTATCAATTGATATCCTGGATGATTTTGTGGGTTATAAACGAACTTACTGTCAATGACAGATTCGTTTTTTTTAAATAAGTCAATAGTGTAAGTCATTGTGCTCCCATCCTTTGTTTTCATAGTTGCTTGCTTTAGCTCTTTACTTCCAATTTCTATAAAAAGAATAATGGTATGATAATTTACTTCACTAGGATCTAAGGGGTAAAGAGTGATTTGGTGAACTTTCTTGCCGTTTATTGTTGTTTCTTTATCATATTTATTTTTGAATCCTTGTTCCCAGATTGTCATAAGTTTTTTAGGATTCATAGATTCATCGCTATCTAAATCAACATCACTTTGATAAACTACCTTTTCTTCCTTAACAATAGTCCAGTTTTTAACAGCATTAGAAACAAGTGTATTTTGTCCAAGTGATGCATAGTATTTGTTTCCTTTAACATATCCGAATCCTGTTTGATTAGAATCTTCTCCAGTTGCCGGATTTTTAACATTCATCGTAAACTCTATGTAAAATGAATTCATTTTCTTGATTTCCGAAGATATGTCATTTAAAATTAGCTCTGACTTTTCATCTGATTGTGCAAATAAAGAACTAGTAATAAAGAAAAATGCAATAAATAAGTATTTCATATTTTATAATTTTGAAAAGATGTTTGCATAAACTATGCCAAATTTAAAGGCAATTATAGTGAAATAATTTGCTTTAACCACAATTAACGGAGTCCTCTTGATTTTAAATGTTCATTCAATGCTTCATCGGTTGGAATAAGTACGTCTCTGGCCTTACTTCCTTGGAAAGGACCAATGATTCCATGGGCTTCTAACTGGTCCACAATTCTTCCAGCTCGGTTGTATCCTAGTTTTAATTTACGTTGAAGTAAACTTGCGGAACCCTGTTGATGTGTCACAATGACTTGTGCTGCTTCGAGAAATTTTTCATCAAGTTCGTCATCTACATCCATCGCAGTTCCTTCAGCGCCTTCTCCAGCATATTCTGGGAGCATCATCGCGTCGGGATAACCTCTCTGGTCTCCAATAAAATCACAAATTGCCTCCACTTCAGGAGTGTCAACAAACCCACATTGTAAACGAATAACTTCATTTCCTGTTGAAATTAACATGTCTCCTTTTCCGATTAATTGGTCAGCGCCTGATGTATCTAGTATTGTTCTGGAGTCAATTTTGGAGAGTACACGGAAAGCTATTCGAGCAGGGAAGTTGGCTTTAATCATTCCTGTAATTACATTTACAGAAGGGCGCTGTGTGGCAACAATCAAATGAATTCCAATCGCACGAGCAAGCTGAGCCAAACGAGCGATAGGATGTTCAACTTCTTTACCAGCAGTCATAATTAAATCGGCAAACTCATCAATTAATACTACAATATAAGGCATGTAACGGTGTCCGTTTTCTGGATTCAGTTTTCGTTGAACAAACTTATCGTTGTATTCCTTAATGTTTCTCGTTTGTGCCAGTTTTAGTAAGTCGTAACGGTCATCCATTTCAATACATAAAGAATTCAATGTATTTACAACTTTTGAAGTATCTGTAATAATGGCTTCTTCTTCTCCAGGAAGTTTAGCCAAGAAATGACGCTCAATTTTATTAAACAATGTCAACTCTACTTTCTTAGGGTCAATTAGTACAAATTTCACCTGAGATGGATGTTTCTTATACAATAAAGAAACTAAAATTGCATTCAAACCAACAGATTTACCTTGACCAGTTGCTCCTGCCACCAATAAGTGAGGCATTTTAGCTAAGTCAAAAGTAAATGTTTCGTTGGTAATTGTTTTACCCAAAACGATAGGTAGTTCCGCTTTTGAATTCTGGAATTTCTCAGAAGCGATTAAAGATCGCATACTCACAATTTCTGGATTACTGTTTGGAACTTCAATTCCAATTGTTCCTTTTCCAGGGATAGGAGCTATGATACGAATTCCAAGTGCAGCTAAACTCAATGCAATATCGTCTTCAAGGTTTTTTATCTTAGAAATTCTAACTCCAGGAGCTGGAACGATTTCATAAAGTGTAACCGTTGGACCAATTGTAGCTTTGATTTTTGCAATATCAATTTTGTAATTGGCTAGGGTGTTTACAATATTGTCCTTGTTTTGTTCTAATTCCTCTTTGGTTACCCCACCTTGAGTGCTCTCGAATTTTCTAAGTAAATCAATAGTGGGAGGAGTATAGCTAGATAAATCTAGTTTTGGATCATAAGGTCCAAAATCATCAACCATTTTATTTAGATCTTTATCGGAAATTTCTTTTTCGCTTTTTGTGACTTCAATTGAGAATTTGTTTTCATCACTCTCCTTTTCTGCAATTTCACTTTGAGGTTTTACAATTGATGGTTCTGGTTCTTCTTTTCTTGTTACAACTTCGAAATCATCATCACTATAATCACTTTCATCTTCGTCCTCCTCCTCAGGTTCCTCAGGTTCTTCTTCTGAATCCTCCGTTTCCTCATCATCTTTAATATTGTCATCTTTAAAGGAAACTTCATATTCTTCCTCATCAGAATTTCCCTCTTCAGAATTTTCTTGAGGATCCTCGTCATCTTCTTTAAATGACTCCTCATCGTGTTGTGTAAAACTATTGTTGTTTTGATCAGCTAGAGCAGATGTTGATAGATTTTTTTTAGGAAAGTATTTTTCAAAAATCGCTTTAAAATCTGGATTAAATAATGCGACAACAGCTACAAAAAGCAATACGAAAACAAGTAAAATCGCACCGAAAAGACCCAAAACAGAAATCATCCATTCCTTCGTCGCATATCCAAACGAGCCGCCTAAATAATTGACGCGTGAAGTCATTAAGCCTAGAAAGGCGGAAAACCAGATAATGCCGATGAAAGTAACTAGGTATGTTCTGCGAAGTGGCAATAAACGGATGTTCAACAATAATCTAACTCCAGTAATTAATAAAATGAAACTGAAGGCAAATGAGGCTAATCCAAACCATTTAAACATGAATAAGTGAGCAGACCAAGCACCAAGCTTTCCTAACCAATTAGTGACTTCAATATCTGGGCTTCCAAATATGAAATTGAAAAAAGTGGTTGAAACAATTAAATCTTGATCTTCTTTCCAACTAGATAAATAAGATGTGAAAGCGATAAACAGATAGATTGCAAGTAAAAGAAGAATAGCACCACTAATTGATTTTGCTTTTCTATGGTCAATTTTAGCGTAAAGAGCCGAAAAAGAGCTGCCTTTTTTTGAATCAGGGTCTGATTCTTTTTTTTTCTTCTTGTCTTGCTGTTTTAAAACGTTTCCTTTCGCCATTCTTTCTTCTGCAGATTTATTCTGCGAATATAAGGAATGAAATCGTTTTTATTCATCTAGAAGTACATTGGCTATTCACAAACTACTGTTAGTTCTTGATTAATTCAATGAACTCGTCCAAAGTGATGATTTCATAATTAGTTGGAATACCAAAAATATCAATATCTAAACTGCGTTCTTCGATGGCTTTTAAGCGATAAGAAATCCACATCCCACTGGCATTAAGTGAGTAGTTTACAGGTAAACCTGGCATTCCCTCAATTGCTGTTGAATACTTCGCTGGAATGCCTTCTAGGTAATTCATTGTCATAGTGGTATCGAATTCCGTATCCGTTACATGAATGTTTTTAGCTTTTCTTCCCGCTAACTTTTCTTTACCAAAGGTTTTTTTGAAAAGATACCTGTCTTTATTTTTAGTGGTGTCTTTTAATGTTTGAATAGCGACTTTTTTCATTCCGAGATCCATTAAAATATAAGCTTTGTTTTTTGGAATGTGTTTAATGTAAATCTGCTTTCCTATTGGTGTGAAGCTGTCAATTCTCAACATAGAGTCTTTTGCATACACTATTTGATAATTGATACTGTCACTTTCATCAGGATTATTCAATTTAGAGGAAACAGCATAAACTAGTTTTCCTTCAAAGTTTATGCTTTGTTTTGGAGACGAGCAAGCGATTAAAATTAAGATTAAAAATAGAGGAGAAATTACTTTTTTCATTTACGATTAAATATAAATATTTAAATACAAAACTAAAACAAATTTTCTCCATCGAATGAATTATGATTAGAGAACTTATTCGATTTGTTCTTTTTAATAAAATAACTATGATTTTTTTATCTTTGCATTAATTCAAACATAATTACAATGGGGAAATCAATAGCATATATATTCAACGATTCGGAGATTTCAGCTGGAACGCGCGGAGCAAGCTTAGGACCAGGGGCTTTGCGTGTTGCGGACGATAATTCAGGGAATTTTTTATTTTCAAAGTATCCAATTCATTATGTAGTAACGATGAATCACTTATTAGATCAATCTACAGTTTATAAGTGGGGGAAAAGAGCTGACGGTTTAGCTACTATCTATAAAAATGTAGCGGATGTAGTGAGTAGAGAAAGGAAAAAGAACGATTTTATTATCGTTATAGCCGGTGACCATGGTTCTGCAGGAGGTACAATTGCAGGATTGAAAATGGCTCATCCTGAAAATAGATTGGGTGCTTTATGGGTCGATGCACATGGCGATTTACATACACCTTATACCACACCTTCTGGGAATATGCACGGAATGCCCTTGGCAACTGCATTGAATGAAGATAATTTAGAATCTAAACAAAATGATCCACATCCAGATACAGTGAAATTCTGGAACGAGATGAAGAATACGGGTCAGATTGCACCAAAAATTCTAGCAGAGGATTTAGGTTTTATTGGATTGCGTGATTTAGAAACTCCAGAAATTGAATTAATGGAGCGCAAAGGAATTAAGAATATTTCTGTTGATGAATTGCGTGAAGTAGGAGTTCGGGGAATCTTGCAACGTCTTGATGAAAAATACGCTGATTGTGATGAAATTTATGTCTCTTTTGATGTTGATTCAATGGATCCAAAACTTACTTCTCACGGAACTGGAACTCCAGTAGATCACGGAATTTCGATTGAAGAAGCGGGTATTATTTTGAGACATTTTGCGGGTCATCCAAAAGTAAAATGTATTGAATTCGTAGAGATAAATCCTTGTTTAGATGAAAAAACAAACCGCATGGCTGAAGTAGCTTATGGTTTGATGAAGGAGGTGATTGATGTTGTAGAAAGAAAAGCGTAGATAAATTTTAGAATGGAAAATAAAATTAAAGCATTATTGCTTGAAAATAGTCTTTCGGTTTTTGGAGTGAAAATCGATGAGAAATTAATTCAATTTCAAAAGACAAGAAAAGATGTGGATGGAGATATGACCTTGGTTGTTTTTCCATTTGTAAAAATTTTAAAGTCTTCTCCAGCTATGGTGGGAGAAGATATAGGACGCTTTCTAAAAGAAGAAATAGAAGAAGTTGAAAGCTATAATGTTGTAAGTGGATTTTTGAATCTTAATTTGACCAATGCATTTTGGAAGAATGAACTTTTCAAGATGACGGAAGATGAAAACTTCGGTTGCGCTGCAGAACTTTCTGGTAAAATGTTTATGGTGGAATACTCTTCACCAAATACCAATAAACCTTTGCATTTGGGACACATGAGAAATATATTTTTGGGATATAGTGTCTCCGAAATTCTCAAAGCAAACGGACACGAAGTAGTGAAAACGCAAATTATTAATGACCGTGGAATTCATATTTGTAAAAGTATGGTGGCTTGGCAACAATTCGCAACCAAAGATGCCAAAGGTAAGCGAGAAACACCTGAAACTACAGGGGTGAAAGGCGATCATTTTGTAGGGGAATACTATATCGAATTTGATAAGCAGGTAACGTTTCAAGGATTCGAAATGGCATCACAATGGAAGGATGATAATTATGCAGAAGCGCTAGTTCCAGGCGAAGCTAAAGAAAAATTACCAGGACTATTTACAGCTTATGAAGCGTCAGATAACGATAAAAATAAAGCTGGAATTTACCGAAAAATAGCAGCTTTTGCAATTCCTTTTGCACAGTTAACAAAAGATGCAAAAGAAATGTTGCTGAAATGGGAAGCAAGCGATCCAGAGGCTTATAAACTTTGGACAACGATGAACAATTGGGTATATGCTGGCTTCGACAAGACCTATAACCGGATGGAAGTAGATTTTGATAAAATCTATCACGAATCTGAAACTTTCTTAATCGGAAAAGATCTCGTAACGGATGGGTTAGAGAAAGAGGTTTTTTTTAAGAAAGACGATGGATCTGTTTGGGTTGACTTGACAGATGAAGGCCTGGATGAAAAATTGGTTTTACGTGCCGATGGAACAGCAGTTTACATGACCCAAGATATTGGAACGGCAATAGATCGTTTTAAAGATTTTCCAGCATTGAATGGAGTGATTTATACGGTTGGGAATGAACAGGATTATCATTTTCAGGTATTGTTCTTGATTTTGAAGAAACTCGGTTATGAATGGGCGAAAAACTGTTACCATTTATCTTATGGAATGGTGGATTTACCAGATGGTAAAATGAAATCGCGAGAAGGTAGAGTAGTGGACGCTGATGATTTGATGGAAGAAGTTGTTTCAATGGCGAAAGAAAGTACAAAAGAGCGAGGACATCTTGATGGAATGACAGAAGCTGAGCGTGAAAACCTCTATGAAATGATTGGAATGGGTGGTTTGAAGTATTATTTACTGAAAGTTGATCCACAAAAACGCATGAAATTTAATCCAGATGAGTCAATTGAATTAAACGGAAATACTGGACCTTTTATTCAGTACGCTCATGCGCGAATCAATTCATTAATAACGAAAGTTCAATTGGTAAATCCTGAAACTGAAATGGAAATTGATTTTGCAGAGAAGGAATTAATCAAACAATTGAGCGAATTTCCTTTGGTAATTCAAGAAGCAGGTCATAATTATAGTCCTGCATTGATTGCAAATTATACTTTCGAACTCGTTAAGAATTACAATTCATTTTATCAGGCGTTTAGCGTGATGAAAGAGGAAAATAGAGCATTGAAGAATGCAAGAATTTTAATCAGTAAAAATACGGGTGATGTTATCCAAACAGCAATGCGTCTGTTAGGGATTCACGTACCAAATAGAATGTAAAAAAGCACAACTATGAATATCATCCTGCACGATTTATCGAATCATTTGACGTTTGCACCATTATCTCTCACACGTCCTATTGGAAACCTGCGAGTAGGAATGTGGACGAATGACGAACGTTGGCAGTTTTATCTTCCAGAAGCTGAAATTTCATTCCAAACGGAGGAATATTTAGCTAACAAATTCCCAGCGAAGCAGACAAATAATAACGTATGGATTAATGCAACTGTGATCCCAACAGCAGCACTTTCAAAATTAGTAAAAGACCTGAAAACGAATGAATCCTTAAATGTGAATGGTGTTTTTGTTGCGCACAGAGGAGCTCAGTTTGATCCTAAAGAAACTAATTCAATTGAGTTAGAAAATATAGTTTTTTTAGAAAACCGTTGGGATTTATACCAAAAGAATGGTGTTATTTTAACTGCTGATTTTGCTGCTTATTGCCAAGGAAAGAAAAGCGAACCACTTTCTGAAACGAATACATTAATTGGTGATGTAAATCAGCTATTTATCGAAGAAGGAGCAACCGTAGAATGTGCAATTCTCAACGTTAAGTCTGGTCCAATTTATATTGGTAAAAATGCCGAAATAATGGAAGGAAGCGTTGTTCGTGGAGCTTTGGCAATGGCAGAAAGTAGTGCGTTAAAACTAGCAACTAAAGTTTATGGCGCGACTTCTCTTGGGCCACATTGTAAAGTTGGTGGAGAAGTGAATAACGTAATTTTTCAAGCCTATTCTAACAAAGGACATGACGGCTTTTTAGGGAATTCCACCATCGGAGAATGGTGTAATCTTGGAGCAGATACCAATAGTTCCAATCTTAAGAATAACTACGGAAATGTGAAAACCTACAGTTATTTAACGGAAGAAATGGAACAAACCGAATTGATGTTTATGGGCGTTGCCATGGGTGATCATTCTAAGACAAGCATTAATACCATGTTGAATACTGCAACAGTAATTGGTGTTTGCTCAAATTTATTCTCAGCAGGATTTCCGCCAAAATTTATTCCTAATTTTTCTTGGGGTGGTGAGGAAAATTCTCCAGTCTACGATTTGGATAGGGCAGTAGATGCAGCAAACCAGATGATGGTAAGAAGAGGGAAGAAAATCACTGAAAGCGATTTAAAAATCCTTAATTTTCTATTTCCAGGGAAATAGAAAATAGGGTTTTTACAGTATTGAGCAAGAGTATTGAGTATAGAGAGGCAATGAATGACCGATATGTTTTAAGACAGAGACTTTTCTTTTTTACCTTTTAACAGAAAATATTACCATCTCGAAAGAGTGAAACGATAAGGGGTTTCTACTTTCAATTTCGAAGACTTCATTTTATCTTCTCTAAAATAACTATTCGAAGCACCTCAATACTCAAAACTCACACTCCCTACTGTAAAAAACTGTCAAACCTGACAGTTTTTTTACAGTATTGAGCAAGAGTATTGAGTATAGAGAGGCAATGAATGACCGATATGTTTTAAGACAGAGACTTTTCTTTTTTACCTTTTAACAGAAAATATTACCATCTCGAAAGAGTGAAACGAT
>Ga0307966_1000446_pt1 | contig 34542 bp, 44 predicted proteins | sample OrgLakmetagen646_FD_203141 | JGI IMG/M metagenome (GOLD analysis project Ga0307966, IMG submission 203141) | Saline water microbial communities from Organic Lake, Antarctica - #646 | ecosystem: Environmental > Aquatic > Non-marine Saline and Alkaline > Saline | place: Antarctica: Organic Lake... | reverse complement strand
TTACATATAAAATCTCGCGTTTTACGTCACTACAATGTATCGGGCGTTTGTGCAATTCGAGTGATTTCAATCCACGCAATAATATATTAGAAATACCTGCAACATACCCATTTTCTCTTGTTGAGTTTAAATCAAGATGATCTAACTGTAATGAAGCGATAAAATCTGTTAGATTTATGGCATCTTTACATTCGTTGTTTAAAAACATTTGAATATTGAATTGGTTGTTGATAGTAGTGTTGTTGGTGCCCACTTTTGGAAGCATCTCAGTTACTATACGCCTCATTTCTGCATTTTCATCTACGATATTTTTGTATTGTTCTGTCAGCGTTGAAATGATTACATTTAAATCGCTATCTTTATCTTTATTTTTATCACATTTTTTAACGTGACGATTATAACTCTGAATGTGTTTGTATACCTTACCACATTTGCAAGTATATTCTATTTTATTGGTGGAAGAAAGCGTATCATCTGTATGAGCATTTATGAGCATTTTATGCTTTTTTGTATTGAGGTGTTGTGATTTTAAAAATTTCTTACTACATATATAGTCACATTTTTCACAATAATACGAAAAGGAATTGACTGCATACTCGTTTTGCATATTTTATATGCTATATATGAGCATTATATGCAATTCCTAAATCCTTTTTATTGTACTAATTTATTCAAAATATTTTACCTAGGTAAATTTGTCTAGGTAAAATATTTTTGAACGGAAAAAAATATTCTAGAGGTCCTAGCAGAATTTTAGTTTTTTTTCGTTTTTTTGAAATTATTTTTCGCATAGTTAAAATTGGACATTTATTTTGGGGAAAATGGGAGGATATTTATTTTAGAATATAGATTATATTCTTCGTTTTTTGTATGTGCGCGATTTTCTTTGTGGTTGTTTTTTAAAAGTTTTTTTTTTACGTACACGTCTAGATTTATACCCCCCACTCATTGTTTGTTGGACTTTTGATAAAAGAAGATCTAAATAGGATATATCTCCTATATATGCTGTTTTATCATGGTCAAGGTGGCCATCGTGTGATTTTCGTTTTGGTGCCATTAAAATTGTATTTCTTGGACCATACATTTCAACGTGTTCATTATGAGCGAACAACAGACCTGAATATATATTTCTGGTTCTATTGCTTCTATCGGTGTCGTCATCTAAAATTGCGTATTGAATATCTGGACGAATCGCCATAACATAAGTCAATCCATATATTAAAAGTATTGTTCCTAATCCTTTTCCTTTATTATCACCCTTTATTCCTAACCCGGTTATATTAATAACGTCTGTTTCAACTGGATTTAAAAGTGAGTGTCTTGTCATACGGGCACCTCTAGTTTGAACAATATCACTAGTAAGAGTTACAATAGATACATTACCTATTTCATAACCGTTTGCGTTATCAAATATTTGAAACTTGTACTCCCCGTTGGAGTTGTCTGCGATTGGTGATGATACCACACTATAGTTCAATCTTGCAAAACCAGCTGTAATAAATTGGTGTATTGTTTGTATTTTGGCAAGTTTTTCTGTAGTGTATGGGTCCATATATAATAATGAATATAAAATATCTATGTATTTTTGTATGAGTTTATAATTCTGTTTGCAAGGGTATGTTTTCTTCCGGTTATAGAGAGATTTAACACACGCAAATCGTTTTTTAATTGTGAAACGGTTTTACTTTTATACAACGTTTGTGCATCATCATTTACAAAAGTAACTTCTTCTTTTATTTGTGTAATGGTATTGTAATGTTTCAAACAAAGTATTCCTTTTTCTGTTTCAAATCCGTTTTTATTGCCACACAAACAACCTTTATGTTTTCCAGATTTTAATTTGTAACTACACGATTGCATTTCAAAACAGTTTTTTTTGGAACATATATATTTTGGTAATGAAATATTATAAATAGGAATAAAAGGTAAAAGTTTGTTAAATACACCTCGACAGTAAGGACAAAAACTTTGTTTTTTAGTTAGTTTTATATTTTTCGAATACTTACTTTTCGAATATTTAATACTTATGATTTCTTTACAAAGTGGTGTATAATTAAATTTATGATCACAAGGCAACTGTATATAATTGCTGGTAAGGGGTTCTTTAGTTATAAGACAAATGGTATCACAATCTATTGTAGACTCGTCCGATTGGATATTTAGTTCATTCCAGAAATCAAAATTATCTTCTACTACATATGTATTAACTTGCATATAATGTGATATAATATTCTCTTTATATAATATAATATAAATGACAAAGGAATGGGGAAATGCTTGTTGGGATTTATTTCACGCAACTGCAGTTAATTTAAATGAAAAAGAAACACATTTAATACCCTATATTTTAGGTATGATAAATAATGTATGTAATAATTTACCATGCCCTATTTGTAGTGATCATGCCATAAATACTCTTAAACGTTTAAAACGCGAACGAATTAAAACAAAGGAAGAATTAATAAAATGTATATGGCAATTTCATAATTTGGTGAATGAACGAACAAATAAACCTTTTTACAGTAGAGAAAAACATGATAGTTTGTACAAAAATAAATCGATTGATAATATAGTTACTAAATGGGTTACAATAATGTCACGGTCTTGGGGTGGAACTACTAATCTTATGTTTTCATTTTCTAGAAGAAATGTGGTAAAAAAAGTAGTTGAATTTTATAAAAAGCATAACAAATCTTTTATGCGATATTAGAGGATACTAATACGCCGTTTTTATATACAGAACATTTAAAGGTTTGTGAAGAAGGTTTTTCACATTTTACCGCGTTGCTTTCCATTTCATCAAAATACAGTACTTCGTCTGCACCTACCATATGAAATATAGTATACCATATTGAACCGAACATGAATCCAACTAATGCACCTAGTACTGCACCGCCGACAGTAGTGCATTTATTGGTAACTTTTGATACAGAGTCAAGTGCAAATAGACACAACAAAGCGGAAATAACACCATAATTCATTTGATTGTTATACATCATCGGTAAAAATAGATATGCAAATGTAAATGCGATAAAAAGACTAGTAGGAGAAGGACTATTATAAGCATTTAAATACGGTATTTCTATTAGATTGCAAGATAAAGAGGCATCGTTGTTTACAGGACTTTTTATTGTATTCATAAGGGGGATGTTTAAAAAGGATGCAAGCAACGCTCCTGCAATAAAGACTAATCCTTTTACGTTTTGGTTCATAAACGACAACATAATCATAAAAAATGCAATCAGTATTGGAGAGAGAACAGAAATAAGTTGTAGTATATTTGAAAAGGTTAATTCGATACCAGCCATAATATATAGTGATTAGAATATATTATGGCACGCGTTTAAAAAAATTAACATACTAAATCAATATAGTATATAATTAAAAATAAAGGGATTATAAAGTTTTTTAAAAGTTACCCTGTAAAAAAAAGATTTTTTTTATAATTACTTACAATTTAACAAATACTAATAGGTAAATTATTCGCATACAGTCCAAGCACATACCTCCATCTTCGTTTCATCAAAGAAGTGCTCGATCTCTTTCAAAATAATGAGGTCTGCTACAATCCTATCCTCATTCACGTTGAAATCTGTGTTGCTCACCACAGTTGCGTATTCAACCTTACTCTCCCGCAAATACCCGATGTCGAACTCCATCCGTTTCACGTATTTGTCAAATAACTCTTTGTTCTCTTGAATAAACGGCTTACCTGTCTCTTGGAATGATTGCTGCGTGATTTGAAAATGGCGCTCGTTCTTGAACCATGCTACTTCGTCTTCTGGGTCTTCTAAGCTTGCTTTGGCTTCGTCCAGCGTCTTGTAGCACAAGTCGCAAAACATTCCGTTTGGGAACGCAGAGATTGGGACTTCGTATTCGCCGTCAAAGAGTTCGTCCGTGCAGCAACCACAGTTAAATCGAATTTGCCTGCCGATGTAGTCCGCTCCATATGCTGTCATACAGTCCGTGGGTTGCTGCCATAGCCACGGTGCGCCGTTGATGTCTCCTTCGTAGTATCGTGCCATCTTTTGTTTGATGAGGGTGGTGGTATTGAGTTGGGTACATCTATTACATATAAGTAAAAAGTATTTCAATTTTTTGAGAATTGCACTAAAATGTCATTAACATAAAAAAAATAAATGTCTTGCTAGATATATTTTATAAAAAACCCTACCCTGTAAAAAAAAGGTTTTTTTTTATGGATGTAATAGGTTCATTCTTCTTCCGCGGACCAAGAGCAGATGTGTGTGTCCGTCATTTTAAAGTAGTGATGGATGTGTTTCAGCATAATGATGTCTGCCACAATTTTTTTGGATTCTTCATTTGGCGATGTGTAGAAGAATAATGGGTCTTTGAAAAGCACGTCGCCCTTCGCCGAGCTCGAGCCTGAAAACTCGATATTCGTCACGTGCTTTTCAAAGAGTGCTCGGTGTTTTGCGATAAATGGTCGGCCAAAGCAATCGAATGCTTCACGAGTGATGATAAAGTTCACTAAACCATCCAAATCTGCCACTTTGTCGTCGTCCTCTTTCACCCCCATCTCTGCATCTTCAAGCGTCTCGTAGCAATCCATACAGTACATACCTTCAATCTGGCTAGTGTCGTTGTAATATTTCTCTCCAATCGTCCCGTCGTCGTAGCATCCGCAGTTAAACACGACGCGCTGCCCAAGGCAGATAGCTCCGTAAGCTTCCATGCAGTAGAAAGGCTGCAAAAAGGCTAACACGCCGCGGATGTCTCCTTCGTAGAATCGTACCATCTTTTATTTGATGAAGTAGGTTGTTTGTTGAGTACACCTATTACATCTGAGTTGAAAAGTATTTCAATTTTTAAGTAATTGCACTAAAAAAATGATTTACATAATTGTATTCATATATTGTTTTAACATACTATGGTAATTCGTTTGTAATCCAAAATATAATGTAATAAAATATACACCAGGCATAGTAGACTGAAATTCACCCAAAAAAACTGGTGCCAGTAGAATAAATAAATACAACGTAAATATATTGAATAATGTTTGTAATAAAATATAATAAATAAGATGTTTTCCTATTCTATCTTTATCCTTGATTTGTTTAATTGTTTTGTCTGTTAAATGTCCTAATATAATCGCTGGAATTATATAAATAAATACTTTAAGCGTAAAAGAAATAAAATCACGCCGTGCTCTTAATGTTCCAAAATCCGTAGAACGATTGACTATACTAGACAGTTTCATAATATATATATATATATATAGAAGTATTAAATTTTTTTGGTATAAAATTGAACCTTATATAAGTAAATATATATATAATTATATAAAGTGGCAATTATTATGCATACTAATGAATTACGCGATGTAATGTGTGAAGGTAATATCAGATGTTACCACGAAAACAATAATGAGGTCATTTATTACGATACAAATGAAAAAATCTTTACTTCATGCACGTTAGACAACATGAAAACCCGTTGGGATTACTTAGGAGATTCTGGATTTAAAATCAAAGATGTTATATCATTTTATCATAAGCATAGGTTATTTGTTAGAATGATTGTCGACGACCCAAAGAGAACCAGTAAAAAATTCTGTGACATTGCAAAAGTGGAATTTGCACTTGGAAATATGACATACGGTATTAGTTATATAATTCCTATGACCGTATGGGAAAAACGAAATGAAGAAATTGTATGTATGTTTCATTGTGAATAGAGTATACAATCAATATTTGTTAAAACAAAAAATTGAAATGATTTTTTAATTACTTATTATAGATGTAAACGAAAGAACAAAAGAAACACCGTACTAATACAACAAAATCGAATATGATGTCAACGATGATGAAAGAATTGGTAAAGAAAGAGTGGAAAAAATTGGGAGAATTATTAAAGAGAACTGTGAATGTGGAAGAAAAAAAATGTTATGATTGGTCTAAATTGTGGGTGTCGTTTTGTAATCCGCATACATCTATTATTATGCGTGACGTGGAGGTTGGTCTTGAATTGAGTGATGATATAATTTATACTCTAACTGAGAATGGTCGTTGTCAAGATACAGTAGAAGGTGATTATGGCTTTTGCAAACTGGACGTTATGAAGCCGCGTTGGGAGTATATGACAGACAACGGATTTATTATCAAAGAGGTTATCGAGTTTGAGTTCGACAATCGTGTGTATGTACGTTTGGTATTGTATCAACCACCTCATTATGAATGTCCGCCTACAGACATGTCGAGAATTGAATTTGCATTTGGAAACATTACGTTTGGTGTAAGTTATATCATCCCTTGGTGTGTTTGGCAACAACGCCGTAAAGAGATAGAGTCCATATTTGAACCATCAGAAGTAATTGTATGGAATCCTACTAATTTATGTGAAAATGATTGAGAAAATATCACGACAGTTGCGGTACAAGTATAAATACATTACAAATATATTAATTATTACAAAATACATTATTTTTTTCTCTTTATAACAAAGGTTTAAATACAGATTCATTTATTAATATAATTGAATGGGTATTCCTAGTTATTTTAAACACGTAATCCGTAAGTATAGACATATAATTACGGAATGTAATCATCACACTATAGACAATTTATATATTGATGCACAATCCATTATATACGATGCGGTTAGAACCGTTTCTAGTTTGGAACAATCCAAAATAAATAATATGGATAATGCCATCATAGAGGAAGTGGTTAAAAAAATAGGGTATTATATTGATACAATCTCTCCAAATAAAAAAGTGTATATTGCGTTTGATGGGGTAGCTCCAGTAGCGAAATTAAACCAACAACGTTCTAGACGGTACAAAGGGCAAATTGAAAAACAAATATATAAACAATTAGGATTAAATCAACGTGATACTTGGAATACTGTAGTATTAACCCCAGGTACGGTATTTATGTCGCAGTTGGGGAAACACATACATTCAGCATTCAAAAACCCAAGAAAATATGGAGTAAAAGAAATTTTAATTAGTACTTCAGAACAAGCAGGCGAAGGGGAGCATAAATTATATGAATACATAAGAAATAATCAAGATTATCACAAATCGAGTATAACCGCTATATATGGTCTGGATGCAGACCTTATAATGCTATCGCTAAATCATTTAGAATTTTCAAAAAACATTTTTTTGTTTAGAGAAACCCCCCATTTTATAAAATCAATTGACTCTACATTGAAACCGGGAAAAAATTACATATTAGACATGTCGAAAATGTCAGAGGCAATCACAAATGACTTAAATGAAGGAAGGAATATAAAAGACGAAAGTCAGAAACAACGCATGCACGACTATATATTTATTTGTTTTTTATTGGGAAATGATTTTCTTCCGCATTTTCCAGCATTAAACATACGAACCGACGGCATTACAAGAATAACTGCTGCATACAAAGAAACTTTGTCAAAATGTGGTAATCTCACCAATAAATCGGGTATCATATGGAAACATTTTAAAACATTCATCACAATATTATCTGATAATGAAGAAGAGTATATAAAATCAGAAGATGTTATTCGCGAAAAACAAGCTAAGTCTGTTGCAAATGGCAGACCTGGAGATAACCATTTAGAGAATGCGGTAATGAACATCCCTATTCAAGACCGTTGTAAAGAAATATACATTAACCCAAATGAGGATGGGTGGAGGGAAAGATATTATGTATCGCTTTTTGATAGTCGTCGATGCGATGAATTATGCAAACAAGTATCTATGAATTATCTAGAAGGACTTGAATGGACGTATAAGTATTATACTATTGGCTGTAGCGATTGGTTGTGGTATTATAAATTCAATTACCCACCATTACTATGCGACTTAAAAAGATTTATTCCAAATGAAGAATATGTTTTTGTAATAGAAAATACCACACAACCGGTTCATCCACATCTGCAATTGGCTTACGTGCTACCGCCTAACTGCATTGACTTATTACCGGAAAACATTCGTAATATTATTATAAAAGATTTACCAGAATGGTTAGATAATGATAAACGAGTAACCATCGAATATGCTTATTGTAGATACTTATGGGAAAGTCACATTCATATAAATGGTATGGATATTAATACATTAGCTTCCATACTATGTTTATAAATGAATATAAATATATATCAAGTATTTATAAAATGACTGAAACAACAGTTGATAAACTTAAAGAATGGCAAAAAGTAATAGATAATGCGAATAATGGTGTCATTATAATGAAGTTTTCAGCAGAGTGGTGTGGTCCTTGTAAAAAAGTATCACCTCTATGGGATGCATATTTGAATAAACGTCCGGACAATGTACTAATGATAGATGTTGATATTGATGATAGTTTAGATTTGTATATGTTTATGAAAAAAAAACGAATGTTGAACGGTGTGCCCGCGATACTAGTATGGTATCCTCAATCGAACCGCGATGAAGACTTGTGGTACATTCCCGAGGATAGTATATCTGGTTTCGACGAAGGTGAAATTATATCTCTTTTTGCACGATGTTTTTCCAAAGCAATTGCATTAGACCAAGCGTAAAATTAACTATATAATTATATATACATTACATATATACCCGTTTGTTAGATGTCTGAAGTAGACCTAAATATAGCGAATTATTCTTTAAGCGATATATTACAACTATTTAAAATAGAAAATGGATTAGATGAGGAAGGAATGAAAAAAGCCAAACGACACGTGTTGATGATGCATCCAGATAAATCAAATTTAAGTAAAGAATATTTTTTATTTTTTTCATCTGCGTATAAATTATTATATAAAGTATATGAATTTCATAAAAGGAATAATGAAGATGCAACTATCAAACGAAATTATTCAAGTGTAGATATTGACGATCATCAAGAACACCAAGAACTATGGAAGGACCTTTCCAATAAGAATAATTTTAATGAAGTATTTAACGAATTATTTAATGAATTATCGTTAACAGAAAATAAAAGAGATGGGTATGGGGAGTGGTTTAAAGAGCAAGAAGATATTTTACAAGCAACCAATCTAGAAGAAATGAATCGATTTATCGCAGATAAAAAGAAAAATCTCTCATCTATTATAATATTCAACGGAATAAATGATATTGGTGGAACCGCAGGTTCTTCTCTAATAGACGATGAGTATGCAAGCTATCAAGCTGGAATGTTTTCTTCGTTACCATATGATGACTTGAAACACGCATATACAGAAACAGTAGTACCTGTTACAGAAGAAGAATATGAAAAACGACCAAAATATTCAGGAGTAGACCATTTACAAAGAACGCGACAAAACGAACTTCTGGAAACCCTTTCGATCGCAAATCATCACGAAACATTAGAAGACTGTAGAACAAAAGAGCGATTGAATGATATGGAAAGAGCGTATTCTTTGGCGAAACAAGATGAAGAAATGCAAAAACAAAGAACAAAAATAACATCCAAATTACTGAGAATTGCACACTAAGAGAATAAAAATACAGTTGTAAAAAAAATGTATATGACTATATATATGGATTATTCTAAATATATAGTCAGTACTGCAATGATGTTTGCAGTATTGTTAGTTTATCAAAAATATAAAAACTACGATGAGGAAGATGACGATTATAGAAACTATAATATAGTTAAACGGTATCTTGTGAATGAGTCGTCTTTAGCAAAGAGCAAATTACCTATACTGTGGATATATATGGAATATTCGCAAAACTCGAGATGGTGGGAAAGTTTCTATTCTAGAAACAGTAATGATTTAAATCAGCCGTATTTATATCTAACGATTAAATCTATCATAGATAAATGTGGCGGACATTTCAACATATGTTTAATAGACGATGATAGTATGGTTAATATCATACCTGGGTGGAATATTGATATCAATCGTGCTGCAGAACCTATACGTGATAAATTGAGAGATTTGGCACAAGCGTATCTATTGCAGTTTTACGGTGGAATGTTTGTACCACCTTCTTTTCTGTGTTTAAAAAACTTGGCTGATTTGTATTATTCAAAAAGTTATGGAGGTAAAGTGATTATAGGCGAATTACAAAATGAAAATATTACTAGTACGTATGATACTGTTTGTGTTAGCCGTAAATTTATAGGGGCACGCAAAAATAACAAAACTATGAATGAGTATATACAATATTTGCAACAAGTGATATCTAGTGATTATACTGCGGAGAGTACTTTCGAAGGCAATTCTGATAGATGGTTCTATGAAAAAAATAATTCTGGTTTATTAAATATTATTCCGGCAAAAAATCTTGGTGCAAAAGATAATGCAGACAAAGATATTGTGATCGATAATTTAATTAGTAATTCGTATATTGATTTTTATCCAGGTGCGGTGGGTGTATATTTTCCTCAATCACAATTATTAAATCGTACATCGTATCTATGGTTCGTCAGATTAAACGCGCAACAAGTAATGGAAAGCGATACTGTAATGGGTAAACTTCTTCTTACAAATTGTTCACGATAGCACTAATATGATAAAAATATTTAATATATGTTTTTATTTGTTATTTTTAAATGAAAGCAACGAAACCAAATTATTAGTGAAAAAAACAAGTTCAACCTCATCTTCATGTATATTGTGAAAAACAGTTATATATTTACATATATAAGGTAAAATATCATATTTTTGCTGTTCGGTCAATAGGTCTGTATATTTAATATATGTAAAAAAACAATCAAGAATATCTGTAACGGAGTATCCTTTATCAATGAATAAATTAACAATATGTATAGCATTATGTAAATCTCCTTGAATACACGCAGTTGTGTATAGTCCAAGTTCGTTATACGAGATATTCGTACACAAACTGCTTGCAAGTTCTTTGTCGATGTGTTTAGATAGAAAATTAAATTTTTCCAGATAATTAACTAATGTTCTAACCGAACCGTTACATACCTTTACAATAAAAGGTAAAACATCATCACCCATAGAAATATTTTCAGCTAGTATAATTCGTTTTGCGATAGAAGTCAAATCATCGGTGGTATGTGGTTCAACACGTATAATATCCATTCTTGATTGCAAACTATCGAGTACTTTTTGTACGTTGGTACAAGACGCTATAAAACAAACATTATGACTATATTTATCCATACAGTTTCTGAAGACTTGTTGACTTTGCTCGTTGATAATATCAATATCATCTAATAACAAAACCTTTCTTTTACCTTTAATGGTTGGAGGAGTCTGACAAAACACACGAACATCGTTACGATAATAAGAAATTCCTTGTTCTTTAAGAATATTAATGGATAGTATATTTTCATTTTTCGATATATCACATAAGTCATAATATTCAGATATAATTGCATTTAATATAGCAGTTTTTCCGGTTCCAGTATTGCCGGTTAAAAGTATGTTAAGTTTTCCAATATGTATCAAAGAAATCAAAACATTATAAAAATCTTCGTTCATATTAAAATCACATAATCGGGTTGGTCTATATTTATACGTAAATGTATCCATAACCATTATATTGTATATTGTATATTCGTAATTAATGATATAAGTTTATGTTGTTTTAGATTTAGTATACTATGTCTTTGCAAACATACTATGACTTACTAGGAATAGGTCCAAATGTATCGTTAGATGAAATTAAAAAAACATATAGAAAATTATCATTACAAAATCATCCAGACAGAAATGGAAACAGCGATGATTCAAAAAAAAAATTTCAAAATATAAATCATGCATACACTAAAATACTAGAACATCATACGCGTGCTTCACCAGAAAATCCACCACCTATAAATGATATGATTAACTTTTTTAAACAAAATAATACACATTCAACAGATGATATAGCTACACCTATTATTGAAACAGTATATATTACATTAGAACAATCTTATTTAGGATGCATGCTTCCTGTGGTAATTAACAGGTGGATTATAGAAGGAAATATAAAACGTACCGAGAACGAAACGATATATGTTGATTTTTTCAAAGGTATCGATACGAATGAAGTGATAACATATGAAAATAAAGGAAATTGTTTGAATAAAAAATATAGTGATGTTAAAATAATAGTAAACATAAAAGGTAACGAAACGTTCACAAGGGAAGGATTGGATATAATATATACAAAAAATATTTCATTAAAAGAAGCTTTATGTGGAGTATCCTTTCAGCTTTCACATATGTCAGGGAAAAAATACATCATTAACAATATAGAAAACAATACTATTATTACTCCTACTTTTAGTAAAGTTATAAGAGGATTAGGGTTTAATCGTGGACATCATACAGGTAATCTTATTATTAAATTTGACATTACTTTTCCAGAAAAACTTACAACAGAACAGATAAAAATAATTGAAAGCACTTTGTAAGCAACCGAATAAAAATATATTTATAATATATAATATATAATGCAAAACTATAAACAAATTAAAAATGGTGTAAAATTTACAGAAAATGGGTGGATAAGAATAAATACAAAAGGGAGCCCATATGAAATAGGATATACGCACGGATATTTACTAACAGACGAACTAAAAGAAGTAGTACGTATTTTAAAATTTGTAACCCCGAACGAATGTGGTTATTCCTTCGAATTACTTAGAGACATAATATATGACTTGCTTTCACCAATAGTACAAAAACGGTATCCAGATATATTCGAAGAAATGAAAGGAATACAAGAAGGTGCATGTAAAGGTGGTTTCAAAGATATACGTCTAGAAGAAATTTTTTTCTGGAATTGTTGGGTTTCTGTAGAGAGTATGTTGTCTTATCTCCCTGAATTAGTAGAACAAAATCCTATATTAAACAATAAGTATAAAGATGTATTTCATAAGGGTCTACCAAAAAAAGGCGGCGCGAAAGACAAATGTACTGCCTTTATGGCGCTGGGCGATTGGACCAAAGATGGTAAAATTGTATGTGCTCACAATTCATTTGACAATTATGTAGATTCGCAATTTTGTAATGTTTTGTTGTGTATTCAACCAAATAATGGAAATTCATTTATTATGCAGACCGCTCCAGGGTCAGTATCCAGCGGAACGGATTATTATGTTACCTCTAATGGATTTATAGTGACTGAAACAACAATAGGTGGTTTTAATAAATATGTTTTAAATGACCCTATATTTTGTAGAATACGTAAGGCCGTACAATATTCAACAAAACTAGAAGACTTTGTAGATACATTAACAGATGGCAATAGTGGAGACTATGCAAATTCGTGGCTTATAGGTGATACTAAAAAAAACGAAATTATGCGCATAGAACTAGGATTATCCTATGTAAATGTTGAAAAAAAGAAAAACGGATATTTTATAGGATTTAACGCGCCATACGACCCTCGTATACGAAACTTAGAATGTGTAAATACAGGATTCTATGATATTAGAAGACATCAAGGAGCACGGCGCGTAAGATTAGAACAGTTTATGAAGAAACACAAAGGAGAATTAGATATCAGTATAGGAAAAAGCATACTAGCAGACCATTATGATGTATATCTAAATAAGATTAATCCGTGTTCTAGAACGTGTTGCAGTCACTATGATTTAGACCAACGTGAATTTATGTCGCATGAAGATCGCCCGGTGGCGTATCAACCTAGAGGCGCGGTTGATGGAATAGTATGTGATACAGAACACGCGAAAATTATGGGGTTACACGCTAGATGGGGGTCATCGTGTGGAATACCGTTTATAGCAAAAGAATTTTGTGATAAACACATTCAATGGGTGGATCATCTACCATACCTAAGAGATAGACCTACGGAAGAATGGACTTTATTTTCTTGTAAGCATAAGAAAGGAAAACATATATCGAGAGATAAAAAACATAGTAAAGACAAGACACGAAAAAAATAATATATTTTACACGTTATTATATAATAAGTTATTATATAATAATTTAGGAAATTCTCTTGGTAAGAATTTTATCCGATGTAATGTAAATAGAATTTTCAGTAATGATAATGTATTCATTATCTACGCGGTAAATTTTTCCGATAGGAGAAGTATATTCGTCCTCGCTCTTGACAAGCAATTTTTCACCACTATCTCTAACCCCAATCACAACTTTTTTGTCCTGTGATGCCGTCCAATAATCGAGCAAAATTGGGTGATCGTGAACGCACGCAAGTTTGCAACAATGTTGAAGACATTGATTTCCAGGCATAGGATATTGTTGTTCTGATTCAGGCATATTGTCTATATACTATGCAATTATAAATCTTTAAATACTTATAACGTTTTAATATAAATATTTAAAGAATAGAAGTATTGGTTTGAATAGTAATTGTTTTTTTTCGAAGTTTTCGAGAATTCTTGTTGTCTGATATAGATTTGCATTCTACTAATTTTCCACCTACCATATGATATTCATTTTCTAATAGATGTTTTAAATAAGTGTAAATCTTCGTTAACATATTTTCGTTGCATTTTCCTACTATCAATATGCTACCTGTTCTAAAAATCATAAAAGACATTTTGGTATATGGTATAAGCGTATTCTCTTGTATTGGTTGTTGACCGTGTTGGTCAATGTTATCAAGTGTATAATAAAAATCACACTGAATACCGGGATAAGAACACGGGTCATACTCACAATTTATCCGATAATGATATTTTAAACGCTGGTATAATTTGTCACGATTTATAAAATACCCGCACGAAAAGTTTGAATTTATAAGAACAGTTTCATTTTTACTAGTATCCCATGTAATCGGGATATCTGTATTTTGTATCGCGTTGTTAAGTGATTCACAAAGGATTGTTAATGTTTTATCAAGTATATCATCTGTTTGAATGCCAGGAATTTCTAATTTGCCTGTATTAAATACTTTTACGTGAATTTCTTTATATGTTCCGTCATGATGTATCCTAATAATTAATGCAAAACAGTTATAAAACGCTCCTTTTTTCTTACTTCTATATGAAGTAATATCTTTTTTGCATAATCCAACGCTTATTTTTCTAACATCACGATATTGTATCCTTCCTTCCTCTTTTACAATTCTCTGAATAATATGTTGCTCATTGTAATCCTCGTCGTTTAAATTATTTACCGTTTCTGATAGTTCTTTTTCTGACAAGCTTATAAATTTCATCTGTTTTTTTATTATACCTGTAATTGGAACGTGATATGGAACCATTTTCAGTTTCCAAAAAGTATCTGTTAGCAATATGGGGGTATTTAAATATGATATTTTTGTTTTAGTGGAAATGTAAAGATTGGAACATTTTGGATTTGATGTTGAACTTGTTTCAGACTCCTTATACGTGCACGGTTCTTTTGTATCATCATTGCAAAAACTATCCCACGCATCTTCCATATCTACATTCATGATCGTTTTGAGGTTACCATATTATTATATAGATATATCTAAATCAATTTATCTCATAAACAATCTATTACATTATTAATAAAGTAATTTCGTAGATATTTAACATTTTTGTCAGGAATATGATATATATTTTCACAAATAGTCAAAAATTTATGTGTTATTAAGTTTTTTTTTGTAAATATAATGTATTGTATAAATTCTTTTATTATATTTCTCTCATCTATTAGGTATTCATATTCTATCCTATCCATAGTATTATCAGCGTGTTGTTTTGATATAGTTAGACTATCAAATAAACTTTCCCAAACCGTGTTATCTATTACTTTTTGTGTATCTATATTGTATTGATTGGATTGCATATAATTAATCATGCTCCTAATATCAGATTTAAATAATTGTTGTATAGAATGTAATACCTCTTTAGAAGCACCAATATTTTCTTTTACATTTATATTATCTAAAAACGCTATTATTTTATCTGTAGGTAAACAATTGAACCGAATATGGATAAGCTCATTTTGCAGGGATTCATCTATTCTACTAATATAATTACATATTAAACAAAATCTAACATTTGTAGTAAATTCTTGTATAAGATATTTTAGTGCTTGCTGTGCGTTTTTTGTCATATAATCTACTTCATCCAATACTATAATTTTAAGTCCTGTTGAAAATAATGGTCGCGCATTTACAAATTGCGCGATTTGATTTCTTATGATGTCAATACCACGGTCATCTGACGCATTCAGATGTATCATTAGACCTTTGTGTTGTTGATTATATGTTTCTTGATACTTGCGTATTAAGTTGGTCACCGTTGTTGTCTTTCCTGTTCCAGGTGGACCATAAAAAAGCATATTTGGAAAAGAGTTTGTTTCGATCATATTTTTTAAAATATCTTTATTGTCATTATCGAGTACTATATCATAAAAATCAGTAGGTCTATATTTTTCAACCCACGGTATAGATGTCATTGTGATTGATACATCCTTTTCTTTAGTTTGTTTCACAAATACTTGTGATTCCTGTTAATCATTTAAAAAACTATTTAAATTATATATCATTTATATTGTAATGAATGATATTAATGTTTGTTCTACACCAGAAACCCCAAAAAATCCAAAAAAACGAGGAAGAAAACCTAAAGGAGGAAAGATTCTATCATTAAATCAGGTTCCAGAAAATAAAATAGAAGTATCTCAAAATATTATTTTGCATTTGAAATGCGGATTACAGGATTTAAAAGAAAGTGTATTCAGCGAAACAAAACATAAACACAATAATGTCGAATCTTATCAATTTGCTAAAAATGAGGTTGGATATAATATATCAACGAACAATACGTTCGATATGGATAACTGTCAAGATGACAATTGTAGCATAAATCAAAAACTAAATGAACTAGCACGTGATTTACACAACAATAACATATCTGACAAACGGTCTGCGTGTTTTTGGTGTACTTGTGATTTTAATAATCATCCAATATATATACCAAAGTATTCTATAAATGATACGTATCAGGTGTATGGTTGTTTTTGTAGTCCTGAATGTGCTACAGGTTATTTATTTAAACAGTCAGACATAGACTCTACTTCTAAATTTGAGCGTTATTCTTTATTAAATCATATTTATTGTAAAATATATGAATACAATAAAAATATTAAACCTGCTCCAGACCCTCACTATATTCTAGATAAATTTTATGGAAATTTATCCATTCAGGAATACAGACAACTTCTTAAAAATGAGAGATTGTTGTTGATCGTAGATAAACCATTAACCAGGTCACTTCCAGAATTACATATTGATAATGATGATTTTGTTATTAACAACAAAAACACCGCAGGCAAGTTTAAACTCAAAACTGGAAAATATAACCAATCTAAAACAGAAATTTTATCCAATAATTTTAATATGAAATAATTTAATTATGAGCTATCCTTATTTTTGTAATAGTTTAATGCTGCATCATCTAGGAAACTTCTAAATTCATCGTATATCATTTGATTTGGACTTCTATACGATGAATACTCGTTTGTTTTTACTAACGAAATTCCTAACCACTCTTTTATTACATTCACAGTATTTAGTTCGTGTTTCATTAGTTTATCCAACGCAACTTCTTTTGAATAATCGGTTTGTCTCTGTATTTGGTTGCAAGCATCTTCAATTACATCATTAAAGTAATCCTCTTTACCTTCCTTTATAAACGTTTCTTTTATTTCATCATACTTTGACATTATTATGCTTAAATGTATTTTAAAATGATATTAAACGTAAAATTGAAACACATAACAGTATGACTAATAATATCACTTATACCAAACACATGGATACTGAAGAATTGACTATTGAACAACTGGTGGGCGATATTACAGGAACTATGATCAAAAGCATGAACAGTGTTTTGCAACCGTTGGTGTGTAAAATAAATAATAATACGAAGAGAGATATGGTAATTCAAGATTGGCTTAAACAACTACCAGAATACCAACAATTAGTTTCAGAAAACAAGAGACTTCTAGAAGAAAATTTATCATATAAACAAAGTGACAATATTACTATGCATATTAAAGAAAAAAACACATCCGTCCAGTCACACGAGTGTGTGAACCATAATGATAGCCTTCGTTCTAGCTTCCTGGAATGGCGTGAAAGATTTAGTACTTACATCGAGTCGGTAACAACCACCAATACAACGCTTATTATGCTCAAACAAGATTATGATGAACTCTTTTATAAAGTATTTAATGTATCGGATTCATCCACGTCGAGTAAGGTCATGGTGTCAACGCAGACAGATTGTGATACAGTTTTAGTTTCGGAACCCGAGCCCGCTTCAGAAGAAGAAGAGGCAGAATCAGAGCCAGAGGCAGAATCAGAGCCAGAGGCAGAATCAGAGCCAGAGGCAGAATCAGAGCCAGAGGCAGAAGAAGAAGAAGAATCAGAGCCAGAGGCAGAAGAAGAAGAAGAATCAGATGCAGAGACGGAAATGACTGAAATTGAAAATGAATGGAATGGTATTAATGATAAATACAAAGAACCAGAACCAATTGCAGTTCAAGAAGAAGAACAAGAAGAAGAAATGTTTGTGGTTGAAATGGAAGATGAAGATGGAAATATTGTAGAGTACCTAACAGACGACGACCAGAACGGTTCTATATTTGTGTTGGAAGACGATGACGGTGTAGGGAAAAAAATCGGCAATTTTGTGAATGGCGAACCAGAATTGTTCGCATAATTAAGTTATATTATCTATGTTATAATATAATATGCTAGATAAATTATGTCCTCCTGCATTATTGTATATAGCGTTTTCCATTACACAAATTATAATTGATACATTCAAAGGTATGTACAATACCGCGTTTTTAAAATTTATTGTTATGATAATTTTTTCTCTTGTTCTGAACATATTATGTAATCGAGGTTTAGGAATTATATCGTGGTTTATTGTATTTATTCCATTTATTATGATGACAATTATAACTACGATGCTTTTATTTGTTTTCGGACTTTCTCCTGCTACAGGCGGATTAGATTATAATGTAGACTATCCACAATCAAATACTAATAAAACACTAGTAGTTAAAAAAACATCTAATAAAAATCCTATGCCCCCTACTGCAGATGAAGTAAATAATTATAATAATGTTTCATAGAGCATAAATAAATATATTATAATCTTATAATATGTTTGCAACATACAATTTAAAGAACTTTCCATATATTTTCGTTGATTTTAATAGAAATTTAACAAATGATCGCGATTTTTACTCTTTTACATATGAATGGATAAACCTATATAGTTATAAAAAGCCGTTTGTATTAATTTTTAATACAGTTCCTCTTGAAAATGTATCTATGAAATATTGTTTTTATATGTCCGCTTTTATTAAAAAAATAAGAAATATGCCAATTCAATATCTACAAAAAAGCTATATTATTGTAAAAAGTAAAACTATTATGAATTTACTTGAAATTATATTTTATTTACAGCCCCCGGTTGCAGACGTACATATTTGTTATGATATAATTAATAACAATCCCGAAACTATAGAACAAGAGTTGAATAATCTTAAAATATTACAAACAATAACTACAAAAAAACCATACCTAACCTTTTTATAGTTAAATCTTTGTAAGTTCTAATATTAAATGATTTAAACCATAATTCATTCATTATTTAATATGTATATTAGCCCCATCAACGCGTGCATCGGGTTGACTGCTGCAGGATATTGTTGTGTTAAATTTTATCCAGCCAAATGTAGGCGTGCAGTTATTAATGCAGCGATGTTATATTGTAGACTAGAAGTAAACATCAATAGCGCATACAAATATTTATATAAAAAAATAGAAAAATATTATAAATACGATATTTTTTATTATAAAGATAATATCAAAGTAGGACAAAATACCTTGATTAATCTGGTTAGAAATTCAACAGAAGACTCTCTATTCTTTCATGATAACTCAATTCCTAACGGTTCATTATATAATTATGTTTTATATAAAAATCCTACCGAATGTCGTTGTCGAATTTTTGATTCCCAAAAAGAATTGTTAGAGACCTTTTATAATAATGGAACTATAAAGTGCCAACCATCTGATACCACTATCGTTAGCGCATGCATGGTAACTAAAGACGAAGATGATAATTCGTTTTCTAAAGACGTCACACCTAGACACCTTGGTGTTGAAATAGTTAGAAACAAGCTATATACAGAACGATTTATCAAGCATTTTTTTGAGTTAGAAGTCCCTATGTCTTACACTATTCATATTATTGATTCTAACATTAACCAATTCACACTAGTAAATAATCCTACTCAAAAACAATATATTGAAATTACATCCACAGGATTTAATATAATCACCGAAAACCTGACAGAAACTACAGAAGATAATTTTTTTGTTATTCGCCCTCGCAAAGAACAAACACTGTAGGTTATATAACAGTTTAAATAATATAAAAGTTTTTAGATAACTGTATATACAATGAGCGTACAAACCCATAAATTAAATTCCAGTTGGTGTTTGTATGCTCATCTTCCACACGATACTGATTGGAGTGCATCTAGTTACAAAAAAATTATGATGTTTGATAGTATAGAACAAGCAATTATACTTACAGAATCTCTTCCTCATAAAATGATAAAAAATTGTATGTTGTTTTTGATGCGTGAAAATATAAAACCAATGTGGGAAGATGACTCAAATCGTCAAGGTGGTAGTTTTTCATACAAAGTATCAAATAAAATAGTACCTGAATCGTGGCGTATATTAACCTATACAGCTGTAGGTGAAACGTTGGGAACTTCTTTAGTGGTACAAAATGATGTGAATGGTATAACTATATCACCTAAGAAAAATTTTTGCGTAATTAAAATTTGGATGGCAAACTGTAAGAATCACAATCCTAATATCATTAAACAGGTATGTCCTTCAATTACATCCTATGGTTGTCTTTTTAAAAAACACAATCCTGAATTTTAAATAATATATTCTATCAATTATATTATTTATTTTATTATATTATATTAGTTGCTGGGTAACGGTGCCAAACATAATTTTATCTCTCCTAAAGATGCAACATTATATTTTACCACCAAAGGCAAATTATTGTCCAAATACATTTCAATTTGATTACACAAATTCGTGCATTTAATAAAATAACCTAGATTTTTTAATGAAAATTCTCCTTGTATAATTTTGTTTGTATGTTGTTTTTGTACGAATTGCATACTTCCATCCGATTCCGCACGACGTACTTCTGCTTCTGCAAATGCCCCACGACATTTAAATATTAATTCTGCACCATCGTTCCCTACAATAGATCGAATCTCGATCTTATCAGAAATACACGATAGGTCTCGAATAATCTTTTGAAAATCTGTGGTTGGAAGATTAAGAACAGAGGAAAAGGTTACATCTGGTATTTCAAGTTCTTCATGTTCCGGTTCTATAAGACGTAATTTTTGATATTTTTGTTGTTTAATATCACCATTTTCAAATTTTAACCCAAGATACTGGACGACACCATCCGTATAATCACAATTTTCAATATAAATAGTTAAGGTATCATCGTTATCAATAGTATTGATAAGTTTGAATAAATGAAGCATATTTACACCTATTATGATTTTATCCATTTTACATTCAAAACTTTCAAATTGATTCGCTGCCAAGTTTAGATGTGCTAATATTGTATGCGATTTATCCATATTAATAATTTTAATTCCTTCTGGTGTAAATGTTATATTTGTTTCCAATAAAATGTCTTTTAATGCAGTCATAAGAGTTCGAAATGGTGCAATTTGAACGGTTTGAATAGATAATATGTTTTTTGACTGTTCAAACGCAGACATATTAATAATCATTCTTTTCATACTACCTTTAAATGCTTATGGCTGTTCTTAAATTATATATTATGCGCTACTTCAAAACTATATAATTAATACCATCCGTAGGCATTATATATTTTAATAAATCTGAACTATAACCATTTATACTGTTAGCATTAGTTAGACTTCCTAATCCAGAATATGTACACCATCTGCGTTAGATGCAAACATACTTTTTCCTTTTCCTACACCACCTAGCTGATTAATATTAAACACAACATCCCTCTTGTCACCGTAAGTTCCTAAATAATTTAAATTAGATAGATTACCTATGGTAGACCGAAGACCTTGTTTTTTATCACCACCTCCTACATTTCCGTTAAGATTAATATAAGTAGATGCTCCAGCATTACCGGCACTAAATGATGCTCTTGATGACATTATATAATATAATTATATAATATAATTATGTAATTAATTTTTATCCAAAATTATCATAGATGTATTCAAACTTTCTCTAAAAGTTCTAAGACTGTTAATATTATTGATAGCAGTTATAGAATCCGTAGATACAGGGTCTTTGGATATAGTTTCTGCATTATTAATGACTTCTGATAAAAGACCCAATCCGACCGCTTTTTCTAAATTAATTATAGTATCTTCGTAATCACTTCTATATTTACTTATTAAGAGTGCATCCCCGATGACATCTGAATTACTACTTACAACTCCACTTATACTATCTTTGGCAGTACTTGTAGAAGTCATATTTTCTACCACTTTTTTTTGGTAAGAATACGATTTAAGTATTAGACACAATATTACATACAAGACAATAGCTAAACCTACAAATTTATACCATTCGTTCATACTAATCATTATATAATACACAAGTAAAATTACACAAGAAGAAAACTACAAATATTATTAATACACAACTTAGATAATTTACGTGAGTTCGCAGTAGTTATTTTAGACAATACCTTAGAATCTTTTTTTAATGCATCCATTAAATTGTCAATCGTTTTATATTCTAACATAATTGCATCTGCTGAAATTGTGCTAACGTTTGGTATTTGTGCTAACATTATAGCATTAATATTCTCTGGTGTAATATTATTTTTTTTTACTCTTTTGGAAACACTATTATAGCTGTCTATTGTATCGGTTGAGCTTGGGGATATATTTGCATAATAGTATGGTTCTTTAATCCTTGAAAGTTTATCAGCAGTCTGTAAAATCCAGAGCGCACTTTCAGCCGAGTCTAATGTTCTATATACTGAAAACCCCTTTGTGTAAGTTAATGAAGTCATCGCGGAGAGAAGTGTTTCCTTAGTGACATATCTATAGCTCTTATAGGTGTGTATATTACCTTCTATCAAATAAAAAATATTGTGATTGTGAATGGAGGTGTTTGTTAATCGATAACTTTGTTCGGTATACCTCCCATCTTTTATACTGGCTGCCAAGTCATTTAGTGTTTTTCTCTCTACAATAATAACTTCCGCACCAGCATCATCACAAATAATAATATCTCCTAAAGGTAAATTACTGGATTCAATTGAACAACGTTCGTACTTAACCACAAGCGCGGATAACAATTTAAGCAATTCCGTTTCTCTATAGTCTACTTTCAATAACATACTACAATATGATATTGAAAAAGGTTTATATTGTTAATTATTAATTTTTAGAGCATTTACTACATTCTCCGTCGGCATTATTGCTAGCTCGTCGAAGAAGAGCTCCCCGAATACCAGCACCTAACATTGAAGAAGATACTCCAGAACCAACGACATACTTGTTGTCTACAGTAGAATTAGCTTTATTTGTAAATATCAACCGTCTTACCCCACCTCCACTCGATAGTCCGGATTGTGGTGAAGGTGAAAATTTGGCGACACGACTTTCTGTGGTGTGCACGTTACTAGGCATATTTATATTATATATATTATATATATTATTTATATTATTCTCGTAAATTTGGATTAATACACAATTCTTTGGATGGGAAAATATCACCGGATATACAGTTATCACCTTCTCCTACTTTAATACAACTTCTAAACCCACGGTCTTCACCTATATAACAATAACCAGATTTTCCTTTTTTAAATTGTTGTGTACTGCTTGTTGCGTCGTCCGCCTCAGGTATATTTTTTTGTGATTTTTGATTTTTTGTTGCCGCTTGTATTGCTTTTTCCGTAGAAACAGATTTTTTATCTAGACGATTAAATTTTACTCCTTTCACGCCTACTGATTTTTCAAGCAATGTTGTTGCGTTATCTACTGTTCCAGCCACTACATCCACCCCTGTTTTTGTTCCTTTAGCAGAGGTATTTACTGTTTGTTTTATCGTTTCTCCTACTCCAAAGCCTAATGATGAAAGTAATGGTGCTAATATCCCGTGTGTATTATCTGTGATATTACCTAGAGTGGTAAACACATTAAAGCCCAAAAACGCCAAAATAAGAATAATTAACAAATATCTTCCGATTGTCCATGCATTCATACCTTTAATAGCAAAAGAAGTAGTATCCATTAGTGTATTACGCTGGTTAGTATCTGTTTCTGATGATGTACTCACTACTACAGGATCTGTTCGTGTATTTGAAGTTACATCAATATCCGATAAACTGGATGTGTTATTTAAAATAGGTTGTTTTGTAACAACAATCGTATCATCCGACATATACTATTAATATATAATAGTTATCTATTCATAATGTATATTTATGAATACACATAAACGAACTACTCATAACCAAAATAAAAAAACACGCAGGAAGAGTGGAAGAAACCTTCCTAAAGAAGATGATGTCCTTCTAAGCAACGTATCAAAAACGATAAGTAATAATAGTATATTAAAACGAGTAGCAAATAATGTGGAGGAAACATTAACTCCTACGAATATGAAGCGTTATTCCGTTTTAGTAACACATATGTTGGAGAATAAAATACAAACGATTGGTTCATATTCTCCGTCAATTAATAAGCGACTTGCTTCCATTAGAGAAGATAGTCACACGGATATATTTGGTTGTGGTGCAGAAAGTGTGTTACAAAAAACACAAGTGTCTAACACATTCGAGATAAGAATTGGAAGACACAAACATGGAGAGGCTATATGTATTCCAGCGGTATCAAATGAAGCAAGAGAGATTTTTATGAAAAATTTCAAATCAAACAAAAAACTAAACCCGAATAATATTATTGTCCCTATGCAAAGACATTCTAATTGTTGGTTCAATACGATGTTTATGTGTTTTTTTGTAAGTGATAAAGGGCGAAAATTTATGAGATTTTTTCGACAATTGATGATAGAAGGTAAACTGATAGATGGAACAGTGATAGAGCCCACAAATTTGTCTTTTGCATTTATTCTATTTAATGCTGCTATAGAGGCGTGTCATAATAACGGCAATATAAAAGAAAATTATCAACTGGCACTAAATACAAATAATATAATTATGAATATATATAATTCGGTTACGTTGAATATGTCTGGTATTAAAAACATAAAAGAATATGGAAACCCTTATATGTATTATCATGATATTATGGAGTATTTAGATGCTGGAAAAAAATCCATTAAAATAGAGAGATATACAACAAAAATAGATGTAAAAGATTTTTTTAATAATACTCATCTTAGAGAGCCTCCTGATGTAGTGGTAATCACATTAATCGATTACAAAGAAGTTGATAGAGCATCTGCGTCTGATTTTAATAAAAAACCAGAAAAAGTCAAATATAACGGAGCGGTATACGAAATAGATTCCGTTATATGCAGAGACAAAACGAAACACCATTTTTGTTGTGGAATTAAATGCAATAAACAACCATATTTATTTGATGGTGCAGTATTTTCAAAATTACAGAGACGTAGTTGGACCAAATGGTTAAACAAAGATTATGACTGGGCTCCACACGGGTCATCTTATATATGGAATTTTATGAAAGGGTATTCTATGTTGTTTTATTATAGAATAAGTTAACCATTCATAATCATATTCATAGTTTCTAATCTCTCTCTAGTTTTTTCCAAGTTACTTTTTTTGACATCTTTAAATAAATAATCGGTTGCTGGCACAAGTTCATTTTTTTTGATTTCTTTGTATACAATATCTATTTTATCTACAATAGAACGAATATGGTTCCTGTCATTCCAAATTGGAATATCGATGTCATATTTTTCTGTTAGTAAGCTAATGCAATAATATAATATGTATTTTCTTTTTTTTTTGATAGAGCTAGTATAACGTAGACAAAACATCTCTAGTAATGCATCTACTATTTTTGAATGTATATCTGATTGCATTTCAGATATATTTATTTGAATAATTTCCCATATTATCCAAATACTATCGTTTTGATATTTTTGTTCAACTGGAAAGGTCGTTCTACGCTCAGCGATGCACGGATGTTTATGTCTTCGACACGTCATTTCGAATTCTAAAAGCCACTCTAACCAATAGCACGCACTATAACTATTTTTGGAGTGTTTAGATATGTGATATGAAAATTCATTTATAGCAACATATAATTCTTTCGGGTCTTCTGTTCTAAATGCGATTTCAGCGAAAGATATGTTAGGTGCTTTAAGTTTAGTTTGCATTGTGGTCATAGAGAATTCATCTGTACTATTCAATTTAACGGTTTCAAAAGAATGTTTTTTCCTTGAAAAACAAAGGGAAGAAATAATTTCAGAAAATAAATGTCTTATTTTTGTGTTATTTCTTAATTCTAATTCATTACCTGTATAACCCATATGTATAATATCCTTGAAAGCATTTATCCGGATAGATATGTATATAGGTAATTTTGGATTACCTAAATGAATATATTTAGATACAAACAAAAATATCAATTCCCAAAGATCAATATAATGTCCCGCACAAATCAACTCACCAGACCAATAACATGCAGGTTCTATTTTAGAGTTTATTAGACTAGTTAACAATTCATTAATAACCTTATTTTTTTTAAATTGTGAGAAGGTTATACCTTTCAAATCTTTTTCGGTTCTTACATCGTTGATACTATAGTCATCCATATATCAACGATAACACAAAAAAAATCATATCAATACATATATAGTATGGTCAAAAGTATTTTTCATCCGGTATCATCGTTATGGAAAAAATCAACGTTGATGGAGAAATTTTTATATATCAGTATAATCATAATTTTATTTCATAGATTATTAACGTTCGCAAAAAAAGATATTGAAACTTTTGAAGAGCCAACGGAGTCTTTCAAAAACAAGAAAGATATTGATATATACGACGATTTTTATGTTAGCATTTACGATGATTTGTTATTTAGTACATTCAAAAATGATTTTGAAATAGGTTTAATAGAAAACAAAACTAAACCTAGTGAAAAAAGCCTTATATTAGATATAGGCTCTGGTACAGGACATCACGTTGGTGAATTGACTAAGAGAGGTTATAAATGTCAAGGATTAGATGTTTCGTCGTCTATGGTGAAAGCAGCCAAGCAAAAATATCCTGATTGTACCTTTACACAAGGAAACGTGTTGAAAAGTATAACCTTTCATCCCGAAGAATTTACACATATAACGTGTTTGTACTTTACTATATATACGATTCGAAATAAACGACCATTTTTCCAAAATTGTATGCAATGGCTTAAGCCAGGTGGGTATCTTATCCTTCATCTAGTTGATAGAGATAAATTTGATCCTATATTACCTATTGCAGATGTAATGACTTCTATAAACCCTCAAAAATACGCGAAAAAAAGGTTAACTACCACACAAGCAGTATTTAAGAATCATCTTTATAAGGCAAATTTTGATATAAAAAATGATAAGGCTGAATTTACAGAAACATTTACAAATAAGAAAAATGGTTCTGTTAGAAAACACACCCATAAATTGTATATGGAAACCCAAAAACAAATATTATCACTCGCACAAGGTGCAGGATTTATAATGATTAGTCAAAATGAAATGAAAAAAGTAGGTTATTATAATCAATATATATATGTTTTACAGAAACCAAAATAAGTTAAAACAAAATAGCTATCGTATACATAATGTGTATGTTTAAAATAATTTTATCGTGTATACTTTGTGTAATAATTATAGGCTATTTATATATCCGTATTAAGTTTCAATTTTGGGCGATACAACCAGTATTCCATTTGTATGATATAAATCATTGGATGTGTAGTAATAAAATAATTAATCCAAATCTTCCACTTGTAAATAAATATGTAAATTTTAAAAACATATACACGGTCAATAACAAAGACATATCACCAAGTCTACGAAAACAATGTGCCTCGTTTATATTTGATAATTATTTACGGTCTACGCTAGTGAATTATTCTCCAACAGAAGAAGATATATTTGATTATTTGTCGTCTACATACGGTAATTCTTTCATTAGCGTATATAAGGATTACCATTTATCAGAAAATAATGTTATAGGAGTTATTACAGCAAGGCCATTATTTATTACATTCAAAAATAGACCACCTTTAATGGTAAATTATATTGATAATCTTACGGTTAGAAAAGATAGAAGAAAAGAAGGGATCGCACCAGAATTAATACAAACACATCATTATAATATTAGAAACAGCGATACAAATGTTAAAATATGTCTTTTCAAACGGGAAGGAGATATGACTGCTATTGTACCTTTAACAACATATTCCACTACAGGTTACAATATATCTGATATACGTAATATTAAAACGAAACGTGATCATAGATATAAAATCGAAAGAATTAAAAATAAAAATTTTATGTATTTTAAAAACATCATAAAAGATGCATTATCGAAATTTTATTGTACGATTAATATAGAATTGCTTACATTAATAGAATTGGTGTTAACTTCAAAAATTATAATTTATGTAATATTAGATGACACTAACCCTGTATGTTGTTATGTACTTAGAAATACACACTGTAGTGTAGAAGGTGACATAAAGTGTATGGAGGTAATTGGAACTATTAATATGTCACCTTATGAAGAGGTATTTTTAGAAGGATTCAAAACTGTATGTAAAAGGATTGAATTGAAATATAATATTGGGAGAATATTATTAGAAACAACCGGCGATACACATACATTAGTGGAAGTTTTGGCAAAAAACGACATAGAAATAAAATCAAATTGTCCTACCGCTTTTTTTTTATATAATTATGCTCGTTACAGTGTAAAACCTGAAAATTGTTTTTTCATATATTAGCGTGTATATTTACCTGCCCGAGCAAAACTATCTAGTACAAATATAATGAAAATGCCTAAAAAGGAATAAAGAATAATTTCTTCAGTAGCGCTATCCGTTTTTTGCTCTTTTTGTTGTTCCAGTAAATATATCATATAATCTAATTTATTAACTAGCTCGGTGTTATTACCTAGATTAGATGGTTTATCATAATAAGGAATATATTGTTTATAGTAATCATCAGAAGATGTATCAGGTAATGTATTGAAATTTTCTACATTTACAGGAGTGTCTTGACTTTGTAAAGGAGACGGTTGCACTACGGTGTCTTCCTCTTGTAATTGTGTTCTTTGGACTCCGGCACTTTGAGGCATATTTGGTGGATTAAAATCACTAAGTTGACTTTCGGATGAGTCCATACCTTGAAAAAGTTGTTTTTTCATATTTTCTACTTTATTTGTAGATGTATCGGAGTATCGTTTAATTGTTTTATTATGATTTCTAGAGGTCCGTTTATTATCGATGGGTTCCTGTATAGTTGTTTCTTGACCTATAGGAGCCGCATAAAAAGCTAAAGAAGCCATATCTATAGAGAACCTATATATTATATTTTGTATTTTAATCTACCACTTAAATGTGATAAATACATCACACAAATAAATTTTTATTTATGGTTGTTGGTAAATCACGACCAAATACAATCATATAAGCAAGTATAACAGCTGCAAACAAAATACTTCTATTTTCTGAAACATATTTAGGCTGTCCCAATATAAAAGACAAAAATAAATTAAGCAACACACCAATTACTAAAGAATGTATTGCCCGTCCTTTTTCTATTTATTATACGATAATATGTTATTTTAATTAATATGTCAAAACTATATATGATTGATGTAGAATATTTTATGGTTGCTGCTGCTTGTTTTCTAACTCTTTACTGTATAGTACTGAAACGTGATCCTGAACCATTTCAAAGTATAATTAACAAACATAAACGGAATGCTAGGAGAGCATACGAAAAAGGGAAAAATTTGATATACACAAATATCAAACCAAAGCCCAAAATAGATGGTTTATAATATTATTATATGTTAATGGGTATTTTAGATACTACAAAAAAATATCTACAAAATATTAATCAAAGTCGATTAGTAGCAGGACTTGCTATGATTATTTTAAATATAGGGTCAAAATACGTACAGGTAGGGTTTAGCAAAACACAAGAACAAGCCCTAAAATCGACAATAACTAGAGAGCTTTTGATATTTTCTATGATGTTTGTTGCTACTAAAGACTTAGTAATATCTATTATTATGACTGCGTCTTTTATGATTCTATCTAATCATCTATTTAATGAAAAAAGCAAGTTTTGTATAGCATCAGGATATCTTAATAAATTAATGTTAGAAATAGACCGTAACGGTGACAACGTAATCAGTAAAGATGAAGAAGAATGGGCGGTCAAAGTGTTAAAAAAAGCAAATGAAAACAGAAAAAAAACACAGCAAGCACAATTTTCTTCTTATCTTTCAAAAACATCGTAATAATTATTTTATTGTTTATTTATAATACATGAGTACTATAAATATTGTTATTAATACTATAGGTGACTTAGTAAAAAACAAAGTGACATTTAAACCTTCAATGAGTGATGTGAGTTTGAAATCAAACGTTATATTTTTTCCACCAACGTTTATTTTAATAGACGATAAAATAACCAAAGCGGTAACCGATTCAAGTTATGTAAAAGAAATATTAACGAATGCAGGTATGTTCGGAAAATTAGTAAAATACTATACCGACAGAGCAAAAGGGTATAAAAAAATTAGCTTGGAAAAAGCTGCTTCATCTGGAATAATAGAAAAAAATTTTGAATTTATGCGTAATTTATGGTTAAAAAATAATTCACAGATAATGATAGAAGATCGAGTATATAATATAATTAAAAGTAGTATTTCTAATACAAGTATACCAACAGACCGTTCAAAATTACAATTTTCTATGACTGTTGATGTAAAATTAATAAGAAAGGATCGTGATAATATGACCAATCGACAAAAAATATCTTGTGACGAACAACGTGATAATATAAACAACATTTACGAAACACTATACGGTATTCCATTTTTCGGATATAGAGAAACATCTACAAAACCGCAATCTGCACCTGTTATGTATAGTAGTGACAAAGGTTCCACCACCGGTAGAAATCAAATTGCGTCTTCATATGCTCCACCACAATATATGCAACGTCCACCCCCTTACTATTTAAGTTATCCACAACAATCTACACAAATACAAAACGCTCAACCACAATCTACACCGCAACCTGGTTATTATCCACCACAACCTGGTTATTATCCACCACAACCTGGTTATTATCCACAGCAACCTGGTTATTATCCACCACAACCACAACCACAACCACAACCACAACCACAACCACAAAATGCAAGGGGTGGCTATAAAAATCGTAAACGTACTAGACGCAACCAAGAACGTCTTTTCTAAAAGATTTTCTAAGTTCCTCAGGTATCATCTTAAAATCAATCAGAATAGTATTTCTTTTATAATGTTCCTGAGAATTTTCTTCTATGAGTTTTTTGGAGAAATCATCTTTATTATTAAACAATTTTATGGCGGTTTTAATGCCGCATTTCTTGAAAATACCAGGAATATTATCACTTTTATCACCACATACAATTTTACAGAATATATCACATAAGGGATTTCCAGTTGCATTTTTACTCAACGCTATATTTTGGTATTTGAGATTATAAACAGAAACAATAGGAGATACCAATTGTAAGTAATCCATATCGCTTGCAATAATCCAAATATGTGGATCATCCACGCTTTCTACTATACGTTCTACTGTAAGTGCAATACAATCATCGGCTTCTAAAGAAGGATATTGAAGTATAGTATGAATACCTGCTTGACTCCATAAACTATCATAAGCCATTTTGAAAAATGGACCTCCGTTAAAATTATTATCTTTATCCCGTGTTCCTTTGTAGGTTGGTAAATGTTGGTGTCGCCAAATGTCTTTTCTAGGACAATCTTTGCCAACGATTATAATGGGATTGTCTATAATTAATTTGGTTTGTATATCTTGTACTTTATCAATAAAGGAAGAGGTAAATTTGTTTACAAATTCCACATTATCGTATGGAATGTCTAGTGGATTATCAGGTTTAGATAATTTCCACCACTGCAACATAGCATAATATCTAAAGAAACAAAAGTAACTTCCATCGATAAGAATAAAGTTTGTCATAATATGTAACAAATACATATTATGATTTAAATCATTCAATTTTCAATTATAATTACTCGATTTCAAAAAAACTATAAGAACTGTCCATTATTTCTTTCGTGGCTAGTTTGAGATAATCAATATACTTGTAACCACTTTTGCATAACTCGTTACAAACACAACACGACACAGCTAATGATAATTGAATTCTACAGAAATTCCTATTCAACGTAATACCGTAATTGTATAATATTTTATTAATCATACAAATTATTTTTGTATCAAATTGACATTCTGAATCGAATATTATTGTAATAATATTTAACATTTCATCTAATAAACGTTCTTTGTCTGCAGGATTCATATTTAATACAATCTCTTTTGGTGTGGTAAAATGTTCTAAACACACTTTAGCAGCTTCCAACATTTGTTCTTCCATAACAACATTCGTAAAAAATGAATAAAAATGTTTTTGATATGCTTTGGATATTTCACCCACAATACCAAAATCAATTATACACAGTTTGAGATTTTCTGGGTCGTCGTCGTTGAAAAATATATTTCCTGCATGAAGGTCTCCATGATACAATCTATTGTATAACATTGTCTTCACACTATATTTTGCGAGTAATAATCCAAATTTTGATTTTAGTTCTTCGTTATAACGGAAATCTTTGTCGTGTAATTTATGTCCGGACAATTTTTCCATAACAATAATATCTTTATTCATAGAAGTATATTCAGGATACGCTAATGGGATAGAAATATAAGAGGTGTTACGGTATTTATGTTTGAATGTTCTCATCACATTTACTTCATTCTCGAAATCTACTTGGCGAAGTAGATCTTCTTTGTTTTCTTGAAAAATAACATCTATATTTAATTTGTTTATATAAGGTAGATATTTACAATAATACAATATTCTCTCAAAATGATTGATTCCATCTTTTAGTTTTTCTTCAATATTGCACCTTTTCACTTTTAAAACAATTTCTTTATCATCTAATGTACCATAATATACTAATGCGATAATCCCTGAGTTCTCTGGCAAGTAACTATGTAATGTTAATTCATTTTCGTGCAAACTTTTTGCGTTTAGATTAATATTATCTAAAATTTCTTCGATTGAATATATCTCTTCTGGTGAATATGGCGCACTATCGTTAAAATGTGATAGATAATCTAATTCATCTATCGTAAGAAAATTAGCACTTGTAGCAAGTGTTTGCAATATTTTAGAATATAATATGTTTTTTTGTGATATAAAAAAGGCTATATTTTTAACGCAATCTAGCCTTGGTCTACCAAGTAGGTAACGAATATACTGCCATAATGTATAAAATAACGTTTGTAAAATAAGTAAATACATTTGCATTTGCATTTGCATTTGCATTTGATATACACTTATTTTATAAGCTGTTTTCATTTATATTTTCTAAAAAGGTCTTTAATCTTACAAATATTTTTTTCATTAATAGACCAGGATATTTTTCCATATATAACGGTAAATCTTCATCAATAACAAATGCAAAATCGTAGGTTACTAAAGCTTCATGTGGACTATGCAATGTAATATCTAGTATGGTACTTGCTTTCAAAACAGGTTCAGACATTTCTGGAACTACAATATCAATCGGTTTATCGATTTGTTCGCTAATAAACCGGACGGTTTCTTTAGAAGTATGTATCATATCTGTTTTTACACACATATATTTCTGCGATAAACCTAATTCTTTACCAAATGATTTCAGTAATATACCTACATTCATAGTTTTTGTATCATTATTGTATGGTTCTGTATATATTTTTTCAATAACATCCTTATTTAATTCACCGATTAATGTAAATAATTTAAATCCCACCGCATTTTTTAAATCGTATTGTTGATTATTTATCTTAAATGTTAATCTGAATCTGGTATCTATTTCGGTTTTTGTCATATATAATGTTATATCGTGTTTGGCACATATTTCTGTACTATTTTGTGTGTCCTCTGTATTTATAAACATAAATATATTATATGACTATTTATTTACGTTTTAAACTTACTTATAATATAATTATTGTTCTCCTACAGCAATTAATCCAGATCGCTGAATAGCTAAATATTATGATGTAATTAAAAATAAGATTAAGTGGTTAATAATTTGTGATACGGATGAATATATTACTACAAAAAAATAATAGTAATATAATAATATCAAAAGAGCAATGATTTCGTTTTTGTAATGATTTTATTGAAGTCTCGTCAATACAAATAATATCTTCTATTTTATGTTTTTTCACTTCATCGTAAAATAATTTAATATTTTTATTTATATCATTATCCTTACCAAAACGCTTATTTTGGTTCATGTCTAATTCTTGTAATTTTCAAAGTAATATTATTATCATTTACGATTCGGTTCAAATGAAAACGACTT
>Ga0307966_1000436_pt1 | contig 35019 bp, 26 predicted proteins | sample OrgLakmetagen646_FD_203141 | JGI IMG/M metagenome (GOLD analysis project Ga0307966, IMG submission 203141) | Saline water microbial communities from Organic Lake, Antarctica - #646 | ecosystem: Environmental > Aquatic > Non-marine Saline and Alkaline > Saline | place: Antarctica: Organic Lake... | reverse complement strand
CGGGCCTGCCAATGATCTGCCGTGCACTGCGCGGTCTGGCCGCTCTTGGCGTGGCTTTTCCGCGCCGTGCTGGCGCTGTGGTGGAGCGCGGGGGTCGTGCAGGGGTCTATGATTTGCGGGCAGCGAGTCGGCCTCATGGCTCGCCCTGTGCATCATCGGAAGGGCGCTGTTGGTCCCGGTGATCAAAGAGGCGTTCTTATGCGGCTATGTGCAGGTGCGGTTCGACGATGGCACGCCCTTGCGCAGCGCCGCTGTCGTGGCTGTGTTGCCAACCATTTTGCGCCGCCGCATGAGCGCTGGATCAAGGCTGGGCTTGCAGGAGTGCTGTTCTCGCTGATTTACGTGCGGCGCGGGTGACGAGAGGATGCGCACAAAGACGTTTCCCCAAAAACTACTGAACCATGAGCCGCCATCCTGGGCCGACGCAGTTGCGGCGCTTGCCATTACGAGGGCTGCAAAGGCTGGGATTGACTTAGACAAATGCCAAACTATCTCAACACATCGTCTTTTTTTGGAAATTACACATACTATATTGCATATATCTTACAATTCTCTATTCGGGCGCCAGATCGAGACCAAGTGCGGCCGTAGGAGCCGCTTGTTGCAAAGGGGGGCTGACCGCGGGGCAGATTTGCGCCCTTTTCGACCACGCCAGACGCTCCCGCGCGGTCCCGCCATCAGAGAATAGAGCGAAGCATGTATGTCACTCGGCAGCGCGCAGCGGCTTTGGCAACAACGGATCATCGGAGCCTTCGACCGCGCCGCCATCATCTGTGCGGCTATCATCCGCGCTCGCGTCCACGTCACCCGGTTCTTGCTCTGCTAGGATGCGTTTAAAATCGTCCAGATCCAGAGTGGTGTCTGCGACCTGGATGTAATCCTGCGGGGCAGGGTCATCATCGGCGATGTCTTCCCAGATGATCTCGGGCGCGCGCACGCGGCGGGCGGCTGAAGCCAGTGCCCAATCCTGCGCCGCACGGCTGGTGCGGCCCATTGACATCGCAGCCGCCGCACGCGCCAGCCAGCCCATATATGTGCCCAGCCAGACCCGCAGCGCCAGCATCGAGGGGGTGAAGATCAGTGTTAGAACTGTTGCGATCCCCAGCCCAAAAACAACAGCGGTCGCCAGCTGTTTCCACCACAGCGCGGTGGGGCTATCAAAGCTGTAGCCACCGTTTACGAAGTCCAGAGACAGGCCGAACATCATCGGCGCGAGCCCCGCCATCGTGGTGATTGTGGTCAGCAGGACAGGTCTGATGCGCGCCTCGGTCGTGCGCGTAATTGCCTCAACCCGAGGCATGTAGCGGCTGAATTCCTGATAGGTATCAATAAGAACTATGTTGTTGTTCACCACGATCCCAGCCAGTGCCACGATGCCGGTACCGGTCATTATAATTGAAAACGTCTGGCCCATTACCAGCATGCCGATCAGCACGCCTGTCGTGCTGAGGATGACTGCCAGCAGCACGAGCACCGCGTTGTAGACGCTGTTGAACTGCGCCAAGAGGATGATAAACATGAGTCCTAGCGCGCCTGCAAAAGCCTTCATGAGAAATGCGCCAGATTCCGCTTGATCCTCCTGATCGCCGGTCCATTCATAGCTGACCGAGGCGGGCAGGACCCCACTGTTTAGCCATTCTGTAAGGACCTCGATCCGTTCACTTGGGGTGATCGGCACGTCTCGTGTCTCGCTGTCACCTGTGATTGTCGTGGTCAGGCCTGTGGCCACGCCGGCCTTGACGTCAAAATAGCGAGTTTGGTCGATACGGTCGATCTGGGCCAGCTTTGCTACGGGCGTGCGGGTGATGAAATTGACCAGCGGCACCAGCCCGTCGTCCGTGCGCACTTTTAGCGTGTCAAGCGTGCTGAGGACGCGATCATTTGCGGGTAGGCGGAGGCGGATGTCGATTTCCTCATCGGATGAGGGGACTCGCATTTCGCCCAGCGTCAAGCCGCGCGTGACCAACTGCACCATCGCGCCGACGGTCGCCACGTCTGCGCCATAACGGCCGGCCTGTTCGACGTCGACGTCGATCTGCCAATCGATGCCGGGTAGAGGCAAGGTATCCTCGATCAGGGTCAGACCGCGCGTCTGCCCAAACTTTTCATGGGCAAGTGCGGTCGCCGCCTGCAACTCGGTCCAGTTTTGGCCGGTGAGCCGCAGGTGAACGGGCTTGGCCGAGGCAGGTCCGTTGGCTTGGGCTAGGATTTCCGCCTTGATGCCGGGGATCATGGCCAGTTTGGCCGTCAGCTCGGCGATGATCTGATCGCCGTCGACGGCCGGATCGCTGATCTGGCGATCCCAAAGGCCCCCGAGCCACGGCTGAGTGACAGTGCCGCGTGCATCCCACGGGGTGGTTTCGAACTGGACCTGCCCAATGGTGTCCAGCGGCGGCGAGGTGCCCCCGGTGTTGTTGTCCAGACCGCCGTCACCGGCGAAGGCGAAGGCCGAGGCGACGCCTTGCTGCGCCAGCACGACATCCTCGACGCGCGCCACCAAATCGTCCTTCTGCTCGATCGACAGGTTCCCGCGTGCTTGTACATATACGATCGCCTGCTCCGGCTCGGATTCGACGAAGAACTCGGTGCCGTTATTATTGTTAATATAATAGATCAGTGTGGTGCCCACGATGACAAAGATCACGCCAAAGGCCACCAGCGGCATCACTGGATTGCCGACGATGGAATGAATGACCCAGCCAAACGGACTGCGTCTGTAGCCCGAGCGCACAGTCGCGGCCCGGCGTGGCATTGCACGCCCGCCCAGCCAGCGCGCGCCATTCGTGACTCGCCGCCACAGGGCCATAAGGCCTAGAAGGATGGTAGCCACGCCCGCAACGCCGATCGCCGCAAGCGCAGCGGCGGTGAGGCACAGCACGAAGGCGGTTGCCAGCGACGGGATAACAGATCCGAGGATCGCACCGTCATCCATAGTCGTGAAGGTGCCGCTAACCTGCGACAGCAGCTGGGGCACGCCTGCACCCGCCGCCGCGATCCCCATGGCGGCCACCGGGAACAGCGCCAGATGCCCCACCCACCAGCCGCCTGCGATCTGCGCCAGCCGGGCATCGAACCACAGCTCTAGCCGTCCGGTGATGCCGCCGAGGACGGGCAGATAAACCAACGCGACCAAGAGGGACGCAGACAGAACGAAGATCAGCGTGACGGGCAGCATCCCCATGAACTGCCCGGGAACGCCCGGCCAGAATAGCATTGGCAGAAACGCGCACAGCGTGGTCGCGGTTGAGCTGACGACAGGCCAGAACATTCGCTTGGCCGCCTCGACATAGGCTGTCATCGGGCCAGACCCCTCCTCGATCCGGCGGTCGGCATATTCGACCACGACAATGGCGCCGTCCACCAGCATGCCGACGGCCAAGATCAGGCCAAACATCACAATGTTCGATATTGTAATGCCCATGACCGCCATCATGGCAAAACAGAGGAGAAATGACGTGGGAATCGCAAATCCCACCAACAGGGCTGGACGGATACCCAGCGTCGCCAGCATCACGATCATCACCAATGCAATGGCCGTCAGGACCGATCCCTCAAGCTGGCTGACCATTGAGGCGACGTTGCGGGACTGATCGTTCGATGTACCCACCTGCACCGCGGCCTTCAGCTCGTGTGGCCAGCCAATGCGCGCCTTGTCGACCGTCTCGCGGACCAGTTGGGCCGTGTCGATGATATTGAAGCCCTTCCGTTTGACCACTTGGAGCGCGACGGTATTTTCGCCGTTGAAGCGGGCGGTGCCGATGCGGTCCTCGAAGGTCAGGTTGACGCGCGCCACGTCGCCCAACGTGACCACGCGGTCGCCGTTTACCTTGACCGGGAGGCGATAGATATCGCGGGTGTCCTCGAATGATGACGGGATCTTGACCGAGAACGTACCGCCTGCGCTACGCACCTCGCCTGCGGCGATTAGCAGATTGTTGTTCTGGACGGCGTTCAGCAGATCGCCCGCCGTCACATCGTAGGACTCCAGCCGCAGAGGGTCTATCAGCACTTCGACCAACTCATCGCGCTTGCCTGCGATGCCGGCCTCCAAAATGGGCTCAAGCGCCTCAAGGCGATCCTGTAAATCGTCTGCCACGCGGGCCATCGTCCGTTCTGGCACGTCGCCGGTCAGGTTTACGATGATGATGGGAAACTCGCTGAAGTTGATCTCGTTCAGGGTGTATTTATCGGCGCCGTCGGGAAATTTGCTTTCGGCGGCGCTCATCGCATCGCGCACATCGGCCATGATGGCGGTCTTGTCCCAGCCGAATTCAAATTCCAGCGCGATGCCAGCGAAATTCTCGGCGGCGGTGCCGGTTATGTTCTTCAGCCCGTCCAGATCGCTCAGTTCGGTCTCCATGACCTTGACCAGAAGCTTCTCGCTGTCTTCGGCAGAAATGCCGGGGAAGAGGACCGACACGAAGAGTGCGGGGATCTCGATGTCGGGTTCGCCCTCTTTGGGCAGTCCGACATAGGCCAGCCCTCCGGCCAGCAGGCTGAGGGCGATGAAGGCCAGCACCATGCGCGCACGCTCGGCGGCCCAGTCGACGATGCGGGTCATTGGATGACCACCGCGTCGCTCTGTGCCTCGCCCGCCTCACCCTCTGTCTTGCTATTGGCCCCTGTCTCGCTGCGGTAGGTAGCTAGTACCGGCACGCCAGTAATGATGTACTCCTGCCCAATCACGATCACGTCCACGGCGTCCGGTAGTCCCGATACCCAGATACCGTCGAGGGTATCGCGGACGAGTGTGACGGGAAAGAAATCAGCCGTTTCGTTTTTGACGACACGCACACCCAGGAGGCCGCCATCGTCCAGCGTCAGCGCCGATTGCGGCAGCAAATGCGCGAGCATACCGTCTGAGGCGATCATGATCTCGGCGGTCTGCCCGTCGCGAATGGCCAGATCAGGGTTTGGTACTGACATCTCGACGCGAAATGTACGTGTTTCCGGATCAGCCGAGCGCGACAGGAACGTCACCATGCCGCTCACTTTGGTGCCGGATACGAGCGTTGCGCGCGCCTGCGCACCCATGTCGATGCGGTTAATCTCGGTCTCCGGGACAAATCCGATCAGCTTGATCGGGTCCAGTTGAATGATCGTCGCGCACAGCGACCCGGGCTGCATTAGGCTGCCCAGCTCTGCGGTGTCCGATTCTAGTAAGCCAGCGAAGGGCGCGGCGATCTCCAGCCGGGTCAGTTCCTCGCGGGCACCGGCGGCGGAGGCCTCGGCGGCCTCGATTCCGGTGCGCGCGGCATCGAGGCCTGACTTGGCGGCCTGCACGGCCGCCCTGCCGGCGCTAAGCGCTGCCCGTGTGCTGGCGACGCGGGTATCGGAGGCGAATCCGCTCTCGCTGAGTTTGGAGGCGGCGGTGTTGTTGATCTGCGCCTCGGCGAGCTGCGCCTCGGCCTCCGCCAGACGAGCTTTGCCCTCGGGAATGCGCGTCTCGGCTTCGGCGCTGCGGGCGCGGGCCTCGGCTAGGGCGGCCTGACGCGTGCCGGAGTCCAACTGGCAAAGCAGCTGGCCTGCCTCTACGAATGCCCCCTTGCGCAGCGGCTCTGAGACGATACGCCCCGACGTTTCGGCACGCACATCGACTTGCCGTTGGGCCTGCGTCTGGCCCCGTATCACAACAGCGTTACCGATATCTTGCGCACGGCTGTGAACGGCGACAACGCGCACAGCGGTGGGTGCTGTATCGGTGGCAACAACAGGCGCGGGTGCGTCGGTGTCAGGCGCCGCCGCGGGGGCGAGGGTGACTGTCAGCCATGTCCGCTCGAACACGAAGGCATAAACTGCCAATGCAGCGATGATCGCGGTCAATATCGAAAACAGTCGCATTCAAATTCCCTTACGTGATTGCGGAGCATTTAGCGTAAAATATACGGCGCGTCATGACTGCCTTTGATATTTTATACGCTAAACGAGACAGTTCAGATTACTTTTTTGCGAAGGATGCGCGAGCCGTGTCTGCACGCCTGTCCGGTGCACCTGTCCCCGCAGTGCCTGTAGCGCTTGTCGCCGTGTCCCGGTCGGCGGCCCTTGGCAGGCCTCGTTTGAACAGCTAAGAGAGGAAAATCCGCAGTAAGGTAAGGCAGGCGCACACCCCGTGAGCAATAATGACAGTTTCATCGAAGAGGTCAGCGAAGAGGTCCGCCGCGACCGTTTGTTCACCCTCCTGCGGCGCTATGGCTGGATTGCAATTCTTGCCGTCCTGGTCCTGGTGGGCGGCGCCGCATATAATGAATGGCAAAAGGCGCAGGATCGTAGCGCGGCCGAAGCGCTGGGGGATGCCATTCTCACCGCGCTCGAGATCGAGGATAGATCGGCACGAGCGGGCACTCTGGACGGCGTTCAGGCCGACGGTCCGGCAAGTGCCGCGATCTTGCAGATGCTGGCCGCGGCCGAAGAGCTACAGGACGATCCCAAGGGCGCCACCGCGCGCCTGATGGAGATCGCGCAGATGAATGACATTGCGTCAGTCTATCGCCAGATCGCGACGCTCAAGGCCGTGATGATCCCGAATGGCGGCCTGGATGTGGACATGCGTCGCGCGCGGTTGAATGATCTGGCGCTGGGCGGCGGCGTGATCCGCCTGCTGGCCGAAGAGCAGCTGGCCTATCTCGATATTGAGACAGGCGACGAAGCTGCGGCGATCGAGCGGCTGAATGCGATTTCGGCGGATGCGGGCGCGACGGCGGGCTTGCGTCGCCGCGCGACACAAGTGATTGTGGTGCTGGGCGGCGAGCCTTTGCTACCGGGCGGAACCACTGCAAGCGCGCCAGACGCGGCCACTAGCGATGGTAGGGATGCAGAGGCCGGCGCCGAAGATAGCGTAGGCGACGGCGAATAACCGGCGCTTGGCGCAGGTCGCCAAAGCAAGACAGGGACAGTGGGACATGCACGCGGTGATACGGAACAAAAAGACTTTTGGCTGGCTGGCCGCTCTGGCGCTGCTGGCCGCCTGCTCCGAGCCTGATCCCATCCTGCCGGGCAAGCGTGAAGGCCTGCGCGAAGTGCTGAGTTCAGATCAGGCCGAGACTACGGCGAGTGAAGTGGTTGGCGCATCCGGCCCGAACGTGGCCGAAGCGCTGCGCTTGCCTGCTGCCCGCACCAATGCCGAATGGCTGCAGCGCGTCGGCTCGCCCAGCACGCGCACCGAGCATCCCAGTCTGTCCTCCGCGCCCAGCCTTATCTGGTCCGCCTCCATTGGTGCAGGCGATGGCGCCCGCCAGCGCATCACCGCCGATCCGGTAGTTGCAGGCGGGCGAATATTCGCTATGGACGCTGCCGCTCAGGTCAGTGCGCATGCGCCGAATGGCGCCGCGCTGTGGTCTACCAGCCTTGTGCCAGCAACCGATTCGCCGAGCGATGGTAGCGGTGGCGGGTTGGCTTACGGCGACGGCAAGCTTTTTGCTTCGACAGGCTTTGGCCGCATAACCGCGTTGGATCCGGCGACTGGTGGCACAATCTGGGAACAGGAGCTGCTGGAGACGGGCACCGCCACCCCTACGGTGTTGGGCAATTTAGTCTATATAGTCGCGGGCGACGAAACGGCATGGGCGCTGGACGCTGACACTGGTCGCATCGAATGGCAGCTGGCTGCGACACCCAACATCAATAACGTGCTGGGCGGCCCCGCGCCCGCGATTTCCGATAAATACGCCGTCTTTGCGTTTGGCTCTGGCGAAGTGCAGGGCGCGTTCCGTAAGGGCGGTTTGCGCCTCTGGGATGCCTCCATCGTCGGCCAGCGCGACGGGCTGGCGCAAAGCCGTTTGTCCGACATCACAGGTGATCCCGTGATCCGCGGTGACCGAGTCTATGTGGGGAACCAGTCGGGCCGCATGTCAGCCCTGCGGTTGGAGAACGGCGCGCACATCTGGACTGCGGACGAAGGCCCGATGAGCCCGGTCTGGGCCACTGACGATGCGATATTTCTCGTCTCGGACAAGAACGAGCTGGTGCGCTTGCGCAGCGAAGACGGCAGCCGTGTCTGGGGCGCCAAGTTGCCTTTTTTCGTCAAGTCCAAGCCCAAGCGTCAGGCCGAAGTTTATGCGCATTATGGTCCCATTTTGGCAGGAGGGCGCCTGATCGTTGCATCGAATGACGGTTACCTGCGCCTGTTTGATCCCGTATCGGGCGCATTGGTCGGCAGCATTGAGGTGCCAAGTGGCGCGACAACTAATCCGGTCGTTGCGGGTGGTGTTCTTTATGTTGTCGGCGCATCTGGGCAACTGCACGCTTTCCGCTGATCGCGTATTGCTTTAAGAGGGCGACTTGATCCGTCTCGGAGCACTAAAATGACTTTCAGTCTTGCTATCGTGGGCCGCCCTAATGTGGGTAAGTCCACGCTGTTCAATCGCCTGGTCGGCAAGCGCCTTGCGCTCGTCGATGACCAGCCCGGCGTCACGCGCGATCTGCGCGAGGGTGCGGCGCGTCTGGGCGACCTACGATTTACCGTGATCGACACCGCCGGCTTGGAGGAGGTGACTGACGACTCGCTTCAAGGTCGTATGCGCAAGCTGACAGAGCGGGCAGTTGATATGGCTGATATCTGCCTGTTCATGATCGACGCACGCACCGGGGTCACGCCTACGGACGAAGTGTTTGCAGATATTCTCCGCAAGCGGTCCAAGCATGTAATCCTGGCCGCCAACAAGGCTGAGGGCTCTGCTGCCGATGCCGGCGTGATCGAGGCATACGGTTTGGGTCTGGGCGAGCCGATTCGCCTGTCCGCTGAGCATGGCGAAGGTTTGAATGATCTCTATTCCATTCTAATGCCGCTATCCGACGGGTTCGAGGAGCGGGCAAAGAACGACGCGCCCGAAGTGGATGTGTCCGTCGAGGATGGTGACGCTGATGCCCCTCGGGTACCGAGCTCTAAAAAGCCGCTCCAAGTGGCCGTGGTTGGCCGGCCCAACGCCGGAAAGTCAACACTAATCAACAAGATACTGGGTGAGGATCGCCTGCTGACTGGCCCCGAGGCCGGGATTACGCGTGATGCTATATCTCTGCAACTGGACTGGGATGGGCTGCATACGCGCATCTTCGACACTGCCGGTATGCGCAAGAAGGCACGTATTCAGGAAAAGCTTGAAAAGCTCAGCGTCAGCGATGGCCTGCGTGCCGTCAAATTTGCCGAGGTTGTGATCGTCCTGCTCGACGCTGCCATCCCGTTTGAGCAGCAGGATCTGCGCATCGCGGATCTGGCCGAGCGTGAGGGCCGCGCCGTGGTTCTGGCGATCAACAAGTGGGATATGGAGCCCGAAAAGCAGCAAAAACTGCGTGATTTACGCGAATCGTTTGAGCGACTGCTGCCGCAATTGCGCGGTGCGCCGATGGTCACGGTGTCGTCGATAACCGGTAAGGGCATCGACAAGCTGCGCGAGGCGGTCGAGAAGGCACATGACGTTTGGAACCGCCGCATCACCACAGCGCAGTTAAACCGCTGGCTGACTGGAATGCTGGAGCAGCATCCGCCCCCCGCACCCGGCGGCAAGCGGATTAAGCTGCGCTACATGACGCAAGTGAAAACGCGGCCGCCCGGCTTTGTCGTGATGTGTAGCCACCCCGACAAACTACCCGAGAGCTATACGCGCTATCTGGTCAACGCACTGCGCGTGGATTTCGATATGCCCGGCACACCGATTCGCCTTCATATGCGGAGCCAGTCGGACAAGAACCCCTACAAGGGCAAAAAGAAAGCCGGTCCATCCAGTCTGCGCAAGCACTTGGGTAAGACATCGAAGTGATGCGGCGTGGCTAGCGCCGTTGAGGCGTAGGGCTGCCGCTGAAATAATCTCAAACGCGCGGCCATTTTCAAGCATGACCGCGCGTTTCTGTAAGACTACAGATCAGGTCACCCCCGCGCCGTGTCAGGCCCGACGCGCGTTTCTCGCCGCCAGCACCGCAAGAGCGACGGCGCCTATCGCGGCGAGGATGAGGACGGACATCGTGCCGCCCTGCCAGTTTTGCACGCAGACGCCAATCAACGCCCAGATCACACCGGCGAGAAAGCCCATCGCATCCGGCCTTTGCCGCACGATCAGCACTGCGAGCCCTAGCGCAATTAGCAGTGCGAGAATTGCGGCGACTGTTTGGTTCATTCCGCCGAAACCCGCCGCCATCAGGCCCAGCGATACGCAGGATGCTGCTGTCAGCCATCCTGTGTATAGCGCGACGGGCGCGCGGCCCAGCCATGCGGCGGTGCCGCCCCCCTGTCGGCGTGCGCAGCACCGCCCAGACTGCGAAGGCCCACATGACCCAGATCAGGATGGTTGCCCAAACTGCGCTGGCCTGCGCAACTGGTAGCCACGTGACGCCGACCGCCAGCGAGATCAGCAGAGGCAGGCGCATTGCGGCCCAGTCCATGTCATTGCGGCGTCGCCACATCCCGTAACCCGCCCCGGCGATCAGCCACAGATAGATCAGCCCCCAGATCGCGAAGGCATATCCAGCGGGCTGCACCGGCGGTTCAATCTGGGGAAAGGGAAACTGCCCCGAGTCGAACCCGCCAAAGCCGGGGGCCAAGAGCGGCGATAAGGCAAAGCCGATGGCGGCGATAAGGACGAGAATAGGCATTGGAAATCACCGATAATTAAGAAGAGAATAATGGTTAACCGCGCGCAGGACGCTACGGTTCCCTCTTGGGACTATAAGAAGGTGCATAGGCGAGCCGCCAAGTATCAGACCAACGCACCATTGGCGCTCAGCACTGATTTGCCGCCCAGATAGGGATGCAGCACCTCAGGCAGGCGTACGGCGCCGTCGGCCTGTTGACCGTTCTCCAGAACAGCGATCAGGCACCGCCCGACGGCCAGCCCCGAGCCATTCAGCGTATGCACGAATTTCGGCTTTCCGCCATCGCTGGGCTTGAACCGTGCGTTCATGCGCCGCGCCTGAAAGTCACCGCAGACCGATACGGAACTGATTTCGCGATAGGTATCCTGCCCCGGCAGCCACACCTCAATGTCATGGGTACGCCGCGCGCCAAAGCCCATGTCGCCTGTACAGAGCGCGATGGTGCGGTAGGGCAGGCCCAGCCGCTCGAGTATGCCCTCGGCGCAGCCGGTCATGCGGTCCAGCTCGTCGCGGCTGTTATCAGGGTGGGTGATGCTGACCATCTCGACCTTTTCGAACTGGTGCTGGCGCAGCATCCCCGACGTATCGCGTCCCGCGCTGCCCGCCTCGGAGCGGAAGCACTGGGAGTGCGCCACGAGGCGATGGGGCAGGGTGGCGACATCGACGACCTCGCCGTTGACAAGGTTGGTTAGCGGCACCTCGGCTGTTGGGACCAGCCACCAGCCATCGGTGGTTTTATAGCTGTCCTCACCGAATTTAGGCAACTGCCCGGTACCGTACATCATTTCCTCGCGGACCAACACGGGGGTCCATGTCTCGGTCAGACCATTCTCATCGACATGGGTGTTCAGCATGAACTGCGCAAGCGCGCGGTGGATGCGGGCGACGGCGCCACTCAAAACGACAAAGCGCGTGCCGCTCAGCTTTGCGCCCGCCTCAAAATCCATGCCGGGGACGACGCTTGCCAGCTCGTAATGCTCTTTCGGGGCGAAATCATACGCCGCGGGCGTACCCCAGCGGCGCATCTCGACGTTATCTGCCTCATCCCTGCCGTCCGGCACATCGTCAAATGGCAGGTTCGGCATGCCCATCAGCATATCTGTCAGCTCGGCATCCAGCGCTTTGGCTTCGGCATGCATCGCAGCGATCTCGGCCTTCTTTTCGCCTACCAGCGCGCGGAGGCGCTCAAACTCGGACTCGTTGCCTGCGGCTTTGGCGGCGCCCACGTCCTTTGACGCTTTGTTCTGTTCGGCCTGCGCGTTTTCGGCAGCGGCGATACGGGCGCGGCGCGCCTCGTCCAACGACAGGATCGCCTCGGAGGTGGGATTATTGCCGCGCCGCGTCAGCGCCGCGTCAAAGGCGGCAGGGTTTTCGCGGATCGCACGGATATCATGCATGGCTGGACCTCATGGGGCAGGTTGATTTTGTAAGTAGATAAGCATCAGGGGTGGATGAATCGAATTATGTCGCCTGTTATGCACCAGAAGGAGCGGCACGTGTAGACCCGCGTTCGGACCACAAGAATATCGCCAGTGCCAGAACACCCACGGTGCCAAAGCCAGCAACCATCGGGATCACCGTGCCGTTGAAGTTATGCCCGATAAAATATGAAATAGGCAGCGCGATGAAGTTCGAGACCGACCCGATCAGCGCCGCACCGAGGCCCGCCATATGGCCCAAAGGCTCCATTGCGATGGCGTTGAGGTTGCCAAACAGGATGCCAACGCAGAAGAACGATGCAATCAGCCACGCGAGAAACAGCGGCAGGGGCGGCACGCCGCCCGATGCGAAGGCCGGATATGCAAAGAGCGCAGCCAGCGTGATCAGCCCGATCATCGCGAACCGCGTCAGAAGGCGCATCCCTAGCCGCATGACCAACAGCGAATTGACCACGGCGGCGCCACCGATCGAAAGCGCCGCCATACCGAAATAGACGGGAAACAGCGCGCCCGCGTCATACACAACTTCGTAGATCTGTTGCGCTGTGCTGAGATAGGCCAGAAACGCGCCGAATATCAGACCGAGCGCGAGAGTGTTGCCAACGGCGGTGCGGTTGCGCACGATCTCGTTAAGGCCGCGCCATATCGATGTGGCCGAGAAGGGCCTGCGCTGCGGCAGTGGCAGCGTCTCGGGCTGGCGCATGGCAAACCATGCGGCCGCCGTCATTGCCAGCACGATCAGCACCAGAAACGTCGCGCGCCAGCCCGACAGATAGATCACGACCTGGCCCAGCGCGGGCGCAATGGTTGGCACCAGAATGAACACCGCCATGACGAACGACATGATGCGCGCCATCTCGCGGCCCTCATAGCCGTCGCGCACCAACGCCAGCGTCACGATGCGCGGGCTGGCCGCACCCAGCCCTTGGAGCACGCGGCCTGCGATCATCATTTCCCAAGTCGTGGCAAAGAGCGACATCAGGCAACCCAGCGCAAAGACGCTATAGCCCAGATAGATGATCGGTTTGCGGCCAAAGCTGTCAGATAGTGGCCCGGCTAGCGCCTGACCCACCGCAAAGCCGAAGAAGAGCGAGCTGACGATTAGTTGTACGTCGTTGGCATCGTCGATGCCCAGATCGTGGCCGATCGTGGCAAGGCCCGGCAGCATCATATCGGTCGCCAGTGCAACGATCGAGATCATCATCGCCAGCAGGATCACGAATTCGAGCAGCGGAAGGGTGGCGATGGGCTTGCGCATTTAGGGGCCTTTCGAAAGGGCGATCAACCCCTTTTGCAGGCGCTTTACGCCCCGTGATGCCTCAGGTCCAGCGCAATTCGGCGGGCCGGATCTCGAACGCGATGTGATGCGCGCCGCCTTCCAGATTGGCGCGCGTGTGGTTGGTAAGGGTGCGCCAATAGGGCTGAACAGTCACTGCCTCCTGACGTACCAGCGCCTCCAGCCGGGCCATGATCGCGCGGCGCGCTTCGATGTCTAGCGTCGCCAGTGCATCGCTCAGCAGGGCGTCAAATTCGGGGTTTGACCAGCCAAATTCGTTCCAAACCTCGCCCGAGCGGTAGGCCAGTGCATAGGTTTGCACGCCCAGTGGCCGGTGGCCCCAATCGGTGGTGCTGAAGGCAAAGCTATTCCAATCCTCCCAATAAAGTGGGCCGGGCAGGATTGTGCGCCGCACCTTGATCCCCGCATCCAGCAGTAGCGCCGCCGCCGTGTCAGCGGTGTTGCGGCGCCAGCTGTCGTCGATGGAAATCAGCTCGTGTTCGTAATCCTGCATCCCGGCCTCGGTCATCAACGCGAGGGCGGCGGCAGGGTCGTATTCGGGGGCGGGCATCGGCGCGTAGGCCGGATGCAGGGGTGACACGTGGTGGTTTTCTGCGACTTCGCCCTCGCCGGCATGGCCCAGCTCCAGCAGGATGTCGTTGCTCATCGCCAGTGCCAGGGCGCGGCGCACGCGCACATCCGCATATGGAAAGCTGCCATCCACCTCGGCCAGTTGGTTGGGCCGGATCACGATGGTCGCCGCCGTGCGTATGTTATGCGTGCGCCAGTCGTCGATACCGGCGAACTGATTTACATAAACCCCCTCGATGGAGTGGGTCATATCGATCAGCCCCGCCTCGGCGGCGGCGTGGGCGGCAAGCGGATCGGTGCCTGTGTCGATGAATTCGATCCGTTCCATCCAAGCGCCGTTCCCAGCGTTCCACCATGTGTGCGCGTTGTTGCGCACCAGCACGGCGCGCACCCCCGGCTCCAGAAATTCAGGCAGGTAGGGGCCGGTGCCGACGGGATTTTCCAGCATCGTCTCGGCGTCAAAGTCCTTAGGCACAATGGCCGCTGGATAATCGGCCATGCCTGCGATCAGCGATATGTCGGGGCGCGGCAGGCGCAACTCGACTGTGTGACTGTTGGTCAGCGTGATGGCGCCCTCGATTGCGCGGCCGGTTTCCGGGTCGATCAGCACGGCAAAACGCCCAGCCATCGAGTTGCCGGGCACGCTCCGCTCGCACCATCCGGCAATATTGCGCGCTACATCCGCGCCCGTAAAAGGCGTGCCGTCATTCCATGTCACGCCGCGGCGTACGTTCAGCGTATATTGCGCGGCATCGTCTGAAATGCTCCAGCCTTCGAGCAGCTGCGGGCGGAAAGTGCCGTCATTTTCGTAGCTGATGAGGTATTCCAGCCAGCCGCGCGTAAAGTTAGCGGCCTGAAACCAATCCAGACTGCGCGGATCGGCAACCGCGCGCACCAGCATCTGTATGCGCACTTCCGTGCGGGGTGCGTCGCTGGTGGGCGGTGCCGTCTCCTGCGCGGCGGCGGGGGCAGGCAGTCCCAGCATAGCGTACGCGGTGGTGGAACTGGCCCCGAAGGCGCTGGCCAGCGAGAGGAACTCGCGCCGATTGCAGTAATCCGTATCGCCTGCCGGATGCCGTAACTTTGCCGCCTGATCGTACAGCCAGCGGGGCAGGGCGCGCCCTGATGGTGCGTTGGGTCGGGTAGGGCTCATCCGATGGGGCTCATTTGGGCGTCTCCGGCGGTCAGCGCCGGGATTCGCGGCGGACCGGCCAAAACGATAGTCCTGCAATGCTGCCCAAAGCGCAACCGGCGTACTGGGCTTAGGTTGGACTGCCCCCTGACGGATCCGGCGGATTTGGCGGGGCGGGCGCGCCGAAGGGCGCATGGCCCAGCCCTTTCGACAGTAGCGGCCCGTAAGGTGCCGCCGCCGGGATAGAGCGCGCATCAGCGCAGCAGCAGCGGTAGATAGAGATTGATGCATGATGGCGCCTCGACGCCAAAGAACGGCCTCTTTGTGGCGGCCTCCTGAGCCGGGCAGTCTTTCTCGTAGTAGAAGATCACGCGCACGGCCGTTTGCAGCGTATTCGATATGAAGAACAGCCATTTGAGATAGTCGCCGCACGCGGGATCGTCCGGCAGGGGCGCCAGCCTGCCCGGCGCGTGGTCGTCCAGCCATGTCAGGATCGCTGCCGTCTTGAACAGCACGCCTTGGGGCGTTTCCAGCGCGGGGATTAGGCTATGCGGGTTGATCGCGCGGGGGGCTACGCTGTCCGGTGCGCGGACGGTGCGGTCCTCAAGGCGCTGTCGGGGTATAATGCAGGATGAGTATCAATACGCCACGATACGCGCTGCACGTGCTACGCCGCCGTGCGATTGAACCCGTGTTTCGCACGTGGCGGTTTGGGCGGCGTCCAGCAGTCTGATTGCTTCTCGCGCCACCCTAGCATACTCCTTATAAGCAACTGAATGAGATATGTGGGGGAAGGAGTCGCTGCCATGACTGGACAATTGTCACCCATCGACAAGGCCAAATTTGTCGCCGCCAAAAAGGCGGTTGATTATGTTGAGGACGGGATGCGTGTGGGCCTTGGAACAGGCTCGACCGCTGCGTGGATGGTGCGCTGTCTGGGCGAACTGGTGCGCAATGACGGGCTGAAGATACGGGGCGTGCCCACCTCCACCCGCACCGCCGAGTTGGCCCGCGAGGTAGGTATCGAGGTGATAAGTCTGGACGAGGCCAAGTGGCTGGACCTGACCATTGACGGGGCTGACGAGTTCGACGCCGAGCTGAATCTGATAAAGGGCGGCGGCGGCGCCTTGTTGCAGGAAAAGATCGTCGCGACCGCAAGCGACCAGATGATTGTGATTGCCGACGCGGCCAAAGAGGTTGGCCACCTGGGCGCCTTCCCGCTGCCGGTCGAAGTGATCCCGTTCGGCTGGCAGACCACGCGCGCATTGATCGAGGAAATGCTGATTTCCGTCGACGTTCTGGGCCGCGATGTGACGCTGCGCATGAATGGCGATCATCCGTTCGTGACGGATGAAGGCAATCATATCCTAGACCTGCATCTGGGCCGCATCGGCAACGCGCGCCAACTGGCGATGGTGATGAACCAGATGCCGGGCGTCGTAGAGAACGGCCTTTTCATCGATATCTGCGACATCGTCGTGATCGGCCACGGCGATGGCCGGGTCGAGCTGCGCGATATCAACGAGGGTACGGTCGAGCAGGATCGGCTGGATTTCGTGGAGACGGATAACCTTTTCAGCGACATGTTGGATTGATAGGCGTTGGATGATCGTGTCCAGATAACTTTCCAGTTATGCGCGTGCGGCGCGTAATGATGAGGGTCACTATTCAGGTCTATGCGATTGGTGCGGGTATGCCCTTACGGCTATGTTAGGGTGGCGCTAGTATTTATGAGCCATTCTAGGGGTGGTGACTGCGCGTGCGGCTGTGCATACACGGCACCGTGGTGCCGCGCCGACACTAGATCGCACGCCGGACGCCTGATGGGGTTCAGTTGACGGGCATGTGGGGCAAGGTCTAGACGGTCCCGTGGGACGATCTGGTCGCCCATACTGTTGATCCCGCGTGGCGGGTTGGCGTGATCTTCGCCGCCCCGCAATATGGCGGCACTAGGGGCGTTTCGGCATCGAGGCGCTGCGGATGATGGGCGAAGGTGCTGCTGTGCGGATTTATCGCGCGCTGATGGATCGCATCCTCGATCTGGAGTAGCGGCTGGGGGTGATCGATCAGGCGGTGGCGGGGCGCGCGAACATTTCGAAAGGTGCGGTTACGCACGACAAGGCTGCTAATGACAAGAAAGGCACTCGAATGAATTTCGACTATGATCTGTTTGTGATTGGCGGTGGCTCGGGCGGGGTACGCGCCGCACGCGTTGCCGCGGCAACCGGCGCGACCGTGGCACTAGCCGAAGAGAGCCGCTATGGCGGCACCTGCGTCATTCGAGGCTGCGTGCCGAAAAAACTGATGGTGTTCGCTAGCGAGTTTCCGGCCGAGATGCAGCAGGCGCAGGCCTATGGTTGGACCGTTCACGTGGGCGGTTTCGACTGGTCCAAGTTCCGCACACAGCTGCATGTCGAGCTGGACAGGCTGGAGGTGGTCTATCGAAACCTGTTGAAGAACAGCGGCGTCACCACCTATGATGCCCGTGCAAGCCTGACGGATGCGCATACCGTGGCGTTGTCTTCGGGCGAGATTTTCACTGCTAAGCATATCCTGATCGCTACTGGCGGCGCACCGGTGCGCCCCGATATGCCGGGCGCTGAGTATGGCATCGTCAGCGACGATATCTTTCACCTCGACAGGTTGCCGAGTAGTGTTTTGGTCGTCGGCGGCGGCTACATCGCCTGCGAATTTGCCTGTATCCTCAATGGCCTTGGCGTTGCGGTTACGCAGTATTATCGCGGCGCGCAGATCCTGCGCGGCTTCGATGACGAGGCGCGCGGCCTAGTGTCCGAGGACATGATCGAGAACGGCATCGACGTGAAGCTGGGCACCAACGTCCTCGACATTACGCCAGATGGGGACGGCTACTTCGTCAAGCCGTCAACCGGCGTTGAAAAGCGATTTGACAAGGTGTTTTTTGCTACGGGACGCAAGCCTAACAGCGCGGATATGGGCCTTGAGGATCTGGGTGTTGGCCTTGGCCGAAACGGGCAAATCGAGGTTAATGAATATTCGCAGACCTCGGTGCCGTCGACCTACGCTATTGGCGACGTGACCGACCGGGTCAATCTGACGCCGGTTGCGATCCGCGAGGGGATGGCCTTTGTCGAGACGGTGTTCAAGGGCAACCCGACGCCGGTCGATCACGACCTGATCCCGACCGCGATTTTCACACAGCCTGAAATTGGCACGGTCGGCCTCAGCGAAGAGGCTGCTCGCGAGATCGAGCCAGTCGAGATCTACTGCACGTCGTTCCGCCCGATGAAGACGGCCTTTGTCGGCGGCACGGGCCGCGTTCTGATGAAGCTTGTCGTCAGCCAAGCAACGCGCCGCGTGATGGGGTGTCACATCGTCGCGCCCGGCGCGGGCGAGATGATCCAGTTGGCCGGCATCGCGGTCAAGATGGGTGCAACGAAAGAAGATTTCGACCGTGTCTGCGCGGTGCATCCAACTATTTCAGAAGAATTGGTGACTATGAAAACCCCGATACGCGCGGGGTAGTTCCAACAAGTTGCCCGGCCATGGGTTGAATTCCCGGCTAGGCTGTACAGTTTAACACGGACCGATGCGCTAATGCGCCGAGGTCGGGAATTTAAGAGGGATGAACATTCATGGCGGGACAGTCGGGCGGCCCATGGGGCGGCGGCGGTAACTCTGGCGGAAATAATGGTAACGGCGCTGGAAACGACCAGAACAATGGTCAGAACGGTGGCGAGCGCGGTGGCAAACGCCCCGGTGGCAGCCAGATTTCCGAGATCGACGAGCTGGTGCGCAAGGGCCAAGACCAACTGCGCGTGCTGATGGGCGGGCGCGGCGGCGGCGGCGGGGCCAATGGCGCCGATGGCGGCGAGGGCGGCCCGCAGATCACGCGCGGTATGGTCGTTCTGGGCCTGCTGGCCGCGGTCGCGATTTGGCTTTTCTCCAGCTTCTACACAGTCAAGCCCGAGGAGCGCGCAGTCGAGCTGTTCCTTGGCGAATATCACCGCACCACAGGGTCAGGCCCGCACCTCGCGCCTTGGCCTTTCGTGAGCTACGAAAAGGTTGTCGTCACCACCGAGCGGAGTGAGGACATTGGCGTTGGCGCACAAGGCAGCGAAGCTGGTCTTATGCTGACTGGGGACGAAAACATCGTTGATATCGATTTTCAGGTCGTCTGGAATATCAACGATCCGGCCATGCTGCTGTTCAACCTGCGTGATCCGCGCGCCACGATCCGCGCCGTCTCGGAATCGGCCATGCGCGAAATCATTGCGCAATCGCTGCTTGCGCCAGTCCTGAACCGTGACCGCGGTGTGATCGCATCGCGTCTGGAGGAGTTGATTCAACAAACGATGGAAAGCTACGAAAGCGGCGTCAACATCATTCGCGTCAACTTTGACAAGGCTGATCCGCCGCAATCCGTCATCGACGCCTTCCGCGAAGTCCAAGCCGCCGAACAGCAACGCGACCGGCTAGAAAAGTTAGCTGACGCCTATGCTGCACGCATTCTCGCCGAGGCGCGCGGTCAGGCCGCCCAAACACTGGAAGAAGCCGAAGGGTACCGTGCTCGCGTGGTCAACGAGGCCGAGGGTGAGGCCAGCCGCTTTAGCGCTGTTTTAAGCGAATATACCATGGCTCCTGAGGTAACGCGTAAGCGTCTGTACCTCGAGGCGATGGAAGAGGTGCTGGGCGGCATGGACAAGATTATTCTTGACCAGAGCCAGTCCGGTAACGGCCAAGGTGTCGTGCCCTATCTGCCGCTCAATGAGCTGCGTAAGAACTCGAACACGGAAGGCCAGTAATCATGCGTAAATCTGCTTTCATTCTGCCCGCAATCGTGGGCGCCGGTGTCGTCGCGTTTCTTTCTGTGTTCATTGTCGACGAACGCGAAAGTGCGCTGGTGCTGCAATTCTCCAAGATTATCGACATCAAGTCCGATCCAGGTCTTGGCTTTAAGATCCCATTCATCCAGCAGGTCGTACGCTATGATGACCGTATCCTCAGCCGCGACATTGACCCGCTTGAGGTCACGCCGCTGGATGACCGGCGCCTCGTCGTCGACGCCTTTGCGCGCTACCGCATCGTCGATGTGCGCCGCTTCCGCGAGGCAGTAGGCGACGGAGGCATTCCCTTCGCCGAGAGCCGTCTGGACTCGATCCTGCGCTCGCGGACACGGGAAATCCTTGGCTCGGTCAGCTCGAACGATATCCTCAGTTCGGACCGTGCTGCGCTGATGCTGCGCATCCGGAATTCGGCCATCCCGGAGGCCGAGGAACTGGGTATCGAAATAGTCGATGTGCGGTTGAAGCGAACAGATCTGCCGGCACAAAACCTCGAGGCTACCTTTGCCCGTATGCGGGCCGAGCGTGAACGCGAGGCAGCGGACGAAATCGCCCGCGGTAATGAGGCCGCGCAGCGTGTGCGTGCGCAAGCAGACCGGACGCAGGTAGAGTTGGTGTCGGACGCCCGGCGCCTGGCCGAAATCACCCGAGGTGAGGCCGATGCTCGCAGCAACGCGATCTTCAACCTAGCCTTTGGCGAGAATATTGAGTTTTTCGAATTCTACCGTTCGCTGGATGCCTATCGCGTGGCATTGAAGGGCAGCAACTCGTCCATCGTCCTGTCGCCTGATAGCGACTTCTTTAGCTACTTCAACTCCGTCGGTGGGCCAATCCCGCCGCTCGGCGCCGTAGGCCAAGCGGCTGCGGCGGAAGCTGAAGCCGTGGCTGCTGGTGTCAGCACTGCGACGACCATGACGGATGGCGAGGCCGCAACTGAAGCAAGTTCGGGCGCCTCGACAAGTGGTGTGCTGGACGATGCCACCACCACTGGCAACCAGACGGCTACGCAGTAATGCTGGCCACCGGTGCGCTTGCGCTGGGCCTTGTTTTGATTGTCGAGGGGCTGGTCTATGCGCTGGCCCCTCGCTCTATTGAGCGGATGCTTGAGGCATTTCGCATGGTCCCGCCCGAGGCTCGCCGTGCTTTGGGCCTTGCTGCAATGGCGGTGGGGCTAGTGCTGGTCTGGCTGGCCAAGACACTTGGCGCGTGATGCGCAGCACAATTTAATCCGCGCTACAGTATACCTGAAAAAATGCGTGGCGCCTACTTTGTCAGCGTAACACTCGCGTGATACGCGCTTTCACCGTTTGCACGGCGCGCGCCGGGCTCTACACTCACATAAATCGTGCTAACATCAGCAATCGAGGAGTTCAGGTTTTGAAACAGGCAAGCACTGCGAAGACGTGGCAGATCCCCACAATTTTCAAGGCTCTGGCGCTGACGTGGTTGGCGGCGGCATTGCTGTTGGCGCAGGTCGCCGCAGCTCAGGCCCGCCCCGAAAGCTTTGCCGATCTGGCTGAAAAGTTTAGTCCGGCTGTTGTCAACATCACCACCTCCACCACCGTTGCGCAGAGCGCGGGCCCCGCGCCGGTCATTCCGGACGGTTCCCCGTTTGAGGATTTCTTTCGCCAGTTCCGGGATCGGGGCGAGGGCAATGGTGGGCCGCGCCCGCGCCGCAGTTCGGCGCTTGGGTCGGGCTTCGTCATCTCCGAAGATGGTTACATTGTTACGAATAACCACGTGATCGAGAGCGCGGACGAGATTATTATCGAGTTTTATGAGGGCGGGGAGCTGGAGGCCAAGGTTATCGGAACTGACCCCAAGACAGATATAGCCCTGCTGAAGGTTGAGGCAGACGCGCCCTTACCCTTTGTCAGCTTTGGCGACAGCGACACGGCGCGTGTCGGTGATTGGGTTATGGCTATGGGCAATCCGCTAGGTCAGGGATTTTCGGTCAGTGCAGGTATCGTGTCAGCCCGCAATCGGGCGCTGTCGGGTACATATGACGACTTTATCCAGACAGATGCAGCGATCAACCGGGGCAATTCTGGTGGCCCGCTGTTTGATATGGACGGCAAGGTCGTGGGCGTAAATACTGCGATCCTCAGCCCCAATGGCGGCTCTATCGGGATTGGGTTTTCGATGGCGTCGAATGTCGTTACCCGCGTGGTCGACCAATTACAGGAATTCGGCGAGACGCGCCGTGGATGGTTGGGCGTGCGTATTCAGGACGTGACGGCCGATGTTGCCGAGGCGATGGGCCTGGATATAGCGGCTGGTGCATTGGTAACGGATGTGCCCACCGGCCCTGCTGCCGATGCGGGCATGTTGGCTGGCGATGTCATCACGTCGTTTGACGGGGTCAAGGTGCCTGATACGCGCGAATTGGTTCGCCAGGTAGGTAACACGATGGTCGGGAAAACCGTGCGCGTTGTCGTATTTCGTGATGGCGGAACCAAGACCCTCAAGGTCACGTTGGGCCGCCGCGAGGAGGCCGAGGGTGCCGAGGCCAACATGGACGACGAAGACGGCTCCGGTGCTGCGCCTGAGCCGCAGACACTGATGGGCCTCACACTTAGCCCGCTGGACGACGAGTTGCGTGGGCAGCTGGAACTTGCTGATGATGCAGCAGGCCTTGTTGTACAGGACATCGACCTACTGTCGGAAGCCTACGAGAAGGGTTTGCGCGCAGGTGACGTCATCACCGAAGCGGGCCAGCAGGCCTTGATGACCATCGCTGATCTGGAGGGCCGCATCAATGATGCCCGCGAGGCGGGGCGCAAGTCGCTGCTGCTTTTGGTGCGCTCGAACGGGCAGCCGCGCTTTGTCGCGTTGACCATTGAAGATGAGTGATCGCCGCACATTAATAATGTTGGCATAATTTCTGACATGCTGAAAAAGGCCCCGCCGGATAGCTCCGGCGGGGCCTTTTCGTTTGTGGCAGTTGTTGCTTTAGGCCCTGCGCAGCATGACGATTTTTGCCCGTGACGATCGCATTTGACCATCACTCCATAGCGTTTGGTTGCGAATGAGGCTGATTTCTTGTACTTGTCGCTAATTGACGGTGGCCGCCAAGGCTGGTCGACCACCGCCCAGTGGCGCCGCGCAGACGAGATCGGCGCGCGGTACGCCGTAAGGTGAAGTGGCGCCAACGCCACAGGGACAGTGCAATTGGGGGGCAGGTGGCGCGCAATGCGCAAGCCGACCATCGCGCCCCAACAGAGAAAGGACCATCAATGGTTGACGAAACAACGGATCAGGGGATTCCGCCACCTGAAGGCGATGCGGACATCATCGAAACCGATTACGAGATCGGTCAGGACAACTACACGGCGACAGTCGGGCGGTTTGGTCTCGATTTTCACAACCCCGTCTTTGCTATGGCCGCTCTGTCGATCATCGCCTTCGTGTTTTTCACGCTAGCGCTGCCTGATCAGGCGAACGCCCTGTTTAGCTGGCTGTTCAATTTTGTCACCAAGAGCTTTGACTGGTTCTTCCTTGGTGCCGCCAACATCTTTGTCATTTTTTGCCTTTTCCTGATCGTTAGCCCCTATGGCAAGATCCGGCTGGGTGGGTCTGACGCGACGCCCGACTACAGCTATGTTGGCTGGCTTGCGATGCTCTTCGCGGCGGGCATGGGCATCGGCCTGATGTTCTTTGGCGTGTCGGAACCGATGAGCCATTTTGCAAGTTCTATGGGCGGCACGTCCTTCGAGGACGGGGTGCGGACTGACTGGGCGCCTTTGGGTGCGGCGGGCGATGACGCGGCTGAGGCGACGCGCCTTGGCATGGCGGCCACTATCTTTCATTGGGGTCTGCACCCGTGGGCGATCTACGCGGTGGTCGCGTTGGCTCTGGCGCTGTTCAGCTACAACAAGGGCCTTCCCCTGACACTGCGCTCTGCGTTCTACCCGATCTTTGGTGATCGCGTTTGGGGCTGGACTGGCCACATCATCGACACGTTGGCCGTGTTTGCTACGCTATTTGGTCTTGCCACCTCGCTTGGCTTCGGCGCGGAGCAGGCGGCATCGGGTCTGACATTCCTATACGGAACGGGCGATGCGGCAGAGGGAACGCGTAGCTTTATCGGCATCCCCTATGGCAATAGCGAAGCAAGCGGCGTCGCCAATTCCAGCCTTCTACTGGTACTGCTGATCACAGGCATCACCGCCATCGCGCTGGTGTCGGTCGTGCGTGGCCTCGACGGCGGGGTCAAGGTGCTGTCCGAGATCAACATGGGCCTTGCCGGTCTTCTGCTGGTCTTCACCCTGCTGGTCGGCGGGCCGATCTTCCTGCTGACGTTCTTTGCCGACAGCCTCTGGGCCTACCTGCAGAACATCTTTGCGCTCAGCAATCCGTTCGGGCGCGAGGACGTCAACTTCAGCCAGGGCTGGACGGCGTTCTATTGGGCATGGTGGATCAGCTGGTCGCCTTTCGTCGGTATGTTTATTGCCCGCGTCAGCCGGGGCCGCACAGTGCGCGAGTTTCTGATCTGCGTGCTACTGATCCCCAGCCTTGTCTGCGTGCTATGGATGAGCGTTTTTGGCGGTGTCGCCATTAGCCAGGTTGTCAATGACGGCTACACCCTCGCCAAGGACGCGTCGCTGGAGCTTAAGCTATTCTACATGCTTGATCAGTTGCCGTTGGCGACGATCACGTCGACGATAGGTATCGTCCTCGTTGTGGTGTTCTTTGTCACCTCGTCGGATTCGGGAAGCTTGGTGATTGATACGATCACAGCAGGCGGCAAAGTGGACGCGCCGGTGACACAGCGGGTGTTCTGGTGCCTTTTCGAGGGTGCGGTTGCGATCGTGTTGCTGGTTGGAGGCGGCTTGAAAGCACTTCAATCGGCGGTCATCTCGACGGGCCTGCCGTTTACTCTGGTCCTGCTCGTCATGTGCTGGGCCATTTTGAAGGGGCTGCAATCCGAACGTAATAATACCTAAAGCGTTTCGGGAAAGGCCTGACATGCGGCTTTTATCGAAATACGCGCAACGCTTGAACGGTGAGCGTCGGTTTGGCATCCGGCAGGCATCTGCTAAGGGTGTAGCGCTTTAAGACAAGGCAATAGCCTAATTGAGCCCCCCGGCGCTTGTGCGTCGGGGGGCTTTGCTGTTTTCTGTTTTGGTACAAACAGGAGGTGCCGGGATGAGTGCGACATTAGATCTGGATTTCGTGCGCGGGCAGTTTCCGGCCTTCGCTGAGGCGCCATTGCAGGGGCAGGCGTTTTTCGAGAATGCGGGTGGCTCGTATACATGCGCGCCGGTCATTGACCGGCTCACGCGGTTCTACCGCCAGCGCAAGGTGCAACCCTATGCGCCTTATGCCGCCTCTACGCTTGGTGGCGAGGAGATGGACGAGGCGCGCGTGCGCCTTGCTGCGATTATGGGTGTCGATACGGACGAGTTGAGCTTTGGCCCCTCGACCACGCAGAACACCTATGTGCTGGCCCGCGCGTTTGCGCAGTGGATGAAGCCGGGCGATGCGATCATCGTGACCAATCAGGACCATGAGGCAAATACGGGGCCGTGGCGGCGGCTGGCGAATGAGGGGATCAAGGTGCGCGAATGGCGCGTCGACGCCGAAAGCGGGCATCTTAACACCGAAGATCTGGAAAGCCTGCTGGATGACCGGGTGAGGCTGGTCTGTTTTCCGCACTGCTCAAACGTGGTGGGCGAGGTAAATCCAGTGACCAAGATTACCGCGCTGTCCCACGCCGCGGGCGCTTTTGTGTGTGTCGATGGGGTCAGTTATGCGCCCCACGGCATCCCCGATGTGGGCGCGCTGGGACCAGATATCTATCTTTTCTCGGCGTACAAGACATATGGGCCGCATCAGGGAGTCATGGCCATCCGCCGCACGCTGGGGATGGTGCTGCCCAATCAGGGCCACTACTTTAACGAGGACAGCCTCTACAAACGCTTTACCCCTGCCGGGCCAGACCACGCGCAGGTCGCGGCCAGCGCGGGCATCGCTGATTACATCGACGCATTGGCCGATCATCATGGGCTGGTCGGTGGTCCTGCCGTGCGCGGCGCGGGCGTGCATGACCTGATGCGCGCCCATGAGACTGCGTTGCTGCAACCGTTGCTGGACTATCTCAAGGCGCGCAACTCCGCGCGTTTGCTTGGCCCCGAGGACGCCACGAACCGCGCGCCGACCGTCGCCGTAGGGCTGGACCGGCCCGGCGAGGACGTCGCGCGCGATCTGGCGGTACATGGCATCATGGCGGGCGGTGGGGATTTCTATGCTGTGCGCGCGCTGGAGGCGATGGGTATCGATCCCGCGCATGGCGTGCTGCGCCTCAGCTTTACGCATTACACCAGCCCGGACGAGATGGACCAGTTGATGACCGCACTGGACGAAGTGCTTTGATCTGCCGCGCCTCGCCCTATGTTCTAGCCGGAACGTGACAATTGAAGGCATAACATGAGCGACACAAAACCGACCCTTCTGTGGCTGCGCCGTGACTTGCGCCTGTCCGATCACCCTGCATGGGTGGCGGCGCTTGAGGGCGGCGGCCCGGTGATCCCGGTATTCATCCACGACGGTGCGGTCGAGGCGCTTGGCGCCGCGCCAAAATGGCGGCTGGGGCTGGCGCTTGGGAAAATGGTGCAGACGCTGGAGGCGCGCGGTAGTCGCCTTATCCTGCGGCGCGGAAATGCACTGGACGTGCTGCGCGATCTGCTGGCCGAGACGGGGGCAGAGGCAGTGCATTGGTCGCGGCTCTATGATCCGGATGCGATCGAGCGTGATACCGGCGTAAAGGCCGCGCTTAAGGAGGATGGCGTCCAGACTGGCAGCCATATCGGACATCTGATGTTCGAGCCGTGGACCGTCGAGACCAAGGATGGCGGATATTACAAGGTTTACACGCCAATGTGGCGTAGTGTGAAGGATCGGGGCGTGGCGGCTCCACTGAAGGCACTTGATGATCTGAGGCCACCGAAGAACTGGCCTGCCAGCGATGCGCTGGTCGATTGGCATATGGGCGCCGGGATGAACCGGGGCGCCGAGGTATGCTTGTCCTACCAAATCGTGGGCGAGGAGGCGGCACAGGACCGCCTTGCGTGGTTCATGGACGGCCCGATCAATGACTACAACACCGCACGCGACCGTCCCGGCATCGACGGCACATCAGGCCTAGCCGAGAATCTGGCCCTGGGCGAGATCAGCCCGGCACAATGCTGGCACGCAGGCCAGCGCGCGCTGCACGACGGGGCAGGCGGCGCCGAGCCTTGGATCAAGGAACTGGTCTGGCGCGAGTTTGCCTACCATCTGATTTACCACACACCGCGCATCGCAACGCGCAACTGGCGCGAGGGGTGGGACGCCTTTCCGTGGAACGAGGATGGAGCTACGCCCGAGGTCATGGCTTGGAAGCAGGGGCGTACCGGCATCCGCTTTGTCGATGCGGCGATGCGGCAGATGTATGTGACCGGCAAGATGCATAACCGGGCGCGCATGATCGTGGCCAGCTACCTGACCAAGCATCTGATGACGCATTGGCGCGTAGGGCAGGCGTGGTTCGACCAGCACCTGACGGATTGGGATATCGCCTCCAACGCGATGGGCTGGCAGTGGGCAGCCGGGTCTGGCCCGGACGCCTCGCCGTATTTTCGCATTTTCAACCCCGAGACGCAGCTGGTTAAATTCGACGCCAAGGGAAACTATACGGCCGCTTGGATCGTAGAAGGACATAACGCGCCCAGCGAAACAGCGCTGTCCTACTTCGACGCGGTTCCCCGCAGTTGGGGTCTGTCGCCGGACGATGCCTATCCGCGCAGCCCCATCGTGGGGCTGAGCGAGGGGCGCCAACGCGCGCTGGACGCGTATCGGGACCGCTCGTTTTGAGCGTGAGCCATAGTCATGCGGGTGCCGGGGTCATGCCCCAGACCTGCCATCAAGACGGAAAGACACTGGGTATGATCCTGACTTCGACCGACCGCCAAAAAGACCTGCCGCGCTACTTCGCCCGCGTTTTTGAAAAGACGAAGGGTATTAATCGTGGGCGGCTGGATTTCGTGCTGCCCGATGGGCGCGTGTTCCGCGCTGATGGCCCGAATGCTGGCCCCGTGGGTGAGGTGCATTTGCACAATACCGACGTGTTTGCGCGCCTGATCCGCGAGGGTGATCTGGGGTTTTGCGACGCTTATCTGGATGCTTGGTGGTCAACGCCCGACTTGCAGGCGCTGATGGACTTCATCTGCACTGACAATGAGGATGTCTACGACGGTTTTCCGGGCATGGGCCTTGTTCGGACGTTCGAGCAGGCGCGCCATTGGTTGCGGGGCAACTCGAAAGGGCAGGCGCGGCGCAACATCAGTCACCACTATGATTTGGGCAACGAATTCTACCAGTTATGGCTGGACGAGACGATGACCTACTCTAGCGCCCTTTTTGAGACCAGACAGGAAAGCATGGAAAAGGCGCAGATGGCCAAATATGCCTCGATGGTGGACCGGATGGGCGTGCAGCCGGGCGATCACGTGCTGGAGATTGGCTGCGGCTGGGGCGGCTTTGCCGAATATGCCGCCGCTGAGCGTGGGTTGAAAGTGACGGGCCTGACGATCAGCCGCGAGCAGTTGACCTATGCCCAAGAGCGGATTGAAAAGGCAGGCCTTTCAGATCTGGTAGATTTCAAGATGCAGGACTACCGCGACGAGCGGGGTACATATGATGGCATCGCTAGCATTGAGATGTTCGAAGCCGTTGGGCAGCTATACTGGCCCATCTACTTTCAGACCGTGCGCGACCGCCTGCGCCCCGGCAAGCGTGCGACGCTGCAAATCATCACCATCAGTGATGAGCGATGGGACGTCTACCGGCGTAGCGTTGATTTTATTCAAAAATATATCTTTCCAGGTGGTATGTTGCCCAGCCCCAGCGCCCTGCGCGCTGAGGTGGAGAAAGCAGGCCTGACGGTGGCCGGGTCGGTCGAATTCGGTGAGAGCTACAGCGAGACGCTGCGCCGCTGGCACACCCGCTTCAACGACCGCTGGGATGATGTGGCCGAGCTTGGCTTTGACGAGCGGTTTCGGCGGATGTGGAATTTCTACCTCACCTCTTGCGCCGGATCGTTTCACGCGGGAAACTGCGACGTGACCCAGATCACGATAGCCAAGCCCGGATAAAACATGCCTGCCACGCGTACCTTGCCTACCGCCGCCCGTCTCGTCGCGGCCATATCACTGGCGGCGCTAGGGTGGATCGCGTCGGACATGATCCGCCCGATGATGCCGCCGCAAACTGCGTTCGGATGGTTTAACTACGTTAATGCCATCTTGGGCGCTCTGGCGGGCTGGTATGTGATCGGCAGCCGCGCTGGACGCGGCTATGCCGATGCGCTGGCCAACGGCCTGACTGGGGTGCTGGCACTGATTGTCTGGGCGTTCTTTGCCCAGAGCCTCAATCTGATGCTAAAGCAGGCGATGGAGAACAAGTATGATGGCCCGATGGGCGCCATCATTGGGATTGTCACCAATGCAGTGGATTACGCGCAGTACGTGATTGACCCGGCCCTGATCGCGACACTGCTGATCGGTGGTATGGTCTGCGGTCTGCTATCCGAGGCCGCGTCTCGGCGCTGGAGTTAAAAATGACAGGTATCTTCTTTTACGGCACGCTGCGTGATCCGGAACTGCGGGGCATCGTTTTGGGGGCGGACGCCGCGCTGATGGATGCGGTTCTGCCGGATCATGCCGTGACATGGGCCGGAGGCCAGGTCTTTCCCACAATCACCTTGCAGGCAGGGGCGCAGGCAGAGGGCATGCTGCTGGAGGATCCAGACACGGATCTTCTGGCGCGGCTCGATTTTTACGAAGGCGGCTTTGGCTATGATCTGAAGCCTGTCCGGGTAACGGCCCAAGGCGCGGCGCAAGACGCGCGTGTCTATTTCCCCCGGCCCGGTCTGTGGCGCTCCGGCGCGCCCTTTGTTCTTGCCGATTGGCAGGATAGATACGGCGCGCTTAGCCGCCTCGCGGCGAGCGAGGCGATGGAATATCTAGGCCATCTGACGCCTGCCGCATTGGCCGCGCGGATGCCGATGATCCGCGCGCGCGCCTCCTCGCGGCTTGCTGCGATGACCGCACCAGCAGTCCCGGCAGAAGTACGCAGCGATACGAGCGCCCGTGCGGTGATGGATCTGGGAACGGACCTGCTGCATGTCGGTTATTTCCGCAGTGAGGCGCGGCGCCTGCGCTATCCAAATTTTGGCGGCGGGATGAGTGACGAGGTGCGCCGCGAGGTATTTGTGGCGACGGACTCCGCCTTGGTGCTGCCCTATGATCCAGTGCGCGACCGCGTGCTGCTGGTCGAGCAGTTTCGCATGGGTCCCTACGGGCGCGGCGATCCGCGCCCTTGGATGCTGGAGCCTGTGGCCGGCCGCGTCGATCCCGGCGAGACACCGGAAGATGCCGCGCGGCGCGAATGTGCCGAAGAGGCCGGCCTCACCGACATCAGGCTGGAGCGGATCGGAAGCTACTACTGCACACCCGGCTACTCGACCGAGTATTTTCACAATTACGTGGGAATTGCGGATCTTCCCGATGATCTGCCCCGCTTCGGCGGGCTTGAGTTGGAGGCCGAGGACATCCGGTTGCATCTGCTGGATTTTGCTGCGGCAATGCACCTGATAGAGACCGGTGAGGCCGATAATGGCCCACTGATCCTGTCGCTGATGTGGCTGGCGCGCGAGCGCGACAGGTTGCGCGCTGCGCCGTAGCCTAGCCCGACTCCACCTTGAGTCCGGGGGCCATCGCGCCTAAGTGTTTAGGCAGTGTTTCAACGCTGAAAGGACGCACCATGCGCATTGCCACGGATCTGGCCGACGCGGTCGGCAACACCCCCATGATCAAGCTACGCCGCGCCAGCGAAGAGACGGGCTGCACCATTTTGGGCAAGGCTGAGTTCCTGAATCCCGGCCAATCGGTCAAGGATCGCGCAGCACTATACATTATCCGCGATGCTATCGCGCGCGGCGCGCTCCAGCCGGGCGGCACCATCGTGGAGGGCACGGCTGGAAATACCGGTATCGGCCTCGCGCTGGTTGGTGCGTCGATGGGGTTCAAGACCGTCATCGTCATCCCCGAAACCCAGAGCGAAGAGAAAAAAGACATGCTGCGCCTTGCGGGTGCCGAGCTGATTCAGGTGCCTGCTGCGCCCTACAGTAACCCGAACAATTTTGTGCGCTATTCTGAGCGTTTGGCGAATGAGCTGGCTCAGACTGAGCCGAACGGCGCGATTTGGGCCAACCAGTTCGACAATACTGCTAACAGACTGGCTCATATTGAGACGACAGGGCCTGAGATCTGGGAACAGACGGGTGGCAAGATCGACGGATTTTGCTGTGCTGTCGGCTCTGGCGGCACGCTGGCGGGCGTTGGCATGGCGCTACAGCCCAAAGGCGTCAAGGTTGCGATAGCCGATCCGATGGGGGCCAAGCTCTATTCCTACTACACCACCGGGGAGCTGGCGTCCGAGGGTGAGAGCATTGCCGAGGGCATCGGGCAGGCGCGTATCACGGCCAATCTGGAAGGGTTCACACCCGATTTCGCCTATCAGATTCCTGACGCCGAAGCGCTGCCGATCGTATTCGATCTGCTGCGGGAGGAGGGGCTGTGCATGGGGGCGTCCACGGGCGTGAACGTGGCAGGAGCCATGCGCCTTGCGCGTGAACTGGGGCCCGGTCATACCATCGCAACGATCCTGTGCGACTATGGTTCGCGCTATCAGTCCAAGCTGTTCAATCCTGAATTTCTGCGCGAAAAAGGTTTGTATGTCCCTAGCTGGATGAAAGATGCACCCCGCTCGATCCCTGGAGTGTTTGCGGAATGATCGCAGTGCTGCGCAATCTGCTGCTGGCGCTGGTTCTGGCGGTGACGCCGACCGCGCCTGCCATCGTTGGCGCGGCGCTGTCCATCGCGCCATTGGTCGTTGCCTTCGGTCCCGCAGAGGCACAGCAGCCCCCCGGCGCGCCCGATTATGACCGCTGGGACAAGGTCGCGCAGCGTGCGACGACTGCCATCACGAACCAGCGTGCCTCCACCTCTGCGCTGGAATTGCTGCGCGATGAAGTCGCCGAATGGCGCCGCGTTTTCTTGGGCGCGCAGGGCGTAAATTCTAACGCGATTGCAACGCTTGAGGCGCAGCTGCGCGCGCTGGGCCCGCCCCCCGCAGAGGGCGACCCCACAGAAGCGCCGGGTCTGTCGGCGCAGCGCAAATCCCTGAATGAGCAGCGGTCAGATCTGCGAACGCCGATCACGCGTGCCGAGTTAGCCTATAGCGAATCCGACGAAACGATCAAATCTATCGACCGGATCATCCGCGAACGCCAGGCCGAGGAATTGTTGGAGCGCGGGCCATCACCGCTAAACCCCGCCCACTGGAGCGCAGGACTTAGCGCGCTGAGCACCAGCTTTGAGCGGGTCCGCGCCGAAATCGCTATTGGTTTCAGCGCGCCCGATGGGCAGCGTGGCGCGGCGGGCAGACTGCCGCTGACCATAGTGCTAACGCTCATCGGGCTGACCCTGATGGTGCGTGGCCGTTTCTGGACGCAGTTCCTGATGCGTATCGTGCGCCCGCAGGCGGCGATATCGGCGCGCTGGATGATCTCGTTCCTGATGTCGCTCGGTGTCGTCGTGATCCCGTACTTAGGCTTCTGGATCATCGTCGAGGCCTTTCAGGTCAGCGGCGTCTTTGCCACCCATAGCGAGGCGCTGCTCGAGATATTCCGCGTTTCACTGTTGATTTTTCTCGCGTCGCGCTGGGCCGCGCTGCGCTGTTTTCCGCGCGGGGACGAAGACCGATTGCCGCTGGATCTGGCCCCTATGCAACGCCGCGCCGGGCGCCTTTATGGCGCGGCGCTGGGTGTTATCGTCGGGGCTGCGCACCTGATGTACCAGTTGGGTGATACGAACGGATGGTCCACCGAGGCCCGCGTTGTCGTGCTGTTTCCCATCCTTGTCATCGCTGGTCTGCTTCTAAGCCGTCTGGCGCAGCTGCTGTCGCTGCACGCGCGCGCATCGATCGATGAAGGCAACGCCGCCGAGGTCGAGGCGGGCGAGACCAGCTATCGCAATCGACTGGCCCGCTTTTTGTCCAAGGTGCTGATTGGTGTCGCCATCGTCGCCCCCACGCTTGCCGCCATCGGGTATTACAACGCGGCAATGAACCTGATGTTGCCTTCGCTTATGTCGCTGCTGCTGCTGGCGGCGCTGCTGATCCTGCAAGGCGTCGTGAACGAGATCTACCGCCTTCTCACCAACGGCCGTGAAGGGGCGTCGGACGAGTTGCTGCCGATGCTGGCGGGCTTTGCCATGGTGCTGATGTCGCTGCCGTTATTTGCGCTTATCTGGGGTGCGCGTGTCACTGATCTGAGCGAGCTTTGGGTCGGCTTCAAACGCGGTATCACGTTAGGCGATCTAACCATATCCCCGACAGTGTTTCTGACGCTCGCCGTCGTCTTTGCCATCGGATTCATCATAACGCGGCTTCTGCAGGGCACGCTGAAGAACTCGCTGCTGCCCAAGACCCGGATGGAAACGGGCGCGCGCGATGCCATCGTGTCGGGCGTGGGATATATCGGCATATTCCTGGCGGCCCTAATCGCGGTGACAAGCGCGGGCATCGATTTGAGCAATCTTGCCATCGTCGCCGGCGCGCTGTCGGTTGGTATCGGTTTTGGCCTTCAAAACATCGTCTCGAATTTTGTGTCGGGGATCATCCTGCTGATCGAGCGGCCCATCAGTCAGGGCGATTGGATCGAGGTAAACGGCCAGCACGGCACAGTGCGCGAAATCTCCGTTCGCTCCACCCGGATCGAGACGTTCGACCGGTCTGATCTGATCATCCCCAACTCTGATCTAATCAGTGGCGTGGTCACCAACTACACCAAAGGCAGCACGGTAGGACGCTTGATCGTCAAGGTAGGCGTTGCCTATGGCACTGATACGAAATGGGTCGAAAGCATCCTGAGCGAGATCGCGCGCGGGCATCCGATGGTTCTGATGAACCCTGAGCCTACGATCCTGTTTAAGGGGATCGGCCTCGATGCCTTTGATTTTGAGATCCGTGCGATCCTGCGGGATGTGAACTGGATCATGAATGTCGCGTCTGACATGAACCACGAGATCGCTAAGCGATTTGCCGAGGAAGGCATCGAGATGCCGTATCAGCAGCGCGATATCTGGCTGCGCAATCCCGAAGCGCTGCAAGGGGCGATGGTAGGTGCGGTTCAGCGTGCCACATCGGCCGAACGCACACAAACCGGTGATGGCGGCAGCCCCGAAGGTGACCAGCAGCGCGCCGATGGCGGCGGCGACGCCGGAGGAGATGGACGATGACTGAGGCCCTTTTTCGCGGCGACGCCTACATGGCTGACGCGCCTGCCAATGTCGTGGGGCACACCGCCGAGGGCGGTGTGGTGCTGGACTGCTCGATTTTCTATCCCACTGGCGGTGGCCAGCCGGGCGATAGCGGTCACATTACATGGCAAGGGGGCGATTTGGAGATCGCCACCACGGTCAACGGTGGCGACGGCGCCATCGTTCTGGTTCCCGCCGCGCCGCAGGCCTTGCCACCACCCGGTATCGCGGTTCAGCAACGTCTGGACTGGCCCCGCCGCCACCGCTTGATGCGGATGCACACGGCGCTCCATCTTTTGTCTGTCGTGATACCGCTTCCGGTATCGGGTGGCGCTGTCGGCGACGGGCGCAGTCGGCTCGATTTCGACATGCCGGAGGCACCTGACGATCCGGGCGCTCTGGAGGCGCTGCTGCTGCGCATGGTCGATGACGACCTGCCGGTGTCCGAGACATGGATCACGGATGTGGAGCTAGCTGCCAACCCCGGTCTAGTCAAAACGATGTCGGTGGCGCCCCCGCGCGGTGCAGGCCAAATTCGGCTGGTTCAGATCGGTGAGGGTGCTGGGATGGTTGATCTGCAACCCTGCGGCGGCACCCATGTCGCGCGCACAGGCGAGATCGGCCGCCTGCGTCTGGGCAAGATTGAGAAGAAAGGCCGACTCAATCGCCGCGTCTATCTGCATCTAGTGTTCTGAGTCTGACATATCTTACCTTTTGCCCCTGATTTCATCGAGTTTATTCAGCGCACGGCGTTCGCGGGCGAGGATATCTTCGGCGTTTTTGATCCACGTGAAGGGCTTGGGCTTCTCGTTGT
>Ga0307966_1000433_pt1 | contig 35061 bp, 26 predicted proteins | sample OrgLakmetagen646_FD_203141 | JGI IMG/M metagenome (GOLD analysis project Ga0307966, IMG submission 203141) | Saline water microbial communities from Organic Lake, Antarctica - #646 | ecosystem: Environmental > Aquatic > Non-marine Saline and Alkaline > Saline | place: Antarctica: Organic Lake... | reverse complement strand
ATAGATCAATTGGAAAAAAGCAAGGCCTATGAAATCAATTTGAAAGAATATTATTATGACTTATCAATAATTTTAAGAAGATTTTTCGCTTCTCATTATCATTTAAGAATTATGGATAAAACAACCATAGAAATTGAAGCTGTTTTGGCGGAAAATGAATTAGATAATAAAATGATTCTATTGACCAGAAAATTATTAATGCAATCTGATTTGGTGAAATTTGCTCAATCTGTTCCTGCATTAAGTGAAATTGAAAATGTGACCAACGATGCACGACGCGTGGTAAATAAAATTGCAGATTTAGACCTCAAAAATGAATAACAGTTTGTTTCTTCATATCAGATTTTGGGAATATGAATTCTTAGCTCCACAATGGTTGTGGCTATTGCTTTTGGTTCCTGTTTTATTGTTCTTTCGTTATTTTCGATTAGAAAGAAGCGAAGGTGTATTCAAGTTTTCTAAACCTATAAGTCAATTAAAATCCATTGAATTTACGCCAATTAGAGGGTTGATTTGGGCGATTTATTCATGCATTGGATTTGGTTTAATATTGTTGATTTTTGCCATGTCCCGACCCGTTTTGCCATTCTCAAATGATACTGATAGTCAGTATGACGACGGAATTGATATTATGATTTCTATGGATGTTTCCATGAGTATGCTAGCCACAGATTTCTTGCCTAATCGTTTAGAAGCAGCTAAAGAAGTCGCTAAAGAGTTTATTGACGGAAGAACAACTGATAGAATTGGATTTGTAGTTTTTGAAGGGGAAGCCTACACTGCTTGCCCTCCAACACGAAATTACGATTACCTGAAGCAAACCATTGATGCCATTCAATCGGGACAAATCAATCCAGGAACAGCAATTGGAACAGGATTAGGAACGGCCGTTGCGCGATTAAGAACGGATAGCTTAACTTCAAAAGTTATAATTTTATTGACAGACGGAGATTCTAACCGAGGCGAAATCACACCGATGGCAGCCGCTGAATTAGCAAAAAATAAAGGCATTACTTTATATACAATTGGAGTGGGTAAAAAAGGTATTGTAAAAATGCCAATTAATACTCCTTTCGGACAAATATATAGAGAAACACAAGTGAATATTGATGAAGAACTACTCGAGAAAATGGCCGTTTCAACAGGAGGTGAATATTTCAGAGCATTAGATAAGAGTTCATTACGATCTATTTATAAAATCATTGACGAAATGGAAACACGTAAAATGGTCAATAATACAATTAAGCGCGAACCACCGTACCGTCCGCACTACTTTTTGTTTTATGGGTTGATTTTTATTTTTTTCGGTTTTGTTACAGAACAATTATTACTAAAGAAAAATGCCTAAGAGAAAACGAACATATAAATATCGTCTTCCCTTTTTTGGGGGGATAGTCTTAGGGTCTGAACTTTTGTTCTGGGTTGTTATCTTACAACTTATGCGGATCTTTGGTGTTTTTTCAACTGATTCTGTAGGAGAAGTTTTGTCATTCCTTCATTTAAAATATGCTTGGTTTTTTCTTTTACTCCCTCTATTGATTGGTGTATTTTACTATCAGATCTACAAGCGCAATCAAATGGTTGATCGGCTAGGAAGTCCAAAAATACAATCTACTTTTTTACGTCGCGTTTCGACAACAAAGGTTTTTTGGAGGTTTTTCTTTATTCGAAATGCATTGGTATTTATTATTTTCGCTTTGATGCAACCCGTACTAGGAACCAAAGATGTTAAAGGTCAAAGTAATGGAGTTGAATTAATCTTCGCGGTTGATGTCTCAAATTCTATGAATACCAGAGATATTAATGGTGGAGAAACACGTTTAGAAGTTGCCAAAAGAACAATGAATCAATTGGTTAATCAATCTACTTCGTCTCGTGTTGGCTTATTGATTTTCGCAGGAAATGCTTATCCGCAGTTGCCTCTGACTGCAGATAAAGAAGCAGCCAAGATGTATATCGATGAATTAAATACGAACTTTATTTCTAATCAAGGAACAAATATTGCCGCAGCATTGGAGGAGTCTAGTATTTTCTTCTCCAATCGTAAAACTAAAAAAGTGTTGGTTTTGATTACAGATGGAGAAAATCATGAAGGCGGAATGCAAGAAGCTTATGATGCCCTTAAAGATAAGAATATAGATGTTTTGATTCTTGGATTAGGGACTGAAAAGGGGGGGATTGTTCCAAGAAGTGAAGCTCCTAATTCTGTTTCTCTAAAAGATGACTTGGGAAGATCGGTGATTTCAAAAGTGAACTTAAAAATGTTAGAGGATATTTCAAATAATTTATATGGCGAAGTAATGTTGTCAAATGAATCTTTTCCAAACGTTTCTCAATTTTTAACTCATATTAACAGCAGTTCATCATCTAACGAAGTAAATTTGAAGTTCAAAGTAAAAGAAAATAGATATCAGTGGCCACTATCGGTAGCAATTTTATCAATATTTCTTTTATTTATCAATGAGTCAATTCCAGAATCCAAAAGACAAACAAATGATACGTAGTATTTTATTAATAACGTTAATATCTACCCTGACAGGCTTTGTAGCTTCGCAGTCCTGGGAAGATTCTTTGCGTATTGGTAAGGAATACTTTCAAAATAAACAATTTGATAAGGCATATAGGACATTATTGGAAGCTCAAAAATTAGCACCTAGTAATGTTGATTTATCTCAAGATATTGGAAACGCAGCATACAGAAGTCAAAATTTTGATATGGCAGAGAAAGCGTTTCGTTCAGCTGCTTCTAAAAATGAAAACCAATCTCAAAGTGCGAAGAGTTGGCACAATGTAGGGAATAGTCAAATGAAAGCTAAAAACTATAAAGCTTCTATTGAGAGTTACAAAAAATCATTGCGCAAAGATCCAACGGACGATAAAACTAGGTATAATCTTGCGGAGGCACAACGCAGACTGAAAGTTCAAGAAGAACAAGAACAGAAAAATGATGAACAAAATCAGAACGAGAGTGATCAGAATCAAAAATCTGAGAGTAATCAACAAGACCAAAACAAGAAAGGCAATCAAGGGGATAAAAACGAAAATCAAAAACGAAATCCAGCAGGTCAGCAAGGTGAGAATCCAGACCAGAAATCAAATGCGCAACCAGAGTCAAAGTTGTCAAATCAAAAAACAGAGCGATTGCTAGAGGAATTATTGAAACAGGAAATGCAAACCAAAAGGAAAGTCCAAGGCTCAGAATCAGTTAAGAATCAAGAACAGGTCAATTCAGGGAAAAGATGGTAAGAGTGTTTTTCTTAAATATCACCTTGTTGGTAACAACATTTTTGTCTTTCGCTCAAGATGCTTTCGTAGAATTAGAGATTAATCCGAAAACTATAGAAACAGGGCAGTCTATTTCAGTGATGATAAAAGCGAATGTTGATGGCCAAATGGATATGAACTTGCCCGACGCGTTTATTCAGTCAGGTGCTGTTCAATCTGGAATGTCTTCTTCTATCGTTTATCTAGATGGTCAAAAAAAAGCTGTCCGATACAATTATCAAGCATTTACAGGGTATTTTGAAGATGCGGGCACATACTTAATTGGGCCTATTGTAATTAAGACCAAAGATGGAAAAGTTCAATCGGAGCATCAAACAGTGCATGTCATTAAGCGTCAGAATATGATTAGCGATGACCCAAGTAAGAACATGAATCAAATGATTTTTGGAATCATAGAGCAATCCAAAAAAGAACTTTACGAAGGTGAGCCTCTCATTTTAGAAGGTAAAGTGTATTCTCAAGTGGAAGTCTTACAGTTGGATGCTTTTAGTAAATTTGATTTCGATGGACCATCTGATAATCATCTTATTTCGAATCCAAATCACGCGAGTAGCTCTTATACTGTAATAAACGGTAAAAATATTCAGACTTTTAGAATGGGGAAAACGGTTGTTTTTCCTGAAAAAATTGGAGCGTATAATATTAAGCCTTTTCAATGTATAATATTATATAACGATCCCAGAACAAATTATCCTGAAAGAGCTAAAATTGTTTCTAATGAAGCCAATGTCAAAATTAAACCTTTACCAGAAGGGATGCCTAAACATTTTATCGGAGCAGTGGGGAATTTTAAAGTTTCGGCGAGTTTATCCAATAAAAGTTTAGAGCAAGGAAAAGTGGTTGAGCTAAGAGTGAAAATTCGAGGGGAAGGAAATTTGCATAACATTGAGGAGCCGAAGATATATTTACCGAACGGACTTGTTTTTTATGGTGATCCAGAAATCACAGATTCTATTAATTTCACTTTGCGGGGTTCCGAAGGAAGTAAATCCTTTACGTATTTTATTCAAGTAAATCGTTCAGGAAGTGTACAAATTAATCCAATTCAAATTGCTTTCTTTAATCCAAAAAGTGGGCGTTATGAAACTTCAAAGTGTAAGATTAAGACCTTGAATGTAAAATCAAATGGTGAAGAAATAAAACAAATGCCATCCATATTTAAAGAAGAGGTGAGAACACCAACAATGCAACCTTACATCACAGAGAAAGTTGGTGTTGATCATTCAGCAGATCCATTGTTTAATGGATGGCAAGGAGCAGTTCTGTTATTTTCTCCGATCATGTTGGGATTGGTTTTAGGTTTTGGAGTTCGAATCAAAAAACAAAACGAAGAACACAACAATATTAAGAAATCACTTATTCAGCATAGAGCTCAGGCATTGGCAAGTCTAAATAAGTTACGCGAAGAAAATACGAACATTGATAAATTAGATGAACTTACACGATTGTTGGTAGGTTTTTTAGCAAGTGAATTTAAAGTCGATAAAGGCGAAATTTCAAGATCATTTTTGAAATCTAAAATACCGAATGAAATTTCTGTTGAAACGCATGACATGCTCATCTTTGTATTTAATGAGATGGATTCAATGAAATATGGAGGAAGTATTAATAATTCAGATATTTCTCATTTAAAAGACGAAGTTGAAGAAATTATAAAAACATTTGAGGAATGAGAGCGGTATATTTATTATTAATCTTGTTGTTTTCTTTTTCTCTTCAAGGTAAAACGAAAGATTTACTATTCGAAAAGGGTTTAGATGAAATAATGCAAGAAGAATATGAAGAAGCACAAGCGGTTTTTCTTCAAGATGCCAAACTACAACCTTCCTTTTCTTCTTATTATAATTTAGGAGTAGCATCTGGTAGTTTAGAAGAATGGAGTAAAGCAAAATGGGCTTTTGAATCTTCTTTGAAGTATAGACCGCTTAGTGGAGATGCGCAATTTAACGCCAAGTTTGCCACACAAAAAATAGGAGAAAACAAAGTTTGGAAACATCCATATCCTTGGTTAGAAAGAGTGATTATTGGATTTGGGGCGACTACATGGACCATCTTTGTTTGTATTTCTTCTCTATTTCTAGGATTTCTTATCTTCAACATTGTATCAAAACGTAAATCCAATACTATAAAATGGTGCTTGCGCTTGATTGTTCCTTCAATTCTTTTATTTGTCATTTCTTTTTACGGGATTTATTCCATTAATGAGCACTATAACAAAGAGCGTTATGCAATATTGAAAAACCAGAAAACAAAATTCTATATTTCTCCAAACGGGGTTCAAATTAAAGAAGACATTGATCCAGCTATTCGATTAGAATTGATGAAGTATTTTAAAGATAGCACATGGATTCAAGTTAGATCTCAAGGAAAAAACTACTTGTGGATTGAAAGTGAGAATTTGTATACCTATTAGTTACTTTTGTTTAACCTAACAAGCTTGTTTATATTTGATTCTCCTTTTTTGATATCAAAAAATAAATTAATAAAGTTTCAAATTAAGCTTTCCTAATCTTTTTCACCTTTTAATCTTTCTAATATTTTTATTACTATCATTTTTGAAAACTAAAGTTTTTATAAATGAATGTATCACCTCCTTTTACTGCGTTTTTAAGTTACTTTTCAAGGTTTCTATACCGCCATTCCCCCCACCTGTTAACATGGATTTAATATACCTTTAATTTTCACGAAACAGGAAAAGTATTTTTCTGTCGCACCTTTGTATCAAATAATTAAAGAAGCAAAAAAGATGAGAAAAAGAAATTTAAAAGTAGGCGGGTTATTAGTTCTCGCAACACTAACTTTAGCAACAACATCTTGTAAAAAAGAAGGTTGTACAGATGAAACGGCACTTAACTACAGTGAAGAAGCGAAGAAAGATGATGGATCATGTAACTATGCAGATGATGTAGTTGATGAATCAACAGTAATGGTTTCTTCGAACATTACAGAAAACACAACATGGACAAAAGACAAGACGTATATTCTTAATACACGTGTTGCAGTGCTTTCAGGAGCAACATTAACAATTGAGCCAGGAACAGTAATTAAAGGTGAAGTTGGAACAGGAGCAAATGCAACTGCATTAATTGTTGCTAGAGGTGGCAAATTAATGGCAGAAGGAACAGCAACTGAACCAATTATTTTCACAACAGTAGCAGATGAAATCATGTCAGGTCAAATTGAAAGTCCAAACATGGATCCAACATTAAATGGTTTATGGGGCGGTATTATCGTCTTGGGTAATGCTCCAATTTCTGCAGATGCTCAGTCTGTTCAGATTGAAGGAATTCCTGCTTCAGATCAAAACGGTCTTTATGGAGGTAGCAATGTAGCTGATAACTCAGGAGTTTTAAAATATATTTCAATTCGTCATGGTGGAGCAAATATCGGAGAAGGAAATGAAATCAATGGTTTAACACTTGGAGGAGTTGGAAATGGAACTACAATTGAATATATAGAAATTGTCTCTAATCAAGATGATGGTATAGAATGGTTCGGTGGAACAGTTAACGTTTCAAACGTTGTTGTTTGGAATACTGGAGATGATGCCATCGATACAGATCAAGCTTGGGCTGGGACATTAGATAACTTTATTGTTGTCAACCCAGGAGATGAGTGTTTCGAACTTGATGGACCAGAAGGTTCAGGAACAGGAAGTCACACAATTACTAATGGTACTGTTGCTGCTTTTGGAGCGGATGGACTAGTAGATTTAGATCCGAACTCAAACTTAACAATGTCTAATGTATATTTCTTTGAGTTGACTGCAGGTCAGGATTTTGATGAGTTACCAGATGCAAGTGGATCATTTACAGGTTTAAACCTTGAAGCTACAATACCATCAGGTGAAGCGGTTACAGATTACTTCAAAGCAGGTTCTGATATGTATGTAACAAGTGTTGCAACTGGATCAAACACAGTTGGGGCTAATGCAGGTATATTAACAAGCTGGTCATGGGCCGGTGTTAGTGGTGCACTAGCAGGATTCTAGTATATAAATATAAACAAAATAAAGACCAGGACTTGCAATGTGCGGGTTCTGGTTTTAATAGTAAAATCGAAAACTTACGAAAATGCGCTTTAAAAGTTTAACATTAACATTTGTTTTGTCCCTATTAGCTGCTACACTATTTGGACAAAATGGAAACATTACAGGGGGAGTAATTGATGCAAACACCAGGGAATATATACCAGGTGTAAAAATTAAAGTTGAAAATGAGAAAAATGGAGCATATACCGATATAGACGGTAAATATGACATTTCTATAGCACCAGGAAGCTATAATCTCGTTATAACCTTCATTTCTTATGATACTATACGTGTCAATGATGTTGGTGTAAAAGTGAACGAAATGATTGTTCTTGAAGATTTCATTCTCGGAGAAGCTAAAATAAAAGACTTTGAAGACGTTACTATTACAGCCAAACGTAAAACAAATACTGATGTAGCTGTTCTTGCATTAAAAAAGAACTCTGCTAATATGATTGACGGCGTTTCTGCTGCAAGTATCAGTAAAAGTGGAGATTCAGATGCCGCTTCTGCAATGAAGAGGGTTCCTGGAGTTTCTCTATTAGATGGGAAATATATTTACATCCGTGGTTTAGGAGATCGTTACAATAAAACAGTACTTAACGGAATGGACATACCTGGATTGGATCCGGATCGAAACACGATTCAAATGGATATTTTTCCAACGGGTATGATTGATAATCTTATTGTCAATAAATCATTCCTTGCCAATTTACCAGCTGACTTTACAGGTGGGATAATTGATATAAAACTAAAAAGTTTTCCAACAGAGAAGACACGTTCTTTCTCGGTAGGGACAGCATATAATCCAAATTATCACCTGAGAAATGATTACCTTTCTTACGAAGGAGGTCAGATGGATTTCTTAGGTTTTGACGATGGTACCCGTGAAATTCCAGCAATAAATAATATCCCTCAGTTTGGTGAAGTTGTTGGAAATCCAAATGGGAGAGATGCAGAGCGTTACAAAGAAATCTTAGGGAATTTCAATCCTAATCTTTCAGCTATGCGAACGTCTAGTTTAATGGATCTTTCTTTATCTGCCACAGTGGGTGATCAACGTAAACTTAAAAATTATAAATTAGGTTATAATGTAGTTTTCTCATACAAAAACAGCACTTCTTATTATGAAGATGCGAAGTTTGGTAGATATGGACTTTCTGCAGACCCATCGGTTAACGAAATGGAGGTAAGAGAAATTCAAGAAGGAGACTATGGAGTAAATAATGTCTTTGCAAGCGCTATGGCAGCAATTGGTTTGAGATCAAATACAGCCAATTACACTTTACATGTTATGCATTTACAAAATGGTGAGTCTAAAGCTGGTATTTTTGATTTTTACAATGAAGATCAAGGTGCTATCTTCTATGGTTTCCAACACAATTTAGAATATAGTCAACGTTCTTTAACAACCGCTCAATTATCAGGTGCATACAATTTTCAAGAGACTGGTTGGTCATGGGACTGGAGAGTTGCACCAACATATTCATCTATTGAAGATCCAGATATTCGCTTTACACGCTATGAAGACCGTGGAGATAAATTTACGATATCATCAGAATCAGGTTTTCCTGAAAGGATATGGAGAGATCTTAAGGAACGTAACCTTGCGGGTCAGTTAAATGCCAATAAAGATTTTAAATTATGGGGTAGAGATGCTGATTTGAAGTTTGGAAGTGCTTATACTTATAAAGATCGCGCATTTAATATTCGTACGTTCATGTTGAATATTCGTGATGTGGATAACCTAGGTCTTGAGGGGAATCCTGACGAACTATTTGAACAAGATAACCTTTGGGGGAATACTGGGAGTGCTGGAACGGGTACTACATTTGATGCTTCGTTTGTTCCAAACAATCCGAATGAATTTGATGCTAGTGTGAATAACATTGCTGGATATGTTTCAACGCAGTTCAGCCCAATTCAAAATTTTAAAGCAATTATTGGTATTCGCTCAGAATATTATACGCAGCGTTATACAGGTCAAGATCAGTTGGGTACTAATGTTTTGAATAATGACAAAGTACTTCAAAATCTTGGTCTTTTCCCATCGTTAAACCTTGTGTATGCAGTAACTGAAAAACAAAATATTCGTTTAGCTTATGGTAAAACAACAGCACGTCCATCTTTTAAAGAATTGTCTTATGCTGAAATATTTGACCCATTAGCAGGTAGAACATTTATCGGGGGTTTATTCCGCGATGCAGATGATGGACAAGGTATTGTTTATTGGGATGGTAACTTGGTAAGTACCGACATTCACAATTTTGATGCAAGATGGGAAATTTACCCATCACCTTCACAGATTATTTCGGTAAGTGGATTCTATAAAAAATTCATTAATCCAATTGAGATTATTCAATTCGCAACGCAAGCTGGAGCATTTCAACCAAGAAACGTGGGGAATGGAGAAGTTATTGGAGGTGAAATAGAATTAAGACAATCATTGAACTTTATCACTGAACGACTGCAAAACTTTAGTTTAAGTGTGAATTACACTTTGACAAGTTCTAGAATTGAATTGAGTCGCACCGAATACGAAAGTCGTGTTGCCAACGCACGTAAAGGACAAATAGTTAAAGAATTCAGAGACATGGCAGGTCAGGCACCTTATATAGTGAACGCAGGGTTTATGTTTAACGGTTCAGAAAGAGGTTTCTTCAGGAATCTTGAAGCGGCAGTGTTCTATAATATGCAAGGTCAAACATTAGAATTCGCTGGAATTGTGGATCGTCCAGATATTTATACAGTTCCTTTTCACAGTTTGAATTTAAATGCATCAAAGAAATTAGGTCGCAAAGAAAATATGAAAGTAGGTTTGAAAGTATCTAATTTACTTAATGACAAGAGAGAATCAGTGTATAAGTCTTTCGGAGCCCAAGATCAAGTTTTTCAATCATTAGGAATCGGAACTACTGTAAGCTTGAAGTTTAGCATGACTTTTTAACTTAAGAGCGCAAATCGTAAGTTAATTTAAAACGCCCGCCGTAGCAGTGGGCGTTTTTTCTTTTATATATAAGTACCATAAAACTTGTGATAGTTTACAAAATTCAGTTTTTTTGTAAAAATAGAAATCAAAAATGCATGCTGGTTTTAGCAATTTTATAGTACATATGTAAAGCATGCAATAAATCAATTCAAATAATGAAAAATATTTTAATATTAGGAGCAGGGTTGTCAGCTTCCTCACTAATACGTTATCTACTCCAAAATGCGGAGAAGGAACAATGGCAATTGACAATCGTAGATCAAAACAAAGCAGAAATTGAAGAAAAAATCAATGGATCAAAATATGCTGAAGCAATGGTCTTTAATGCTCTGGATCCAGCCGAAAGGCGATCAGAAATTGAAAAAGCGGATATCGTAATCAGTATGCTTCCTGCACGCTTCCATGTTGATGTTGCAAAGGACTGTATTCAAATGAAGAAAAATTTGATCACACCTTCTTACGTTTCTCCAGAAATGAAAGCCCTGAATGATGAGGCAAAAGAAGCTGGAATCATCATCATGAACGAAATTGGAGTTGATCCTGGAATTGATCATATGAGCGCAATGCGTGTAATTGATTCAATCAGAGACGAAGGTGGTGAAATGAATATATTTGAATCTTTTACAGGTGGTTTAGTTGCCCCTGAAAGTGATGATAATCCTTGGAATTATAAATTTACTTGGAATCCAAGAAATGTAGTTTTAGCGGGTCAAGGTGGAACAGCACAATTTATTCAAGAAGGGCTTTACAAATACATTCCTTATTATAAATTATTCCGTCGTACAGAAATTATCGATATTGAAGGATATGGTCGTTTTGAAGGATATGCGAATAGAAACTCATTGATGTACCGTGAACTATATGGCTTGGAAGGAATTCCAACAATTTACCGTGGAACTTTGAGAAGAGTTGGTTTCTCTAGAGCTTGGGATGTTTTCGTTCAACTAGGGGCAACAGATGATACCTATACCTTAGAGGGAAGTGAAAACATGACCAAACGTGATTTTATTAATTCATTCTTGCCTTATAATCACAGCGATTCAGTAGAGTTGAAGCTGCGTCATTACGTGAAAATTGATCTTGATGATTCTTTATGGGACAAACTAGTTTGGCTGGGTATTTTTGATAATAAGGAGAAAATTGGTCTTAAGAATGCTACTCCAGCACAAATGCTGCAAAAGATTCTGGAAGAGAAATGGGAATTGAAACCAGATGATAAGGACATGATTGTGATGTATCATAAGTTTGTTTACCTCTTGAAGGGGCAACTGAAAGAAATCACTTCTGAAATGGTAAATATTGGAGAAGATCAAACTTTTACTTCAATGAGTAACACCGTTGGTCTGCCACTTGGTATTTGCGTGAAGAAAATTTTAAATGAAACAATTCAATTGAAAGGAGTTGTTATCCCAACGCACCGAGAAGTTTACAATCCTATTTTAAACGAATTAGAAGATTACGGGATTGTATTCAAAGAGAAAAAAATAGATCCACCTCGTTTATATAATGAAGAAGAAACATGGAAGTAAATCATTTATAATATTTTTAAAATGTAGGTACGCGATTTATCGCGTACCTATGTTTTAAAATTTATCGCGTACCTACATTTTAAAATTTAACGCGTACCAGCGTTTTACCATTAATTACGTCCCTGCGTATTTCACCATTAATTAGGTCCTTTCCCATTATATAATTAAACGTTTCCATGCGTTTTACATTTTTTTCCAGATCACATTTTCACATCCACATAAAACTTCACCCCAACGATAATTACTATATAAATAAAACTTGGAAGTGCAACTAAATTTGCGATAAGAATTGCCAATACAGCTCCCGCTAATGCAATGTAAAGTGCTTTTCTTCTGGAGAAAATCAAATTTTTCCATGCGTACTTTTGATAGAATCCAGTTTTGATAAACATTGTTTTGTATTGCTGATAATTTCCAAAAATAACCAATGGCAGTAGAATATATCCTTGTGGTATCGGAATACCGGCTTCTTCATAACTTAGGAATTCTATAATTTGGTTTGAAAAATTAATAGAAGGAACAATAAAGAAAATCGCAAAATGGGAAATTATAATTACCAGCAGCATCAAGACAGAATTGAATATTAAGCGACCATACCTTGTTGAAAAAGGAAATCTAATTTTCTGAAATTGAATGATTTTATTGACCTTGATATAGACGAAAACTTCAGTTGCTATAAAATCAATAAAGTAAAACAAGAGTATAAAGTAAATTCCCCAATCGAAAAAAAGCAGACCCATTATTGGGATTACTGCCTCTCCAATTGCATTTACTAGTTTTAAACGATTCATTTGAATCTAATATTTATTGCGTAGTTTTTGAGCAGCTTCTTTCGCTGGTAAAAAATCTTTATCTATTTTCAACGCTTCTGAGAAAGCTCTAGCTGCTTCTGAAAATCTATCTTGCACAAAGTAAGTTTCTCCTAGTTGATACCATGCTGATGGGTATTCTGGATGAATACGTAATGCTTGTTCATAGAAATAGGCTGCACTATCCAATTCCTTTTGATAATACTGTTTAATGTACGCTTGATTGAAATCAGCGATATAGAATTCAGGCTGAATATTTTTTATTTTTCTGTATTCTTTTAAAGCAGATTCGTACTCCTCTAAATCCTGATAACTTTTTGCTACTCCATAAATTGCATTTATATTTTTTGGTTTTAAATCAACAGCGTTTGCGTAATATTCAAGTGCTAACTTATGGTTTTCCATAGCCGTTAATAACCACCCTGTGTTTAAGTGCCCAATGAAAAAATCAGGGTCAACTTGAAGCGCTGTTTGATAACTTGAAAGTGCCAAATCATTTTTCTCTAATGTTTTGTATATTGAGCCTTTCAAAACATATCCATCACGATAACGCTCGTCAATTCTTAACGCATCGTTAATGTATTTAATAGCTGTTTTAAAATCACCTGTTAATGAATAAGTGTTTGCCAACTCTACCAATGTTTGCGGGTCTTTTGGTTGCAGTGATAGAATATACTGATAATGCCTTTTAGCTCCTTCAATATCTGAAATAGGCGTTTCTGGTTTATTAATTAGCGTCCAAGCATAAAGTTGACGTGCTTTTATATTGGTCGAATCAATTCTAAATGCTTTTGCTCCGGCGTTTAAGGCGCAAGCAAAGTTTAGATTATCCTTGCAAATATTCCCTTGTCTAATTAAAAGATTGATGTCATTTGGATTTTTCTCCAAACTATCTGTGATTTCATGAAATTCATTTCTTTCAGTCTTAACTTCTTCTTTCACAAAGAACTGTTGGCCATCTGATTCATCTTTTGATGTGCATGAAAACAATAATCCGAGTCCTAAAAAGGTATATAAAACAGTGTTTTTAATCATAATTTTCTTCAATTAGCTAGACAAAGGTAGTCAATTCTATATTCTAAAAGTTCACATTTTACGCAGAAGCATATTTGAATTCTACGTTTCACTCAATGGAGAAGGCTCAATTTTTCTGGCACGAAGCATTTCTCTTTTTCCTGGTGGTCCTGGAATTTTCTCCACCTTAAATCCAAGACTCATTAAATTTCTGCGAACATCTCCTTTAGCACAATACGTAACAAAAATACCATTGGTTGATAAAGCGTCATACATTTTTTGTAAAACTTCAATTGTCCACATGAAAGGTTGAGCGCGTGGACCAAATGCATCAAAATAGACAAGGTCGTAAACTCCTTTTTCGGGAATAAAATCTTCCATTTTTTGTTTAATCTTCATTAAGGTAAACTGTTCATTGATTTCTATAGTTTCTTCCCACTTCGCTAAATGAAGTTTTTGAAAAGATTCACTAAACGGAATAATTCCTTCTAATTCATCATATTTTAAAAGCTCAACTTCTTCCATTGTAACGGGATATGCATCTAAACCTGTGTAGTGAACAGTTTTATTTTCATTTCTTCCAGCTATTAAAGTGATAATTGCATTCAGTCCAGTACCAAAGCCAATTTCTAAGATATTACATGAATTCGTTTTTACTTCATCCCAGCCACTTTTGATGAAAACATGCAACGATTCTTGAAGCGCGCCATGAGTAGAATGGTAATTTTCATATATTTCTGGAATATATATTGATTTTGATCCATCTTTAGTGGTAATTATTTCTCGCTTCATGATTATCGTATTTAAGAAATGAATTTTTTTTACTTTCTTTTATAGAAGTTGTATATCATAACTTTGTTTGTGCAAAACTAATGATTGTTTTGGAGAAAAAAATAATTAAGTAAAAGCGCTAATCAAGGCTCTAGGCGAATAAAAGTTATCCACCATTATAGAGTTTTACACAATATTAAAAGATGATGACATTAAAACCGAGAATCGAATTGGTTTTAAATATATTTGCAATATGGAGAAGCAGGACAAGAAAGATGGAAAAACGAGTGTTGTTAGAAGTACACGCACAAGCAAAAGTCCTATGGATGTTGGACGAATACCGCCTCAAGCGACCGATTTAGAGCAAGCTGTTTTGGGTGCCATGATGATTGATGGGACTGCCATGAATAACGTGATTGATATTCTGCGTACAAAGGATGCTTTCTATGACCCTAAGCATCAGGCTATTTTTGAAGCAATGTCAGAATTGTATACTACAACAACTCCAATTGACTTGCTAACAGTTACTGAACAATTACGTAAATTGGGAAGTTTGGAAAAGGCGGGAGGTGCTTATTATTTGTCCACACTAACAAATAAAGTTGCTTCTGCTGCCCATGTTGAACACCACAGTAGAATTATTATTGAAAAATATATCCAACGTGAAATAATTGGAATTTCTAGTGAAATTTTAAAAGAAGCATACGATGAAACCAAAGACGTTTTTGGTGTGCTTTCTAAAGCCGAGGAAGAACTGTTTGCAATAGCTCAAAACAATATGAAGAAGAGCTACGACACCATGCAAACTGCCATGAAAGGCGCAATTGAAGAAATTGAAAGTGCCCGAGGTAATAAGGATGGTGTTTCTGGAGTTCCATCTGGATTTAAAGATTTGGACCGCATGACTTCAGGTTGGCAGCGTTCAGACATGATTGTAATTGCAGCGCGTCCTGCGATGGGTAAAACAGCTTTCGTTTTGTCAATGGCACGAAATACAGCGGTTGATTATAATATGGGTGTTGCGTTTTTCTCGTTGGAGATGTCAAGTGTTCAATTGGTAAAACGTTTGATTTCTTCAGAAGCCCAAATCGATGCTGAAAAATTAAGAAAAGGAAATATTGAGGACCATGAATTTCAAATGATTCATACAAAAATTGCACGTTTATCTAAAGCTCCAATTTACATTGACGATACACCAGGGATTTCAATTTTTGAACTCCGTGCAAAGTGCCGTCGAATGAAACAAAAGCACAATATTGAATTGGTGATTATTGACTACCTTCAGTTGATGACCGCTGGAACAAATAAAGGTGGAGGAAATCGAGAGCAAGAGATTTCACAAATTTCTCGATCGATAAAAGAAATTGCTAAAGAATTAAATATTCCAGTTATTGCTTTGTCTCAGCTAAGTCGTTCTGTTGAACAACGTGGTGGAGATAAAAGACCGATTCTTTCCGATTTACGTGAATCGGGAGCGATTGAGCAGGATGCCGATATCGTTTCGTTTATTTACCGTGCTGAATATTACGGTTTATTGGAAGATGATAAAGGTCCAACACAAGGAATGGGAGATATTATCATAGCGAAACACAGAAATGGTTCTACAGATACGGTGAGGTTGAGGTTTATTGGAAAGTTTGCGAAATTTGATAACGTTGAATCTTTCGGAATAGACGATGATAATCAACAGCCTGGAACATTGCCTGTTGGGCACGATTTCGACACCTCAGAAGTGGAGAACCGTATGGTTATTTCTAGTAGAATGGATGATATCGACGATGATGATTTCGATATTTCAGAGAATGATTCGGATGAAGCTCCATTTTAATTGCTGAGTCAGTAATTTTTTAATTACTTTGTTCTATCTAGTTTTAAAAAGCAATGTCGAATATTTTAAGCTTAAAACGATGTAAAAAAAATCATTATGCGGTATATTTTAACAACATTATTAGCACTTTTATTGGGTTCGCAATTATATGCATCCCAAATTTTAGTGCCTATGGATAAAACACAAGCCAACCACTTAAAAGCCTATGGAATTGCTTATTTTGTTCTGGAAAATGACGTGACTATGGAATGGTTGCTGAATTATCGCGGAGGTTCTTTTTTATTACCGCATTTATCCGCTATTGAAAATGAATTAGTAATCAGGGGAGTCAGTTACGAAATTGTTGCCGATGGTCAAGTCAATACAATTAAACGAAATATTTCTTCTCCTGAAGTGAATCAAGAGGTTGTGCAATTGGAAGTCGCTCCAAAAATTGCAGTTTATACTCCTGGTGGTAAACAACCTTGGGATGATGCTGTAACCTTGGTGATGGAGTATGCTGAAATACCTTATGATAAAGTTTATGACAGTACTGTAATTGCAGGAGGGCTAAAAGAGTACGATTGGCTCCATTTGCACCATGAAGATTTTACGGGTCAATATGGTAAGTTTTATGCAGCATATCGAAATGCGCCTTGGTACCGCGAACAAGTTGCTAGATTAGAAGCAAGTGCAAAAAAATTAGGATTTGGTAAAGTTTCGGAGATGAAATTAGCCGTTGCCGAAACCATTAAAAATTATGTTTTCTCAGGCGGTTTCCTATTTACAATGTGCAGTGGGACCGATAGTTTTGATATTGGATTGGCAGCTCATGAAACGGATATTGTTGAAAACATGTTTGACGGAGATGGAATGGATCCGAATTATAAATCGAAGTTAGATTTTGAAAAATCCTTGGCCTTTGAAAACTATGAAATCATTGAAAATCCGATGGAATACGAGTATTCTACAATTGATGGGACAAATAGACACCGAAAGGTTTCTGAAAAAGACGACATATTTACATTGTTTGAATTTTCAGCAAAGTGGGATGTTGTGCCAACGATGTTATCGCAAAATCACACTTCAATTATCAAGAATTTCTATGGTCAAACAACTGATTTTGTGAAAGACTTTATCAAGCCCTCTGTTACCATTATGGGAGAATCTAAAGCAATTGAAACAGTGAAGTATGTGCATGGAGAATTAGGACTAGGGACATGGACTTTTTATGGTGGACATGATCCAGAAGATTATCAGCATAGGGTAGGAGATCCGCATACTGATTTGAGTTTGCATCCTAATTCACCTGGTTACCGTTTGATTTTAAACAATGTTCTTTTTCCAGCTGCGAAGAAGAAAAAACGTAAAACTTAGAAAATTTGGGTTTCCTATTTAAAAAAGAGTACCGTATAGGTCTTTTGCTTGTGCTTGTTTTTGGTTTGTTCCTGTTGTTCGTTGATCAAACGTCTGAACAAATTATAACTTATTTCACAAATACTGTATTTTATTATGAATTCCCTGCTTATTTGAAATTGGTGTATTTAGTTTTGTTAATTGTCACAATTGCTATGCTAGCAACACTGGACAGAAGTACTATTTCATCAGTTCAAGAAAAGAAAGATGCTTTTAATTCATTCGTAATATCTAGTGTTTCATCCTTTTTTCCGGGTTGGATAATTCATTTGTATTTCGTTATTCAAACCGTTGAAAATAGAGCCAGTTTTATGGAACTAGAGGATCAATTTTGGATTTATCATTGTGCAGATTTGACATTGGTGGTTGGTTTTGCATTTGCTGGATTTATGAAATTGAGACCGGCGATTCATTCTTAAAGTAATTACGAATTACGAATGTTTTAATTACGAACGACTGAGCTCTCAATGAAGTTAATTGTGTTTCTTTAAATAAGATTGACTTGCATATCAAAAAATCCGTTTTATCCCGACAGCTGTGCTGGACAGCGTTCGAAGATCCGCGTCATCCGCGTTCCATTGAGTCAAACAATTATTAATTGTCAATTCTCAATTAAAAAAGCTTTTTCTTCGATGGAGTAACTACAAAATCTTTCAAATACTTCGGTTCGAAATAAGCTACATCTTCAAACTCTTCATTAGTGTATTTTTCGAAAGCAATTTCCACTTGTCCAGCGGCACTTGAAACAATAGATTCATCAATAATTACATCACGGTTATTCCAAATTTCTTTGGTTTTACTTGCTCCATCTCCACACACAACAATTGGCAAATATTTTTCGTAAGTTTCTTCTTCTAAGATGTCAGCTGAAAGACTTTTGATCACTTTAAAATCTGCATCAAAAATCGTTGAAAACACCTCCATTCTTCGTGCATCTATCATTGCACAAATCGATGAATTTGGATGTTTCTTTCGTGCTAAATAGGCAATGCTTTCTAATGTGTTTACCGCAATCATCGGAATACTTAATGCATAACATAATCCTTTCGCAGTTGAAACTCCTATGCGCAATCCAGTGTATGATCCAGGTCCGCTAGTAACAACAATTGCACCCAATTCATTCAGTTTCCAATCGTTTTTCTTACAGATTTGATCAATGAAAACTGTGAGGCGTTCGGAGTGAATGTAAGCATCAGAACTTTCTTCTAATAAGTCAATTAATTGCCCGTTTTTAGAAATAGCGACTGAGCATACTTTCGTTGAGGTTTCAATGTGAAGAAATTTGGCCATATTTTTTAGTTCGTTTTGCAAGAATAAGGTTTTTTAATTAATCGCATTTAATTCTGCTAAAATTAGAGTCAATTTGGGGAAGTATTGCTATTTTTGGGAGTTCTAATTCAGAAAATATTTAAACATGTCATATTTATTTACGTCCGAGTCAGTATCAGAAGGACACCCAGATAAAGTAGCGGATCAAATATCCGACGATTTAATAGATCATTTTTTAGCTTTTGATAAAAATTCAAAAGTTGCTTGTGAAACACTTGTAACAACAGGGCTCGTTGTTTTAGCAGGAGAGGTGAATTCTAACATTTATCTTGATGTTCAGAAGATTGCCAGAGATACAATTGAACGCATTGGTTACAACAAAAGCGAGTATCAGTTTGATGCTAAATCTTGTGGAGTAATTTCTGCAATTCATGAACAGTCAGAAGATATTAACCGTGGTGTAGACCGAGGTAATCCAGAAGATCAAGGAGCAGGTGACCAAGGAATGATGTTTGGTTATGCAACAAATGAAACAGAAGATTATATGCCTTTGGCACTTGATTTATCTCATCGTTTATTGATGGAGTTAGCGGAACTAAGAAGGGAAGAAAAAGAAATTACTTATTTACGTCCAGATGCGAAAGCACAGGTGACTATCGAATACAGTGATGATAATAAACCACAAAGAATTGATGCCATCGTTCTGTCAACGCAGCATGATGAATTTGATGCAGACGAGAAAGTAATGTTGGATAAAATCAATAAGGACATCAAAGAGATTTTGATTCCACGCTTGATTAAGAAAATAAACAATCCTTCAATTGAAAAATTGTTTGATGGTAATATTAAGTACCACATTAATCCAACAGGTAAATTTGTTATTGGTGGTCCTCACGGAGATTCAGGGTTAACAGGTAGGAAAATTATCGTTGATACTTACGGAGGAAAAGGTGCTCACGGTGGCGGTGCATTTTCAGGAAAAGATCCATCAAAAGTGGATCGCTCTGGAGCTTACGCTACACGCCACATCGCTAAAAATATTGTAGCTGCTGGATTGTGTGATGAAATACTTGTACAAGTTTCTTACGCAATTGGTGTTGCAGAACCAATGGGATTATACGTAAACACTTATGGAACTTCTAAAGTGGATATGACAGATGGTGATATCGCTCGTGAGATTTCAAAAATGTTTGACATGCGCCCAGCTGCAATTGAAAAACGTTTGAAATTAAGAAACCCAATCTATGGACCAGCTGCGGCATACGGTCACATGGGAAGAAAACCAGAAATTAAAATCGTAACTTTTGAAAACGCTGGAAGAAAAGAAACTTTAGAAGTTGAATTCTTTACGTGGGAGAAGTTGGACTTTGTGGATCAGATTAAGACTGCTTTCAAATTGTAATAGTTAATTTGATGATATATTAAGGAGGTCGGCAGTAGTGCCGCAGGGCAAACGAATTTAACTTTTACACACATAGAAATGTTATTAACTAGCTATAAATAAGTCGATTAACTCTTTGATTCAATTCTTAAAATCGTTATATTTGTCTGATAATCAGATGTATATAGGGATATGAAAAAGGCAAGAGTGATAGATTTTTTCGAGCCGTTAGAAGACAATAGAAGAGCTTCTGGGAACAAACAACATGAGTTGTTAGATATAGTAGCTATTGCAATTTGCAGTGTTATTTGCGGAGCTGACTCTTGGGAGGAGGTTCAATTATATGGTAAAATTAAGTTTGAGTGGTTATCATCTTTTTTAACCTTATCAAATGGTATACCTTCTCATGACACATTTAATCGAGTGATTAGTTCCATATGTCCAGATAAATTTGAGGAATGTTTTAGGAACTGGGTCTCTTCTTTAATAGTAGAAACAGGTGATATTATTTCTATTGATGGTAAAACAATTCGCGGAGCAAAAGTGAATGGAAAGTCCCCTATCCATATGGTAAGCGCTTGGGCATCCATAAATAACCTAGCGCTAGGACAAGTTAAAGTTGAGGAAAAATCAAACGAAATTACAGCGATACCGACTTTGATAGAAAGTTTAGCGGTCGAAGGATCTACTATAACAATTGATGCAATGGGCTGCCAAAAGAAAATTGCAAAAACTATCATTAAGCGAAAAGCAAATTACGTTTTGGGACTTAAAGAAAACCAACCCAAATTATTAAGAGAAGTTCTTGATGAATTTAGATTCTCACCTGTTGAGAAGGTTTACCATGATATTGATTATGGACATGGTAGGATAGAAACGAGAATTTGTAGTGTTATTAAAAACTTTGATTTGGTAAGTTCTCACACAGATTGGCCTTCAATGACTTCAATTATAAGAATTGAAAGTAAAAGAGAGTTTAAGAATAAAGACAAAGTTGAAGAATCTTGTCGATATTATATTTCCTCTCTTGATAAATCAGCAGAAGAATTTCAATATATTATCAGAAGTCATTGGGCTATTGAAAATAAACTACATTGGTCTCTAGACGTTGCTTTTGGTGAGGATTTTGATAGAAAAAGATTTATGAATGCTTCGCAAAACTTTTCTTTGATAAACAAGATAGCACTTAATTTAGCTAAGAATGAATCCTCAAGCAAACTGGGCATTAAGTCAAAAAGAAAAATGGCTGGGTGGGATGAAAATTGCCTATTGAAGGTGTTAGGTTTTTAAATGCGTTTGCCCTGAGTAGTGCCTGCCTTTTTTGGTTGAATAACTTAGAACAAAACAAGGCCAAGGGATAAATGCGGGGCTGGTTGATAAAAATCAAAACACAATATAAAATTTTGTGGTATCTGATTTTTTACCAAGAGATAAAATAAAGTTATCACGAGATTATATCTCGCGGTAACTTTATTTTTGGTTGCATATATGAAAAAAGGAGGATGAAAAACAATAGCGCATTAGCGCTATTGTTTTTCATCCTCCTTTTTTCAATCCTATTTTCTTCCTAATCGAACTAAGTTTTAGTTACTAAAACATAAACTTTAGCTCGAAGGTATAGTTACTGCAAGGTTTTGCCTCGTGGTAACTATACAAAAAAAACATTTATACAAAGTCTAAACCTCGTTATAAGCCCATTTAAAAACAACTACACCATCCAAAGGCCCTTTTTCACCAACATAATCGGAAGCGCTGCTATGAACATAGTCTTCAGCTTTAGAAACAAAGCCTTGTCTGTTAGTACTGTTGTGGATGTAATTAATCTTTCGAGCAATAATATGATTACTCCAGATTTCTATTGGGGGCTACCATGCTGCCAAAATTGATGATTCCATACATTAGATCTTTTTTCTGCATTTCTTCTAAATAGTGTCTGGTCGGAAACAGACGATTTTTATAAATTGTATAAATTTTGAGAAATATTTATTCAATCATAATAATTTTTTAAGGTTTTTCCCGATTTCTCGGGACAGGCTATGAGCTTGCTTCGCTGCGGTTTGGTTTTATTTCTTTAGGAGATACCATAGCATCAGCCGACGAGAAAAAAAAGTAAAATATACGCAAAAGAATCAATTTTAATTTCGTGCTGTTTACGACCAGACACTAACTAAAGATTAGTATTTAAACAATAACTTTAGTTTGAAGTGCCGTTAACGCGATATTTCATCTCTTGGTAACTATACAAACAAAACAGATCGATAAAAATCGTCTAGTTTTTTAACGTCTCATCTAACCATTTAAAAAACTCTTTCTGCCAAATCATAGCATTTTGAGGTGAAGAAATCCAGTGATTTTCTTCCGGAAAGTAAATCATTTTTGATTTTATTCCTTTCAATTTTGCCACTTGGAAAGCTTCGAAACTTTGTCCTTCTGGCACACGGAAGTCTCTACCTCCTTGGATAATTAAAATAGGAGTATCCCATTTGTTTACTAAATTGTGTGGACTAAAATCTTTATATGACTTTTCATTTTCTTTCTCCCAATAGGGTCCTCCTAAATCCCAGTTTGCAAAGAATAGTTCTTCAGTTGTTCCATACCAAGAAGTCATGTTAAATAAACCAGCATGTGCAATCAAAGATTTGAATCGGCCTTCATGGACTCCAGCTAAATAATAAACTGAATATCCACCGTAAGAAGCACCGACAGCACCAATTCTGTTTTCATCTACGTATTTTTTTTTGCTCACCTCGTCAATTGCAGATAAATAATCACGGATTGATTGTCCTCCCCAATCTTTTGAGATGGCATCGTTCCATTTTTGACCAAATCCAGGTAAACCTCTTCTATTTGGTGCGACAACAATATAGCCTTTTGAAGCCATTAATCTGAAATTCCATCGGAAGGAGAAGAACTGACTTACTGCACTTTGAGGCCCGCCTTGACAATACAATAATGTTGGATATTCTTTGTTTTCATCAAAGTTGGGTGGTAAAATAACCCATGTCAACATTTTCTTATTATCTGATGTCGTAATCCATCTCTTTTCAATAGTTGGAGCACTGAATTGCTTTAAAGCCTCATCGTTAGCATGCGTTAACTGTTTTGCTTTTCCAGATTTGATGTCAACTTCAAACATTTCGTTGGGGTTTAACATCGACTGACGCATTGCAATTAACTTTTTATCAGCTAATGCTAAACTTCCATAGTTGTGGTCTCCAGTTGTAATTTGTCTGTGTTTTTTTGATTTCAAATCCAACTCAAATAATTGATAAGTAGCTTCTGTTACAGCAAGGAAATAAATTTTATCTCCTTTTTCGTTCCAAATAAAATCACTTACCGTTAAATCAATGCTAGCTGTTAAATTTATATCTTCCTGTTTTTCAATATCTCTAACAATAATGTCATTCTTGTCAGATTCAAAACCATCATTTGCCATACTTAACCATGCCAGTTTTTGGGTTAATTCATGAACTCTTGGATTTGCATCATATCCATTATAGGCTTCTGTCCAATTACTAGTTTCTTTTTTCTCGATATCATAAACGTATAATTCGGAATCAGTACTTGTAGCATATTCTTTCCCTACCTTCTTTTTAGAAGCGTAAATAACATGTTTTTCGTTTATGAAAGTCACATTTTCTAATCCACTGAATGGCTTCATGATACCATCATAAGGTGTTTCAGCTAATAAATTAATTCCAGTAGGATTCGCTTTTCCATTTTCTATTGTGTATAAAAAAAGCTGTTCACTGAACTCATCTTGCCAAGTGTCCCAATGTTTGTACATTAAATCATCATAAATCTGAACATTTGCCTTAGGGTATTCTGGATAGATGTCCGCAGTCGTTTTCCTTGTTTTTACTCGTTCTAATGTAATAAGGTATTTTCCTTTTGGGCTAATTTTGAAATCAATTAATTCTTTTGCAGACTTCGTTAACACTGTTTTGAATTCAGATTTGTCAATTGATGATGTAACAATTTTCTTATTTTCATTTTCACTAATCACACCTGCTACTCCTCCATGCGTCCAATGCACTCCTTGAATATCTGCATTTTCATTACTGATTTTTTCGTGCGTTCCTTTTTTAAGGTCGTAGATATAGTAGTCTCCTTTCCCTGAGTTTTTATCCATCTCATAAACCGAAGATCTATATAAAACGCTTGATTTGTCAGGTGAAATAGTTCCACCACTTATCCGTTTCAATTCCCAAAGTTTTTCGGGAGTAAAAACCTGCTGTTGTCCAAAAACAAATGGGGCCACCAATAATAATATACCGCTTGTAAATTTTTGTAAATCCATTTTTAGTTTCTTTTTTAAAGAGTGAAAATATAAAAAATAAGTTATGAAATGGTCGTTAATAGGCACAAAGTTAGGAGAGTGATTATTTTATTATGGATTTGAGCAAAAAGAATTCAACAAAATTATAAAACTCAAAGTTTTCATAAATGCAGGGAATATTTTTAAATTTTAGTTCTTTCCTTTTACTATCCAGATAAATGGTAGGTTTAGTTAGATGATAAAACATTTAAAACATGGAATGAACTGTTTGATATTATATGCATCATATAATATTTATTCTATATATTCGTCAGTACATTTCTTATTAAAGATATTTAGTACCTTTGCTAACCTAAAAAACATTAAATTATGTCACACTCAATAAAACCCGGAGTTGCGACGGGAGACGAAGTACAGGAAGTATTCAAATTTGCAAAGGAGAAAAAATTTGCATTACCTGCTGTTAACGTAGTGAATTCAAGTACAATTAATGCTTGTATGGAAACTGCAGCGAAGGTAAATGGACCTATTATTATTCAGTTTTCGAATGGTGGAGGGATATTTAATGCTGGAAAATCTCTTTCAAATGAAAATGAGCAAGCTTCAATAGCAGGAAGTATTGCAGGGTCCCGTCACATTCATTTAATGGCAAAACTTTATGGTGCAACTGTGATTTTACATACAGATCACTGTGCAAGAAAAGTATTGCCTTGGATTGACGGTCTATTGGATGCAAGTGAAGAGGAGTTCAAAAGAACTGGAAAGCCTTTGTTTAGTTCACACATGATTGATTTATCAGATGAGCCATTAGAAGAAAATATAGCCACATGTAAAAAGTACCTTGAGCGCATGAGCAAAATAGGAATGACTTTAGAAATCGAGTTGGGTATTACTGGCGGTGAAGAAGATGGTGTTGACAATAGTGATGTTGACGCTTCAAAGTTATATACGCAGCCTGAGGAGGTGGCTTATGCATATGAGGAATTATTGAAAATTAGCGATAAGTTTACAATTGCCGCTGCTTTTGGTAACGTTCATGGTGTTTATCGTCCTGGAAATGTTGTTTTAACACCGAAAATATTAAAAAATTCTCAAGAATATATTCAAGAGAAATACAAAACAGAAGCGAATCCAGTAGATTTTGTTTTCCATGGTGGATCAGGTTCTACAGTTGAAGAAATTCGTGAAGGAATAGGCTACGGAGTAATTAAAATGAACTTGGATACTGATATGCAATACGCATTTAATGAAGGTGTTCGTGATTATATTGTGAAACATAATGATTATTTGAATACACAAATCGGAAATCCTGAAGGAGCTGATTTGCCAAATAAAAAGTATTATGATCCAAGGAAATGGCTTAGAGAAGGCGAAACAGCTTTTGTTAAAAGATTAACGAAATCATTCGAAGATTTAAATAATATTGATACCCTTTAATTAACTAGATTAAAAACATCACTGTTTTAGTGATTCAAAATTAGAAATTTATGGTTTGGTTTAAGAGAAAATTAGAAGGAATACAGACATCAACCAAGGACAAAAAGGAAACTCCTGAAGGACTTTGGTACAAATGTCCAAAGTGTCAAACTGTAGTTACAACAGAAGATCATATTGTCAATTTTTTCATATGTGAGCGCTGTAGTTTTCACGAACGTATTGGCTCTGAAGAATATTTTCAACTCTTTTTTGATGAAGCAAAATACAAAGAAATTGATAAAAAATTAAAGTCTGGTGACCCTCTAGAGTTTGAGGATACAAAAAAGTATGTTGATCGTATTAAGCAAACGCAAAAAAAAACAGGATTATCTGACGCTATTCGAACAGCTTACGGAAAAATAGACGGTCAAGATATTGTAATAGCAGCAATGGACTTTAGTTTTATTGGAGGTTCATTAGGGTCTGTAATGGGAGAAAAAATCGCAAGGGCAATTGATCAAGCAATTAAGATGGAAACGCCATTTATGATTATTTCTAAATCAGGCGGAGCGCGTATGATGGAAGCTGGTCTATCATTAATGCAATTGGCAAAAGTAAGTGCCAAATTGAATCAATTATCTGATCAAAAGTTACCTTATATTTCATTCTTAACCGATCCAACAACAGGAGGAGTTACTGCTTCTTTCGCCATGTTAGGAGATATCAATATTGCAGAACCAGATGCGTTAATTGCATTTGCTGGACCGCGTGTTGTAAAAGAAACGATTGGTAGAGATTTGCCAATAGGATTCCAAAGATCAGAATTTGTTTTGGAACATGGTTTCTTAGATTATATTGTCGACAGACATAATTTGCGGGATGAAGTTTCTAAATCTGTAAGAATGTTTATGAATTAGTGATTAAAATTTAAAATAAGAAAAAAGCCTTCAGAAATGAAGGCTTTTTTTCGTGTCTCTAGATTGGTAATTAAATCCGTATAGAGGTGCTTTTTGTTTATTTAGTGTCTGCAAGAAAACTAATCATTTATAAGTCTTTGATAAGAAAACTTCATAGACAAGGCTTGTGAAGTTTTTAATTGTCAAGAGTCCCGACTGTCAACGTCGGGATGACTGCAATTTAAAACAAGCGTAACGCAGTATTTGGAGTTTTCTTGCAAAGACTATTTAAATAAACTACCTGTTAAATCAAGTTCCTTTCCCTTATCTTCAGTGATTTGGGAGGTGTAATTTGCACGAATAGCATTAATCCATCTCTTCGCTCTGTCCGTTAATTCAAAATTATCGTTCATCATTCGACCTCTAGTAACTAAGATGCCTAAGTCGGCTCCCTCATAGATGTAATCACCTTCTCCCATGATTTTTAAGAAAAAGGCTTCGCTTTCACTTTCTACAGCTCTACGGTGCGTGTCCATTCTGTCATATTGGATGTGGCCGGTATCATACATTTTCCAAATTCCTGACCGGGGAGCAGCACTGATGATTTCGATGGTGTCCTCTGTATGTTTTATAACTAACTGACTCCAGCTATCGGTGTTTTCTTGTTTTGCCCAACGGCGGTTTATATCTTTGATATTAAGTTCATAATCAACGTCCATCCATTCAAGAATATGGAATAAGTATAGAGGAGCATCAGCAAGCGCAAATACAGCATGATTGGTTATAGAACTCGCTCCTGTAACTCTCGGGTTCAATTCTCCAAGATAAATCTCTCCATTGTCTTGATCAATAAGAAAGTCCAATTCAAAATATCCTTTATATCCTTCCTTACGCAGTTGATCACCAAATAACTGGGTGTATTCCGCAGCCTTTTTCCTTAATTGTGGGGTGAATGCATTTGGATAAATCTCATTACCACACCACCCACCTTTATATGGAGTCATTTCTTTAAAACCAACTAGCTCAGTCATTAATGGAGCCACAATAGTCCCATGTCGAGTAACACAAGCTTCAATAGCAGATCCTCTGCAGTTGATTCTTTTCATGACCTTTACTTCTTTTTCCTTGACGATTTCCTCCTCATGTTTCTTGAATTCTTCCTCATTAGAAATAAAGAAAGTAGTGTGACCTGAATCTCCAAATGGAGTCTGAATCACTAAATCTTCTCCTAAGCTTTTTGAAACTTTTTGAAGATGTTTGTAGTCTTTTACTTCAGAAAGTACGTAAGGTACACAAGCGACACCTGCTTTTTCTGCAATTCGGTTTGTGTTTACCTTATTATCCAGGAAAGTCCTCATTTTGGCAGAAGGGAACATAGTTTCTAAGCCTTGTTTTTTTGCTAGTTTTTCAGTTTGCTCATCAAACATTAAAAACATAACTTTACCTGCTTTTTTTTCTTTGGATCTAGTTTTCAGGTAATCCTGTACTTCAGGGTGCTGAAGAAGATAGTTATTGATGTCTTCTATACTTTGAAATTCATCATGCGGAATTTCTTCTTTCGGAGAAAAAACGTTCGGATGAAGACCATCGAAACATTCTATATAACAAATGTATTTAAATCCTTTGATCCATTCATCTGCTCCAAGAAGATTAAAGTTGGTTGCCCCAATAAAATAAATAGGGGTTTCATTTTTATGAAAAAACCGTCTTATATCTGCGACTCCTTTTAATTTCATTGGTGTTGTTTTCTTCTTACTCATGGGTGTTGTTTTTTTCTTGTTCATTAATTTTGTTTTTAAGATTTAATTTTACCGCTTGAACTTAAACCCATGGCGCCAATGGAAGTCGCGGTCTTTTGTCTGTTTAATACTTTATCATTGAAAACTCGTAATCCTAGGTCAGCGCGATAACCGTGAATTTCTGAAACATCTAGTGCTAACATAAATTGGATGATCTCCTTACTAACCACTTGTCCCGGAACGAGTATGGGGAAGCCAGGGGGGTAGGGTATCACAAATGAAGAAGCCACTAGTGTTTTACCTTTTTTCATGGTAGATAAGCAGTCGTCAATCGGGATATATTCTAAGTTCTGTTCGTCATACGAAAGAAAATAAGCTTCTCGTAAATTCCCTCCGGGAACTCCAGGGATTGCTTGAAAAGAAAGGTGAAAATGACTGAAGTCTGGAAGTGGCGGAACTTCTTCTGTTAGGGAATGAATAAGTGCTAGTCGTATTTCTCTCTCCCTTTCATTTAAAGCTTTAAATTCTTCGTCCAACTCATCGGCAATTTTCAATAAAACATTAGTTAAGTAGGTTATGCTACCGCGCGTTGTTCCAATATTGGTGAGGAATAGAACTGAATTTCTAGATGTTTTGTTAATTTGAATATTGAACTTATCCATTAAATACTTATTCTTAAAGGTATCTCCATTCAAGCCAGTACGTCCAATATGCAGCGTGACTTTGGTTGGATCTAGAACAAATTCATCACCTTCCCATGCATCTTCCATTCTGTTCCAGCCCTCCTTTTTATCGTAATATTCGGTTAATCCCGTTTCTCGGTATTCATTGGGTATGAAATCCGCAACAGTAAGGACATCAAAGTATTTTTTAAGTTGTTCGTTGTCGTTTATTTTGGCGCGAAGTACCATTGCTAACTCTATACTTTTTTCTACAAGTTCATAGCCTTCAAATTGAACTTGTCTTCTTCCAACATCTAATGATGCTAACATTTGATAATTAGGTGAGGTTGAAGTATGGGTCATATATGCCTCAAGAAAGGTGCTTTCATTCTTTCTACGAAAATCCTCATCCCATATATGAATCATAGATCCTTGACGAAAACTACTTAAAGTCTTGTGCGTGCTTTGAGTTGAATAGACGCGAATTCGTACTTTTTCTGGGTCTGGTATCGTTGGGTTTTCTCCTTCCTTAAGCGAATTAATGTGTTCTTTATATTCAAGTTTGTATTTTTTGCTTTTATACTTATCATACAATTTGCGAGCAGTATACATTCCCGTTCTTTGTTTATAAGTATACGTGAATCCAGCAAAGGCAAACCAAGCTTCATCCCATAAGAATATCATGTCAGGTTTTATCGCTAAGACCTCTTGCATTACCCTTTCAACGTTGTAAACTAGTCCATCAAAAGTGCAATTTGTTAATAAGAGCATTTTTACTTTATCTAACCGTTCTGCTTTTTTAAGTTCTAATAACTTTTCTTTGATTTGCGCTAAAGGAACCGCACCATACATTGAGTATTTTTCGACTGGGTAGGAATCAAGATAGACAGGAAAACCACCAGACAGTACTAAACCATAATGATGTGATTTATGACAATCGCGGTCAATTAAAACCACGTCTCCCGGTTGAATCATCGCTTGCATTACTATTTTATTGGCTGTTGAAGTTCCATTTGTAACGAAGTAAGTATATTGAGATCCATAGGCATCCCTTGCCATTTCTTGTGCTTTTTTGAGTGGACCTGTGGGTTGCAGCAGTGAATCTAAACCTCCTGAAGTTGCTGAAGTTTCCGCTAGAAACATGTTCCTACCATAGAAATCACCAAAATCTTGAATCCACCTGGATTTAAATACAGAATTCCCCCTTGAAATAGGCATTGCATGGAAAACACCAGTAGGTTTTTGACTATAATCCATCAATGCGGAAAAGAAAGGCGTCTCAAAACGCTCTTGAATCCCTCTCATTATGCTTAAGTGAAACTCTTGCAGATCTTCCATTCGATAAAAGATTCGCCTGAACATTTTTAATGTACTATCCTTTAAGTCAGACAATGGGTTATCCGTAATATAATAAGCATCAATTTCTGGACGGAATTGTTTAATAAGTTTCCCCAGAATTGCTCCCAACTCCTCACTTGTATTAGATTTAAAATTTAAATTCAATACATTTTGAACGTAAGGTTTTATATGGTGAGAAATTCCTCTTTTTGAATGATAAGCTGGTGCAGATCGGATAACCACAGCTTGAATATTATAATTACTATGCAACGCAACCAATGCATCTTGAAAAGATTTCTGGACAACGATGCCATACGTGAATTGGTCTTTATCATCCGTTAATTCTTTTAGCTTGCTTTTGAGAGAAAATTCATCTTGTTCTGTCATATCCTCAACGAACAACACTTCAAAATAGTTCTTTTTTATATGCGCAGTTTGATCTTCGTTGTCAACTAAAGATTCATGGCTGTCACTTTCTAGAAAATCGGGATGACTTCGGTAACTATCGCTCACCAATTGTCTGTTTGTTATATCAACTTGGTTTGCGAGAGAAGTGTGTTCTTGCAGCGCAAGCGTCTCCGTTAATTTATCCAATTTTTTGATACCTGGAAAAGCAAAATAATGTTCTACTCCCCTGAGCAACTTCAAAATATCTTGAACTAACTTTATGTGTTCCTTTTCATTTGATGATCCTTTGTGGCACCTTGCCAATGCAGCGCTCAGGTTTTTTAAGTCTTTCCAGTAACTTACCCTTAGTTGAGCAATGTTATAGAATGGAGCACTGATTTGTTTTTTATTATCCATAATTATTTTTTCGAATGTAGTGCTAGTTTGTTTCCCTCGGAATCAATAAAAACAGCGAAATAGCCTGAATCCTCATCAATGAAAGTTTTATTCATAATGATACGGCCTCCCGCCTCAGGAACTTTTTCAAGAACGGTGTTTAAATCATTACCGCCATTCAAATAAAGTAAAGGTCCCGCGTCGGTAGGCATAGAAGTAGAATTGGAAACAATTGACCCACCTATACCTCCTTCTGACGGGAAGAAGGCCACGGCGTAATCACTATTAATAAGCGTTTTCATTTCAACTCCAAAAATGTGATTATAAAAATTGACCGCTTGGTCGAAATTGACCGCTGGAATTTCAAACCAACTTATATAGTCTTTTGATTTTGTATTCTTTTTCTTTTTCCTGCCTATTGTTGACCCCATAGTTTTAAAGTTTTATAATTTTAAAGATTTCCGGACCCCTTGTGTCCGTCTCCTTTGTAAGAATTCGCCTCACTAGTCTTTGAAAGCTCAGTCTCTTTTATTTTTAACTCTGCTAGCTTGTCTACTCGTCCAGGTTTTATTAGTGGTCCAAGAGAGTCTAGGTAAGGCAGCTTTGCTCCAGTCTGATAAATACTAAAATCGCCTATATTATCTCGAAAACTTTTAAGCGGTTGACCTAAACGTAAGACACCAAGTTCGCGACTTCTTTTTACTCTTTCAATATTTAATTCCAAAGGGAATATTTCTTCAGTTTCTCCTGATTGATGAATAACTCGACCATCTGGTCCACAGACCACTGAACGACCACTTCCCCCAGTATCAAGTCCATTTACATCGAAGAAATAACATTGGTTTACTGTTGCCATTGTTCTGGCGATAGAAAGTTCAATATCTCTGTCAATTGTTCCTGTCATGGTAGGATGAAGGATCACTTCAGCACCCATTACAGCCAAAGTTCTAACTGTTTCAGGGAACCACATATCGTAGCATATGGAAATCCCAAATCTGCAAACATCAGGCACATCGAATACACAAAAATGTTTTCCAGGTGTTACGCCTTCTTCGTAAGGGAAAAAAGGAAACATTTTACTGTACCGTGTTACCACTTCACCTTCAGGGTTAATTACTGATGCGGTATTAAAAACCTGTTCTTCTCTTTTTTCGAATATAGAACCAGGTATCAGCCATATGCCATGTTTTTTTGCAGCTGCCTGCATCTCTTTTTCAAAATATCCTGGAACCTCTTCAGCTGTATGAATTAGAGGTCCATATGCACAAAGCTCACTGAATACGACCATCTCTACCCAAGGGTAAAGATTCATTGTGATATCTAACTTGAGCTTCATCATTTCGATGTTTGGAACTACTGCAGATACCTTCATCTGAATTCCTGCAATTGCGAATGGTTTCATGATTTTATTTTTAATTTACTAAATTCTTCTTGTATTATATCTAAGCCAATATTCAACTGTTCGTCTGTTATAAATAGAGGACAAAGAATACGAATAACATTTTTATAGGTGCCAGCATTGAGGAGAATTAATCCTCTTTCTAAACAATTTTTAATTATAGCACTGCACAAATCAGCGCTGGGTTGATGTGGATCGCCGTTTTTTACGAGTTCAATTCCCATCATCGCCCCCAAGCCTCTTACATCACCAATTTCTGAATATTCTATTTTCATTTTATTAAAGCGATTACGAATAATTGCACCAACCTCATCAGCTCTTTTATTCAAATCAATGTCTTCCATGTATTGAATTGTTGCCAGTGCTGCAACACAACTTAAAGGACTGCCAATATAGGTCCCACCAATGGTTCCGCTTATTGCCGAGTCCATTATATGTGCCTTACCGACCACCGCTGAAATCGGCATTCCTGACCCCATAGATTTGGCATATGTACTGATGTCTGGAACAATTCCATAATGCTGCCAACTTGCCCATTTTCCAGTTCTAGCAAAACCACTTTGGACCTCGTCAATAATCAATATTATACCATGTTTGTCACAAAAATCACGTAAGCCCTGAAGGTATTCTTTAGGCGCTACATTAAATCCTCCTTCACCCTGCACAGCTTCAATTATTACCGCGGCAACATTATTTGGGTCTACTAAGTTGCGCCCACTTTCTTTCAGTCTTTTCAATTCCCAACTCACAAAGTCTTCCAGTTTTCTGCCTTCTCCAAAGCGATAAAAATTCGGAAAGGGCAATCTGTATACTTCTGGCGAAAAAGGACCACATCCAATTTTATAATCAACTTTACTGGTTAGTGTCATGGCCATCATTGTACGTCCATGATAGGCTCCCGTGTAGCACAAAATCCCTTGTTTTCCTGTGGCTTGTCGTGCAATTTTTATGGCGTTTTCAATTGCTTCAGCTCCTGTACTAAAAAGCATAGACTTTGTTTTTTCGCCATGCGGTAAAATCTCTGCCAGCTTTTCACATAATTCAATATAAGGTTCGTAGGTTACTACATTAAAGCTCGTATGAATAAATTTTTCTGCTTGCGCTTGAATCGCTTTTACAACTGGTTCGGGACAATGACCAGCATTCACAACGCCGATTCCTCCTGCGAAATCAATTAATTCCTTCCCATCTAAATCTATAATGGTAGCTCCTTTAGCATGTGAAACCGTAGACGTGCTGAAAATTCCAACTCCATTGGCTACAGTGTTTTTTCTACGTTCTAAAAGTTTTTCAGAATTTGTTTTGTTCACATTCATTTAAATAATTAAGCACTCGTTTTTAGTTGCCAATTTTGATGTGAAATCAAAATTGGAATTAGTTTGTTATACAATTCTTTATTTGGAAAAGGTATTGAATATTTAGTTTTACTAAATTATCGGTCAATACCTCAAAATATAATTTTTTAGCTAATTTGTTAGCTATGATAAAAGAGTATTAATGAACAAAAAGTTATACGTAATTAATGCGTTGTCTTATATCATGAGAGCAGTTCTTTACTTAAGGGCACCTCTAAAAACCCTACTTTGGTTGCTAACTTGTTCTTCCTTCCAACTACTTCGTTGCCGAAATACTCATTTAGCCCAGCTAAATTCCGTTTTCAGCGCCTTGTATCTGAAAAAAATAACTGCCTTATCATTCCAAACAGAGTTATTAGAGATGCCCTTAACATTTTCACTAACGATGCCATTGAAATAAATTTTTAAAATAAGGGGTAGTGATCCTAATATTCTCTAAATTAAGTATTGACATGCTACAATATACAAAAAAAAATAGTCAAATAAAAAGTGTTGATGAAGTTTGTTTCATCATTCATCTTTTAAAGACAGTTAATTTTCGATTATTCTCTTTATTAGGCGATTCCTTTGCTTTAATCTCAAGAAATTTTGCGATGTTCTCAATTTATACTTTCGGTTAGTTGTTATAGTTTTATGATACCATAGTAAGATAAATAATGTAGTCCAAACTACAAAAAAGCGTTGTAACTTTTTTTGCTCTGTTTTCGACCAAACACTATTTAGTGTCTGGTCGGAAACAGACGATTTTTATTCCCAATTTTATCGGGATGAGAAATATTTATTCATCATAATAATTTTAATGCTTATCCGTTTGTTTCCCCAAGATAGCTTTTCAAACAAGCTTTACTGCAAAAATTAACTTCTTTTCTTTTTCGCATTACTCACTTTTGTTTA
>Ga0307966_1000432_pt1 | contig 35062 bp, 29 predicted proteins | sample OrgLakmetagen646_FD_203141 | JGI IMG/M metagenome (GOLD analysis project Ga0307966, IMG submission 203141) | Saline water microbial communities from Organic Lake, Antarctica - #646 | ecosystem: Environmental > Aquatic > Non-marine Saline and Alkaline > Saline | place: Antarctica: Organic Lake... | reverse complement strand
TTATGATTCATAATCCTTAATTTACAACTCCTTAAATATACTCATTTTTATATACATATCTTAGAATAAGACAGTAAATGTGATACCCTTTTTTAACAGCCTCGAAGCACCGAATGAATATGGAGCCTGTAGCATAGCGACCCCGTAGAAGACTATCCGGCTCCTACGGGGAATCGCCCAAATGATTATAATAGAAAAAGAAAAATAAGGTCATATTGCTGGGTATAGGATAAGATATCCAGAAAAGAAGTTCATTGGGGAGGAGCTGGAAAGGACAAATTAAAGCCGGGAGCCAGGACTGCCCATTCAACGAGAATCCGTACATTTATCCTCCATGATGAAACTCATATTTACGAGTCTGTACATCTGCTGCTGGACCCTTTTCGTCTATGGTCAGGCGCCAACTAGTCCCGGAGGGCAGGAAGTCCACTACTCTATCTCTGCGAAGCTGGACGACACAGAGCATACCCTTGATGCTCAGATGGTAATGAAGTATATCAACCATTCTACGGATACACTCACTGAAATCTATTTTCACCTTTGGGCGAATGCCTACCAGAACCGAAAAAGCGACTTTGCACAACAACAATTGGAAAGTGGTAACTTAGATTTTCACTTTAGCTCTACGGAGGAAAAAGGGGGGTTCCTCACACTGGGATTCAGGTCGGGAGAAGAACTACTCCGCAGAGCCAACACTCAGCACACCGATGTCGAAAAAGTACTATTACCCCATCCGCTGGGCCCATCGGATACCCTTGTCCTCGATGTGGACTTTCAACTGCAAATTCCTAAAAGCTTTTCCAGGCTTGGTAGGACGTCCGAGAGTTATCAACTCACCCAATGGTACCCAAAACCTGCCGTTTATCGAAAAGGTGAATGGCACTTAATGCCCTATCTGGACCAAGGAGAATTTTTTAGTGAGTGGGGGCAGTTTGATGTCACCCTGAATGCACCGGGAGACTTTTTAGTGGCAGCGACGGGTCAGGCACCAGAATCACAGCGAGAATTCCTGCTCGGAGTGGCTCAATCCCGGTTGTTCTATGATGAATACGTCACAGAAAACGAAACTCCGAAGCGAATGGATTGGCATTTTGAAGCGCGACAGGTCCACGATTTCGCTCTATTTTTAGATCGAGGCTTTCGCGTTGATCATGAGAAAGCCCTCGTGCCAGACGGCGACTCAATTGATGTATGGGCGCTATATACTCGGAAACATGATGAGCTATGGTCGAAGGCTACCACATACTTAAAGCGGGCCACATCATTTTATTCTAGCGAAATCGGGCCCTATCCTTATCCACAGGTCACTGCCGTGGAAGGTGCACTTTCCGCTGGTGCAGGCATGGAATATCCCATGATCACCATTATTGGAGCATCGGAAAATGCCAAAGAGCTGGACCAGGTCATCACACATGAGGTCGGACACAATTGGTGGTATGGCATTTTAGCCAGTAATGAAAGAACGGAGTCTTGGATCGATGAAGGACTGAATAGTTTTTACGAACAGCTTTACATGAAAAAGTACTATTCAACGCCCACAACTACGCTAGATAATTATTGGACCGATCGATTGACGGGAGATGCCTACCCCATATTCTGTCATCAAGTTCACAGACAGCATTGGCAAGCTCCGGGTGTACTAGCGGATGAATTTTCTGATATCAACTATTATCTAGCTAATTATTACTGGCCCGTAGGGACGTTTATGCATCTTAGGGACTTTGTCGGAGAGGAAAAATTCAGAGTCGGCATGCAAAACTTCTATAGGGAGTTCTCATTCTCACACTTTACCGGCGTGGACCTGCAGCAGTTCATGGAGTCCGAATGGGAGATGGACCTGAATTGGCTGTTTCAAAAGGGAGTTGAAGAAGGTTTGGCTCCCAATTACGCGCTGAGTTCTGCCAGATGTATAGATTCGGTCTGTACGATCTCAGTCACCAATGAAACGGAGGTGCCCGCGCCCCTGAGTCTGGGGTATTTCACAACAGATAGTTTTGTGGTTCTGGATTGGAACCCGGGATTCACCGGACAAAGAGAATTCCAGCTCCCTGTCATTGCCGATGCGGAGGCCATAGTGCTAAATGGGCGCCAAAATCTGATGGAATCCGACTACTCCGACAATCACTATCGCATGAGGACCAGCAGCTACACATGGAGAAACTGGAGAGCAGGACTACTCACTGACTTTACGGCTACGCACCAGTACCAAATATTTTTTCTTCCCACAATTAAGTATAATACTTACGATCATTTACAGATTGGAGCGACTGTGCATAATCTGACCATTCCCGGTACTGCTTTTCAGTATTATTTCCAGCCTCTAATCCAACCATTATCTGGTGCTTTTTCTGGGGCGGGCCGCTTTCGGTGGAGTCGAGATTTGTTGAGCCGAAGGTCTTCTGCTTTGCATCTTCGTCTGGGATTTGATTTTCGCAGATTTGCCTACGATGAAACTGAAGATATCGTTCATCGCTACAACAAGTGGAGCCCATACCTACAATTGGATTTTTCTGGTTCAGCAGAAAATGCAGGGAGGCATCGCCTGGAGTTGAGGTTGCATCACATCGATCAGTCCAATGCAGGTCAGGACCGCAGTCTGGGAAAAAGCTATAGCGTAGGCGACTTGTTCTATTTGGCAGAGTGGGACCGCCCGCTTTCCAGCAGCTCTATTGAGGTCATGGGCACCGTATTACCGGACCATCAAAGATGGTGGTCCAAATGGAGATACAGCCAAAAATATTCCACAAACGCTCGAATCAGTGCTACTTTTTTTGCTGCCTGGATTCCCAATAATTATAAAGAGATACCCAGAGAGGCCCGCCTTCAGGCTGGACTTTTTTCCGGGATCTATGATTTTAGGTATGCAGGACATTGGCTCGGTCGCTCAACTCCGCCGGGTAGGGGGCTCGCTGGTGTGCAGAGCTCCCTCCGGGAGGGTACGCTAAAATCTCCTCTTGCTCAGGCCTTTGAATTAGAGTTTCTCAGTACGGTAGAGTTGAGAATAGAAGCTCCGTGGTCCTGGTTGCCCTTAGCTTTGTACACCGATCTGGGCTATTTAAGCGGAATCCAGATAAACAGTCAGGAAAAAATTGTAGATCCCTGGCTATTTAGTCCTGGACTTAGCCTGACTTTCTTTGACCGAAGCTTTGAAGTCCACTTCCCACTCGGTTTTTTGGACAGTAAGGTCTTGCAGAATAATCGCCCGCTGTATTATGATAGCTGGAGCTGGCCAATTTATCTAAGTTTTAGCTTCCAATGGAGTAAGGATGCCTTTTTTGAAAGCCCCCGTTCCTTTATTGGTCTTTAGTGTCTTTTTCTTACCCATAAGGTCCGGGCCTTTTTGCGTTTTACATATCGCTCTTGAAAGTCTTTGATTTGATCGATATTAATCGTCAAGTACCCCTTCAGCTCGCTATCTATTAGCTGGGCATCGCCCAAGGCTTCATAAAAGCCTAAATTGAGCGCTGTATCCAGGCCTTGAGTTCTGCTGAATAGAATTTGAGAGCGGGTCATCTCTATGGATTTCTTCACCTCTGCTTCGGTAAGACTTTTTAACGTTTTCTCCAGTTCTGTCCAAATGAGATCGTAAGCCCTTTCCAGAGAATACCCCTCATCTACCTTGGCTTCTATAATGAGGAGCCCCGGCCCAAAACTTCCCGTAACATAAGCATCGATATGTGTAAAAATATCCGTCCCTTGATAGAGCTGCTGAAAAAATCGAGAGGATCTACCACTGGCCAATATGTCGGTAAAAACATCAGCTAGTTTGTAGTCCGCATCCGCACGACCGCAGATGGGAAACCCCATAAATATAGCATCGTGAGGCACGTCCTTTTCCACTTCCCTAAAAACTTCACCATGATCTGTCAATGAGGATTTACCCGGAAAAACAGAGGCCTGAGATTCCTCTGACAATCCACCAAAAAAGTGACGGACCTTATTTTCTATCTCAGAGTTCGAGAGGGGCGATACTATGCTCAATATTGCATTTCTCGGCTGATAGTACTCATGATAAAAGGACTGAATATCGGCTCTTTTCACCCCTCGAATTGAGGCCTCCGACTCGCCAATGGTAGGTACCGCATAAGGGTGGGTGCCATAGATCATGCCATATAAATCATGCCATATGTCTCCATAAGGCAGGTCGATACAGGTCTCGTGAAACTCCTCGACAATCACACTCTTTTCCCGCTTGAATTTTTGAGGTTCCAGGGTTAAATTGTGCATTCGGTCTGCTTCAATAAAAAGACCAACATCTATGTTTTCAACAGGAACTACATCAAAATATTGAGAATAATCGGCATGGGTAAAGGCGTTGTTTTCTCCGCCAGCATTCTGCAGGAGATCATCAAAATCCGGCACCTTTGGAGTGCCGGTGAACATAAGGTGCTCCATCATGTGAGCGATACCTGATCCCCGGGGTCTATCGTTGGCGGAGCCGACTTGATATAACATGGCAATATTTGCAAACGGAGTCATATTGACCAAATGACTCGCCACCCTAAGGCCGTTATTTAGTTGAAAACGATGCAAACTACTCATAATGTGGTTGTGTTTTCATGTTGGAAGGGTATTACCTGCAGACTAAAACCGCACCTCGGGGACGCGTTGGTCGATCTTCCGAAAGTCAAAGGAAAGGTATACATTAAGGCGAGGAATCCATCGTTGTCTATACACAGCACCATTTGTCAGACTTTGCCCGGTGGTGTACATAACACCACCAGAGAATGTTATCTGAGGGGAATAAATATAAGCCAAAGTAGGAAATATCCGCAGATCCTCCATTGGACTATCAATGACCGGCGATCCACTCTGCATGATGAGTTCAACATCGGGGCTTGCATACCATGTTCCTGGCTGTAGTTTTTGAGAATTTAGCGGAATTTTCATCAAAAACTTATATCTGTATCTATTCCTGTAAGTATATTCAGCTCCCGCTCGATTCCCGCGACTCCAACGATGCTCAATACGGAGTCGGTGATAGATATTGAAGCGGGTAAACGGCATGACAAATGTATATTCATGCCAGATTCGAGGCTCCAATACCAAATAATCAAAATCATCATTTCCCGGTTCTGGTGTAAAATTCAATCGCAACACCCCTCCAACAATTGCTTTAAACTTCTTGTTGGGAATCCATTCCAAACCGTGCCGATTATAAATTTGTGCAACCCGACCGATAAATGGCGTTCCTTCAAATTCCGATCGTCTGTAGTGCAATTCGCCGTGCCAGAAGAACCTATCCGAAAGGCGAAAAGTGCCGTATCCACCTAGCCACAGTGAAGTTTCTGGATCACTAAAAACCGATTGTTCTGGCCGAGGATTATTTTGTGATTGAACTTCTGTGCTTAAACACAGGCTAGAGAAGTACATCGCAAGTACGGAAAGGTATATTTTGAGCATGACTTTTCTATTCTTCCAATTCGAACTTCAACTCGAAGAGTTCTATTAAATCTGCGGGAGACTCCATTTCCTTCAGTTGTAGCTCTAATTCCTTTGTGTCTGCATCCCTAAGCTCTAACAGGCGCTCATAAAACACCTCAAAGTTATTTATTTTTTGGGGCACAGTTTGGCAAGCAATATTCTCCTGTAAATCATTGACCAAATAGGGAAGAATCACTTCTTCAAATAGTTCAAAAATATTGTTTTTGCGCCGCTCATCCATATCTGTCATAGTGTATGGATTCAGCACTTTCTTAGTGAAGGCTTCGTCCAAAAATTCCATTTCTTCTTCTAGCTTTATAAGCGCCGGATAAAGGGGGTATAGTTCTTCAATGCAGGAAATATAATTTTCAAGTTGTTCTTCCTTTTCTGAAAGGTCTAATTGATTGTAATTATTGAGCTTCTGTTTCCCATAGGCTAAAACAGCGTCGGCTAATTTTTCATGATAGATATTGTGGTCTGAGCGACGATCTGAATTTTCAAAAAGGGAAATAATTTTCCGATATTTAGCATATAATATTTGTTCCTGAGGAATCAATTTTCCAAGCTTTTGGTATTTCTTTTTCAAGTTGCGAATTTCTTGCTCCATTTTCGTCAAATCTTCTTGAATGACTTTCAAATGAGAATCCCAAAACTCTACCTCCAGGCTTTGCCGCTCATTCATTTCTATCAATGAATCAACTCGATTGGTATCCAATGAGACCTCCTTTGCAATATGCATGGGATTCATACTACCGGTAGAGCTATAGGACGTGCTACCCAGGCAGGAGGTAAGTAGAATAATGAATAGTAATTGTACCCTGCTATGCCTATTCAACCCAAAATTGATTTCACTCATAAGAACATTGCTTTTCATATTCCTTATTATTTTTCTCTTATCGGAGAATCTCCTCTCCACTCCCCCTGAAAGGAAATATTACCATACTCATTATACAAGGTGCCATATCCGGATCTCTTGTCGTCCTTCCATTGCCCCTCATACTTTTGCCCAGAAGGCCATTGATATACACCATGACCAGAGCGCTTGTCTTTGCTATACTCTCCCTCGTAAACCTCACCATCGTCCCATTCGAAACGTCCTTCTCCATGTCGTTGATTATCGACCCACGACCCTTTATAGATACTACCTTCTTCCCAGACACCAACGCCCTTGCCATTGGCCATCCCATCTTTAACATCTCCGAGATATACAATATCCGCCCCCTTTTCATTTTCAAAAGTCAACATTTCGCGATGAATATCGCGAAGAGAATCAATTAGTGCCTCTTTCTGGCGGAGAGCATTTCGATACTCACGAACTCGAGCATTTGCCCTGTCTTTGATAACAAATAAACTATCCATAAACTGAGATCTACTTTCAGCTAAAATTGAACTCACCTCTTTGGATATTCCCAAATCTTTTTCCAGTTTTTCCTTTTCTTGCTGTAGAGTGCTGACTTTCCATTCTTGTTGTTCGATTTCTAATCTTTTCTTTTCTACAAAAGCGGCATGTGAATCATACGCAGAGTCATCTATTGCAGATCGGTCTCTGAGGTTGCTGAAAACATTAAGTGCAGATTCATAGTCGCGCTGTAAAAGCATTTTATTAGCCTCTGCTAAAGATTGATATAACTCTTTGTCTTTAGCTAGTTGACTACTATCGGACTTTAGATTATCAATGATTGTGCTCTTTTTTTCTATTTTCTCCCGGGCACTCCAATAAGAGAAAGCCAATAAAATTATTGCTATTGCAAAAACGCCAAGAAAAATTTTGGTAAAATTCATATAACTCCATTGTCAAAAGTCAGTCTGCTCAGCTTAAAAGTTCAATTTTTCTCAACTGACGCATCGGTCTGGGGGCTTAAAAATAACAACTATTTGGCAAATGCCTCTGACTTCATTTTTAGGAAAAGAACGGTATTCAAGTTGTACCCCCCGCTTTTAAAACCACCCTTCGGCCTAAAACCCGAAGATCCGTGGATGGTATCCCTTATTTTGCCGTATACTCTCTATTATTAACATTGGTGTAAATTATACAAAGCCCATAGTTTATTCTATGTATCGCGGCTTGCTTAAGGCAGGTAGTGTTTTTTGAAGTCTTTGGCGTTTTTGCTAAATTTTTAGTTCTATTGCTGCTTTGAGACGCTTTAAACCAGACGGATGTTTCGGACAGAATGAGCGGGCTGGTCGAACGAATGCGCATGTTGCTCCAGGCTGACCAAATAATGGGATTTCAAACCAATAAATAAAGAGAACCCAATCTGCAATAGATTAACATTAGTGAACAACAGAAAGTTGCATTAACAGGGAATGGGCTTTTAGGCTGTCTGATGTTCGATAACAGCGCTCAATCCTCGATCAACTAAAGCATCTTTTAGTGGTTTCAAATGGTCAATGGGTGCTGTCTTGACCGTGGCTTTCCCCTTGTAGTGAATGAGTAAGCTTAGCTGTTCCGCTTGTTCTACATTATGTTGCAGAACTTCCACAAAACTCTGGATAACCCAATCGAAGGTATTGTGGTCATCGTTGTACACGATAAGCTCCGCTTTTTGTCCAACATGGACGTCAGATTCCAAAATGACCTCTTCTGCTTCTTTTTCGCTGCGAATCAATTTCATTTTATTTTAACTTTTCCAACGTTGATTGAATGGCATTGAAATTTGGGGTGTCTCCTGCATCTTCAAGAACCTCTGCGTATCGAATTTCACCTTTTTTGTCAATGACAAAAGCCGATCGCTTGGCTACCCCTTGCATGCCTAAAGCAAATTCCTCATACAATGCGCCATAAGCTCTCGCAGCTTCTTTGTTGAAGTCGGAGAGCAGGGAGAAATTTAAATCCTGACTGTCTTTAAAAGCCTTTAATGCAAAAGGACTATCGACAGAAATTCCGAAGACTTCTGTTTCTAAGTTTTCGTAATCCTTTAACGAATCCCTGACGCCGCATAATTCTGTGGTGCATCCTCCTGAAAATGCAAAAGGAAAAAATAGTAAAAGGGTGTGATCCTTTTGGCCAGATGGAACTTTAACTTTTTCCATCTCAGCGCTAATCAATTCTAAAGCAGGCGCTTTTGTACCTTTTTCTATCTTCATATTCATTTAACGGGTTTTTACCTTTCAGTGTTGGATTCTTTCACTAATTTTTGCCTTTGTTGATAGAATATAACTTAGACAAAAGTACATTCTTTTTTGAATTTTTCTAAATTGCAGCTGTTTGCAAGTGTTAAATCGTGAGTATTGAGTATTGCTAAGGTTAGGGTCCCTACAACGGTAAAAGCTTATGTTTATTTACATGTAGCCGTCCTTCTTTTTGGGTTTACGGCAATTTTGGGCGATCTCATTGATATGGCTGCATTGCCGATTGTATGGTGGCGCCTTTTGATCACTTCTGTGAGTTTGATCTTTATCATTAATTGGGTTCGGTTGCGTAAGGAATTGACGGGTCGACAAATCATGATCTTTGCAGGTATTGGTGTCGTGGTTGGATTGCATTGGCTGAGTTTCTATGGATCTATCAAATTGGCCAATGCGTCAGTGACATTGATTTGCATGGCAACCACCTCCTTTTTTACCGCTTTATTAGAGCCTCGGATTGTAAATCGGAAATTTGATCCCTATGAATTGATACTGGGCTTATTGATTATTCCGGGCATGGTGTTAATTGTTTCTGATTTAGATCCGTCCATGTATTGGGGCGTTCCCGTAGGACTGGCTTCAGCGCTTTTGGCAGCTTTATTTTCCATACTCAATAAAAAATACGTAGGTACCGGGGAGGTCTTACGAATCACATTTATTGAGTTGACTGCTGCCTTTTTGTTCTTGAGTTTGCTTTTACCCTTTTTCTGGCAGGGCGAAGGCTGGACATTTATAGTGCCTGATTTTCGAGATGCCATGTACTTATTGGTTCTCGGTCTATTGTGCACAAGTGTCGCTTTCTCTTTAGTTCTAGAGGCTTTAAAAGTCGTCTCTGCCTTTGTTTCAAGTCTTTCCATTAATCTCGAGCCTGTTTACGGCATCGTTTTAGCCTATTTTATATTGGGTGATAATGAGGATGTTTCTCATTCTTTCTATATTGGAGCTGTCATAATTTTAGCTGCGGTTCTTGGACACCCAGTATTGCAGCGCTATCAACGAAAAAGAAAAAAAGATGAACAGCGGATCAGAGGAGATACATAAGTACTGTGAAGAACATACGAGCCCGGCATCCCAGGTGTTAAAAGACATAGAGCGGGCCACTCATTTACAAACAACTCAGCCGAGGATGTTATCCGGGCATCTGCAGGGCAGATTCTTGTCTCTTTTGTCTTCATTGCAAAGACCTCAACGGATCTTGGAAATTGGGACCTTTACAGGCTATGCTACGCTTTGCCTGGCTGAGGGGTTGGCTGAGAAGGGGGAAATTCATACTCTTGAGGTCAATGAAGAGCTGAAACCTATGTTGGAGGAGTATTGGTCATCATCGGCTCTGAAGGAAAAAATCCATCTACATATAACAGACGCGCTCGTCTATTTAAAGCAATACCAGGGGAAACCCTGGGACTTGGTGTTTTTAGATGCGGCAAAACAGGATTATCCAGATTACTTTGAGCTGTTGCAAGCACAAACAAGGAAAGGGAGTATGATTATTGCTGATAATGTGCTTTGGAGCGGGAAAGTTTTGGATGAGAAACAAACGGATAAGTCTACTTCAGCTCTTCGAAAATATGCAGAAAAGGTACAATCCCACGAAGATTGGGAAAATGTAATGATTCCGCTTCGGGATGGATTGCTCGTTGCACGGAAAAAGTAATGATGAACGACTGTTGAAAGACTAGGTTTCTTAGGCCTGGGATGATTGTGCTCAAGAGAGCATAGCAAATAAATCTTTTTTCAATTTGACTTTTTCTAGGAAAACAGTATCTTTGCCGTCCATTTGAAGATCTTTGATCATGGAAACTTTTGAAGAGTACCTCATTCCGGTTAAAGGATTGGACCTAGGGGTGCACTTATACGAATTTAAATTGACGGGTAAGTTTTTCGCTAAGTTTGACGAGTCTCCCATAAGGGAGGCGCAATTGAACGTTCAAGTCGTATTAGACAAGCGAGAGACGATGTTACTATGGGCTTTTGAAGTGAAAGGTAGCATGCAAACCCATTGCGACAGGTGTATGGAAAGCATTCAGTTGCCTATACATCAGTCACACGATTTAATTGTGAAGTATGGTGAAGAAGGGGAGAAAGACGAAGTTGTATTTATTCCTTCCGACACACCAGATTTCCAATTAGCACCTTATCTTTATGAGTTTTCATGCTTATCCGTTCCCATGGTAAAAGTTTATGACTGTGAGAACGACGACAATGCACCTTGCAACTTTGAGGTGTTGGATCGTTTAGATCAAGATGCAAAAGAAGCTAGTGGAAGAGCGAATACACTAGGAGACCAATTAGAAAAACTGGGTTTAAAGCCCGAAAAATAAGTTATTATGGCACATCCGAAGAGTAGGATATCGAAGCAAAGACGCAGAAAGAGAAGAACGCATAAAAAGCTGGAAACTCCGACATTATCGACTTGCCCGGAAACGGGAGAAGTGCATAGAAGACACCATGCATATTGGGTAGATGGCGCGATGTATTACCGAGGGAAAGTGGTGATACCAGCTCCGGAATTCGATGACGAAATATAAGATAGTTCAGTAAGGAAATATAAAGATAGCTCTTATATGTTAATCATATAGGGGCTATCTTGGTTTACGGAAAGAAATATGAAACAAATAATTAATACCCAAGCAGCGCCAGAGGCAATTGGTCCTTACAATCAAGCGACGATTCACAGAGGTACAGTGTATGTCAGTGGTCAAATTGCTATTGACCCGATTTCAAATGAATGGGTGGGGGGCTCGATTGAAAAGGAAACTCATCGTGTTTTAAAGAATATTGAAGCCGTTCTTGCTGCCAGTGGTTCAGATTTATCATTGGTATTGCACTGCTCAATTTTTGTGAAAGATATTGGGGATTACCCGGTAATTAACGAAATTTATTCTGAATATTTTCCTTCGCAAACTGCACCGGCCCGAGCTTTAGTTGAAGTATCGGCATTACCGAAAGGAGCACTCGTAGAAATGACGGTTGTCGCAGCTTTGAAAGAATAAAATACTCTGCAAGAAATGTAAGATATTTGGCACTTTTCCGTTTTCATTGTAAATATCCCAAGAAACGGTATCTTTACATCCAAAATAAACAACTATGAAATTTTTTCTTCCTCTTTTGATGATTGTATTTTCTGCCTCACTTGCCATAGGTCAAGATGATGACTACACTGCTGGACACAAAGGCTGGTTGGTTGATTTGGATGAAGCTTATGAACAATCTAAGGAGACAGGAAAACCTATTCTAGCTAACTTTACTGGCAGCGATTGGTGTGGGTGGTGCAAAAGACTTAGCGCTGCTGTTTTTGTCAAGCCGGAATTTCAAAAATGGGCAAAAGAAAACGTCATCCTTCTTGAATTGGACTTCCCAAAAAGAACCTCAGTGCCGGATGAAATAAAGGCACAGAATAGTAAATTGCAACGCGCATTTAAGGTGAGAGGGTTCCCGACGATTTGGGTTTTTGAACTGGACAAGGAAAAAGGAACCGATGAAATGAAAATCAATGCCCTTGGGAAAACTGGATATAAGTCATCAGTAGATGAATTTATTGGCGATATCGAGCGAATGCTGGCCAAAGCTGGTTAAGTCACTCATTTGTATCAGACCCTATACCCTATAACTTCCCAAAAACTACAAACGTGAACTTCGCCTGATTGTGATATGGGGGTTCCACACTAATGTCTAGACAATTGTGCTCTGTCTTTTTTAAGAACCACCAGTTATTCCCAAAAGATATCTCTCCGCTGCAGTTCGATGCTGTAAGAGATTCTGCGTCAAGTCCCAGCCAGTCAGATGGTGCACGACGGGATGGCCATTGTGCGTGGGGATATCTATTACTGTAGATACTTGCGGTTCCAGCCAACCGAGACAAACTGCACGTATCTACCCCAAATGTAAAAACGAACTCCTTTCCAACAATTCTCAATGACGCTCTCAATAGCTTTTCGGTCCTAATCCGTGAAATCCTCTTAATCTGTGTAATCCGTGATTCAGACACCCGAAAGCAACAACACATAATAAAAAAACAATAAAGACTCACCCCTCTCAAAATCACCGTCCCTAATCCTGCCCTTCCTTTCATCCCATTAATCCGAGTTCAGAAAAAATCATTCGTAGGCGACATTGCAAGCCTCTGGTCACTGCGTCGTGGTGAGCGGATCCGAACAAAGCGGAGTCGAAGTGATCAGAAGCGGAGCCCAAGTGACTAGGCGAAAGGCCAACGCGCAGAGCAGACTTTTTCTTTGATCTCTTTTTTATACAGTTACACTCCTGTATTCTCGGTACAGAAAAGGAATCCGGATCCATCACCAGTGATAGCGGCGCGCAGAGCGGAATTGCGTTCGCGGGTAGCGAGAAGGAGCTAGATAATACGAGGAGTACAATCTACCTGAGAGAGAAAGAAAATGTACCCAAAAAGCGCAAACTAGCGAAAAAAGCATGAAGCGGTAAAAAGCGACCGCGGTTTTGCTACTGCAAAAATCACCTTTGATGGGTCCTTGATTTTTGATTGCTTTTGGATCAAGCCAAAAGCAAGAAGGAAAAAGATATTTATATCTACTTCCGAATGCTGCAGAGCGAGAAAAGAGTACCCCCCCGCAAGCGATGGGTCGGAAAAAAACGGTTTGAAATGTACCCCTCCCTTTCAAGAAGACCGTCCCTAATCCTGCCCCTCCTTTCATCCCATAAATCCGAGTTCAGGAAAAAAAGGAATAATTTTATCTGTAGGTGGCACTAGTAACCAGATGTGAAAAGTAGAAACTAACGACCACAACAGGCAAATTCTCCATTTCGCAAAAGCCGATTGTCCTATTATTACGGCTTTCTTAGTCCAACCTTGAGTAGTTCTTGAAATTTTAGTTCAAATCAACTGGCAAGGGGGTTCTCTCGCTGGTTAGGCCACCCCTTATAGATTGTGATATAAGCGATAAGAGCAGCAAAAATACCAAAGACGTTACCATCTAATCCCCACATATCGAGCTCTCCCCACTCCATAACCAGGGTGGTTCCTCCTCCGACAAACATAGCAGCTAAAGCCGCCCCATTATGGGCCTTTTCAAAGATTAAACCAGCCAGAAGTGGAATGAGTAGACCGGACACCATGAAAGCATAAGAATACAACATGAGGTTCAGCACGCTTGTCATTTGGCTGGCAAGTAGAACGGCAGCAGCACCAAGTCCCAGGGTCAGGATTTGTGAAGCGATGAGCTTGTTCTTTCTACGGTTGAAAAACCGTTGAAAAATATCTGCCTGAATATTTCCTGAGGAAGCCATTAAACAAGAATCCGCTGTCGATAAGATGGCAGAAAAGTAGGCGGACATCATTAGGCCCATTAATCCGATCGGCAAGATTTCTCTTAGTAAGAGGGGTAAACCCATTTCACTATCCATGTTAGAAACATCTTCGAAGCCCAAATGGATAAACATGCCCTGATCAGCAGCGACCCTGGCAAAAAGACCCAATAAAACGCCCATGAAAGCCATGAAGGGGTATTCAAATATTCCTGCTATGTACCAGGCTTTTTGTGCTTCTACTTTGCTTCTGGATGCGTAAATTCTCTGGTATAAAGTCATGCCTACAAACCAAATGGGTATGATAGTGACAGCCCAGTTGACCAACTGAATCACAGAGATATTATCCAGGCGAAGCATCTCTGGTCGCACGACAGATTGGATGCCCTCCCACCCACCAATAGAGTAATAGGCCAGGGGTAATGCAATAAAAATCAAACCCAAAAGCAATAGCGCCCACTGCACAGTATCGGTATAAATCACAGCTTTTAAGCCGCCCATAGCAGTATAGATAACGGCAATAAAACCAATCCCCCAAAGTGCCAATTGAAAATTTAAATCGGGAAAGGTGGCCGTTGCTAATTTAGCTCCGGCCAAAATCTGGCTGCTTGTAAAGCCCCAGTAACCCATGGCTGAAATGATGCCTGCCACTAATGCGACCCGGGCGTCAAATAAGTAACCAAAGATTTCGGGGAAAGTGCGAAAAGATTGCTCTGCACCCATCTTATATACCTTGGGAATTAAGAAGACCGCCGCCAGCCAGGCCCCAATCAGACCGGTAAATAACATCCATGATCCCGACAAGCCCATAGCAAAACCCAAGCCTCCAAGACCTATGGAAAAGCCGCCGCCTACGTCAGTAGCCACAACGGATAAGCCGATGTGCCATTTCGACATATTTCTACCTCCAACATAGTAATCGTCCTCATCTTTATTGTTCCGAAGGAAGTAGACGCCCACGCCTAGCATGGCTATCATATAGACAATAAAAATAGAGAAATCAATCCAATGCATATTCCACTATTGTAACAAAAAAAAGGGCATCCGCCCGCTGGTGGATACCCTTTTTTGGGTTAGAATACTCATTATAGTCCTCCTTCGGGAACTAGTATTACGCCATGAGCTAAGAACCTGAGCTCTTTTTCTGGTTCGGTAATTTTTTCAATTTCCTCTTTAGATTTTCCGGCATCTTTAGCCAGGTGGCGGAGTTCATCAACACTGACTACCTCTCTGTATGCGGTCCCTTCCATAATCACTTCGCGACCAGCAATATCCTTGGGCATGAAAAAGCCGTAGTCCTTGAACTTGACAAACATTTCATTGTCTCCATCTGACATTGTCATCCAACAGCCTTTGGCTTGGCAAACAGAGGTTATAGAACCACGAACTTTTGCATCCAAACCGTCTGTTTTTTTCATTTTCTTGTGGAGTTTCTTGAACTTCATCGCTCCATCAGCCGTAATTTTTTCACCGAAATACATATCGGCTGAACCGGGTTCATCCTGAGCGACCAGAGTCATCGACCCTACAATGAGGAATAAGAAACTCAAGGTCAAAAATTTTGTCATGTAATTCATACTTTTTTTTTAATTATTTCAAATAGATTTTCATCGGGATATCTTGCGTGGGACGATTTGCTTGATCTCGATTTTGATTTGCGATTTTTTCCGCGACATCAAACCCGGAAATCAAACGGCCAAAAACTGTATAGTCTCCATCGAGTTGTGGAGTGCCTCCCTCTTCGAGATAAATAGCCCTCTCCTCCTCGGTGTACTCGATATTCTTTTGCTGTTCAATTCTATCTAATACCGCAGAAGTAACTTCTGATCCGGTGACAATGTAAAATTGTGAGCCGGAGGACTTTTTTTCTGGATTGGAAGCACCGCCTCGGCGAGCAGCAGCTATAGTCCCGCGCAAATGTGGAGCACCAATTTCAGCGTCTATAGTGTAGCCCGGCCCGCCCATTCCAAGTTGCTTGCCTGCACTAGCATTCTTGGAGTCTGGATCTCCTCCTTGAATCATAAATCCGGGAATAACCCGATGAAAAAGGAGGCTGTCATAAAATCCATCCTCTACTAACTTCAGGAAATTCTCTTTGTGCTTTGGAGTCTCATCGTAGAGTTTTAACTCCATATTCCCTAACTCGGTTTCTATCACCACGATTTGCTCTTTTTCACCACAGCTCAAAAAGTTGAACGCCAGGGCCATTATCAAAATAGAAATTTGGTACATTATTGTATTCATTGATTTGGTTTTTCCGAAAGAGTCCCTCTTTCTTCTTCTAAAGCTCGAAAATATAAAATTATTTTTTCTTTGAGAAATGCCTCCTGTTGCTTGACTCCTTTCTGGATAAAGGGCCTCGATTGTTTGTAATGCGGCCACCCCTCATCGTCAAAGCCCTCAAATTCGTAGTATCCGTCGGATTCTAATAACCGACAAACAGCAATATGCATGAGGTCTTGTTTCTCTTCCTTTGAAAAGGCATCCCGCACATGTCCCAGTTCTTGAATGCCAATGAGGAACAAGATGGCATTGAGGTCTGGAAGCTGCTCCCTTTCCATTCTGTCCTTTATGAGGTGCCGCACGCGCAGCCATTCAAAATCTATTTCCCAGTCTTCTACCATGGCTTAAAGATAGGTTGCTTTTCCCTTAACCCCATGTCTTTATCGTTTATTTCATCTATATTCTTGTTTTTGTCAATTAGAGTCCCTGACACTGTAAGTTTTGTCATATTTTATTCATTATATCGATTTATGTGGAGTTCAAAAGAACTCGAATATGATTTTTACTATATTGTTTCCACAAAACAGATTTGTCTATGAATTGCAAACGACTTCTACTCTTTTTAGGAACTGCCTTATTTATCTTAATCACTGGGCATTCAATGGTTTCGGCTCAAAAATCCCAGGATGTTTTTCCCTTTCGGTTTGCTGAAGTGCCGACTCAGGCCCCCCTGCAGTTACTTGATGAGTCGGTAGAGAAGCCCTCTCATCTTATTATTCGGTGGTCAAAGGGCCCCCTTCCAGAAAGCTTTAACCCCAAAGAAGCTCACTTTCTTGGCCAACGGTCTTATATCGTTAATGCACAATCTCTGCCTTTGGATCAATATGTTTCGGCGGGAAAGATTGATGCTTGGTCACCTTACGCTTTTGACTATAAGGTGCACCCTGATTTGCAAAGAGAGAATGATATTGACCGATTAGAGGTCGTATTGGACAAATCCTACACCTATGCGGAATGGTCGGAGGCATTTACCAGGCAAGCCATACCAGTTGAAAAGTACCATCCCGGATCACATTTTATTGTGGTAGAAAATACTCCGGGACGGGTGGATCGCTTAAAATTAATGTCGGAGGTTCTCTTCATTCATAGTGGTGGACGATGGACGGAGCCCGAAGATTTGAGAGCGAAACGACTGCACACAAGTGATCAACTAGAGTCGCCGGACAATGGTGGTCTGGGATTTGATGGCACGGGCATCAATGTTCAGGTCAGGGACGATGGAATGGTAGGTCCCCACCTCGACCTGAAAGGTAGACTTATTAATGACCCCTCATTGCCTTTCGACACAGCGGGAACACATGGCGACGGAGTGGCAGGAGTCTTAGCTGGTGCCGGAAATATTGAAGGGGAAGGACGCGGAATGGCTCCGGGTGCAACGGTTTTTGCTACCCAATACGAGGCCTCTTTTTTAGATAATACTCTGGATCTGCACATTGAAGAAGATGTCCTGTACACGAACTCCTCTTATTCTAATGGCTGTAATGACGGGTACACACCTAACGCCGCTGAGGTGGATCGTCAAATACACACCTACTCCAGCTATCTTCACATTTTTTCAGCGGGTAATTCCAATAACAATGACTGTGGTTATGGTGCCGGCAGTCGTTGGGGAAACATCACGGGAGGTCATAAACAGGCGAAAAATGCAATCGCTACGGCTAACGTGAATTTTGAGGGCGAAATTGTAAACTCGAGTAGTCGGGGGCCAGCTACTGATGGACGAATTAAGCCGGACATCGCAGCGAATGGGGCATCAAATTATTCGCTGCGTCCCAATAACAATTATGCACCTTTCGGAGGAACGAGTGGCGCCGCTCCCTGCGTAGCCGGGGTGTTGGCTCAACTCAATCACGCTTTTCGAGATCAATATGGTGCAGATGCTCCATCCGCCTTGCTCAAGGCCTCATTATTGAATGGAGCAAGAGATGTTGGTGAACCGGGCCCCGATTTTATTTATGGCTTTGGATTGCTCGATGCTTTTAATTCCTACGAAATATTATCTCAACAGCAATTTTTCTCAGAGAATGTCTTTCAAGACCAATCGAAAGAGTTTACCATAGACGTTCCAGCGGGTGTAGATCAGTTGAAAATACTTCTTTACTGGGCGGATCCGCCTGCTGTTCCTATGGCCGAAAAGGCATTGGTAAATGATTTAGACTTGCTCGTTGATTGGAAGGGGGATTCTTACCAACCCCTTGTACTCGATCATACGCCGAGGTCTAGTAGCTTATCCCGACCTGCTGAACCGGGTATCGACCGATTGAATAATATGGAACAAGTCGTCATAGATGTCAATGAAAGTGGTCAAGCCATAATTTCTGTTCAGGGCTTTGAAGTGAATTTTGCTTCACAGGATTTTCACCTGGTCTATTCCTTTTCTCAAAACGAAGCAAACTTCAAATTCTTAGCTCCACAGCCAAATCAAATATTGGACCTGGGATCACGCGTTCGCGTAGCTTGGGAAAAAATGGAGGGATCCACCAGTGGAAAAACGGTGTCTTATTCAAGAGATGGAGGGCAGACCTGGGTCGAACAATCTGTTTTCGGACCCTTTGACTTTGAATTTATCAACTTAGTAGATCCGGAACCGCAAAATGGAGATTCTCTCCTTATCGCCTATTCGGATACTGAATTTACAGATACCCTGGATGGTCCTGTGTATTTTGCCGATCCTCATCAACCCGATGAGATTGAAATAATAAGCTCTTGTATCGACTCAGTAACACTGAGCTGGTCAGCAAAAGCTAATGCAGTAGAATACCAACTATACTCACTAGGCGAAAAATATATTGAGTCTCAATTGACTACTACAGATACTTTCGCCACAATACCTATAAACAGTGCAATAGAACAGAACCTTTTTGCCGTGCGCTCGCATTATGGAGGAAACATCTGGTCCGAAAGAAAAGTCGCTAAGCATTTTGAGGGCGGCTTATTCAATTGTCCTCAGGAAGTCGAAACAGTCTTGCAATCAGTACAGCCCCAAAATGAACTTTTGGGTTTCACTTGCTCACCTTTTGATTTGTCTCTTGTCCTGCAGTTGAGTAACAATGGCATCAACCCCATCGATTCTGTCGAGGTTTGTTATCAATTGGACGACTTAACACCAGTCTGTGAATGGACTACAGATACCATAGCCCCGGATAGTAGCTTGGTTTTTCTCTTTGATTCTATTGCTTATATAGATCGAGATTATAATCAAATTTCTGCCTGGATTCGCGCAGAGGGTGATCGATTCCCATGGAATGACAGTATCCAACAAGACTTTCCTGTTCAGTTTCTCAATGAAGACTTAATTCAGTCGGAACTCAACTTGAGGTTTGAACCAGGGAGACTGCCACAGAACACTCAGGTGATCAATAATGATGATGAAGAGTCATGGATAGCCTTTGAGGCCATCGATAAGAGACAAAATGAGTCTACAGCTCTCGTTCTCCCCGCCTATTTCTACGAGGAAGTAGGAGAAGTGGATCAATTCTTTACCCCTGTACTCAATATTGATTCTAGTTGGACGGAGGCAGAGTTTATTTTTGAATATGCATACTCCCCGTTTAATCTAGCCCCGGACTCTTTATATGTATTTGCTCTTGATCCTTGCAACTTAGAGGTGCTGGATACTCTTTGGTACAATGGAGGTGAGACAATGGGTACTGCTAATGTAGGGTTTCAGGCCTTTCAACCGTCGAGCTACAGTGATTGGGATGACGTCCGTCTGCCCATCGGACATTTGGCTGGACGAGATATCATTCTCTCTTTTACGACTATCAATGGATATGGAAATAATATCTGGTTGAATCGACCCGCTATTATTGAAAATGACAGCTATATTCATTCTGTAACCTTAAATGTTGAACCCTCTCCGGTTTGTTTAGATAGCACGGCGCAAATTACAGCACAAATTGACGGCCCTTATCAGTATCAAACGGAATGGATTGTGCCGGATATACCGAACAAACTCCAGGACTCAATTATTAACTATACAGTGAGTAGAGATCGTCCAGCAGCCATCGTATCTTTAGTCTCAAATGATTTCTATACCCATATATTAGAGGATACTCTGGACACCAGAGAGGGCGTTACGCTGGAAGTTGTTTGGCAACGAGAGGGAGATACGGTATCGCTCCGGGCGAACACTACAGATGCAGATTCGGTCTTTTGGGTTTCCGATCGCGGCTTTCAATTTTTGGGACAGCGATTAACTTATATAGGTACTCCAGGGGAGGGTATTGTTACTTTTACAGTCACGGCTTTTGGACCCTGTGGCCCCGTGACGAGGGTAGTAGAAGTTGACTTCACCGTTTCTTCTCAGAATCCCACTGTAGTCGACAAACCTATTGTATACCCTAACCCCAGTAGGGACGGGGCTATATTTATTGAGCACTTGAGCAACGGCCTGGCAGAGAATATTCATGGCGTTCGCTGGTTGAATGTTAGTGGACAAAGAGTCTTCGAATCGCGCCAATGGACGAGAGCAAACGGTGGGACGATTCGATTGAATTGGCCAACAACCTTGAGTGCCGGCTATTATATTTTGGACCTGTTTGATGCGTCAGGAAACAGTTTGCATCGCTTAAAGGTGGTCCGGCAATAGAGAATCTTTTCAGTCAAATATTTATCCCCTTCTGCTTATTCTGAGATTAAGTAGGAGGGGATTTTTTTTGCGCGTAAGGCGGCTGGCCATGCAGCCAATAAACCTATGCCAATGATGATAATACTCGTGAGAAGAATATCAAATCCGCGCATCTCTACCGGATAAGCATTTACCGCAAAACTCTCTGGCACACCAACTAAGCTGTAGGTGGTTTGCAAATAATAGAGAATTCCCGCTAAAATAATACCTATGCCCAGGCCTAAGGCAGCAATATAACCGCCCAAAGTCAAAATAATACCTTGCACCCCTTTATGAGTCATCCCCATACACTTCAGAATAGAAAGGTCCTGTCGCTTGTCGAGAACAATAAGCCATAAGGCACCCACCATATTAAAGGCTACCAACAAAGAGGCAAAACTCAACATGAGAAAGGCCAGCCACTTTTCTATGCGCATCAATCGCAGAAACTCTTCCTCCTGCTCATACCTGTTGGACACCGTAAATTTAGTCCCCATCACCTCCTCAATTTTAGAAATGACACGGGATTCGCGATAGCCTGGCGTTAACTTGATCTCCAGTGCACTATATCGGTTTTTTTGATCGAGTAGGTTTTGCACAGCAGCTAGAGGAGCAAAAATATATTCCCGGTCATATTCTTGCTGTATCGAAAATAAACCCGTGGGCTGCACACTCATTGTATTAAAGGAAGATCCTATTTTTTGCCGCGTACTCTCAGGAGTTAGAGCATATACCCGCAGTCGACTGAGGGGATCTAAGACATTTAAGCCCAGTTGACTCCCAATAGAAACCCCCGCTACAACACCGGTTACACCAGATAATGAAAGATTATATTCTCCCTCTATGACGGTGGAGTCAAATTGCGTCAGCTGATGAAAATTCTCCGAAACCCCTTTGATCCGACCAATTTCTCGCCGGCCATCATGCTCAAATAGCACAATTTCTTCCAGGCTGGTGGCGATGCCCTCAATACCCTCTATGTCCTCCAGTTGAGTCCACATATCTTCACCCATATCAAATGTCTTTCCCTCTGCAACCTCCACCTTGACATCGGGATTGAACTTATTGAAAAAATCCAAAATGGTTGATTCCAATCCGTTAAATACAGACATGACGAGAATGAGCACACAGGCACCAGTTGCGAGACCGGCAACAGATAATCCCGTAATAATATTGATGAGATGGGTGGTAGAACGACTGAATAGATATCGCCCCGCAATTTTGAAAACGATTCGCATGTCTGCTTTTTCTCAGACGAAGATACAGCTTATTATTTCTCGGACTTCCCTTGCGCTTTGTATTTTTTTGGGTGTATCCCCTCGAAACAGCGCCCTCCCTGCGCTCGGTGGCCGCTGTTCTCGGGGTCGGGCTATGCGGGGCTTCGCAAGGCTCGGCCGGCTGCCGCTAGACGCTTTCGCCGGCAGCTTCGCTCCCCTACTATCCCTTACACACGCTCTCTCGTGGTTTCGGTACTTTTGCCCTCGAATGATTGATTCAATCCTTGGGCATCCTCCACTATTTAAAGATATAGCGTTAAGAAGGCGTTAAAACTAGGCACAAGTGCAATCATTTTGGTATTTTTGCTATTCTAGTAATAACTTTCAAAAAAAATCTACTCATGAAATACTTTTTGATCTTTTTTATCTCTATCGCACTAGCTTCTAGTGGAGTAGCCCAATCTCAACGAACAGCAGTTGTAGATATTGATGAAATTCTTAGCAGCATGGAAGATTATCAAAAGGCACAGGATCAGCTGGATGAGATTGCCGAACGATGGCGACAAGAAATTGCTCAGGAAATGGACCAGGTAAAAAGCATGTACAATAAGTATCAGGCTGAGCAAGTGTTGCTGAGTGATGAAATGAAGCGAGAGCGAGAAGAGGAGATCATGGAAAAAGAAAAACAAGTCCGCGATATGCAGAGGGAAAAATTCGGAGCCGAGGGAGAGTTGTTCAATAAGCGACAGGAACTGGTTGCTCCGATTCAAAACGAAGTTTATAAGGCCATTTCCTCTTATGCGGACTCGCGAGGCTATGATATTATTTTAGACCGAAGCGCCACCGCAGGTATAGTCTTCATTAACGATGCTCTCGATAAAACAGAGGATATAAAAAAAATCTTGTTGAGGTAATCATTTCAACATTTCTTAATTTTTTTACCTTAGCGCAAAAATTACAACTATGATGCGGAATATATTATTTCTGAGTTTCGCGCTTCTCCTAAGCGTTTCACTGATGGGCCAGAAATTTGGCTACATGGACTCCAATGCTTTGGTTGCCCAAATGCCGGAAGTGAAACAGGCAGATGCGAAATTAGAAACACTGCAAAAACAATTGCAAAAGCAGGGTCAACAAAAGCTTCAGGCGTTACAGCAAAAAGCCCAAGAGTTAGAGCGAAAAGAAAAACAAGGTGAAATCGCACCGAAAACTTTACAGGCAGAAGCGGAAAAATTGCAGGCAGAGCAATTGGAATTGCAACAGTTCGAGCAGGATATGCAACGTCAGGTAATGCAGAAAAGACAAGAACTCTACGAGCCTATCTTTGAGAAAGTCAATCAGATAATCGAAGAAGTGGCAAAAGAGAAAGATTATACTTATGTATTTGATCTCAGTGCCGGATCGATACTATACGCTGATGAATCTACAGATATTACAGCTTTGGTTCAGCAAAGATTAGGCCTGTAAACGTTGTAATCTACAGCGATAAAAGAAAGCTTCTTAAGTCGGTTCCTTCGGGGATCGGCTTTTTTTTATTGCAGTTGTCGGCAGTACCATCGCTTAATTTTCATTGTGGGAACACCCATGCGATAAGCCAGAACCGCCGCGAAATTAACGAGTTGAACCTTTAGGTAACCATTTCTTTGATATTTCCTCGCTGAGACCTTCAAAGGCGATTGGATAACCTCCCACTTGAATTTCGATCTCAGGCGATGGAAATATTCGAAATCTTCCATGACTTCCAGGTTGTCATCAAAACCTCCGGTGCTTTCAAACACTGACCTTGACATATAAAGACTTTGGTCTCCACCACCGGAAAAACCATATTTCCTTCGAGTAAAGGAGGCGTTGATCCGAAGCCATCGATTGTCCGGATAAAAGTCATAGGCAAAAATTCCAAAATCGTGCCCAACCTTCAAACTCTGCCTAATATGCTCGTCGTACTTTGGTGGCAACAGGGCATCAGCGTGTAGAAAGTATAAGATCTCCCCCCGGGCTATTTCAGCGCCACAATTGAGTTGATACGCACGCTGTGCTTTTTCGCAAAGAATTACCTGAGCACCCCACCGCTCTGCTATTTTTTGCGTTCCGTCTTGGCTCCCCCCGTCGGCTACGATGATTTCGCAAGGCCCTTCTGAACACCGTTGAACCACATGCCTGAGACATTCTTCAATGTATTCCTCTTCATTGAGAGTAGGAATAATGATGCTGATAAGTTTTGTCATAAGTAAGCAGTAAGTTCAAAAAGCCTCTCCAATGGTTATGTATATTCCCGTTTGATCTGCCCCTCTTGCATAGTCTATTCTTAGATGCAACCCATTCTCTACATCAACCAAAAAACGGAGCCCCAGTCCTGCACTCCAGTGTCCTTCTCCTAAAGGAATGAAAGCAGAATCACTGACACCACCGTAAGAGGTAAAGGTTTCCATTTTAAATCGCCAAAATAAGGGAAATCGATAGGCCAATTGCAATAAAGCCATCCTTTGGTCGCGGTAACGTCCTAATATATAGCCCCGATGAAACTCTGGTCCTCCTAGAGAAAGGAGTTGGAAAAAAGGGACATTGCCATCTTGACGCCCCCATTGTATGTGCCCTGCAATAATATGATTCTTAGCTATCGAATAGTATTTTGCAGCATCTAAAAATGCTCCTCGATAACGGTATGTACTACCTAAAATAGAACCACTGCCAAACACATCCAGGGTAATAAAACTTCCCTTCCTCGGATAGTAGATATTATCCCGGCTATCCCAAACCCCTCGAATGGCTAATTCTGATATTAGAGCTCCTTTGTACCCTAAGGGTTGATTCTGCTCCAATAGCCCCCCTTGGGCCCGCTTTGAAATAGAAAAATCATCAAATTTATAGGACAATCCAGCATAGAAATTTTTGCGAAGGGCATAGACTCCGGAGAGTTGGACTCTGGGAAATGTGGACTCAAATACTTCCCGATTTTCCAACTGAGTCTCATTTCCTATTCCGAAATAGGGATAGACATAACGATAAAGGCCCAACTCTCCTTCCAACCATAGTTGGTTTTGTCTCAAAAACAACTGGAACGGAAAATGGATTAAGATTTGATCTTCCAAGGTGTAGGTAGCGGCAAATATTATCTGTGACGGTCGGGTTCTTGTAGTATCGGAGTTCCAAAAGAAATTATACGCACCACCCACCCCAAATCCCCAACTGGTTTCAGGAGTGCGAAAAATTATGGGGGTAACTACAAATACAGACTGTTTCGTTGAAATGCTGTCTGTCTGTCCCCAGCTTTCCAAGGCAAATACAAAAATAAGCAGGAAGAGTAGTACTGGTTTCATTCCCGGCAGGGCTTAAATGACTGACACAACAGTGCTCAAGTATTATTTTGGTACAGTTCCGATGATAGCATTTGGCTATCTATCAGCCGCGAAAGTACGGCAAATTGATTCTTTGGCAGGAGTACTTGTCTTTTTTCACTAAAAGCTGACAAAATTCCAAGCGGTTGTTTCTCAATTTATCTATCTTTGCCCCTCAAAATAAGGCAGTTATGTTCCCTACTTATGATTTGATTGTCGTTGGCGCTGGCCACTCGGGTTGCGAAGCAGCTGTTGCTGCAGCTAATATGGGCTCAAAAGTACTCATCGTTACGATGAATATGAATACAATTGCCCAGATGAGTTGTAATCCCGCTATGGGCGGTGTGGCCAAAGGTCAAATCGTCCGAGAAATAGATGCATTGGGCGGATATTCAGGAATCGTTGCCGACCATACGATGATTCAGTTTCGCATGCTGAATCGATCGAAAGGACCGGCCATGTGGTCTCCTCGCGTTCAGAGTGACAGAATGTTGTTCGCGGCGAAGTGGAGAGAAATGCTAGAGGAAAACTCCAACATTGACTTCTGGCAAGAAATGGTGACAGGCTTGATCGTTAAAGATGGAAGGGTAGGAGGAGTGACCACTGGCATGGGACTAGAAATCACTTCAAAAACTGTAGTGCTTACAAATGGTACATTTCTCAATGGGCTTATTCACGTTGGAGAAAAACAGTTTGGCGGAGGCCGAAGTGGAGAGAGAGCTTCCAAGGGAATTACAGCACAACTTCTTGAGTTGGGTTTTGAGACTGGGAGAATGAAAACGGGAACGCCTCCGCGAGTGGATGGTCGTTCACTGGATTGGGAGGCTATGGAGTTACAGCCTGGCGATGAAAAAATTGGCCGTTTTTCCTTTACGGATACGCCAGTGCCCGATAAACAGAGGCCTTGTCACATTACTTATACGAATCCTGAAGTACACAAAACTCTGGAGGAGAATTTCGATCGATCGCCCATGTTCAATGGTCGAATCAAATCGATTGGCCCAAGATATTGCCCCTCCATAGAAGATAAAATTCATCGATTTGCCGGAAGAGACCGCCACCAGATTTTTGTAGAACCAGAGGGTTGGAAAACAGTGGAAGTCTACGTCAACGGCTTCTCTACTTCATTACCCGAAGATGTTCAACTCAAAGCACTTAGAAAAATTCGAGGTTTTGAGCATGCCAAAATGTTTCGGCCGGGTTATGCGATCGAATACGACTTTTTTCAACCGACACAATTAAAGCCTACCCTGGAAACGCATTTGGTTCGAGGGCTATTTTTCGCCGGTCAAATTAACGGAACGACGGGCTATGAAGAAGCGGCTTGTCAAGGCTTAGTGGCGGGAATCAATGCACATTTGACCATTCGGGAAGAGAATCCTTTTGTTTTGAAGAGATCTCAGGCCTACATCGGCGTCCTAATTGATGATCTGGTCAACAAAGGCACCGAAGAACCCTACCGGATGTTTACCTCCAGGGCGGAATATCGGATTTTGCTGAGACAAGATAACGCGGATTTGCGGTTGACTCCTTTGGCAGATCGAATCGGAATGCATCACATGGAGGAGAGAATGGGCCGTGTCGATAAGAAGAATGAAGAGTTACAAGAGGTTGAAAGATATTTGTCCAAAACCAGTGTGAGCCCGGAGGAAATCAACCCTTATTTGGACCGCCAGCAAGCTTCTCCACTTAAGCAATCCGTAAAATTGGATAGTCTCCTCTTGCGCCCCGAAGTCTCTATCGAGGGTTTGCGCTCTGCTCTAACTCCATTGGACCATTTTCTGTCCACTATCGATGAAGAGGTCGTCAGTATGAGTGAAATTAATTTGAAATATGCTGGATATATTCGAAGAGAACAGGAAATGGTAGAAAAAATGGACCGATTGGACGGAGTGCCGCTCGGGGAAAGAGTAAATTATGCTCAAATCGAATCCCTTTCTTCGGAAGCCAGAGAGAAACTCTCTAAAATTAAACCACTGACTATTGGTCAGGCGAGTAGAATCAGTGGAGTTTCCCCGTCAGATGTGTCCGTATTGCTCGTCCATGCCGGACGATAAAAAACGAATGAAAGGTGTGTTTTGATAAAGTGTATAAAAAACTACATTTTTTGAGTTTCCAATGGCTTTAGTAAGGGAGTTTTTTTTCTTCGAGTTTGCGGTGATATTTGAGGGGCCTTAGGAATGCAGCACTGGAGTTCATTGCTTATATTTACTTTTTCATTCATTGGACTAATCTATGGAAGACACATCAACTGCATACCCTCGACTGTTCTTTCTGCCAGCACCGCTAACAATAGCCTTGCTTGCCATCGTGCTATACTTACCCACTTTGAGTTTTGAGTACACTCAAGATGATGCGATTGTAATAGAAGAAAATGTATTTACTCAAAAGGGCATCCAGGGCATTCCTGATTTATGGACACATGACACTTTCTATGGCTTTTTTCAGGACGACTCGAAATCAAGTCTTGTGGCCGGTGGTAGATATCGCCCCTTCACACCAACAATTTTTGCTCTGGAAGGTACTCTTTTTGGCTTTTCCCCAGCTGTAGGGCATTTTTTCAATGTACTGTATTATGGCCTTTTATGTGGCTTGATTTACTTGTTTTTGTTTCAGTTGTTTCGGAAATTCCCTAAGGGTGCTCAATGGGCTTTGTGGACAAGCTTGATTTTTCTGGCGCATCCCATCCATACAGAGGTGGTATGTAATATCAAAGGACGAGATGAAATTATGGCGCTTTTAGGCGCTGTCGCAGCTGCTCTTATCCTATGGAGGGGAGACTCCATTCGACATTATGTTCTGGCCTTTGTATTCTTTTTGGTAGCGATGTTCTCCAAGGAAAATGCGGCTGTTTTTGTCTTGATTTTCCCGGCCCTTTTATGGCTGCAAGAGAGGAAGAAACACGCGACCCTATCGTTTGGTCTCTTCGGCAGTGGACTCCTAATATACTTATTAGCGCGGTATGCTGTACTGGGCACCATAGGTGGAGGGGAAGAGCCCCGTGAACTCATGAATAACCCCTTTATGCAGTGGAATGGAAACAGCTACGAAGTACTCAGCTACATAGAACGTATTCCTACCATTCTTTTGGGCTTGTTGACTTACCTAAAATTAATCATTTGGCCTTGGCCACTTACTCACGATTATTACCCACTGCAGTTACCCATAATATCCTACTCGGATTATCGAATGTACTTGTCACTTTTATTATATGGAGGACTTACTTTTTGGGCTTTCAAAAAAATAAAAGCATCAAATATTGCGGCCTGGGGCTGGCTTTGGTTTATTGTCGCGCTTTTTCCCATGTCTAACATCCTCATCAATGTAGGTACTTTCTTGTCTGAGCGCTTTTTGTTTATTTCTTCTTTGGGGTTTGCTATGATTGTGTCGTATTTTCTTTTCTCTCAGGCAGCGACGCGAAGATTGTCACCTGGTATTCGGACTGGGATTGGCATTGCTGTCATTACACTGTATGTAATTGCTGTTGGCCTTAGAATGCCGGCCTGGAAGTCAAATTTCACTTTGTTTACTACAGATGTTGAGACTTCTAAAAACAGTGCTAAGGTGAATAACGCAGCCGCAGGTGAGTACAATAGAGTGGCAGGACTGGCCAATTCTACAGAAGAGCAAAAAATGTGGGCCCGAAAAGCACTGCCCAAAAGCAACCGAGCGCTGGAATTACATCCAACCTATAAAAATGCATTTTTACAAAAAGGTAACGCCTATTTTTACCTCCGGGACTATGAGACGGCGATCGAGCAATATAAAAACTGTTTGCAATTGGATCCTAATGATCCAGATGCCAATTCAAACCTAGCCTTGGCTTATCGTTCCGCCGGGCAGTATTACGGGGAAGAAAAGCAAGATTTGTCGTCCGCTGTGCGTTACCTCAACAAAGCATATGAGATGAATCCCAACGACTATGAAACCTTGAGACTTTTGGGCGTTGCTTATGGTTTTTCAGGACGATCGGACCAAGCCATACGCTTCTTTAAACAGGCATTGCAGATGAAGGCAGGAGAAGCCCGTTCCTATTATAATCTCGGAGCTGCATACATGCAGAATGGGCAGTTAGATTCGGGACAAGTTTACATGGAACGCGCCAAAGAAATTGATCCCTCGCTCTTTGAAAAAAATGATGGCGAATAATGAGAAACTATTTACTATTCCTGGCGGCGCTTTTCATTTTTTCTGGTTCCCTGAGGAGCCAGGATCTAACGCAATGGGTCGATTCTGTATATCTCGAAATGAGTTTGGAGGAGCGAGTTGGCCAATTGCTTATGATTCGGGCACATTCTGATTTGGGTCCACGACATATTCAAGCCGTCGAGCGATTCATCAGTGAATATCATGTCGGTGGGTTGTGTTTTTTTCAAGGCACCCCTAAACGCCAGGCCGAATTGACTAAGGAGTATCAAAACCTGGCAAAAACGCCATTATTGGTTAGTATGGATGCAGAGTGGGGGACGGGAATGCGTTTCAAGTCAGACGGCTACTCTTTTCCAAAACAGATGACAGTTGGAGCGATCGATGGAATATCTTCGAAAGTTACTGAACAAATGGGGTATTGGATCGGAAGTCAACTGCGAGAAATTGGGGTTCATATGAATTTCGCCCCAGTCGTTGATGTCAATAATAACCCACAAAATCCTGTGATAAATTACCGTTCCTTTGGGGAGAATCCAGAGCGAGTGAGCCGACATGGAATAGCTTATATGAAAGGGATGCACGCCTCTCAGGTGGCCGCCTGCGCAAAGCACTTTCCCGGACATGGCGATACAGATGTAGATTCTCATCTGGGTTTGCCCGTTATTACGCACAGCAGAGAGAGACTGGATAGCATAGAGTTATATCCCTTTCGTCAGATGATAGCAGCAGGTGTTCCTGCGATTATGGTGGCACATTTGAGTATTCCCGCTTTAGACGATAGACCGAATCGGCCTACGACTCTTTCAAGGCCGACAATTCAAGGCCTATTGCGGGAGGAAATGGGTTTTGAGGGACTCATTATCACTGATGCTATGGAAATGAAAGGCGTCACGCGCCATTTTAGTCCGGGAGAAGCCGAGGTCTTGGCGATAGAAGCTGGCAATGATATGATTTGTCTGCCCTCAAATATTCCGGTCGTATTTAGGGCCCTGGTACTGGCGGTAAAACAAAATCGATTGAGTGCAGCAGAATTGGAAGCGCATGTAAAACGAATTTTATCCTTAAAGTACAGATTGGGTCTGCATACGGAAGAGCAGTCTATTGATCCTCGAGAAATCGATGAAAAAAATATGACATCTCGGCCTGAATGGGAGGTGGTGACTGAAACTATTTATCAGAATAGCATTAGTTGTATAAAAAACGAGAACAATAAAATACCAGTAAAAAAAGTAGGGCCTGGACTCATGGGTGCTTTGAGTATTGGGGCGAATGGCCCTACGCCTTTCACACGTCAATTAAAAAAATATAATACGGTTATTGATTTTTCGGTCGATAAATATTTTCAGTCGTCTCCCACCAAAAATATGTTATTGCAACTGGAGGTCATGGATTTGGTTTTTGTCGGGATTCACGACCTGTCAAACACATCGAGCAATAATTATGGGATCACAGAAGAGACAATCTATTTTCTCAAACGGCTTAGCGAAAAAACCCAAGTTGTGGTCGTGCTTTTCGGCTCGCCCTATGCACTGCCCTCAATAGAGTTCTTAGATCATATTCTGGTCGCCTATGAAGACCATCCTACGGCCCAAAGAATAGCAGCCCAGATGTTATTTGGCGCGCGGGAAATTCGTGGACGATTGCCCGTGAGTGCGGGAATATTTGAAGAAGGTAGGTCATTCTATATTCCGGATATGAAGCGATTGAGTTGGGCTACGCCTGAGAGTGTAGGAATGAGCTCCAAGAGGTTACAAAAAATTGATACTCTGGCAGAAGAGCTCATTGCAAATAAGGCCGCTCCCAGCTGTCAAATTTTGGTCGCTAAAGAAAGCAAAGTCATCTATCATAAATCCTTTGGGTATCACACTTACGAGAAGAAAAATAGAGCGCTGCTCTCAGATGTTTACGATTTAGCTTCAGTGACAAAGGTGGCCGCTACTACTTTGGCTATTATGAAGCTTTACGAGGAAGGCCGAATCGACCTGTATGCTCCCCTGGCCAAGTACTTACCAGAAGTAATAGGTACCAATAAAGAAGAGTTGAAAATAATTGATATTCTTTCCCACCGTGCAGGGCTCAAACCGTGGATTCCTTTTTATAAGCAGACGCTCGAGCAAAAAGTGGGCGGAAAGTCTTTTCCTTCGACTCTCTATTATCATGAAGAGAAGAGCCGATCTTACTCCGTTCCGGTGGCGGACCAGATTTTTATGAAAACGTCCTATGTCGATAGTATCTATCGCTGTATCCTGGAATCCCCAGTGAGAAATGCCGGGCACTATAAATATAGCGATCTGGGACTTATTCTTTTGGCGCGGCTTATTCATTCGGTGGATGGGAGGAGCCTGGATCAAATGGTAGAGGAAGAATTTTACGGACCAATGGGACTAAAAAGGACCGGATTCCAGCCGCTGGCCAGCTTCATTTCGCCTGCCTCTATCGTGCCTACGGAATACGACGATTATTTTAGAATGCAAGTGCTGCAAGGCTTCGTTCACGATATGGGAGCTGCTATGCTGGGAGGAGTCAGTGGTCATGCCGGTCTCTTTTCCAACACGCAAGAGCTCGCCGCTATTTTCCAAATGTTTCTCAACAAAGGGGTCTACGGAGGCGAACGCTTTTTGAAGGCGGCGACCATAGAGCGATTTACTCAGCGAGTACCAGGTGCGAGTAGAAGAGGCGTTGGTTTTGATATGAAACAATTGGATGAGAGTAAAAGTGAAAATATGTCAGAATGGGCCTCTTCTGCCACTTTTGGACATCTCGGGTTTACTGGCATCGCTGCCTGGGCCGATCCCGAAAGTCAACTGTTATATCTTTTTCTTTCGAACAGAACCTATCCGAGCATGAATAATTCAAAGTTAGCCAGAGGAAGCTATAGAAAGAAAATTCACTCTGCGATTTACGAGGCGATGATGGAGGAGGAGGGGGCGTAACCACTTCCCAGAGGAATTCTCGAGGATATAAAGATAGTGGAAAAGCACGCTTATTTGACGAAAAAAGATCTTGTAGAATATGATCCCAAATACTACGAGCTGAAACATTCAAAAATACATTATTAGAATAAATCATGTAATGAATATGTATAATTGACCTGGTGGGTGTAAAATATAATTCTGTTTAGATATAAATATGGTTTAATTTATAGTATATATTTGGCGCTTTAAGTTTTTTTATGGTTTCAACATTTGAATGTGTTAGAATAAAAATATTTAGCTTATATTTAGGTAAACATTTTATCATTAAAATTTTTAGTATGAAAAATTATTCTTTCCGTTCAACCGTTCAACCGTTCAACCGTTCAACCGTTCAACCGTTCAACGTTTAAGTTTCTATCTAATTATCTTAATTTTTAGTCTAAATAGTCAAAGTTTGTTTTCCCAAACAGAATTGCCTAACGAAGACTTCAACTCTCCAATAGTCGATCAGAATGAATGTAATATAGATCCACTCGAAAGCTATTTATTCGGATATCAAGGGGATTTGGATTTTAGTTACGTTGAATTATCGTGTAAAGGCTGCGAATTTGAGTATAATTCAAACACTTATTCTGATTGTATTACATTTGGCAATCATATTGACATTCCGGCACTTGAATCAATGGAAGAAACATCTGAGCTTTTGTTGGCCACGGAAAATGAAATAAGGGAAGGAATGGATATCTACTCCAATCCATTTTCGGAAGAAATTACCATATCCATGGACCAAACCATTTCAGCAATTTCTATTTACGGCTTGAATGGAGAATTAGTAAAAGAAGTGCAGACAAATAATGCGAAAGTCACTTTGCGAACGAATGAGCTTTTGCCGGGGATGTATTTCTTGCAAATAAGAACTGCTTCCGGACTGAAAACATACAAGGTGATCAAACAGTAAATGAAACAAGAGAGGGAGATACCGTCTCCCTCTCTTATTCTCAAAAAGAAATTAGATATATGCGAAAATGGTACCTTTTATTGGTGTTATGTATTGGGATGAATATGTGCTATGGACAGCGCAACTTCTCAGAGGTCCTAGAGGTGGATTCGGCCAACGTTAATGTCTTAAATTTTAATTTAATTGATTCTGCATTTCATATATTTTCTTTATTTCCAAGAGTGACTTCGAATATTAGTAGTTCTTCCATAACCCTATTTGATATATATAATTTTGAGAATAGTGTAATTGAACTGGACACGTTTAGTATATCTATAAATATGCCACTCTTGGTTGAAGGTAAAAAATTTCTCTATGGAAAAAATAGAGGCTTACAAAAGGGATTAGAAATATGGGATGTTAATAAAAAGTTTGAAGAGTTAGAGTCATTAATTATTCCAACGAAGGCAAATTATAATTTCCCGTCAAAACCGGAAGTTATTTCTTCTAACTTATACTTACCTGCCTACATAGCGGAAGGAGAACAAGAATACTCTGTTATTTCAAAGGTTGACACTTCTTTGAATGTGTTGTGGACGAAGTATCTAAATGAAGAATATGCCTATTCCTATTTATTTGGTATCGATAAGTCCATTGATGATGATATATTGGCTACTTCTAATGTGTATGTGAAAGAAGAGCGCCGCTACTACAATCAGCTTTTAAAGCTCGACACTTCGGGTAATGTAATCTGGGAATACTTCAATACAGAGGAATTAGAGCACGGAGCGGTTTCTCCCTGGTTTACTACGCTTTCCGATTCGAATATTATAGTGTCGTATCGGGTGGATCGGTTTACCAATGACACTTTTAGAACACGAGGCTTGCATTTCACGCCTTACCGCCTCATTTGGCTAGATCATGATGGAAACCTTATAAAAAAGAAGTATTATGTTTCTAAAAGGCTAAAACGCTTTTTTGTAAATAAAGTAGAAACAGGACTTGATGATTATTTCTTTTTAATGGGTATGTGGGATGATGGCGAAGCCCTTGAAAATAAAAACCTCCTGATAAAACTCAACAATCAAGGGGACAGTCTGTGGCATCGCACCTATTATCATCCGGACTATTCGCTTGATTCAGTGGGTTTTTCTATACAAGATATACACGAATTTGAAGATGGTCGAATAGCGGTCCTGTCGATGATTTCGACGCCCTACGACTGGAATAAGATATGGATTTTCATAGTGGACAGCGAGGGGAATTGCCTGACAGATAATTGTATCAGTGAGGGCGATGTGGTAAGTATGAACAGCTATGAAGTCACTTATGAACAATTGACCTTGTATCCGAATCCGGCACGGGATCAAATCTACTGGAATAGGGGTTTAACCTTAAGAGACGTCAGTGTCTATGACATACTTGGCCGGCAAGTACTAGATCAGAAGGGAGCTGCGCTGCAATCATTAGATCTTTCGATACTGTCAAAGGGGACGTATTTTTTAGAGGGAATAGATAAAGAAGAACAGATCTATAGAGGTAAATTTGTTAAACAGTAGTTATGCAGAATTTGCAATAAGTCAGTTTATTTTTGGCTTTTTATAGCAAATGTTGAATTTTTAGCTGGTTGAATTTCAAGAATAGGCCCGGCTTTACCGGCATCGCTGCCTGGGCCGATCCCGAAAGTCAACTGTTATATCTTTTTCTTTCGAACAGAACCTATCCGAGCATGAATAATTCAAAGTTAGCCAGAGGAAGCTATAGAAAGAAAATTCACTCTGCGA
>Ga0307966_1000431_pt1 | contig 35104 bp, 33 predicted proteins | sample OrgLakmetagen646_FD_203141 | JGI IMG/M metagenome (GOLD analysis project Ga0307966, IMG submission 203141) | Saline water microbial communities from Organic Lake, Antarctica - #646 | ecosystem: Environmental > Aquatic > Non-marine Saline and Alkaline > Saline | place: Antarctica: Organic Lake... | reverse complement strand
CCAACGTCGCCTTGTTTGTGACCCGTGATGAATTTTCTGTCCTCACTATCAATGTCACCAAGTTCGCGCACTAGATCAATAAATGTTCCTCTGAGGCTGTGGACTGCTTTCTGCGGATGAGTGGTGACTTGGCGGATAATTGGCATAAGTGTTTTAGACGCGGCGTTCTCTGACTTACCTTCAGTGTCTATACGGTAGTTAAAAAGGCGGCCTGTACCACCATTGCCGAGCATAGTTTTAATAACATCGGGAACAGGGATATAGCGTCGTGAGCCTACATTTTTGACCCTGACAACTTCGTCAGCTACATTGTCCACTAACGAGAAGCACAAGACCTCATTTTGAAGGGTAATACGCTCCCAGCTCATCAGTGCAGCCTCATCCAACCTCATGCCTGTTGTCACTAAGACGGCTAACAAGAGGCGTTCTTGTGGTTCCATCTTGCTTCTAAATAAGGAAGTAAGTTCCTCAGTGGTCAACGGCAAGTATGGCTTTCCCTCGCTGCCGTAGCTCTTGATTTCCTGCATGTTATGGAATGGATGCGCAGTCAGAACGACCTTTCCTAAGTCGTTTCGGCTAGACCCTGCGTAATCAAAGGCTTGTTTGACGTAAGACACATAATTTTTGATTGTTGCTTTGGCCCATTGGCGACCATTGGTATCATGATCCATATAACGTGCCATCTCGATCATATGAACGGCGTCGTAGTCATCCAGTGGCTTGTCCCCGCAAACTAGAAGAAACATCGCACAGGCTTTTTTGCGTTTGGTGTGTACGTCAATGCTGTCTTTACGCCGTTTTTCGTCAATATAGCGTTCAGACCAGTCGGCAAACATTGGCATTAGCGTCTTGGCGGACTGGATATTAACCCTAGTAATTGTGCTTGGCATCTCCTCAAGTATCTGTTGGCCAACCTCAGTCCCCAACAAGCCTGTGACATCCTGATGAAACTTTGCCGCCACGCTAGGGTGTATGCCTGTTGGTTTGGCGATATCGTATATCTCGTCTTTCAAGCCTTGGGGTAAGGCGGATAGCAGCCTTTCTGGAACTGCATATCCTAGACTTGTGACCATCATTGCTAGGTCTTTATAATTAGTAGCCTTCCAGCGCTCAACGACGGTTAAGGCTTTGCCATTGGCCTTGAATTTAATCCCACCGGATATTGCGTGTGCAACGGTCTTGTCGCCACGAACCATCAGTTCAAGAAAACTGTCACGATACCACTGACTGACATCTGCACCCTCACGTTCAAAAATGTCTCGTAGACCTTCGATAAACGGGTCCAACGTATCAAAAAGTGCATCTATCCTGCGGTGTATGAGGGGAACCACTTTGTCACGAGCCAATATCCCTGCTGCGGTCTTGTCACTCGTGCTAGTTGACAGCCTTAGCCTAGGTTCTGAATGCAGGTGTCTAACCTCAAGTGGCAAGCTAACGGAAGCATACCATTTTTTCTTCCTGATGTGCATCTTGTGTGCTTCATAGATACGCGCAACCATGCTTAACCTGTAGCTAAATGGGGTCCTATTTGGGGTCCATCTTGGGGCGTTGTCTGGGGTCCGTCAACTCTGAAGCCAAGTAAGTGATGTAAATAAGGGCTTGCAGTAGTGTGCTGGGTTGTTTGGCGGAGAGACAGGGATTCGAACCCTGGGAAGGCTTGCACCCTCAACGGTTTTCGAGACCGCCACGTTCGACCACTCCGTCACCTCTCCGCGAGGTTTGGTAGCCATTTGTTAGAGGGGTTTTTGCAGGCTCGCAAGGGGGGCATGGACAAATTGCGATTGAAATTAAAGTATGCCTAGATAAGGACAAGATGTATGCGTTCTGGATGTGCCGAAACCGGAGGGGGACGTTAGAAACCTGTGGGACGGCAGCGGGTAGTCTGGAGGCAGCAGAACTTGCTTGACTTGGCAGGGGCATCGCCCGATAAGCCCCCATCCCGGCAGGGGTGAGCTCTGCACGGTTTATATTCTATACGCCTGAAAAGCGCGCAGTCCAAGGTGGCCATTAGGCTGCAAACACCCGTTAAGGGGACCGGCGGACGCGGAAAAGTAAAGGGAAGACAGATGTTTGCGGTTCTCAAAACCGGAGGCAAGCAGTACCGGGTCAAATCGGGTGATACACTGCGTGTCGAAAAACTGGCCGCTGAGGCGGGCGAGACAATTCAATTCAACGAGATCCTGATGCTAGGCGGCGACAGTCCCGTCGTTGGCGCACCGTTTATTGGCGATGCTTGCGTGCAAGCCGAGGTAGTGGACCAAATCAAAGGTGACAAGGTCATTCACTTTGTTAAGCGCCGCCGGAAGCACAGCTCCAAGCGGACAAAGGGACATCGCCAGCAACTGACACTGTTGCGGATCACCGAAATCATGGACAAGGGCGCTGACAAAACAGGCGTCAAGGCCGCGGTCGGTGCAGGTTCGGTCTCTGGCGCGGTTGTCGTATCTGACGGCCAATCGGCCACGATAAAGAGCCAGCAGTCCGAAGCAACATCGGCCAAGACCAAAGCACCTGCTAAGAAGGCCGCACCTGCCAAGGCATCCGCCACATCCGGCGGCGACGATCTGAAATTGCTGTCGGGCGTTGGCCCCGCGCTGGAGAAAAAACTGCACGAGAACGACGTGATTAGCTTTGTTCAGATCGCCGCATGGAGCGAAGCAGACGTGGCCGATATGGACGAGAAGCTATCCTTCAAGGGCCGGATTGAGCGCGAAGGCTGGATCGAGCAAGCCAAGGAATTGGCCGAGGGCTAATGCGTTTCGCGTCCCTGCTGATGCGCAGGGGCGACGTGGCGCCTTCATGATAACGATATGTTTGTGCGTTTCGACATATGACCGATTTGACCGGCAGATGCGGAACGCTTAAAAGGAGAGACCAGATGGCACATAAAAAAGCAGGCGGTTCATCCCGTAACGGCCGCGACAGCGCGGGCCGTCGCCTAGGCGTCAAGAAATACGGTGGCGAATCTGTCATCCCAGGCAACATCATCATGCGTCAGCGCGGCACCAAGATGTGGCCGGGCATGGGCGTTGGCCTCGGCAAAGATCACACGATTTTTGCGACGGTAGAAGGCCACGTGAAATTCCATACAGGCCTGAAAGGACGTAAGTTCATTTCGGTCACGCCTGTTCAAGAAGCTGCCGAGTAAATCCAGCCCCTGAATGGGCAGGATATGAGGGGATCGGTGGTAAACGCCGGTCCTTTTTTAAATTTTGCGGGTTTTGCATTTGGATCCGCTGAGCGCGTTTTGTGTCAAACCTTCGCTAACCTCTATCCGTTAGTTCGGTGTGATCGTTCGACCCTTTGGTATGGTTTTGCTGAGCGAGCTGTTGATGCGCTCCGCCGAAACGTTGTTCCCGTTATTCACCCTCGCTTCTGGAAAGGGGCACGACATGGCCCTGCCGAAAACGGCCTTTCAGCCCAGCATTGTCGCCGGTGCCTATGATTTACGCCCGGTGCGTCTATCCGATGCGGGGCTGATCGCGCTTTATACCGGTGATCTGCGCGTAGCGCAGACGACGTCGTCGATTCCGCATCCGCTTCCGCCCGGTACGACCGAGGCGTTCATCGCGCGTTGCATGGCTGACGCGCGGATTGAGGACGCGTGGGCCATCGACGGAATCCGCGCTGGCGTTGGCGAAGTCACGGGTGTTATCAGCATGACCCGAATGGATTTCGGCCATTCTGAAATCGGATATTGGGTCGCGCCGATTTTTTGGAATACTGGGGTAGCGTCTGCGGCGGTGACCGCGCTTGTCGCTGCTAACCCGCACGCTGACCGGGTTATCTTCGGCACTGTGCAGCAGGGCAATCCGGCATCTGCGCGCGTACTGACGAATTGTGGGTTTACCTATCTGGGCGATGCGGAATCCTACTGCCTTGCCCGTGGCAGCGCCGTCCCCACATGGACATATAGCCGAAAACTGGATTGAGGCGCGCGCGGGCATTGCTTATGCAGGGCCGCACGGGGTGCCTTTGCCCCAACGATGCAAGGACCATGCGATGAAATTTCTTGATCTGGCCAAGGTCTATATCCGCTCGGGCGGCGGCGGGGGCGGATGCATTAGCTTTCGCCGTGAAAAATATATCGAGTTTGGTGGCCCTGATGGCGGCGATGGCGGCGATGGTGGTGCAGTGTTCGCCGAGGCAGTCGATGGTCTGAACACCTTGATTGATTTCCGCTATCAGCAGCATTTCTTTGCCCGCAGTGGCCAAGCCGGCATGGGGCGCCAGCGTACTGGCAAGGATGGCAGCGACATCTTGCTGCGCGTTCCTGTGGGGACCGAAATCTTGGACGAGGACCAAGAGACGGTGATCGCCGACATGACCGAACTAGGCCAACGCGTGCAACTGGCGCGCGGTGGCAATGGTGGCTTTGGCAACCTGCATTTCAAATCCTCGACCAATCAGGCGCCGCGCCGCGCCAATCCGGGGCAGGAGGGGGTCGAGCGCACCATCTGGCTGCGGCTCAAATTGATTGCGGATGTCGGTCTTTTAGGCCTGCCAAATGCTGGTAAGTCCACCTTTTTGGCTGCCACGTCGAATGCGCGACCCAAGATTGCGGATTATCCATTTACCACGTTGCATCCCAATCTGGGCGTTGTGGGCGTGGACAATGTCGAATTCGTCGTTGCTGATATTCCGGGTTTGATTGACGGCGCGAGCGAGGGCAGGGGGTTGGGCGATCTGTTCCTCGGCCACGTGGAGCGGTGTGCGATCCTGCTGCATTTGGTCGATGGCACGTCTCAGACGGTGGCAGAGGATTGGCAGACTATCATCACCGAGATCGAGGCCTATGACGGTCCGCTGGCCTCCAAGCCGCGCCTTACTGTGTTGAACAAGATCGACGCGTTGAACAGTGACGCGCTGGCCGAGGCAAAGGCGGCGCTGGAGGAGGTATCGGGCGGGCCTGTGATGATTATGTCGGGTGTCTCGGGCGACGGCGTTACGGGCGTGCTGCGCGCCCTACGCAGCGAGATTGATGACGACCGTCTGCGTCACCGCACTGACGCCGATGCCGAGCCTGAACCTTGGCGACCCTAACGGGTGCGCGTCGGCTGGTCGTCAAGATCGGCTCGGCGCTGTTGGTGGATCGCACGACTGGTGCGTTGCGGGCTGAGTGGCTGGGAGGGTTGTGCGACGACGTCGCACGCTTGCGCGCACGCGGCACGGATGTGGTGCTGGTATCGTCAGGGTCCATTGCGCTGGGGCGTGGTACGCTTGGCCTGCCGCTTGGCGTGCTAACGCTGGAGCAAAGCCAAGCGGCGGCGGCTGTAGGCCAGATCCGGTTGGCAGGCGCCTACGACGCCGCGCTGGCCGCGCGAGGCCTGACGGCAGCGCAGGTTCTGCTGACGCTAGAGGATAGCGCGGATCGGCGTCGATATCTTAACACTCGCGCCACGCTGGAGCAGTTGTTGCGCTTTGGCGCGGTGCCCATCGTGAACGAGAACGATACTGTCGCCACCGATGAAATTCGCTTTGGCGACAATGACCGCCTCGCCGCGCAGGTCGCGGTGACTGCGGGGGCCGATCAGCTGATCCTGCTCAGTGATGTCGACGGTTTCTATTCGGCCAACCCCGCACAGGACAGCACGGCGCGCCGCTATGACACCATCGATGCGATCACCCCCGAGATTGAGGCGATGGCTGGTGATGCAGGCTCGGGCCTCAGCAAGGGTGGTATGAAGACCAAGTTGATGGCCGCGCGTGCGGCTATGGCCGCCGGCTGCGATATGGCTATCACTCAAGGCGACGTAATGCACCCGCTGACAGCGCTCGAAAATGGCGCGCCGTCGACGTGGTTTACCGCCCAAGGTACTCCGCAGCAGCGGCGCAAGGCGTGGATTGGCGGGATGAAGGCTAAGGGCCGCGTGACCATCGATGCGGGCGCCGTGCGCGCGATCCAGCAGGGCGGCAGCCTGCTTCCCGCCGGTGTTGCACAAGTTTCGGGTATATTCGGGCGTGGTGATGCGATTGAAATCATAAATGAAAGTGGTGCATTGCTCGGATTGGGCCTGACGCGCTATGACGCGACAGATGCAGGCCGCGTAAAGGGTTTGCGCTCGGATGCCATTGGTGCTGTTCTGGGCTATCCTCCGCGCGCTGCGCTGATTCACCGCGACGATATGGCGTTTTGAGGTCGCTCGATCCTACCACTCTGCCCGAACATGCCTTGCAGGAGCCGACATGATGACCGAAGCCCCCGAGATTCCCGCATTGATGGCCCGCATGGGGGCCTGCGCGCGCGCCGCCGCGACCGAACTGGCAGTGACCGAAACTGATCGCAAGGATACGGCGCTGCGCAGTGCGGCCGACGCCGTCTGGGCGCGGCGCGCAGCCATCGTCGAATCCAATGCCAAGGATGTGGTCGCAGCGCGGGCTAAGAATCTATCAAACCCCATGATCGACCGGCTGATGCTGGACGAAGGGCGCGTGCGCGCGATCGCGGACGGCTTGCGCGCCATTGCGGACCTGCCCGATCCCGTGGGCGAGATGCTGGCCGAGTGGAGCCAACCCAGTGGCATCCACATCCGGCGCGTGCGCACGCCTCTTGGCGTCATCGGTGTCATCTACGAGAGTCGGCCAAATGTGACGGCAGACGCCGGCGCGCTCTGCCTCAAGGCGGGCAACGCGGTCATTCTGCGCGGCGGGTCCGAGAGCTATCACAGCAGCCGCGCGATTCATGCCTGCCTGAAACAGGGCTTGCGCGAGGCTGGCCTACCCGAAGAGGCGATCCAGCTTGTTCCAACGCGCGACCGCGCCGCCGTCAGCGAAATGCTGACCATGACCGGCACAATCGACGTGATCGTTCCGCGCGGTGGTAAGGATTTGGTGGGTCTTGTGCAGCGCGAGGCGCGCGTGCCGGTATTCGCCCATCTGGAGGGGATCGTACATATCTATGTTGACGCTGCCGCCGACGCCGAAAAGGCGATGCGCATCGTGTTGAACGCCAAGACGCGGCGCACCGGTATTTGCGGCGCTGCCGAATGTTTGCTGATTCATCGCGATCTGGTGGGCGGTTTGGGCAGTGATCTGGTGCGCGCTTTGCTAAAGGCCGGCGTTGAAGTGCGCGCTGATGAGGCGCTGAGCGCCATAGACGGCACTGTGCCCGCCACCAGCGCGGACTGGGGGCACGAATATCTGGACAGTATCATCGCGGCCCGTGTCGTGGGTGATCTGGGGCTGGCCATTGGCCATATCGAACAATACGGCTCGCATCAGACTGATTGCATCATCAGTGAGGATCCAGCGGCGGTAAAGGCCTTCTTTGCTCAGGTCGATAGCGCGATTTTGATGCACAATACGTCGACCCAGTTCGCTGACGGTGGCGAATTCGGCATGGGCGCCGAGATCGGGATCGCCACTGGAAAGCTGCATGCGCGCGGCCCCGTGGGCGTAGCGCAACTGACCAGCTTTAAGTATCTGGTCGAAAGCAACGGGACAGTGCGCAACTGAGTAGGTGTGCGCCCGTTGTCAAAAGCTGAGCGTCACCGGACGGACAAGGCTGGTTTCCGCCCACCGCCCCATTTCGGCCAGCACTGTGGGCAGCAGCGCGAATTGTACTTGTGCGGCTGGCAAATCGTCCAGATCGCCGGCCTCGGGCCGTGTCAACCGCGCCCAATGTGCGGGCTTTGGGTCCAGCCGCTCGCCGATGACCGACAGACGCAATCCGTCCTCGCCACCCGTTACCTGAAGCGTGCCGCCGAAGGGCGCCGCCTGCTCGCCGCACAGAATTGCTAGGAATGCCGCCTGCGCCATCCGGCGTGGCAGCGGGCCATTCACTGCCCAGTCGCACGCGATTCGCGCTGTGTAGACGTCTGAAACGATGCCACGCATCTCGCGCTCTGATAGGCTCTGGGCGTCGGATGACAGGCCAAACGCGACGCGAAAAAACTGCAGCCGTGCGTTGGCGTGGGCAGCACTACCCACGACCAGCGCCATTTCTGGCCCGTCCGGCACGCCCGCCAGCTCCATCAACTCTAGCCCGTTGGCAATTGCGCCGACTGGGCTTATCAGGTCATGGCAAATACGCGCCCCTATCAGCGCACCCAGATTGCGGCTAGATTGGGTCATGTAGAGCATCCTTTTGAGCGAGGCGGGTAGATGAGTGATTTCGCGACATTTCTGGAACCGGGTATGCGCGTCGAGGCGCCCAGCCAGCCTGAATGGGGCGTTGGGCAGGTCCAGTCGAGCGTTGCGGGCAAGGTCACGGTGAATTTCCCCGATGCCGGTAAGGTGGTCATAGATACCAGCCGCGTCATGCTGCTGCCTGTCATTGATCCCTGATCTAAGTTACCAAATCATTAACCCGGCTGATGAACCCTGATGATTGACCGTCTGGCGCGCCCGCGCAAGCGCGGTGATGGGCTGGGGACATAAATGATCCTGCGGCGTCGCCATGTTGCCTTTGGGCGGTGCGGGCCATAGAACCTCAGCCAGACCCTGCCTTATCCCGCCGCCGAGGTCACGCAACATGTCGACAATCGCGCCCCGCTCCGGACACGCTCCCGACTTTCGTCTGCGCCTCGCGTCAGGCGCCGACGACATCCGTGCGGCGCAGCGCCTGCGCTATCGCGTTTTCGTTGAGGAATTGGGCGGCGGCGGCCCGATGGTCGATCACGAAGCCGGTCTTGAGGTTGATCGCTTTGATGCGTGGTTCGATCACTTGCTTTTGCTGGACAATGCGCGGTCGCCAGAGGACCGGGTGGTAGGCGTCTATCGCCTGCTGCGCGCCGATCAGGCGGCGCAGGCCGGGCAATTCTATTCCGAGGGTGAATATGACCTCAGCGCGCTGCGCAGTAGCGGACGCACTTTGCTTGAGTTGGGTCGGTCCTGTGTCGATGCGCGCTACCGCGGCGGCCCCGCATTACTGAATCTTTGGCAGGGGCTAGCCAGTTATGTCGTAGATCACGGCATCGAAGTGCTGTTTGGCGTCGCTAGCTTTCACGGCACGGATCCGGTTGCGCTGGCCGCTCCGCTATCGCTGTTGCATCACCGACACCTTGCACCGCCGGCGCTGCGCGCGCGGTCGCTTCAATATCAGCCGATGGACCTGATCGCCAAGGAGACGCTGGACCGCCGCGCTGCGATGGTCCAGGTGCCCCCGCTTATTAAAGCATACCTGCGTCTTGGCGGGCATGTTGGCGACGGAGCCTATATTGATCATGCCTTCAACACGACCGACGTGTGTCTTACGATGGATACAGCGGGGCTTAGCGCCAGTCGCCGCGCGCTCTATTTTGGGGATGGGGCATGAGCGTGCCGCACTGGCCGCGCGCTAGCGAGCCAGTGATACCGTCGCCCAGCCTGCTGGGCTGGGTGCGCTTGGCCTTGCGCGCCGTGGTTCTTCTCAGTGTTCTGGCGATGCTGCTGGCGGCGTTCATGCTGATCCGAATGGTTGAGCGGTCGTTCTGCGGCGCCGCGCGCCCCGTATCGCCGTTTGTCGTGCGAGCATTCTTTGCGGCGTTTTTGGCCATCCTCGGCATCCGTCTGGCGCTGCATGGCAGGCCGATGACGCAACCGGGTGCGGTGGTTGGCAACCACGCCTCATGGCTGGATATCATTGTGCTGAATGCGCGGCACCGTGTCTTTTTCATATCCAAGGCTGAGGTGGCGGGCTGGCCTGTCATCGGGTTTCTGGCCCGGCAGATCGGCACGCTGTTTATCCGGCGCGATGCGCGCGATGCGCAGGCACAGACGGCCGCGCTGGAGGCGCGGCTGAAGGCTGGGCATCCGCTTCTCTTTTTCCCCGAGGGCACGTCGACCGATGGTCTTCGCGTGCTGGCGTTTAAGCCGACGCTGTTTCAGGCGTTTTTTGCGCCGGAGCTGCGCAACGAGGCGCATGTTCAGCCCGTCACGGTGAATTACCATGTGCCCAAAGGCAAAGATGAGGCCTTCTACGGATGGTTCGGCGCGATGGATTTCGCCCCGCATTTTCTCGCCGTCATGGCCGCCGCGTATGGCGGGTGGGTGGATGTAAGCTACCACGCACCGCTGCGTGTGTCGGACTATCCGAACCGCAAGTTATTGGCGAAGGAGGCCGAACGCATCGTGCGCGCGGCCATGCCGGCAGATCGGCGAGGCGAGGGCGGCCTTTAGCCCATCGCGCGGATGAAATCCCCGAGCGCTGCGGCCGGATCGTCTTGGTCCCAGATTTCCTCCCCAATGCCAAAAAAATCGGTGATCGGTGCCAGTTCGGTGATGCGGGCCGCCGTCAGGGCCCCCTCTGCGACGACTGGGATTTCGATCACATCGCACCACCACTGGAACAGCTCGGTATCGGCCTGCTCGCCGCCGCCAAGGCCGTTGGCGCCTGCAGGCCCAAACGCGATGTAATCTGCGCTGGCCTCGCCTGCGCTGATTCCCTCATGGCTGGATTGCGCACAGAATGCACCGATGATGGCATCGGGCCCGAGTGCCTTGCGCGCCTTGCGGACAGAGCGCGCGCCGTCCAGCAAATGCACCCCGTCAATGCCTAGGCGCTCTGCCAGCGCGATATGGCTTTCCAGCACAATGGCCACGTCGCGGGCATGCGCAACTTCGCGGCAGGCATCGGCCATTCGCGCGATGCGGTCCTCGTCATGGGTGGCCAGCGACAGACGCAAGCATGCTATCTCATGCGCATCTAGGATGGCCGCTAAGCGGACGCAGAAGTCGCTCGGCTCAAAGTCTGGCGGGGTTATCAAATAGATCTGCGGCGGCTCTTGGTCGCTCATGGTGCGCTCCTCGGTCTGGCGTCGCCCGCCCGTATAGCGCAGGATTTCGCAGGGCGCCACTGGTCGAGATGATGGGAGCCTCCGTCGGGGATATTTAAGGGCAAGAAGAATGAGGAGCCCTTCCCAAGTGGGGGGAGGGGCGATATCACGCAGGTCAAGCTAGAGGGACAGATCATGCCGACAGACACCCCACAGCCGGCCTTCGTGCTGGTGCGCCCGCAGATGGGCGAGAATATCGGAGCTGCGGCGCGCGCAATGTGGAATTTTGGGCTGGACCGGATGAGCGTCGTTGCGCCGCGCGATGGCTGGCCCAATCCCAACGCAGTGGCGATGGCCAGCGGCGCGGGCCGGCTGCTGGACGAGGCGATTCTGACCGATGATCTGCCGAGTGCGCTGAGTGACTGCCACTACGTCTATGCGACGACCGCGCGAGGCCGCGACCTGACCAAGCCGATTTTCAGCCCAGAGGAGGCGATGCAGGACGCCGCGCGCCGGATTGAAGAGGGGCAAAAGGTGGCTGTGATGTTTGGCCCTGAACGCTCAGGACTGGAGAATGACGACGTCGTGCTCGCCAGCGCCATCATCACCGTGCCGGTAAACCCTGCCTTTCCTAGTCTGAACCTTGCGCAATGCGTGCTTCTGACGGCTTATGAGTGGCGCCGCGCGTCTGCCGCCGTGCCGGAGGGCACGGTTCATATGCACAATACCCAGTGGGCCGACCAGGCCGAGATCGAGGCACTGGCGACCCATTATGATACGCGCATGGGCGAGGCCGGTTTTTTCTACCCTGATCACAAGGCTGCCAATATGCGGCAGACCTTGCGTAACTTTTGGAGCCGGATGCCCCTGACGCAGGCCGATACGCGGCTCTTGCACGGAATCCTGCGTCAGATGGTCCGCTGGAAGGATCGCGGGGGCGGTGACGCTTGAAGGGATGCGGTGCGCGCACTAATCTAACCCGAGCAATGATTTCGTGAGGAGCAGCGGACATGGCTGAAAAGCGTAGCATTTTTCAGGAGGTGGACGCGCCCGGCGCGGTCCCGACAGCGGCAAGCGGCGGTATGATCGACGCGCAGCGGCGCGGCGCGCGGCGCGGTATCCGGCTATGGCTGATGGCGCTCTTTGCGCTGGTGGTGCTGATGATCGCCGTCGGCGGCCTGACCCGGCTGACAGATAGCGGACTGTCGATCACCGAATGGCGTCCGCTGACCGGGGCGATCCCGCCGCTAAGCGCCGCCGATTGGCAGGCGGAATTCGAACTCTACCAGATGATCCCCGAATTTCAGTTCCAGAACAACTGGATGACGCTTGATGATTTCAAAGTGATCTATTGGTGGGAATGGGGCCACCGCCAACTGGGCCGGTTCATTGGCCTGTTCTGGGCGGTTGGATTCTTTGGCTTTCTGGCTGCGCGGCAGATCCCGGCGGGCTGGACAGGGAGGCTACTTTTGCTCGGTGCGCTCGGGGGCGCACAGGGAGCTGTCGGCTGGTGGATGGTATACTCTGGCCTTGGTGGGGACCGCACCGATGTGGCGTCCTATCGCCTCGCCACCCATCTAGGCCTAGCCTTTATTATTCTGGGCTTCATTACGTGGTATGTTTTGCTGCTGTCGCGCCCTGATCGAGATGTCCTTCAGGCCCGGCGGGCGCGTGAGGCGCGGCTCTTCGGTCTTGGTACAGGGTGGATGTATTTCACCTTTGTGCAAATACTCATTGGCGCTCTGGTCGCCGGTATAGACGCCGGACGCAGTTATACTGAATGGCCGCTGATGGGAGGCGCGCTTTGGCCGCAGCAGATGATGGTGATCGAACCGTGGTGGCGTAACTTCTTTGAGAACCCTGGCACGGTGCAATTTATCCATCGCATGGCCGGATACGCGTTACTGGCGTTTTCGATCATGGCGCTGATACGCGGACGGCGCAGTCCATATGCCGCCACGCGCAGTGCATTTACGCTGGCCTTCTATGCAATACTCGCCCAGATTATAGTTGGAATTGTGACGGTTGTGCTGGGCGCACCGTGGCAGGTAGCAATCCTACATCAGTTTCTGGCGGTCATCGTCTGGGTGCTGATCATTCGCGCAAGGTTCCACGCCGGATATCCGGCGGCGCAATCTGTGAGGGGTAAATGACATGGGCGCTTTTGAAGAATTGATTTCCCACCAGCGCCAGACCGAAGCCTTGGTGCAGATCGCCGGGCGCCTCAGCTGGGACAGCGAGACGATGATGCCGCGCGGCGCTGCCGCGCAGCGCAGCGAGGAGGCGGGTGCGCTGCATTCGGTCCTGCATGCCCGCCGCATCGATAGCCGCATTGGTGACTGGCTCGAGGCCGCGGGTGCCGAGGCGCTGGACCAGCAGGGCAAGGCGCAGTTGCGCCATATCCGGCGCAGTTATGAGCGGACGCAGCGCGTGCCAGGCGATTTGGCCACAGCCTTGGCGAAGTTGACCGCGCTGTCGCAGGGAAAGTGGGCCGAGGCGCGCGAGGCAGATGATTTCGCCGCTTTTGCCCCCGTACTGGCCGAAGTCGTGGCGCTGCGCCAAGAGGAGGGCGCGGCGCTGGCAGATGGCGGCGATGTCTACGACGCGATGCTGGACGATTACGAGCCGGGCGCCAAGGCCGCCGATCTTGAGTCTATGTTTTCCACACTGCGCCCCGGTCTGATCGCGCTGCGCGAGGCGGCCCTTGGCGGCGCGGCGGCGCCGCAGGTCAGCGGTACGTTTGATGCCCAGACGCAGATGCGGCTGGCGCGGCAATTGGCAAAGATATGCGGCTATGACATGTCGCGCGGGCGCATCGATAAGGCGGTGCATCCCTTTTCCAGTGGGTCTGGCGACGATGTGCGCATCACCACGCGCGCCAGTGATAGTGATCCGTTCAACTGTATCTATTCCACGATGCACGAGGCCGGCCACGCGATCTATGAGCAATCGATCGATCCGGCCTATGCGCTGACGCCGCTGGGTGCTGGCGTATCGATGGGCGTGCATGAAAGCCAGAGCCGCATTGTCGAGAACCAGCTTGGGCGCAGCCGGGCCTTTACCGGCTGGCTATATACCCAGATGCGGGATGCGTTTGGTGATTTTGGTATCGACGGCCCCGATGCATTTTATGCGGCCGTTAACAGCCTGCATCGAGGCTTTATCCGGACTGAGGCGGACGAGGTGCAGTATAATCTGCACATCCTCATGCGCTTTGACTTGGAGCGTGCGCTGGTTTCGGGTGATTTGGCGCCAAATGACCTGGAGGAGGCGTGGAATGCGCGTTTTCTGCGTGATTTTGGCTATGCCGTTCCAAGTGCGTCACAGGGCTGTTTGCAGGATGTGCATTGGTCGGTTGGCCTTTTTGGCTATTTTCCAACTTACTCACTGGGCAATGTTTATGCTGGTTGCCTGTCCGAGGCGCTGCGTCAGGCTGTGCCGGATCTCGATACACAGCTAGAGATGGGCGACATGGCGTCTGCGATGGCGTGGTTGCGTGAGAATGTACAGCAGCATGGCGGGCTCTATGCCCCACGCGAGTTGATTACGCGCGCCTGCGGGTTTGAGCCGACGGAGGCACCGCTAATGAACTATCTGGAGAAAAAATTTGGCGCGCTTTATTCTGCGGGGTAGGGCGGCGACTGGCCCTGTCTGTGGGCAGGGCGGTGATTGCCACGGTGACAGCGCCTGCCGCCAAGCTAAGCGCTTAGCCCCTCTTGCGATAGGCAGCGCGTGCGCGGTCCAATTCTTGCTGGTTAGCGGCTATGTCGGGCGCAACGTTGCCTAAAATATAGGTTATGTCGCTGGTCTGCGAGATGCTGCTTGCGCCGCCGCTACGCGCGCGGTGCAGCAGGTCATAGATTACGTCGAAATCATCGCCTTGCATTTCATAGACGCTCAGCAGTGACCCGGCAGCGTCCAGATAGGCCGCGCGTAGCGGTGAATCGGATAGGTCCGTGCCACCATCGAGCGCGGTATAGCCCATCTCGGCAAGGGCGCGGGCTGTCTTACCACAGCTCTCGAATTCGGCCATATTGGTGTCTGTGCTTTGATCGATGGCGGCAGAGGCCAGACTTGTCAGACCAGCCGAACAAGTGGCCGCGTGGGTCGACGCGGCATCCACTGCGCCGCCAACACGCGTTATCACTGCGCCACGCTCATCCACCGGATCACCGCTGGAACCGCCCATATGGCGCCACACCGCGACACCAGAGAAGATCAGCAGCGCAGCACTTACAAGCGCCGCGATCACCAGCGTTGCGCCGCTTGGTTTGCGCAGGGCGGTGATAGGGCGACTTCTTGGGTGGATACCCGTGGGGCTGCTCATGTGTTGTCTGTTGCGGCCTCGACCGCTGCGCCATTTTCCGTACCGTCCTCGTCATCGAGTTGCTCGGCAATCCAAGCGACGCTGACGACAATCTCGTTCTTGCCGGTGTTGAACACTTTTACGCCACCCGCACTGCGCGAGCGGAATGAAATACCCTGCACAGGCACGCGGATCGACTGGCCCTTGGACGTGGCCAGCATGATCTGATCCTCCAGCGTGACCGGGAAACTAGCTACCAGCGCACCGCCGCGCATCGCCTTGTCCATCGCCGTCACGCCCATGCCACCGCGCCCGCGAATGGGGTAATCGTGGGATGAACTAAGCTTACCAGTGCCTTGTTCGCTAATCGTCAGGATCAGCGTTTCGGCGTCTTTCATTGCGGTAAACTGCTCTTGCGTGAGTTGGGCGTTTGCATCGCCGTCCTCATCAGCGGCGTCCACCTCTTCTTCGGTCAGGCCAGCCTGCGCGCGGCGCATTTTCAGATATGCGGCACGGTCGTCCGAAGTGGCCTCGAAATGCGGAATGATCGACATCGACACGACGCCGTCATCTCCGGTCAAGCGAATTCCGCGCACGCCCAAGGACGCGCGGCTGTTGAACACGCGCACATCGGTCGCGCGGAAGCGGATGGCACGGCCAGACGACGTGATCAGCATCACATCATCATCGTTCGAGGCGATGCGCGCGTTGATCAGCGTGATCCCTGCGTTCTCCTCCTCAAAGCGCATGGCAATCTTGCCATTCGAGCGCACATTGGTGAAATCCGACAGCTTGTTACGGCGTACTGTGCCTGCGGAGGTGGCGAAAACGACCTGCAAGTCGTCCCATTCTGCCTCGTCCCGGTCGACGGGCATGATGGCGGCAATGCTGATCCCCGTGGGGATCGGCAGGATATTGACGATTGCCTTGCCCTTCGACGTGCGTCCACCTTGGGGCAGGCGCCAAGTTTTGAGTTTGTAGACCATGCCATCGGTCGTGAAAAACAGCAGCTGAGTGTGCGTATTGGCGACAAAAAGCGTGGTGACCACGTCCTCGTCTTTGGTCGCCATGCCGCCGACACCCTTGCCGCCGCGTTTTTGACTGCGGAAATCGGCCAGTGCAGTGCGCTTGATGTAACCGCCGGACGTGACGGTCACTACCATGTCCTCGCGCTCGATCAGGTCCTCGTCGTCCATGTCGCCGGACCAGTCGACAATTTTGGTGCGGCGCGGCACGGCAAAGAGGGCACGTACCTCAGCCAGCTCGTCGGCGATGATCTGCATGATCCGCTCGCGGCTGGCGAGGATGGTGAGGTATTCCTTGATCTTGCCGGCCAGCTCGCGCAGCTCGTCAGTGACTTCCTTGACACCCAACTGGGTCAGGCGTTGCAGGCGCAGCTCCAGAATGGCGCGGGCCTGAATTTCGGACAGGTTATACGTGCCGTCGTCGTTGGCGGTATGCGTTGGATCGTCGATCAACGCGATAAATTCGAGGATCTCGCCAGCGGGCCAGCGGCGTGTCATCAGCTTAAAGCGTGCATCGGCGGCGTCGGCCGAGGACCGGATGGTCATGACCACCTCGTCCACGTTGCTGACGGCGACAGCGAGGCCGCACAGAATATGGCTGCGCTCGCGTGCCTTGCGCAGCTCGAACGCTGTCCGACGGGCGACGACATCCTCGCGGAAGTCAATGAAGGACGTCAGGAACCGGCGCAGGGTCAACTGTTCGGGACGGCCGCCATTGAGAGCTAGCATGTTGCAGCCGAAATACGTTTGCATCGGGGTAAAGCGGAACAGCTGATTCAGCACGACCTCGGCGGTCGCGTCACGCTTCAGCTCCACCACCACGCGCACGCCATTGCGGTCGCTTTCGTCCTGCACATGCGCGATGCCCTCGATCCGTTTTTCGCGGGCAGCTTCGGCGATACGCTCGATCATGGTGGATTTGTTCACCTGATAGGGGATCTCGTCGATGATGATGGCCCAGCGATCCTTGCGGATCTCCTCGGTGCGGGTTTTAGACCGTATGATGACGCTGCCACGGCCCTCAAGATAGGCTTTGCGCGCGCCGGTGCGGCCCAGCATAAGGCCCCCGGTGGGGAAGTCAGGACCGGGAATGTATTCGATCAGGTCTTCGCTTGTCAGGTCAGGATTTTCAATCAGGGCAAGCGTCGCGTCGATCACTTCGCCCAGATTGTGAGGCGGGATGTTGGTCGCCATGCCGACAGCGATGCCGCCCGCGCCATTGACGAGCATATTGGGGAACCGAGCGGGCAGAACCGTCGGTTCACGGTCCTTACCGTCGTAATTATCTTGAAAATTAACGGTATCTTTGTCAATATCTGCCAGCAGATAGGCCGCAGGCTTGTCCATCCGCACTTCGGTATAGCGCATGGCCGCCGCGTTATCGCCGTCCATTGAGCCGAAATTGCCCTGACCATCCAGCAGTGGCAGCGACATCGAGAAGTTTTGTGCCATCCGCACCAGCGCATCGTAGATCGCGCTGTCGCCGTGCGGGTGGTATTTGCCCATTACGTCGCCAACGGCGCGGGCGGATTTGCGGTAGGATTTTTCGTGTGTGTTGCCAGCTTCAAACATCGCATAAAGGATGCGGCGATGCACCGGTTTCAGCCCGTCGCGCAGATCGGGTATCGCGCGGCTGACGATGACCGACATAGCGTAATCGAGGTAGGACGTTTTCATCTCGTCGGTGATCGACACCGTCGGGCCGTCATACACCGCGCGCACTGGCCGGTTTTCATCCATATCTTCGGGGGGTTGCGGCGTATCGGTCAAGGGTGGGCCTACTCTGTCGCGTCATTCTATATCTGGTAGGACAGGCTATATCACTGGCAGGATATAGGGCGCAATGGCGCATGGTTGTGGCAACCGATAGCTGCAAGGTATGCCAAGTAACATCATGTATTAAATATGAATTAATTTCATCAGTGTGCTGCCCCAAACCCGCATACATGCGTGACACGCGCATAGCTAACGCAAAGGATGCGGTTAGCGCCGGGACAATCCCCGGCGCAGCCACAGATCACGGGATGATACGCGTGTACTTCATGCCTTCTAGCGATGCGCCCGCCATCAGGCCCGCCTGGCCAAACACCACGGCGATGACCGGCGCGGTCGATGTGGTCGTCTCGGCGCGCAGGTTCTCTGCGGTATCCTTAAAGACGTATTCCAGATCGGCGCCCGCTGCCCAGCCGGATGAGCGGCGAAACTGCGACAACGCATTTTCGGTCATGAAAAACAGAACATGCGCAAACTGTTGTGCGCCGATCTGCAAGCCGACACTGCCTTTGGTCGCGGAATAATAGTCGACTGTCTGGCCCTTGATCTGGAGGGCGCCGCGTCCGTATCCGGCACCAATACCCAGTCCGGCCTCGGTCATCAGCGGCATTATCAGCATCCCGGTCGCCTTCTCTGACAGGCTGCGCGTGCCTGGGTAGCGGTCGTAGAGGTAGCGGACGGTGGTGCCGACGCGTGCGTCGATCTTCTCGGGGGCGCGGCTACCGATGCCGTTGCCGCAGGCCGCCGTCATAAGGCCCGCGCTGCCGAGCGCGCCCATAGTGAAGCCGCGTCTGGTAAGAATGCTCATGGATTTATGCCCGTTCGTTGCCTGAATGCCGCCGACCGTTTTATCGATCGGTCTGAGTAAACTATAGGCGGCGTGCCGCGCATTGTCACGCATCGGGGTGGCTTTGGGCGAATTATTGCGTGCCGCATCGTCCGGCGGCTGTCACGCTTTTGCCAGAAGGCGCGCCATTGCCGGGGCAAAATAGGTCAAGATTCCGTCACAGCCGGCGCGCTTGAACGCGGTCAAGCTCTCGATCATAGCGCGCTCGCCGTCGATCCAGCCGTGCTGAGCAGCGGCCGCGATCATGCTGTATTCGCCACTGACCTGATAGGCATAGGTCGGCGCGCCAAACATGTCCTTGGCTCGGCGGCAGATGTCCAAGTAAGGCATCCCCGGCTTGACCATGACCGCATCTGCGCCTTCGGCCAGATCACGCGCGATCATGCGCATCGCCTCGTCAGCGTTCGCAGGGTCCATCTGGTAGGTTCGCTTGTCGCCGACGGCTGCCCCTGTCAGCGCCCCCGATGCGCCCACCGCGTCACGGAAGGGGCCGTAGAATGCGCTGGCGTATTTCGCAGCATAGCTCAGTAGAACCGTGTCGTGGTAGCCCGCTGCCTCAAGGGCGCTGCGAATAGCGCCGATGCGCCCGTCCATCATGTCTGACGGGCCGATGATGTCCACGCCCGCCTCGGCCTGCGACAGGGCCTGCTTGACCAGCGCCTCGACCGTCTCATCGTTTACGATCACGCCGTCCCGAACGAACCCGTCATGGCCGGTGTCGGAATATGGGTCTAGCGCGACATCAGCCATCACCAAAATATCTGGCGCGGCGGCCTTGATCGCTCGGGTCGCTCGGTTGCTGAGATTATCCGGATTCCATGCCTCAGCGCAGTCTGCCGTTCGGCTCTGCGCGTTTGTATAGGGAAAGAGACATATTGCGAGAATGCCCAAGTCGGCCGCCTCGCGCGCGGCCAGCGCCACGCGGTCTACGCTGAGGCGGTTCACTCCCGGCATCGACGCCACCGGCTCCTCAACGTTTTCGCCGTCACGCACGAAGACTGGCCAGATCAGATCACTCACACTCAGCGTGGTTTCCGCCGTCAGCGCGCGCAGGCCAGAGGTGCGGCGCAGGCGGCGGGGGCGGGCGATGGGAAACGGGGCTGGTGCGTGGTGCATGGGGCGAGACCTGACTGCGACATAACGCTCCCTACATCGCACGGAAATTCGCGCATCTCAAGGGTGGGAATTGTCGCTGTACGCGGCTATGAGTGGCACGTTGTAGCAGATCGGGAAACCTGTGGACTGGTACTCAACCGTTTTCGAGATGATTGACATGCGCAGTTTCAGCAACCTTTGGTTCTGGATTGCATTGGCAGTAATGTGGTCATCGGCCAGTCATTATGTTCTTGGCGTGCCATGGGACATTGTTACGCGTGCCCGGAAGGGCAACCTGCAGGCGTTGTACGATCTTACGGCGCTGGCCACGATTAATACCCGCCGCATTCTTTATATCAGTCGCGAATCGGGGCTACTTCTGACTGGGCTCCTCTTTTTCGTGTTGACGGGCGCGGCCATCCTCGGCTGGAGCTACGCGCGCGAATTTGCGCAGGCGGTGTTCTTGTTGGCGCTGCCGATGTCGCTGGTCTGGGTTCTGTCGGTGCGCACCGCAGCCCTGATCGAGGCGGGCGCGCTGGAGGGCGAGGCCCTGGTCGCCCAGATGATCCGGCATCGCCTGTTTGTGCAGTTGATTGGTATGCTCTCGATTTTCGTAACCGCGATGTGGGGCATGTTGCAAAATATGACCTCCTCCGCGTTGGGTGGTTAAAGCCGCCTCTACAAGCCTGAAGAGCATGGATAGTATGACCGACGCCGCCAGACACATCACCGCCTCGGGCGCGCCCGAAGGTTTCGACGCTCGGCTTATTCTAGATGAGGTGGTCAGCGCAGGCGGCCCTGTGATCCATATCGCGCGCGACGACAAACGAATGGCAGCGATGGTCACCGCGCTTGCCTTCTATGCGCCTGGCATGCCGGTGGTGCAGTTCCCCGCGTGGGATTGCCTTCCATTTGATCGCGTATCGCCCAATGCGGCGGTATCGGCGGCGCGGATGGCCACGCTCGCTGGGCTGGTCCACGGTATGCCTGGCCAATTTGTCCTGTTGACCACGCTGGGCGCGGCGATGCAGCGCATTCCGGCGCGCGATGTGTTGCGCGGCGCGGCCTTTACCGCAAATGTCGGCCAGCGCATAAACGAGGCAGCGCTGCGCACGTTCCTCGTACGCATGGGTTTCACCCAAAGCCCGACGGTAACCGAGCCGGGCGATTACGCCGTGCGCGGCGGCATCATCGATATCTACCCGCCCGGCGACACGGATGGCGGCGGACCGGTGCGCCTAGATCTGTTTGGTGATGTTCTTGACGGTGCGCGCCGCTTTGATCCGATCACGCAGCGCACGACGAAAAAGCTGGACATGATCGAGCTGGCCCCGGTGTCCGAGGTCATTCTGGACGAAGCGGCTGTCATGCGCTTTCGCCAGAATTACCGTATCGAATTCGGTTCAGCAGGCACCGACGATCCGCTCTACGAGGCGATCAGCGCTGGCCGCAAGGCGCAGGGCGCAGAGCATTGGCTGCCCTTTTTCCACGACACACTAGAGACGCTGCTGGATTACTTGCCGGACGCGCCCGTGCTGCTGGACGATGGCACCACGCCCGCACGCGTCGCCCGCTGGGACAGCATCGAGGATCAGTATGAGGCGCGCAAACATGCGATGACCGCCAAGGGCCGAAGCGACAGCGTTTACAAGCCAGTGCAGCCCGGCCTGCTCTATCTTGACGATGCCGCGTGGGAGGCCGCGATAGCACCGCACCGTGCGGTGCAACTGAAGGCGCTGCCACAGGCGACAGGCCATGGTGTCACGGATGCAGGCGGACGCATCGGGCGCAGTTTTTCGCCAGAGCGGCAACAAGAAAGCATTAGTCTTTTCGGCGCCTTGAAGGACCATGTCGAGGCAAGTCTGACCAAAGGCCCGGTCCTCGTGGCCAGCTATTCCGAAGGTGCGCGCGAACGGATGGAGGGCCTGCTGGCTGATGAGGGCCTGATTGGGCCCGTCACTGTTACCTCGGCCGAGCGGCTGGCCAAAACAGGCCTGCATCTGGCCGTGTGGGGATTGGATGCGGGGTTCACCGGGCCCTGGGGCGGCGCGCAGTTGACCGTCATTTCCGAGCAGGACATCCTAGGTGATCGGCTTGTCCGCGCGCCCAAACGTCGCCGCCGCGCTGAGAATTTCCTGAGCGAAGCCAACAGCCTGACACCTGGCGATCTGATCGTGCATGTTGATTTTGGCATCGGCCGTTACCTTGGCCTTGAGGTCATCACCGCGCTGGGGGCCGCGCATGAATGCATCGTGCTGGAATATGCCGAAGCTTCTAAGTTGTATCTTCCGGTCGAGAATGTCGAACTGCTCAGCCGCTATGGCCACGAAGAAGGGTTGCTGGACAAGCTGGGCGGCGGCGCATGGCAGGCCAAAAAGGCCAAGCTCAAGGAACGCATCCGCGATATGGCGGATCGCCTGATCCGCATCGCCGCAGAGCGTGCGCTGCGCAGTGCCCCGGTGCTGGAGCCAGAGCATCACGCGTGGGAAGAATTTTCGGCCCGCTTCCCCTATGAAGAAACGGACGACCAACTGAGCGCCATTGAGGACGTCATGGCCGATTTGCAGGCTGGCACGCCGATGGACCGCCTCATCTGCGGCGATGTCGGCTTTGGCAAGACCGAGGTGGCTATGCGCGCCGCTTTTGCCGCTGCAATGTCAGGCATGCAGGTGGCTGTGATCGCGCCCACGACGCTGCTTGCGCGCCAGCATTTTCAGGGCTTTTCTGAGCGGTTTCGCGGCTTTCCGATTAACGTGCGCCCATTGTCGCGGTTCGTTTCCGCTAAGGATGCCGCAGCCACCCGCGACGGGCTGGCACGCGGCCAGGTCGATATTGTCATTGGCACCCACGCGTTGCTAGCCAAGGGCATACGCTTCCAGAACCTTGGCCTGCTCATCATCGACGAGGAGCAGCGCTTTGGCGTTGCGCATAAGGAACGCCTCAAGGCGCTGCGCAGCGACGTGCACGTCCTGACCCTGACCGCCACACCAATCCCCCGCACGCTGCAACTCAGCCTGTCTGGCGTACGAGACCTCAGCATCATTGCTACGCCCCCCGTCGACCGCCTGTCGATTCGGACCTATGTCAGCGAGTTCGACCGTGTCACCCTACGCGAGGCGCTGCTGCGCGAGCATTATCGCGGCGGCCAGAGCTTCTTTGTGGTGCCGCGCATCTCGGATCTGCCGGAAATCGAGGCGTTCCTCGATAACGAAGTGCCGGAAGTGACCTATATGATCGCTCACGGCCAAATGGCGGCGGGCGAACTGGACAGTCGCATGAACGCTTTCTACGACGGCAAATACGACGTGCTGCTGGCGACGACCATCGTGGAATCGGGTCTCGATATCCCCACGGCCAACACGATGATCATTCACCGGGCAGATATGTTTGGGCTGAGCCAACTCTACCAGATCCGCGGCCGCGTGGGCCGGTCCAAGACGCGCGCCTACGCTTATCTCACGACCAAACCGCGCCTTAAATTGACCCCCGCTGCAGAAAAGCGCCTGCGTGTCTTGGGCAGTCTCGATACTCTCGGGGCGGGCTTCACGCTGGCATCTCAGGACCTCGACATTCGCGGCGCCGGCAACCTTCTGGGCGAGGAGCAATCTGGCCAGATGCGCGACGTCGGCTATGAGTTGTACCAGTCCATGCTTGAGGAGGCGGTGGCCCGCATTAAGGCAGGCGAGACGGAAGGCATGTATGACGATAGTGGCCAATGGGCGCCCCAGATCAACCTCGGCGTGCCTGTGCTGATCCCCGAGGTTTACGTGCCCGATCTCGATGTGCGCCTCGGCCTTTACCGCAGACTCAGCAGTCTGGATACAAAGGTGGAGCTGGAAGGTTTCGCCGCCGAGCTGATCGACCGCTTTGGCAAGCTACCCAAAGAGGTGAACACCCTTATCCTCGTCGTGCGTATCAAGGGTATGTGCCGCAAGGCCGGCATCGCCAAACTGGACGGCGGCCCCAAGGGCGCGACGATCCAGTTCCACAACGATAGGTTCGCCTCCCCCGAGGGGCTGGTAGAGTTCATCAAGGATCAGAATGGCCTCGCCAAGATCAAGGACAACAAGATTGTCGTGCGCCGCGACTGGGCCAAGGACAGCGACAAGATAAAAGGCGCATTCTCCATCGCCCGTGATCTGGCACAGAAAGTCGTGGACAAAACCAAAGCAGGCAAGGCCGCAGCAAAAAAGAAAGAGGCAGAACTCGATTGATTGGGCCAATTGCCCGATGTGTCAGCCGCTCGCGTATCGCCTGCGACAGTGATTATCTATGGTCACATGTCGGTCTGTTGCATTAAGGCTGCTTATAGCGAGTCTAATTTGAAGTATTCAGAGTGACTTTTTGTAACGTCTGCGGCGCGAAGTCGGGATGTCATATGCTCGAGGATACGTGATCTGTTTCCTTGATTGTAGTGAGCTTCGTCTACTGCAACTTGATGCAGAAAACGGATCCGATAGCCGGCCTTGAAAATACTCACTCTTAGAGGAGCCTGCTGTTGCAGGCTGAGCCGACTTCCGGCTTCATCTTGGCCTAAATTCTCCCGCCGGAGGCTCCGGCAAGGGCAGCGGCCACCATCAGCCGTGATGTGGGCCGCCGTAGCTAAGCGCGCCGACTACAGACCGGCGCGCCGCAGGCGCTCAATCAGGTTGGCTAGCGCTCGCCTTTGCCGCCTTGAATGCCGTCACCCGTTCGGCCAGCATCTTTCGGGCCTTAATGTTGGCGCGCCTAACGCGCACGGCGGTCAGGAACGCCTCTTCAGCGGTCTGGGATGTTGCGCCCATCATGTTGGCCAGATCGTCGATAATGCGCACGTCGCCGGTGATTTCCTCCGCCTTCAGCGCTTCGATGGCGAGCTGATCAGCCAAATCCTCGGCGACACGCATTTCAGCGCGTGCCTTCGGTCAGGCGGCGTTTGACATAGCCGGTGACAGTGTCGATCATCGTATCCATATGTGGCTCTTCAAAGAAATGGCCTGCGCCCTCGACCACGTCATGCAGGATGGTGATTCCCTGCTGGTCGTGCAGTTTGTTCACCAGCGTGACTGTGTCAGCGGGCGGCGCTACGCGGTCCGCGGTGCCGTTGATGATGAGGCCCGAAGCCGGGCAGGGTGCAAGAAACGAGAAATCATACATGTTTGCCGGGGGCGACACGCTGATGAACCCGGTGATTTCGGGGCGTCGCATCAGAAGTTGCATTCCGATCCATGCGCCAAAAGAGAAGCCGGCGACCCAGCAATGTTTGGAATTGGCGTTCATGGATTGTAAATAATCGAGTGCGGAGGCTGCATCCGACAGCTCGCCCACGCCCTGGTCGTATTCGCCTTGGCTGCGCCCCACGCCGCGAAAGTTAAAGCGCAGCACGGTGAAGCCCATTTTGTAAAAGGCATAGTGCAGGTTGTAGACGACCTTGTTGTTCATGGTCCCGCCAAATTGTGGATGCGGATGCAGCACGATGGCAATCGGCGCGTCCTTTTCCTTTTGCGGGTGATAACGACCTTCAAGTCGGCCCTCGGGGCCAGGAAAGATAACCTCGGGCATTCAGCGTTCCTTGCTGTGGGACTTTGGCTCAGGCAATGCCCGTTGACGGGGATGCCTGCGCGCCTTAGAACAATTCTAAACTTCGGTTCAGTCCTGCTCCGGATCTAGGGCACAGGCGGCCGGACCGGACGGGCTTTGCGCCTAATAAGCGCCAAGACGCACAAGGTCAATCTATTCGCAGGCAGCCTGGGGGAGGGGCGCGCAATGAAACTTAGCACAAAGGGCCGCTATGCCGTGGTTGCGCTGTCCGATATCGCGCTGCAGCCCGAAGGTAGCCTCGTGACATTGGGCGAGGTATCGCGTCGGCAGAGCATATCGCTGCCTTATCTGGAGCAGCTTTTCGTCAAGCTGCGCCGTGCCAAGCTGGTCGCGTCAGTGCGCGGTCCGGGTGGCGGCTATCGCTTGGCGCGGCCCACGTCTGAGATTCGTGTGTCTGAAATTTTGTCTGCCGTCGATGAGACGGTGGACGCATTGCACAAGGGTGCGGGCGCGTCAGGCGGCGCATCGGGCAGTCGCGCGCAATCGATGAACAACCGTTTGTGGGAGGGGCTGAGCGCGCAAGTCTACGTCTATCTGCACCAGACCAGGCTAAGTGATGTGGTGGGCAACACGCTGGCACCATGCCCGGCGGTGCCGTCAATCTTAGCCATAGTGGATGACGAATGATGCTTGTTGTTCAAGTTTTTGCGCAGCCTTTGGCCTCGCTTCACGCACACGCGCAGGCCCACGCAGTCGCCTGCGGCATGTGCGTGGGCCTGCGGCGCGAATATTTGTGCCAAGATGAACGCGGGGCGATATGAGCGGGCGGATTTATCTGGACCATAACGCGACGACGCCGCTTCGGGACGAGGCACGCGCGGCGATGATCGCGGCGATGGATGTGCTGGGCAACCCCTCTAGTGTCCATTCCGAGGGGCGCGCAGCCAAGACGCTGGTAGAGCGCGCGCGCGCGCAGGTGTCGGCGGCGCTAGGTGCGGATGGCGCCGACGTTATTTTTACGTCGAGCGCGACCGAGGCGGCAGCACTAGCCTGCGCAGGCCAGGGCCTTAGCGCCGCGCCGATCGAGCATGAGGCGGTGGCGGCCTGGACCGATGGTGCGCTGAGTGTGTCGCTATTAGGGGCTGTTGATTTGACTGATCCGGCGAGATCTGCACTGCAACTGGCAAATTCTGAGACAGGGATCGTTCAGTCTCTGCCGCAGGGGGTGGCAGTCTGCGACATGACGCAGGCATTTGGCAAGCTGCCAACTGCTTTTAATTGGAGTGGGGCGCAGATGGCACTGGTCTCGGCGCACAAGCTGGGCGGGCCCAAGGGCATCGGCGCGCTAGTTGTCCGACGCGGCACCGATGTGGCCGCACAGATAAAGGGTGGCGGGCAGGAGATGGGGCGCCGCTCGGGCACTGAGAACGTAATTGGAATCGCAGGTTTCGGCGCTGCTGCCGAGGCGGCGATGCACGATCTGGCGACAGGTGTGTGGGGCCGGGTGGACAAACTTAGAAACATTCTAGAAAAGACCATTGCAGCCGCTGCAAATGAGACTATTTTTGTCGGGAAAGCTACTGACCGCCTGCCGAACACTTCCTGCATGCTGACGCCCGGCTGGAAGGGCGAGACGCAAGTGATGGCAATGGACCTGGCGGGGGTTTCTGTTTCTGCGGGGTCGGCCTGCTCCAGTGGCAAGGTGCGCGCTAGCACTGTGTTGCGCGCGATGGGGCATAGTGAGGCGGATGCGGCAGCAGCTATACGCGTGTCGCTGGGACCGCAGACGACCGAAGAAGAAATCATGCGCTTTGCCGAGATATGGCTGAGGCATCTGGACAAACACCGCGCACGGATTCGCGCGTGACGCAATGGAGGCGATGACATGACAGCACTAGATGATACACAGGTTCACAATGATGTGGCCAAGGACGGCGTAGATCAGGAAACCGTGGATGCGGTTCGGCAGGTTGGTGGCGCCTACAAGCATGGCTGGTCGACCGATATCGAAATGGAATATGCACCTAAGGGCCTGACGCCCGACATCGTGCGCCTCATTTCCGAAAAGAACGAAGAGCCCCAGTGGATGACCGATTGGCGCATCGCGGCCTATGAGACGTGGCTGACCAAGAAGTCACCGACGTGGGCGATGGTCGATTATCCCGAAATCGATTTTCAGAACCAGTATTACTATGCGCGGCCCAAATCGATGATGGTAAAGCCAAAATCGCTGGATGATGTCGATCCCAAGTTGCTTGCCACATATAGCAAGCTGGGCATCCCGCTGAAAGAGCAAGCAATTTTGGCAGGTGTCGAGGGTGCCGGCGATATGCCCGCTGAGGCGCGCAAAGTGGCCGTTGATGCTGTATTCGACTCGGTCTCGGTCGGCACGACATTCCAGAAAGAGCTGCTTGAGGCGGGTGTCATATTCTGCTCGATCTCCGAGGCAGTGCGCGAATATCCCGAACTGGTGAAGAAATATCTGGGTACCGTCGTGCCTGTAAACGACAATTTTTATGCGACATTGAACGCGGCTGTCTTCAGCGACGGCTCGTTTGTCTACGTGCCGCCCGGGGTGCGCTGCCCGATGGAGTTGTCGACGTATTTCCGCATCAATGCCGAAAACACGGGCCAGTTTGAGCGGACGTTGATTATCGCTGATAAAGGAAGCTATGTCAGCTACTTGGAAGGTTGCACAGCCCCCCAGCGCGACGAGTCGCAGCTCCATGCCGCCGTCGTCGAGATCATTATCGAGGAAGACGCGGAGGTAAAATACTCCACCGTTCAGAATTGGTATCCCGGTGACGAGAATGGCAAGGGCGGCATCTATAACTTTGTGACCAAGCGCGCCGATTGCCGGGGAGACCGGGCCAAGGTGATGTGGACACAAGTTGAAACCGGTTCTGCCGTGACGTGGAAATATCCCAGCTGCATCTTGCGTGGCGACGATTCACAGGGCGAATTCTATTCCATCGCCATCGCCAACCATATGCAGCAGGCCGATACTGGCACCAAGATGATCCATCTGGGCAAGCGGACCAAGTCGCGGATTGTCAGCAAAGGGATCAGTGCGGGCAAGGCACAAAATACCTATCGTGGTTTGGTAAGTATGCACCCCAAGGCCAAGGAATCGCGAAACTATACGCAATGCGACAGTCTGTTGATTGGCGATAAATGCGGCGCTCATACTATTCCCTACATCGAGGTCAAGAATAATTCTTCGCGGGTTGAGCATGAGGCGACCACGTCCAAGGTGGACGATGACCAGATGTTCTATTGTCGCCAGCGCGGCATGAATGAAGAAGAGGCTGTAGCGCTGGTCGTCAACGGCTTCTGCCGCGATGTCCTGCAGGCGTTGCCGATGGAGTTTGCGATGGAAGCGCAGCAACTGGTCGCGATTTCGCTGGAAGGCTCGGTCGGGTAGGTTCGTGATTGCTATAGCGGTCATAAGATGTTCAGGCGGGACGCGGCGATGAGTGATGTCGCCATGCCCTTGCCTGAACTGACGGGCGAGACGTATTTTGACGTCGCGGCCGTGCGCAACGCGCATGCGGCTGGTCTGCCCGTCGTGTTTCCACCGTTCGAGATGGTTCATGTGCCTGGTATGGCGCTGAGCCTGTGCTTGAACATGGCGCGCGATCCGATCCAGAATGCGTGGCGGCGCGGTGAGTTTTTCGAGGCTGAAGAGCTAAGTATGCTCATGCAACACGTGGAAAGTGGTGCGCATATTATTGATATCGGTGCAAATGTTGGAAATCACGCGATGTTTTTTGCAACCCAGATGGGTGCCGCGCGCGTGGTAGTCGTTGAGCCAAATCCGCTCGCTATTGCACCGCTGATGGCGAATGTGCTGTTGAACAGGCTTGAGAATGTGATCGATCTGTCGCTGCTAGGGGTCGGGCTGTCTGATGTATCCAGCGGCGGCTATGGCATGAAACGGCATGACCGCAATCTGGGCGCGACCAAGATGTTCGAGGGAAAGGGCGACTTGCAGGTCCACGCGGGCGATGATTTGCTTGAGGATGAGACGCCCGACCTGATTAAGATCGATGTGGAAGGCATGGAAATAAAAGTTCTTTCTGGTTTGGAGGGGATCATTTCGGCGAACAGGCCGATCGTCCTTATCGAGGTGGATGAGCAGAACGCAACAGACTTTGAGGCGTGGCGCGTGGCGCATGACTACGACGTTTCTCAGAGTGTCCGCCACAGCCGCAAGAATTGTAACTATCTGCTGAAACCTGCAGGTGTAGCATGAGTGATGTACCCATCGCGCGCCCTGAATTGACCCTACCGGAAGCGGAAGCGGCCCACGTCGCCGAGGCATATGATGCAGCGGATGTCATACTGGAATATGGCAGCGGTGGTTCGACAGTCATGGCCTCGGAACTACCGGGAAAGACGGTGTTCTCTGTCGAAAGCGATCAGGCTTGGTTGCGGATGATGCATGGCTGGTTGGCGCAAAACCGGCCCGCGCAGGGCACACGGGTCGAGATCATCTGGTCTAATGTTGGTGAAACCGGTGATTGGGGCAGGCCAGTAAATGACGCGGGCTGGCGGCACTACGCTGACTATCCTCTGGCGATTTGGCAGCGTGAGGATTTCGTTCAGCCGGATGTTGTGCTGGTTGATGGCCGGTTTCGTCCCGGTTGCGCAATGGCGACCGCGTTTTGTACGGCACGGCCAGTCACGGTGCTGGTGGATGATTACAAGCGGCGTAAGAGCTATCACGCGATCGAAGAATTTCTGGGCGCACCTCGCCTGATCGGCCGCATGGCTGAATTTGAGGTGGCCCCGATGGCTGTGCCGGCACACCGGTTGCTGCCGATACTTAAAATGATGACGCGGCCCTGACGGGCTCAAGATTACAGATTTGAAAGGACAGAAGTATGCTTGAGATCAAGAACTTGCACGTCGACCTCGAAGACGAAGAAAAGACAATCCTGAAAGGGGTCAACTTGACGGTCGAAGCCGGTAAGGTCCACGCGATCATGGGGCCGAACGGGTCAGGAAAATCTACGCTAAGCTATGTTTTGTCGGGCCGCGACGGATACAAGGTGACCGAAGGCACTGCAACACTGGAAGGGGCAGACATCCTCGCGATGGAGACCGAAGAACGTGCGGCTGCTGGCCTCTTTCTGGCCTTCCAGTACCCTGTCGAGATCCCGGGCGTTGGTAACATGACGTTTATGCGCACCGCTGTGAACTCGCAGCGCAAGGCTCGCGGCGAAGATCCGATGAGCGCTGCTGATTTTTTGAAGTTGATCCGTGCGAAGGCGAAAGAACTGCAGATCGACGCTGAAATGCTTAAGCGACCGGTTAATGTAGGATTTTCGGGCGGTGAGAAAAAACGTAACGAAATTTTGCAGATGGCCCTTTTGGAGCCAAAGATGTGCATCCTTGATGAAACTGATTCCGGCCTTGACGTGGACGCAATGAAGCTGGTCGCGGATGGCGTAAACGCGCTGCGTAGTGAAGGACGTGGGTTTCTTGTGATCACGCATTACCAACGTCTTCTGGATCACATCAAACCTGACTACGTCCACATCATGTCTGACGGTCGGATTATCAAAACGGGCGGCCCTGAACTGGCGCTTGAAATTGAGCAGAACGGCTATACGGATATTCTGGCGGAGGTGGCCTAATGGCTCAGACAAACCTTAAGCAAACAGCGACTGAGGCGCGGCTGGCCGCGCTGGTAGTGCCCGAGGGGGGCGGCTGGATCCAGTCGGCTCGCAAGGACGCGCTGGCTCGGGTTCGCGAGATGGGTCTTCCTCAACGGCGTGACGAATATTGGAAGTTTACTCGCCCCGATACACTAACTCAGGCTGAGGCGCCCGAGGCTGCTGTGTTTGAGGTGGACGAGACGCTTGTTTTCGGCAAAGTCGACCGGACGCGGATCGTATTCGTTGACGGTGTTTTTGATGCCTACGAAAGTGATGATTTGGTCGCGAGCGGTGTGACGATCGAGCGGCTGGTCGAGGCCGGTGCCAAGGATATCCACTGGGCTAAAGATTTGTATGGAGTGCTGGAGACGCGCGGCCAAACGCCTGTGGACCGCCCATTGGCGGCGTTGAATAGCGCGGCTGCGACGGACGGCGTTCTAATCCACGTGACGGGCAAAATTGCGAAGCCGATTAACCTGATTTATCGGCACAGATCAACATCGTCGGATGTGTTCCTACATCAGGTCGTCAAGCTGGATCCCGGCACCGAACTGACGCTGCTTGAGAATGGACCGGCTGCTGCACGCTTCAACAACGTGTTGGAGGTTGAGGTTGCCGATGGCGCGTCCTTCCATCACGTGCGCACACAGGGCCGCGATCATGAGCGGCGTGCGGCCACGCATATCTTTGCTCGGCTTGGGAGCGAGTGCCTGTTCAAGTCGTTTACGATGACTGCAAACGGCAAGATGACACGCAATGAATGCATCATTGAGATGCTAGGCGACGATTCTAGTGCCCATGTGGCCGGCGCTTCGATGGGCGATGGTGACTTCCACGACGACGACACCGTGTTCGTGACCCATGAGGGGCTGCGCTGCGAAAGCCGCCAGGTATTCAAGAAGGTGCTGCGAAACGGCGCGACGGGTGTGTTTCAGGGCAAGATCCTGGTGAAGGCCGGTGCACAGAAAACTGATGGCTATCAAATCAGCCAATCCTTGCTTTTGGACGGCGACAGTCAGTTTTTAGCCAAGCCGGAGCTGGAGATCTATGCCGACGATGTAATCTGTTCGCACGGCTCTACCTCAGGCGCGATCGATGAGGACGCAATGTATTATCTGAGGGCGCGCGGTGTACCCAAGGCGACCGCGACAGACCTTCTGACGCTAGCCTTTCTTGCCGAATCCGTTGACGAAATCGCGGATACCGACCTGCAGGACGAGATCAAGATCCTGCTGGAAGGTTGGCTGGAGCGTCGGAGTACCTGATGTCCATCACGCGGGATATTGCGGCCACGTATCGCGGCCCGGGTGCCGTAATGCGCCGCTTGCTGGCCATGGGCCAGCGCGAGGATCGCGCGCTGGCGATCCTCATGGGGGGGTGCGTGGTGATGTTCATTGCGCAATGGCCTCGGCTCGCGCGTGAAGCATATCTGACCGAGCAGGAGCTGAACCCACTATTGGGCGGTGCACTGCTGGCTTGGGCCTTCATTGCGCCATTGATCCTTTACGCCATTGCGCTAATCAGCCATTGGATTTCAAAGATATTTGGCGCGCGTGGTACTCCGTTTGGGGCGCGTATTGCGCTGTTCTGGGCATTGCTTGCGGCTAGCCCAATTGTGCTGTTGCACGGCCTCGTTGCCGGGTTCATCGGGCAAGGGCCGGGATTGGTTGCTGTTGGGGCGATCTGGCTGGCGGCCTTCACCGCCTTTTGGGCGCTGGGACTCCGTGAGGCGGAATGGGGCCGGGTGGAAGAGGCGCAGTGAAGATGGAATTTGTTGTAGATCTGTTACGCCAGACCCTGCGCGCGCCCGGCGCGGCGGCGGATCGTATCGTTGCGCTGAAATTGCCTCGTGACTGGCTGTGGACAGCACTCGTGCTGATGGGCGTTTTGAACGGCATCGTCTATTCGTTGTTCGCCCTGAGTGGTCCTGGGCCAGATCCCGAAGCATCGGCGATCATCCCGCCTTTGCTGCAGCAGCCGGCGGTCTTTTCCATCTTTCTGGTGGGCGCGCTAGCGATCACAGTGATGACTCTGACTTGGGTGGGTCAGGCGATGGGCGGCAAGGCGCGCACATCCGACATGCTTGCACTAATCGGCTGGCTGCAAGTGTTGCGCCTGATCGTACAGCTCGCGTTGTTGGTGCTGATGCTGGCATTGCCTCTGGCCGGGGTAATCCTTGTGGTAGTTGCATCTGTCTGGGGACTTGTGCTGCTTGTCGTATTTGTCGACAGGGCACATGGATTCGAAAATGCGTTCAAGGCCGCGGGTGTCATCATTTTGGGCTTTATCGGAATGCTTGTAGGGCTATCTACTGTGATGGCCACGCTGGTCGTTGGAGGCGCATAATGCTCGATATTCAGAAACTACGCGGCGATTTTCCGATACTCGCACGCGAGGTGAATGGTAAGCCGCTGGTTTATCTCGATAATGGCGCTTCTGCGCAAAAACCGCAGGTCGTTATTGATGCTATCAATACCGCCTACAGTCATGAATATGCAAATGTTCACAGAGGGTTGCACTATCTTAGTAACCTTGCGACCGAAAAATACGAGGGAGTGCGCGGTACGATTGCGCGGTTTTTGAACGTCGCGGACGAAAGCCAGATCGTGCTGAACTCTGGCACGACCGAGGGGATCAATATGGTCGCCTATGGCTGGGCCATGCCCCGGTTTGAGCCGGGCGACGAAGTGGTGCTAAGCGTGATGGAGCATCATGCCAACATCGTGCCGTGGCATTTCCTGCGCGAGCGTCAGGGTGCAGTGCTGAAATGGGTCGATACCGACGTGAACGGAGCGCTTGATGCGCAAAAAGTGATTGACGCTATTGGGCCGCGCACGAAGCTGGTTGCAATAACACATCTTTCCAACGTGCTAGGAACTAAGGTTGATGTGAAGGCCATATGCGCCGCCGCCCGTGCCAAGGGTGTGGCTGTGCTAGTAGATGGCAGTCAGGCGGCCGTTCACATGCCCGTGGATGTCGACGATATCGGTTGTGATTTCTATGCCATTACGGGGCACAAGCTATACGGTCCCTCCGGATCTGGCGCGATATTCGTGCGGCGCGAGAGGATGGCGGAGATGCGCCCCTTCCTTGGCGGTGGCGATATGATCCGCGAGGTATCCAAAGAGAACGTCATTTATAATGATCCCCCGATGAAGTTTGAGGCCGGCACGCCTGGCATCGTCCAGACAATCGGTCTTGGCGTCGCACTTGACTATATGATGGACCTTGGGATGGAGAATATAGCCGCCCATGAGAACAGTCTGCGCGATTATGCGGCGACACGTCTGGCCGGGCTGAATTGGTTACAAGTGCAGGGTCAGGTGCCAGACAAGGCCGCGATCTTCAGTTTTACGATCGACGGGGCAGGGCACGCACACGACATTTCAACGATTCTGGACAAAAAGGGCGTTGCAGTTCGCGCCGGCCAGCATTGTGCGGCACCTTTGATGGATCACATGGGGGTGACCGCCACCTGCCGTGCGTCATTCGGCGTCTACAACACGGAGGCCGAGGTTGATGTGCTGATCGATGCGTTGGAACTTTGTCACGATCTGTTCGCCTGAGCGCAGCACAGTACCGGAGCGGATTTATTCGTTGCGGGCGGTGCAGAGCACAGGTAAGACAAAGTAGTCGCACCCATAGCTCAGCTGGATAGAGCGCTGCCCTCCGAAGGCAGAGGTCATAGGTTCGAATCCTATTGGGTGCACCATTTCGCATTTTGGGGTTAAAAATTCTCTCACATCTTGAACGGAAAAGTGTGTTTTGCGGTTCGATAAACCTCATTTCATCTTTACCCTAGAGGCTTGTCAAAAGCCAGTTTTAGCACTGTCCGCTTGAGAGCAATACTGCCTTTTTCGTATATATTATAAGGGTTTGCCAAGAGTTCTAGCACGTGTTCGTTGAACTCCTCGAACCTGCCTTGCGGCGGCACGGTTCCATTGCGCTGTTCGGCCAGTTTGATCTTCTGGCGCTCCAGTTTGTCGATACGCGCCTCGTAGGCTGCAACAACAGAATTGTTGGTAGCTTCTACGATCCGGTCGAGCAGTGCCTCTATCTGGCTCCCTATGTCCTTGACCTGCGCATCTAGCGTATCTTTTGCTCGGTGCGCTTCAGCAAGGCGCATCTCCCAGATATCGGCGAACATCGCCGTGGCCATCGCAAAGAGCTGTTGGGCAGGT
>Ga0307966_1000427_pt1 | contig 35212 bp, 27 predicted proteins | sample OrgLakmetagen646_FD_203141 | JGI IMG/M metagenome (GOLD analysis project Ga0307966, IMG submission 203141) | Saline water microbial communities from Organic Lake, Antarctica - #646 | ecosystem: Environmental > Aquatic > Non-marine Saline and Alkaline > Saline | place: Antarctica: Organic Lake... | reverse complement strand
ATGAGATGCCTCTTTTATCGGCATGACAATCTGTGTTTGGGTTTTTAAGCGGCATCCGAACCAACGAGAAAAAGATTCCGCATCAAGTGCGGAACGACAGTTCTTGAGGGTATTTTTTTATTATTCATCAAGTGCGGAATGACATTTCTTGATGTTGTTTTTTTTTGGATTAACTGAGATTGATAGTTCTTTGAGAATATTCAATCATTTTATGTTTTTTTAATAAATAATTAATGGCTTTAGCCCGCTTTTATCTTATATTTCAAATTGATTTAGTAGAAACTTTTAAATTATATAAATGCAAAATTTAATTCATGCTTTTAAGGACAGTTGTGGTTGTGGAATTATAGCTAATATAGATGCTAAACCAGATTCAAAAATTAAAGATGATGCATTGACAGCTTTAGGTAGAATGATTCATCGTGGTGCTATTGCTGCTGATGGAAAAAGTGGTGACGGATGTGGCATCTTAACTGCCATGCCAGACGAATTTATGAAAACTATTGCATTGGTAAATGGATTTTCGCTACCAGAAAAATATGCTGTTGGTTGTATCTTTTTTACTGATAAAAGCCAAGAAAAAACAGTTGAAAAGTACTTTGAAAAATATGATTTAAAGTTGTTATTTTATCGACCTGTTCCTGTTCAAAAAGAATTTTTAGGCGAACAGGCTTTAGCCAGTTTACCCGATATTAAACATGCTTTTATAGTTCCAAATTCTCCTGTTGCTGAACAGCGTTTCGACGAGTTTTTGTATTTATCTAGAAAGCAAATTGAAAACGAATTAAAAAACGAAGAGGACTTTTACATCGCTTCACTTTCTCAATATGTCATTAGCTATAAGGGATTAATTAAGCCTGACTTACTGAAGGATTTTTATGTTGATTTACAAGAAGATGATTTTAAAACTGGTTTTGCACTTTTTCATCAACGTTTTTCTACCAATACTTTACCAAAATGGGAATTGGCTCAGCCTTTTCGAACCTTAGCTCATAACGGAGAAATCAACGCCATACAAGGCAACCGGTTTAATGTAAAAGTGAGTAAAGAGAATGCAAATAGTGAGGTTTACTCCAAAGAAGAACTCGACGCAATGGGCGAAATTTTATCCAACAACGCTAGTGACAGTGGCAGTGTAGATAATATGTTTGAGTATCTAATTGCCAATGGAGTCCACTTTTTTAAAGCGATGAGTAGTATGTTTCCTCCAGCCTGGCAGAACTTACCTAAGCAAGATGCTAAAATTCGTGCGTATTATGAATACTTAACCGCAAATTTTGAAGCATGGGATGGCCCAGCAGCGCTAAATTTTACAGACGGTCGCTACTTGGCTACCGCAATGGATAGAAACGGCTTACGCCCTGCTAAATATATTATTACTAAAGACAACCGATTTTTAATTGCCAGCGAATTGGGTGTATTAGACATTGAAGAGGAAGAAGTTTTAGAACAAGGAAAACTGCACGGTGGTGAAGTTATAGCAATAGATACCAAACATGCCAAAGTTTTGATGAACCACGACATTCAAAGTTATTTAAAGAATGCACAAACTTACCGCAAATGGCTTGAGCAACATCAACATTACTTAGCAGAACATTACGATGTGAATTTTGTTGATTTTTCTGAATTTGATTTTGATGAAAAATTGATTTATCAACGTTACCATAATTACACACACGAAACCATGGAGCAGGTTATTGCTCCTATGCTTAAAAATGGTAAAGAGGAAATTGGTTCCATGGGAGATGATACTCCCCTAGCCTGTTTTAGTATGGTACAACGAAATTTCACTGACTTTTTTAGACAGAAATTTGCTCAAGTTACCAATCCACCAATAGACCCACTTCGGGAAAAACTGATTATGTCTTTGAGTGTAACCCTAGGACCAAGAGGTAATATTTTAAAAGAAGAGCCTAAGAATGCAATTGGATTACGCATCAATAGTCCAATTCTTTCCAAAGAAAAAATAGACATTATTAAAGACTTTGGGGATAAAAATGATGATAAATATAATTCCAGTTACCTTCATAAAAGTTTTTCTACTTCATTTGAAAGTAACTTACATCAATCCTTATTCGATTTAGCTTTTCAAATTAAAAAAGCAATAGATGAAGAAAAAATTAGTTTGGTGTTTTTAGATGACAGGGCTTTGAATGAAACAAAAAAAATAATGCCCATGCCGATGGTCATTGGTTTTGTAAATAGCTACTTATTAAATCACAAACTAAGAGGAAAAGTTTCGCTCATTGCTGTTACATCAGAAGCATTCGATTCGCATTCATGTGCAGTTTTAATTGGATTTGGAGCTTCGGCTGTTTATCCATATTTACTTTACTCATCTGCTATTGAAATTGCTAAAAGACAAACTAAAGGAAATGATTCATTATCAAATTTAATTCAGAAAAAAGCACTCCTAAATACCCATAAAGCTTTAAACGCTGGACTGCTAAAAATCATGTCTAAAATGGGGATTTGTGCAATTAACAGTTACCAATACAGTGCGTTATTTGATATTATAGGTTTAGGAAAAGACATTACCGAAGATTGCTTTAGCAATGCCCAATCCTTTTTACATGGTTTAACCTATCAAGATATCGAAGAACGAATTCATCTAAATCATGCAAAGGCATTTGAATTGAAACAGTATCAAAATCAGTATGAATTAGAGGTAGGAAGCTTTTACAAATACAAACCCAAAGGGGAGTATCATGATTATGCTCCTGCAATTTCCATGGGCATAAGAAGATTTGCTAGTAGTTTACAAAAGGAAGATTATGAAGCAGTTCAGAATAGAATTAATAATCGAGGATTAAAAATGATTCGGGATTTTTATGAATTTAATTCACTTAAAAAACCCATTTCTATTGAAGAGGTTGAACCTATTAAAAAGATAACATCTAGATTTAATTCTGCAGCAATGAGTTTAGGAGCCATTTCACCAGAAGCTCATGAGGCCATGGCAGAAGCAATGAATAGCATTGGAGCCATGAGTAATTCTGGTGAAGGTGGTGAAGATAAAATTCGATATAAATCTATAAAAAACAGTAAAATTAAACAAGTAGCTTCTGGGAGATTTGGAGTTACTCCTGCCTATTTGAGAAGTGCAGAAGAAATTCAAATAAAATTAGCACAGGGAGCAAAACCAGGCGAAGGTGGACAATTACCGGGAAAAAAAGTCACCCCCTTGATTGCCAAACTACGTTACACTATTCCTGGCGTGACCTTGATATCCCCGCCCCCACATCACGATATTTATTCCATAGAAGACTTAGCTCAATTGATATATGATTTAAAACAAATTAATCCCAAAGCTAGGGTAAGCGTAAAATTGGTTTCGTCTTCTGGTGTTGGAACCATTGCGGTTGGTGTAGCAAAAGCCTATGCCGATAAAATAATTATATCAGGTTGCGATGGAGGAACAGGCGCTGCACAATTAGCATCGATTAAATTTGCTGGAAACCCTTGGGAACTTGGTTTAATTGAAGCGCATAATGCCTTAAAAGCAAACGATTTAAGAAAAATGGTAGAACTCCAAACAGATGGAGGCTTGAAAACAGGATTAGATGTAGTAAAAGCTGCAATAATGGGTGCTGAAACCTATGGATTTGGAACCGTTTTATTGAATGCAGTAGGCTGTAAAATTTTACGTGTTTGTCATTTAAACAAATGTAGTGTAGGTATTGCCACGCAAAATGAAGCACTTCGTGATCATTATACAGGAACAGTAGAAGCCATAATAACTTACTTGCAGAATTTAGCAGAAGAGGTTAGAGAAATTTTAGCTAAATTAGGTTATTCATCTTTAGATGAAATTATTGGTAAAAGCAATTTACTTAAGGTTGTGGAAGATGAATTCGCACAGAAATTTGATTTTAATTCTATTTTATTTGATTTGCAAGGAGAAAACATTCAGCGCATCAAACATAATGAACCATTTGATAAAAACACATTTGAAAAAGAAATTTTTAAAGAAGTAAAATCCTTTATAGATGAGCCTATAAAGTCTAAAGGAATAAGCCTTGAAATCAACAACACCAACCGAAGCTTCGGAGCATTTACCAGTGGATACATAGCTGAAAAATACGGAGATAAAGGGATGCCAAAAGACAGTTTAATTTACCATATTAAAGGTAACGCAGGTCAATCTTTTGGTGCTTTTTTAAGTCAAGGGATGTCTTTTTACCTAACTGGAAATGCAAACGACTATGTAGGAAAAGGGATGCGTGGAGGAAGAATTGTAGTCCGTCCTCAAGACACAAGTAAAAGTATGGGTATTGCTGGAAACACATGTTTATATGGTGCTACAGGAGGCAAACTATTTGTAGCGGGACATGTTGGCGAACGATTTGCTGTTCGGAATTCTGGAGCTTTAGCTGTTGTTGAAGGAACTGGAGACCATGCCTGCGAATACATGACTGGAGGAACCGTTGTTATATTAGGAGAAACTGGTTATAACTTTGGAGCAGGGATGACCGGAGGTGCTGCCTTTGTTTACGACAAAGATTCAAGCTTTTTTGATAAGGTAAATATGGAATTGGTAAAATTGGAACGTATAGATACTGAAGAAAAAGAAGAGGCTAGACATTATTTGAAAAAGATTTTTAGAAGTTATATCTACCGTACCCAAAGTGAAAAAGCCAAACACTTACTGAAGAACTTTTTAGCCGAATTGCGCTTTTTTTGGTTAGTTACCCCAAAAGATATGAGAGCACCATTGAATCCATTTGAAGGAAATTAAATAAAATAATTTTATGTACGATTACACAAAAATAGAACGACTAGAACGTAAACCAAGAAACGCAAAAGAACGCGTTGGTAACTACAATGAAATCTATGATGCATATACAGAAAGTACAGCAAAAGGACAAGCTAGTAGGTGTATACAATGTGGCATTCCATATTGTTCTTCAACAGGTTGTCCGCTGCATAATAACATCCCACATTGGTTGAAATTTAGTGCAGAAGGCAATGATGAAATGGCTTTTAAAATTTCAAATGAAACTTCTCCCTTTCCAGAGATTTTAGGTAAAATTTGTCCTCACAACAGATTGTGCGAAGGTGCTTGTACATTAAATGATGGACATGGAGCGGTAACTATTGGTTCAATTGAAGTACATATTAATGAAACTGGTTTCGAGAAAGGTTTTAAACTTAATTTTCCAAAAGAACTTACCGATAAAAAAGTAGCTATCATAGGTTCAGGACCAGCTGGAATATCTTGCGCTAATTTTTTATTGAGAGCAGGAATTAAACCCGTGGTTTTTGATAAAGCTGATGAACCAGGAGGATTACTTTTATATGGTATTCCTGAATTCAAATTAGAAAAAAAAGATGTTTTTAGAAGAGTAAAACTGCTACTTGAAGCTGGTATGGAATTAAAACTTAACACTGAAGTTGGAAAAGACATTAGTTTTGTGGACTTGCAAAACGAATACGATGCGGTTTTTATGGGATTCGGTGCTACCCAAGGTAGAGTATTAAGCCATGAAGGCTACAATAGCGACCATGTATACATGGCCGTTCCTTTTTTAACCAATATCCAGAAAAAGCGACTTGGAAAGGACTTTGATCCTAAATATAATGTTCGCAATAAAAATGTATTAGTTATTGGCGGTGGAGATACTGCAATGGATTGCGTTAGAACTAGCATTAGAGCTGGAGCAAAAACAGTTAAATGTGTCTACCGAAGAGATGAAGAAAGTATGCCTGGCAGCGACAAAGAAGTAAAAGCAGCAAAGGAAGAGGGAATTGAATTTATTTTCACAACCGCACCAAAACATTTTGTAGCTGATGAAAATGGTAATATTATGGGCATGAAATTCGTAGAAACCAAAATTATTCCGGATGAGAAGTCTTCAAGAGGTAAAGTTGTTGAAGTAAAAGATTCTGAATTTATTATAGAAGCTGATGTGATTGTTTTAGCTTTAGGATTTAGTCATCAAAAAATGAAATTTTTAGAGCAAGCAGGAATTAAAACCAACACCTACGGTGGAATTGAAGTAGATGAACATTACCAAACGAGTTTATCAGGAGTTTTTGCAGGCGGTGATATGGTTCGCGGCGCAGATTTAGCTGTAAATGCAGCACTAGATGGACGTGAGGCTGCCCTTCAAATTGCTGCTTTAATTCAAAAAAAGAAATCAGTTGCTAAATAAATCTAAGCCTTGAGTTAATGGAAAAACTTACTCTTTAAAATACAAATTATTGAAAATTAATGATACAATATTATACCAAGTTGAATTTGACATAAAAGTTTGTGAATCAGAATATTATTGAGTTATTTTCATTTTTCTGTTTAGAATCAATTACTTTTAAATTTAATATTTATGTTTTCGAATTTCTTTTTTGAAGTAATTTTATTGTTAACCCAAAAATGAAGACAATACTCAAGAGAGCAAGTGCAAGTGAACTTAAAATCAAGAGTTTTTGCACAGCATCTAATACATCTGTGGCATTGCTGAATTTTCCAAGCATCAAAAAACCTAAGGTGGTAGCTAAAAGCAAAATTCCCCAAATCCATTTATGGGAATTGGATGGATTAATTATGCTTAAGTCCGAAAACATACTCAATACAAAAATGGCAGAATCTACAGAAGTAATAAGAAAACCGACAAGCAATAATATTGCTAAAATCACAGCATAAAAACCAAATGGAAATTGTTCTAATAACACAAAAGTTGCTGAGAACACATCGTTAAAAGCTAAACTTGAGACAACATCTGCATTAATTAGCTCTAAGGCTGAAGTTCCAAAGCTAGTAAACCACAAAAAAGAGCCGAGACTTGGAACAATTAAGACTGCTAAAATTAGTTCTCTTATCGTTCTTCCTTCGGATATTCTTGCAATAAATATTCCGGTAAAAGGTGCCCAAGCAATCCAAAAAGCCCAATAGTAATAAGTCCAATCTGACAAAAATTCTTCACTAAAATTAAATTCACCTATAGCTAAACTCAAGGGGATAAAATCTACAACTAAAGCCGCTGTAGATTGAATTAAATTACTAATTATCAAGCTTATATTGCTATTCAATAGTACATAAACCAATAAAACTAAAGTAAGTAAAATATTAAGGTTAGATAAACGCCTAATTCCTTTGCTTAAGCCTTTTATAGAAGAGAGAAGTGCAAAAGAAAAAATAAGCAAGCATAAAAAGACGCTTAGATATATTCCCACGTTGGTATGAGCTACAAAATTTATTCCTCCTTCTATTTGTCTTACACCAAGTGCAACTGCGCTAACAACTCCTATTACGGTTGTAAGCACAACAAGTAAATCTATAACCTTAGTAATATATCGATTTGATAATTTAGGTAAAAGATAACTCAACTGAATGTTTCTTTTTTTGATGAAAAGTAAATAGGCTATACATAAAGCAAAAAGCCCATAAAATGCCCAAGCGGTGAATCCCCAATGATAAAAAGTCATTTCTAAACCATGCACATTTTCTGCTCTAGAAATTTCAATATCAGATTGTTGCATCATATAAATAGGCTCTTGGACAGCTCTTAAAATAATACCAGCACCCATACCCGTTGAGTATATCATAGCAATCCATGAAACTACTGAATATGATGGTTTACCACTTCCTAGTTTTATTTTTCCTAAAGGTGAAACAGCAAGTATTAATAAGTAAAGTAAGATAAGTAAACCTAAAACCAAGTATAGTTTCCCAAAATAAGAGCGTACCAAAAGGGATGCTTCATTTATAATTTGAAAAGAATAAACTGGATAAAAAATAAAGCAAAAAGCCATTAGTCCTAAAATGATAAGACAAACAACAACTATTTGATTTTTCGATTGAAAAAGTTTCAAAAATTTACACTTATACTGAAACAGCCTTATTCAAATACCTTCTGAATTCTAACATGGCTTGGTAAGTTTCAATTACTATCTCATCAAATTTTTTACCTTTTACTTGTGTCTTAGTAATTGGCCGATGTGCAGCAAAACTTTTATGCCTCAGCAATTCAATATGTTCATGGTCTTGCGAATATCCTTTTGGAGATGTTTTTAACTTTTCGTCTTCCATTAAGCCTCCAAAGTAGTCTTGAAAAGTGGGCTTTTCAATAATTCCTTTAAGGACATCGCCATTATAATCAATTGCATCCCTTATACTTTTTAATAAATCTGATTTTGGTCTGTAAAAGCCTCCTGCTAAAAAACATTCATTTATTCCTAAATGAATATAAAAGTCACTAGTCTTAGGACGCTTGTCTAATCCCGCTCCAAAATGATCCTTGTATGTTGGTTTGTTGGGATGGTACAATAAATTATTATTGATTCTATTGATTGCTTTTTTGCCCGTGGTAGCGTAATAGTTATTATCTACTTCAGCAAGTTTTATATCCATTTCGTTGAGCCATTCAATATATGCATCTCTTACATTGGTGTAGGTTTTTCTATTGTCATCCATCCATTCTTTAGAGTTGTTCTTGGTTAGGTCATCTAAGAAAGAAAATAAATTTTTAAAGTCCATGTATTGATTTTAAGAAGATTGTTTAAACGAAGCTAGTTGTTCTTTCAAATCTTCCATGGAAGCTTCTAACTTTTTTAACACCGTATTTTCAGAATTTTCATTTAAAGAGAAAGTCAATTTACTTTTTACTTCCCAAAGTTCCTGTATAGTAGAAATCTCTACTTCATAAGGTGGGTAAGTAGTATTGCTGGATAACAAAACAACGGTGTTTGGGTTTTGTGTTTTATGTAATTTCTTTACTAGAACAGAATCATGTAGGACAAATACATAAATTTTATGCTGTTTAGCTTCTGCAAGATTTTCAACAGCTTTTGCTAATACCCAATCTTCGGGTTGTAAATCTGGTAACATGGAATCACCTTCTAACTGAAACCCCCTATACGTTGCATTCCTGAACTGCGGAAGTGGTAAATCAAAAGCAGGAAGTTGATGATAAAACTCATTATTTTGAATATTTTGTGGATATCCCGCAGCTGCTTTTTGATTTACAAGTAACATATTTTCCTTTTCATTATTGTTAACTGTAATTACCTTAGGCATCAAACTTTGGTTTTGTAAGCTCAACTCTTTTTGAAAACTTTCCCCATACAACCAAAGTGGATTAACTTTATACTTTTTAAGAAGCTGACTAACTACACTGCCAAGTAATCGTGTTTTTCCCCGCTCAATATCTGCAGTAGAATTATTAATACCTAAGGCTTTAGCAAATTCAGTTTGGGTAAGATTTTGTTCTTCACGGACTTGTTTAAAGCGTTTAATTTCGATGGGGAGATCTGCTTTCATGAGTTTTTATTTACCTACCAAATATAAATAAAATTGGAATATATCCTAGCAGATTGGCTATTTTCCTTATAATGATTATAAACTAAATTTTATTCTTTTAAAATTCAATTTTTTAACTCCATCAACTCCTTTAAAAATGTGAATCAATACTGGTGTGAAACGACAAAAGAAAGTCAACTAAAAAGGCCTTTTTACATATACTGAAATTTCAGCATCCTTTAAATTTACATTTCAGTAACAATTTATACAGGTTCTTCAAATTTCATTAAATGCAACTTTTAGCTTCAATTAGGGTTTTAAGCCCTATATTTGAAGCACTTCAGAATTCAAGAAAAATGAAAAACAAAGATATACTATCAAAATTCTACTCCAGCTTTTCAGAAGGCAATGCAAAAGGAATGGTTGAATGTTATCATAAAAACGTTGTTTTTCAAGATCCTGCTTTTGGAAAATTAGAAGGTGATAAAGCTAAAAAGATGTGGGAGATGTTGCTGTCTAATAAAAAGACTACTATTAAAGTCTCCTATTCCAATATCCAAACTTCTAATGAAAAGGCAAGTGCAGATTGGATTGCTGAATACGTGTATGGAAAAAGAAAAGTGATAAATAAAGTGAGTGCAAAATTCAAATTTAAAGAAGGTAAAATCATAGCACATATAGACCACTTCAATTTATGGAAATGGTCTATACAAGCCTTAGGACCAATTGGATATCTACTTGGTTGGACTCCTTTTATGAAAGCTAAAATTCAGAAAATAGTAAACCAAAAACTAGCTAATTATATGGCAAAGACGAAAACTTAAAATTTGGTAATAAAAAGCTTCCATTTAAAAATCGATTTCTACCCAAATAGGAATATGGTCTGAAATTCGTCTTGAAGCTTTCATGTCCAAAAAGTCTAGGTGAAAATATACCAGACCACAATCTAACAACTGAATTGTTGTTGAATTTAAGAAAATATGGTCGTAAGCTGATGCCAAACAATCCTTTAGTTTACATTTTGTTTTTAAAGTTGTTTTTTCTCCCTCTAATACAGATAAGTAATTCATCTTTTTTAAAGGATTAAATACCGTATGAGTAGAGGGCACATTAAAATCTCCTAGAAAAACCAAATCTTCATTTGGATACAATGTTGGGAACTGCTTGAAGTATTTTATTTCTGTTTCTGGTTGTTTGTTTTTTGGAACAGCATGAAAACTGACTAAAGTAAATGTCTTTTGTTTATATTTTAAACGGATAAGAAAAGGCTCCCGTTCTATTTGATTGATGTAATTATTTTCTAACCAGGCTTTACCTATAATTTGCAGTTTGCTGGATTTCCAGAGAAAAGCATAGCGTTCACTACTGTATGGTGAACTTTGGGTAGGATCACTAATCACGTAATCCCACTTTGCTCCTTTCCTGTTCAACTCATCTGCTAATCTGGCTACAGACTGAGCTCCACCAGAACCGGACACAACTTCTTGCAAGGCAATGACATCAAAATCTTTTAACAAGTTTGCCATATAAGCAATACTTTCATCGGTTTTTGATTTGCCCATATTTTGAATATTCCATGAAGTTATTTTGACTTGCGCAGTGCTTATACTAACCCAAATACAAAACAGAAAAATTAAATAACTCCTTAAGCTTAAATTGAAAATTGTCTTCATACAAAATCTTTTATGCTAAAATACAATATGCAAATTAAGTTTCAAACGCGTAATGAAAACAAAAGAATGGGTTTTCTTGAAGATAATTCAACTCTACCATATAAACACTCCGTTTCATTAATTTCAGGAAAACTGAAATTGTACAACTGCTTTTAGATTACGAAATCAGAAATTTCACCGTGTTTATAATAAGGTATTGAAATTAAAAGATCTCAAAAACTGGAGCTTAACATGGGTGTGATTAGTGAAGTTTTTTTACGTTCAAAGTTATTTCAGAATACAAAAGGAGAGAAAAGATACATAAGTTGAAAACTGCTTTTTTAAAAAGCTTAACATTACTTAATTAAACCTTACCATCTCATACTTTCGATTCCTGTTTAATTCTTTATATTTGAAGCTAATCCAAAAAAATAATTAAAAAAATGGGAAAAGGATTTTTTCACGTACCACCAGCTGTCAATGAGCCAGTAAAATCATATGCTCCAGGAACACCAGAACGCGATGCTGTATTAAGTACTTATCGTAAAATGTGGGAGTCTCAAGTTGAAATTCCGTTATATATCGGAAACAAAGAAATAAAAACAGGAAACACCAAAGACATTCAACCGCCGCATGACCACAAACATATAGTTGGTAAATATCATACCGCAGAAAAAAAACATGTTGAAGAGGCAATTGAAAATTCATTGGAAGCAAGAAAAGCCTGGGCAGATTTGCCATGGGAACAACGTGCTGCTGTATTTTTGAAGGCTGCTGAATTAGTTGCTGGACCTTACAGATACGAACTAAATGCAGCGACCATGATTGGTCAATCTAAAAATATATATCAAGCTGAAATTGATGCTGCTTGTGAGTTGGCAGATTTTTTACGTTTTAACGTAGAATACATGACGCAAATATATAACGATCAACCAGAGTCAGATTCAAGCGCATGGAATCGTGTAGAACATAGACCGTTGGAAGGTTTTGTGTATGCAATCACTCCTTTTAACTTTACCGCAATTGCAGGGAACTTACCTACTAGTGCAGCAATGATGGGAAATGTTTGTGTATGGAAACCAAGTGATAGCCAAATGTTTTCTGCTCAAATTGTAATGAAAATATTTAAAGAAGCTGGTATTCCTGATGGGGTAATCAATATGATAATTGGAGATCCAGCCATGATTACAGATGTTGTACTTGCACACCCTGATTTTTCTGGTATACACTATACCGGGAGTACAGAAGTGTTTAAAGGTATTTGGTCTAAAATTGGTAATAATATCAACAACTATAAAACCTACCCAAGAATTGTTGGTGAAACAGGTGGAAAAGACTTTATTGTTGCTCACCCATCTGCTGATGCTAAAGTTGTATCTACAGCTCTAGCTCGTGGTGCTTTCGAATTTCAAGGACAAAAATGTTCAGCTGCATCAAGATCCTATATTCCAAAAAGTTTGTGGCCTAAAGTTAAAGACTTTTTAGTAGAAGATGTAAAATCTTTTAAAATGGGTTCTCCAGAAGACATGCGTAATTTTATTACTGCTGTTATTCATGAAGGTTCGTTTAATAAATTAGCTAAATATATAGACCAAGCTAAGGCTGCCAAAGATGCAGAAATTATTGTTGGTGGAAATTACGACAAATCTAAAGGATGGTTCGTTGAGCCAACAGTAATTGTGACAACCAATCCTAAATATGAGACGATGGAAACCGAACTCTTTGGCCCAGTACTTACCATTTATGTATATGAAGATGATAAGTTTGAAGAAACTTTACATATAGTAGATGAGACTAGTCAGTATGCATTAACTGGTTCTATCATTTCAACAGACCGATATGCTGCTGCTTTAGCTACAAAAATTCTTGAAAATTCATCTGGTAATTTTTATATCAATGACAAATGTACAGGAGCTGTAGTTGGCAGACAGCCATTTGGAGGAGCTAGAAATAGTGGTACAAATGATAAAGCAGGGTCTAAATTGAATTTATTGCGTTGGGTTTCTCAACGTTTAATCAAAGAAACTTTTGTGCCAGCAACAGATTACCGTTATCCTTTTATGGGTGAGTAATTTATAATAATGTCTTCACAAATCCATATTTTATAGGATTTGTGAAATATTTTAAATACAAAAAGGCTGTCCAAATAGACAGCCTTTTTGTATTTAAAATATAAAGTTGATTACTTAATAATCACTTTTTGTGATAGTATTCCACCAGTGGTTTCAATTTTTAATATATAAATTCCACTAGATAAATTAGAAACATCCGCCTGTAATCCATCGCTAAATTTCACACCTGAGTTCTTTCCTACTAAATCAAATAAAGTTGCATTGATTAATTCAAGATTTGAAGGCAAAGTTACTTTTAGAACATCGTTTGTTGGGTTTGGAAAAATAGAAATTTGCGATAAAGCAAAATTATCAGTTCCTAAAGTAGAATCACCTAACAAATTTAAAATCATATGATTATCAGGAAAGCCTATAGCTGCAAATGTACCAACAGAAGTTAATCCACAAGCCGTAGAAGTTAAATAACTAGGATCAGCTTGACCAAGATCGTTAACTCCAATTCTGAAGTCATAATTACCTGGAGGGCCTGGATTAGCTGCAATATCTATAGCAACTATCAATTCTGTTGAAGAGTCTACAATCACAGGAGTGTCAAACATAACTTCAAAAGGCACACCATCATCGGCTGCAGTAACATCAAAAGATTTAGAAGCAATTTCTGTTAGCGTTCCAGCAGGAAAAACATCACTTGATGTAAATAATCTAACTGTGCTAGTTACTGTAGGGTCAGTTCCACCTACATCTGTAAATTCTGCTACAAAGCCAATACCCATGGCTTCAAAATCACCAGTAAAATCAAAATCAGAAGGAGTATAAGCTCTATAAAAGAAGTTATCTGAGACTCCTTCATCTCCAGAATTTGGTACTTGATCTGGATTCGATGCGCAAGCAACTCCACCTCCTAAGGAGGATTGATCTACTGAATGAGATAGTGTCTGTTGAGCAAACATCCCTAAGGAAATTAAAGATGTTGCTAATAAAAAAGTAAATTTTTTCATGATATATGTTTTTGTAAACATAAAACATTTTTATTTTAAAAAAAATAGTTTTTTTCTACAAAGACAAAAAAATGGATTATAAAGACTAAAGTCAAATTATTTTAATACTACCCTAGCTTTTTTACCAAACTCTACTTGTACTGTTTCTTGAAGTGAAGTAGATAAAGAAAGGCCTTTATAGTCCGCTTTTACAGGAAATCTTTTGTGGCTTCTGTCTACCAATACAGCTGTTTTAAGTTGTTTTAGTGGAACTTCTAAAAAGTGCTTTACTGCATAAATTAAAGTTGCACCAGAATTGAGTACATCATCTATTATTACAACTGCTTTACCTTGATAATCTTCAGTTTTCAAAGAAGTTTGAATCGCTTCAATAGGATTTTTTTTATTAATACTTATATTACCTAAACTAATCTTAAATTGTGCAATAGATTCTAATTGCGTTGCAATAGCTTCTGCAAAAGCATAACCTGATTTTTGAACTCCAACTAAAATTAATTCATCTTCATTGAGATGGTCTTCCAGAATCTGATATGCCATCCGCTTGGTTTTTTGTTGAATTTGTTCGGCATTCAATATAATGTGGCTTGGGTTTGTTTTCATTTTCTTTTCAATTTTATAAATAATTCTTTGCCCTTTCTTGTTGTATGAGAATCCTTTGCGGTATCCATGTGATTTATTTCAAAATAAGGTTCAAAATAGCTACTATATTCTGCCTTGTTGCCACCGTAAGGAGGTCCTTTTTCGGTTAAAGGAAAATCGAACAACAAACCAATAAGTTGCTTTCCGCTATCTAGTATTTTTTCCATTTGAATTGCATATTCACTTCTTAAATCAGGCGGTAATGCACAAAAAAAAGTTTGTTCTATTACCAAATCGAATCTCATTTCTAAATCAAAGAAATCCTGATGTAAAAGTTGATTTTTTGGAAACCAAGGACATCTATTCTCAAAATTTCGAATAGCAGTTTCGGATATGTCCAATACAAATACATTCTTGAAACCATTATTAAAAAGGTATTCTGCTTCATAAGCATTTCCTGCACCAGGTAATAGTATTTGCAAAGAATTATCTTCTAAATCATCTATATAATTTTTCAATGGTGGAGAAATTTCTCCTAAATCCCAACCGGTGTCTTGTGTTTGGTAACGATTATCCCAATAATTTGCAGCATCTAATTTCATTACCAATCTAGGTCTAAGTTATCTTCATCTAGATAATCATCAATTTCACGTCTATCTTTTTTAGTAGGTCTACCAGCTCCTTTTTTGCGGTAATAATCCTTAGCATATTTTAAGACATCTAATTTTTCCAGATTTTCTTTCGGGGTAACATCTAAGGCATAAATGCTAACCAACTTCGCTCCTACTCTAGAAGTAGGAAAGTCCAAGACTTCAACCTTGTAGTTGATTTGATTTTTCCGAACCTGAATTACATCGGTAGGATAGACTTCTCTAGAAGGCTTAACTGAATCGCCATTAATTCTTACATGTCCCTTTTTACACGCATTTGTGGCTATTGTTCTGGTTTTAAAATAACGTACGCACCATAAGTATTTATCAACTCGCATAATCTTTACATCTTAAGTTCGTTATACCAACAAAAATAAGAGAATTTTGTATCTTGCGCCCTAAATTATGATAATAATGAATAAGATTAAATACCTGCTTTTTTCACTTACAATAGTAGCGATTACTGTAAATTGTAGCCCTGATGACGATGGTCCAGCTGGACCTACATTTCGAGACATAACCGAAGTTAGGTTGGAGAACGAAATTGAAATTAATCAATTTTTAGAAGATCATTACTTTGTACAAGAAGAAAATCCAGCCAATCCAAATTACGATCGTATTTTATTTAAACCATTAGATTCTCCAGACGCACCAGCGGATGCTATTCCAATTAAAGATTCTGAATTCCTTAAATCTAAAACCTTACTGCAAAATGATAACGAATATGAGTTGTTTTACCTTCAATTAAGAGAAGGTGTTTTAACTGAAAGACAGCCTACTTTTGCAGATTCTGTATTGGTTACTTATGAAGGTTTTACCATAGACAATACTACTTTTGATGGATCTATCAATCCATTTTGGTTTGATTTAGCCAGACCTGATAATAATGCCATCATTGGATTCAGGGAAGCACTAACGGAGTTTAGAGGTTCGAGTGGTTTTACTGAAAATCCAGATGGTACTTTTGCTTTCAATGATGATTTTGGCGTTGGTGCTGTATTTATACCTTCTGGTATAGCCTATTTTGCTGCTCCACCTCAAAATTCTGGCATAGGAGCTTATAAACCCATCATTTTTACTATTCAATTATACAGCTCAAGAGAAACAGATCATGATCGTGATGGAATCCCATCCTACTTAGAAGATGTAAATGAATCAAGAAGGTTAACAGATGATGATACTGATAATGATCAAAACTTTAATTATATAGATATTGATGATGATGGAGATGGTGTATTAACTAGTGATGAAATTACCATTGAAGAAGATGGAACTATTTTATTTCCAGATACCAATGGCAACGGAACACCAGATTATTTAGACTCCACTTATCCTGAATAACAAATTAATGAAAAAACATACCTTACTTATACTATTTGTGGTTGCGGGTTTACTAACTGGATGCAATACACAAGAAAAAGACAGAGAATTAGCAGAGCAACTCAATAATGAAGGAGTTGAGCAACTACAGAAACAAAATTTCGAAAATGCTACTAAACTCTTCAAGTCTTCTGTTGAAGCAGATTACACCTATACAGAGCCACATGCTTACCTAATTCAGATTTATTTAAATCAAGCTGATTTTGATGCTGCTTTAGCTGAAAGTGAAATCGTTATTGAAAAATCACCAGAGGAAGCAGAAAATTGGGTACTTGCAGGGATTTTAACTGAAAAGAAAGGAAATAAAGAACTTGCTTTTTCGTATTATAAAGAAAGCATAAAATGGTTTCAAAAAAGACTGGAAGAACAAAAGGAAAATCTAGATCCTGAAATAGATCACGAACTTCCGCTGCAAGACGAGATAAACATTATTTTTTCCCATTTACTGTTAGAGAATGAAGAAAAATCAAATGCATTAATCGCTGAACTTGAAGATCGTTTTCCTAATAACGCAATGATTCAAAATTTATATGATTTTGATAAAGCAATGTATTTGGAGAGTTTGTTTCCAGAAATGGAATAACATCATAATGCAATATCATTTTGCGATTACTATAACCAACAATAATAGCGTAGTATTTAGGCGGTAGCTAAAAAGCTCCTGAAACATCCATTTTTGAGTTCAAATCTCTAAAGAAAATCAAATTTGATATGCTGTACTCAAAGGTACAGTTAATGAATATGCGAAATTTTTTTATCAACATTAAGTCCCTACGAGACTGAATTTCAAAATTAAATTCCTCTATTTTCAGTAAACACTTATTTTACATGTGGTTATGAAAAATAAAACATTGCTTTTCTAAAGACATATGATGGTGAAGGTGAATGACTAATTAAGGGATTTTTAAAAATTCCATTTACGCTAAAAAATTAATACAATATAAGCCTTGTCCCTTTTTTCTAAAGGCTAATTCTTTTTTCAAGAGACTTCATTTTATTTCAAACTTTGCCTTTTTTAGATATAAAACGTGTTGAGTAAATCACAACGAAAAAAAGCCGCTAAAAAGCGGCTTTTTTATAACTTTATCATTTCAATTAAATGCTTCTGTTTACATCAAAAGCCTCAAGGTATTGAGCAACTCGTTGTACGAATTGTCCACCTAAAGCTCCGTTGACCACACGGTGATCATAAGAATGTGATAAGAACATCTTATAGCGTATTCCAATAAAATCACCTTCTGGGGTTTCTATAACAGCCGGCACCTTTCGTATGGCTCCTAATGCTAAAATAGCTACTTGGGGTTGATTTATAATGGGAGTTCCCATAATGCTTCCAAAAGTACCTACATTAGTTACAGTATAAGTTCCACCTTGAGTGTCGTCTGGTTTTAATTTGCCCATTCTGGAACGGTTTGCTAAGTCATTTACCTTTTTAGCCATTCCTAATAAATTCAATTGATCTGCATCTCGTATGACAGGTACAATCAGATTTCCATCTGGTAAAGCAGCTGCCATTCCTAAATTAATGTGCTTTCGCTTTATGATTTTATCACCATCAACTGCAATATTAATCATTGGGAAATCTTTGATTGTTTTTGCTACAGCTTCCATAAAAATTGGAGTGAAAGTTAACTTCTCACCTTCTCTTTTCTGAAACTGATTTTTATGTTCATTTCTCCAATTCCAAATATTAGTTACATCAACCTCAATAAAAGACTGAACATGAGCAGATGTTTGCGTACTCGCAACCATGTGATGAGCAATCATTTTGCCCATACGGCTCATTTCAATAATTTCATCTTCTGCATTTACATTTACTGGCGCTGAGGCTGTTTTTGGAGCTGCTGCACTTGGTTTAGCTTCCGTAGATTTACTTTGCGAAGGCTGAGCAACTTTTCCATGTTTTTTATCTTCTACAAATTGTAAAACATCATCTTTAGTAACACGACCTTCTAGTCCTGAACCAGAAATACTGTCCAATTCTGAAAGGCTTATGCCTTCGGTTTTTGCAATGTTTTTAACCAGTGGAGAATAAAAGCGGTCACTATCTCCAAAATTCGTTTCTGCCGCAGATTTACCTTGGTCTACATAAGTTTCTGCAACTTTCGCAGCTTCTTCAGATTGACTAGTTTTTGTATTCGTTTCATTATTATCAACTTCTTCATTTATAACTTCTTCATCAGAAGCTTCTTCTTCAGCATCAGTTTCAATAACGGCAATTACTTCGCCCACTTTTACTACATCATCAACTTCAAATCGTTTTTCAATTAACTTTCCGTCAACTTCACTAGGAACCTCGGAATCTACTTTATCTGTTGAAATTTCTAAAACAGCCTCATCTGCTTCTATGGTATCGCCTACTTCTTTCAACCAATTGGTTAAAGTTGCTTCCGCAACACTTTCCCCCATTTTTGGTAACTTAAGCTCGAATTTTGCCATATCTTTAACCTTTTCGGTGATTTTAAATTTAAATTGCGAATTTAATAAAAATACACGTACTAATTTCAAAATAAATGACAAACCTCAACTGTCATGCTGAGTTTAATTCAGCATCCATCTTAGGTTGATTAGGAGAGCTTGTACTAAATTTAGGGTGACAAGATTGGATTGTTCGGATTTTCACCTTGAACTGAATTCAGGGTTACAAGTTTGGATTGCTAGAAAAAAACGACCTCTCCTTGTTGTGCACTAGAATCACTACCTAGCATTAAATTATGCATTCTTGGAATTATTCTAAATCGAAAGTTTTTGTTTTCTAGTTCAATTATCTGTTCAATTATTTCTTGATAACTCAAATAATTGGCGTCAAAAATCAGTATTGTGTTTTGGTGTTTCAATTGGCTAATTTCTTTCTTGCTTACTAACTTGCAATTTAGTTTTGACAGCATCTTTTGATGTAAAACTGAATTATCTGAAACCAAGCAATATTGTTGACTTTCAATCGAATTATTCTGTGATTCTACAACCCCTAAATGTATGAATTGTGCGCATTTTAATCCCAAGTTCACAAGGCTTAAAGTTAACCAATTGGATTGAAAATGTTTCTTATAAAAAAGTTGCATTGCACCAAAAAAACGGCTTCTAAATTTAGAGTCTTTGATTGTACTTTCGCCTTTGAAATGAAGACAAGAAATACTGCCTAAATAATAATTTTTGAATCCATTTTTTAAAAACTGAAAGCTCAAATCGATATCTTCTCCGTACATAAAATAGTCTTCATCTAAACCGCCAACTTGTTTATATCTTTCTTTTTGCATGAGCATGAACGCTCCAACTAGAACAGAAACTTCGCCAATGTCATCTTTTTTGATGTGTTTAGCGTAATAAGATTCCTGAAAACCAAATAATTTGGCTAATGCTACTTTTGGGGTTGGGATGTTTCGTTTGGATTCTGGTAAAAAATTTCCGTTACCATCTATCAATTGAACTCCTAAGGCACCTAAATCTTGCTTAGTTTTGGCAAACTGAAGCACTTCCATAAATAGATGCTCTGGAACCAATGTATCTGGATTCAATAAACAGATGTATTTGCCTTTGGCTTGTTGAATTGCCACATTATTTCCTTTTGAAAACCCCAAATTTTCAGGAATTGGGATTTGAATAACGTCTGGAAAATACTTACTTAGTAGCTGTAAACTTTCATCTTGTGAGTTATTATCTGCCACTATAATTTCCGCATTTATTTCGGCTAAAGCCTTAACAACACTATCTACACACAGCAATAAATGGGCAGGAACTTTATAGTTTAAAATAACGACCGATAACTCCACGGCTTAGTGTTTAAGTGAATTTTGAAAAGGAACACGGTCTACAATACTTCTGCCTAAACTGACTTGGTCTGCAAATTCTAACTCATCTCCTACCGATATACCTCGAGCAATAGTAGATGTTGTAATGTTGAATTCCTTGATTTGATTGTAGATGTAAAAATTAGTGGTATCACCTTCCATGGTACTGCTCAATGCAAAAATGAGTTCATCAACGCTTCCACCCTTAATTTTTTGAACTAAACTTTGAATTTCTAATTGGTTGGGACCAACGCCATCTATAGGACTAATTTTTCCCCCTAAAACATGGTAAACTCCTTTGTATTGGTTGGTGCTTTCTATAGCCATTACATCCCGGATGTCTTCTACCACGCAGACTAAAGCATGATTTCTGTTGGTATTTGCACAAATTTCACAAATATTTTTGTCGCTGATGTTGTTGCATTTTTCACAATGCTTAATTTCAGTTTTCAAATTCACCAAAGCTTGAGCTAAATCTGTTGTTCGCTCAATTGGTTGATTTAGTAAATGCAAGGCCAATCGCAAAGCGGTTCGTTTGCCAATGCCTGGTAAGTACGAAATTTCTTCTACTGCACTTTCTAATAATTTCGACGAAAAATCCATGTTTACTATTTCTGTTTCAAAAGTACAATAATATAGTAGCCTTGCTTAGCTATTTTAGTAATTTTGTAATCCTATTTACATCTATGCAACCTATTTATATTCTTGCCCTAATTGGCATTTACTTTGGAATCTTAATTTTGATTTCCTACTTAACTGGAAAAGACGACTCCAATGCAGCCTTTTTTAAAGCAGAGGGCAAGTCTCCTTGGTACATAGTTGCCTTTGGAATGGTTGGTGCTTCTTTATCTGGAGTAACTTTTATATCTGTGCCGGGTTGGGTAGGTGATGCTCAATTTAGTTATATGCAAGTGGTTTTGGGCTACTTGGTTGGCTATTTTATTATTGCTTACATCCTTTTACCTATTTATTACAATTTGAATGTTACTTCCATTTATCAATATTTAGAGCAACGTTTTGGTATGGTAAGTTACCGGACTGGTGCTTTTTTCTTTTTTGTATCTCGGGTTTTAGGTGCTTCTTTTAGATTATTCTTAGTAGCTAGTGTATTGCAATATTTTGTGTTTGAAAGTTGGGGAGTTCCCTATTTTGTAACGGTTATACTATCCATTTTACTGATTTGGATTTACACGGCAAGAGGAGGAATAAAAACCATAGTCTGGACCGATACATTACAAACCTTTTTTATGTTAGGTTCGGTTGTAATGGCAGTGTACTACATCAGTTCAGAAATGAGTTGGCAATGGAGTGATTTTTGGCAAGCTGAAGAATTAGGAAAGTATACAAAAACCTTTTATTTTGATTCTATTTTGGATAAAAATTATTTTTGGAAATCTTTTATCAGTGGAATGTTCATTACCATTTGCATGACTGGTTTAGACCAGGATATGATGCAGAAAAATTTAACCTGTAAGAGTTTAAAAGATGCTAGAAAAAATGTGCTTTCATACGGTTTGGTCTTTATACCAGTTAATTTAGCCTTTTTGTTTTTAGGTGCATTGTTATTTATCTATGCAGAGCAACATGGCATTGCCATTCCTATTATGGATGGGAAAGAAAAAACCGACCTTCTCTTTCCAGAAATTGCATTGAATGCTGGCTTACCTATTGGCCTTAGTGTGATTTTTATTTTAGGACTTATTGCTGCTGCTTATTCTAGTGCAGATAGTGCTCTAACTTCGCTTACAACTAGTTTTTGTGTAGATTTTTTAGCTATTGAAAAAAAGGAAGCTCTTCAACAAAAAACACTTCGTAAAAAAATTCATATTTTAATTAGTGTTGTATTAATTGTAGTAATTATTGCATTTAAATATGTACTTGACAGCAATGTTATTGATAATTTATTGAAAGTTGCCAGTTATACATATGGTCCATTATTGGGATTATTTAGTTTTGGAATTTTCACGAAATACAAAATTAAAGACCAATGGGTATGGTTGGTCACCTTAATTTCTGTCGCAATAACTTTTGGCATAGGTAGTTTACCGGCAGCATTTTTCGGCGGTTATCAATTTAATTATGAACTGCTTATTGTAAACGGAGCACTTACTTTTATAGGTTTAATATTGCTTCGTAGAAAGTAATACCAAAGTGCAGGCAATTTCTGCTTCTATCTGGTTTTTTTCCAATAAATTTTCTAGTTCTTTATTTTCCGTTCCAGGATTAAAGATAACTCGTCTTGGGTTAAGTTGAATGATATAATCGTAATAATCAACTTGATTATTAGCACCTAGATACATGGTAACAGTATCTATATCTGAAAAATCTTTCTTTTCTTGATAAATTTGCACTCCTTCGATTTCTGCAGCTTTAAGCCCTACTCCTACTACTGGCAATTTGTGCTTTTTCAAACTCTGAAGTGCCAGAAAGGCATATCGATTTGGATTTGTAGAAGCTCCTAAAATTAAGGTCTTTTCTTTTTTTCTTGTTTTGTTCATACTTTGTTTAACTCACATAGTTTTTGACTTGAAATTAGTTAAAATTAGTTAAAAAATGTAACATAATTGAAACTCAAACGTTTAATAAGTAACACAATGATACAACTTATTTGAATTAGCCATTCTAAATAACTTTAATTTCATTTTGTATTTATATACAAGGAGCTAGTTTAAAACTTAGCTCCTTTTTTTTGCAATAAAGTTAAAATCATTTTTATTAAGCCCACCTAATAATTGCACTTCCCCAAGTAAATCCACTTCCGAATGCAGCTAAAACCACAACATCTCCAGAGTTAATTTTTCCTTCTTCCCAAGCTTCAGTCAATGCAATAGGAATGGAAGCAGCAGTAGTATTTCCATAACGTTGAATGTTGTTATATACCTGATCATCTTTCAACTGAAACTTTTTCTGTATAAATTGTGAAATTCGCAAGTTAGCTTGATGTGGTATCAACATATTGATGTCTGAAACTTCCAATTCATTATAGGCTAATCCTTCTAAAATTACTTCAGAGAATCGGACAACTGCATTTTTGAAAACCAACTGGCCATTCATATATGGATAATATGGAATGTTTTCTTGCGGATTGTCTTTCATGATTTCTGGCACCCAATAATTTGTACTTGGTGCAATTAAGGAAAGTTCTTCTGCAAATTCTCCTTGAGCATGCAGATGAGTAGATAAGATTCCACTTCCTTTTTCTTCTGCTCTTGTAAGAACAGCTGCTCCAGCTCCATCACCAAATATAACAGATACGGAACGACCACGTGTAGTAAAATCTAGACCACCACTATGGTTTTCACTACCAATTACCAAAACGGTTTTGTACATACCTGTTTTAATATATTGGTCTGCAACAGAAAGTCCATAGATAAAACCAGAACATTGATTTCGAACATCTAAAGCGGGACAAGTTTTAATGCCTAGCATATCTTGTATTTGCACTCCACAACCCGGGAAATAATAATCTGGACTCAATGTAGCGAATACAATCAAATCTATATCATCTTTATTGATTTGTGCTCGTTCAATGGCTTGTAAGGCTGCCTTTTTACCCATAATGGCTGTGGTGTCTTCAGAACCTTTAGCTATGTGTCTTCGTTCTTGAATTCCAGTTCGTTCTATAATCCAATCGTCATTGGTTTCCATGATATTAGACAGATCTTCATTTGTAACAATGTTATCTGGAACGTACTTTCCTAATCCTGCAATTTTAGACTGAAACATAAGCTTTGTAAATTTCGTATAATTAAGCTACCAATATACGTAATATTATGAATTTGATAAACAAAGTAGTGAAATTTTATTGAATATTGAAATGAATCTTGTTGTGTGGATTTTTTTGTTCGGGTATTCGTTTATTTGTGTTTGCGTTTATTCAGGTATTCGTGGTTTCGGGTATTCGTTTATTCGTGTATTTGTGGATTCGGGTATTTGTTTATTAGGGTATTCGTTTATTTGTTAATTAGTGAATTGGTACATTGAAAAATTGATATATTGAAGAATTGGTACATTAGTACTTAAGTTCATTGGTAAATTAGCACATTATTACATTGGTACATTGTTAAATTAGTTCATTGATAAATTAATGCATTAGAATAACATTATCAAAAAAAAGAAGCACGCTTCATCTTTATAAGAGTCAACGTGCTTCCCAACCAACCTAACCAAAAAAATTATTTATATTGTTTGTAATCGTTTACTTGTATGTTCGCTTTTAGGTCATTTAATAAATTATATAATCCAAAGAATGTACGGTTTATATATAAAAAGTGTTTGCTTCCTCTATTCCCATTCATTTTTCTAAGTTGTTTGTCGCTACTGTATTTTTCACTTAAATTAGAAATTTTTCCCCAAAACGCATCATCACCAAAATCGAAAGTTTCTTCGTGAAAAGGCTGTGTAAATAAACTTAGCATTTCGTGGAATAAATCAGTGAAATATTCAACTTCTTCAGGATTATCATCTGGGCGAAGGATTTTAAGCTCTTTCAATTTCTGCTGAAAAAAGTCTCGGTCATTTATATTTTTTGGTACTGCTAATTCAAAATAAGGTTTGTAAAATTCGTTTGGGATTTTCTTAATACAACCAAAATCGATAGCAATCAGTTCATCTTTTTCATTTACTAAAAAATTACCTGGATGTGGATCGGCATGAACTTCCTTTAAATGATGAATTTGGTGCATGTAAAAATTCCATAGTGTTTGTCCGATGTGGTTACCTTGGTCAGGTGTAAAATCGGTTTTAGCAAATTCAGATAAATGCTTTCCGTGCATCCAATCCATGGTGATAATGCGTTCATTGGAAAGTTCCTCGTAATACATTGGAAATTTCAAATTGGGTATATGGCTACAAGCTTCAGAAATAGATTTACTTTGTTTTACTTCAAGAATATAATCTGTTTCTTCTAATAACTTATCTTCCACTTCTTGAAAATACTTATCGGAGTCTTTCCCTTTAATATTGAACATTTTTAAGGCCACAGGCTTTACCATTTTCAAATCTGAAGATATACTTTCAGCTACACCAGGATATTGGATTTTCACAGCAAGTTTTTTCCCTTTAATTTCAGCTTTATGCACTTGACCAATACTAGCGGCATTTACTGATTCTGGAGTAAACTGATCGTATATATTTTCAGGATAATCACCTTGGTATTTTTTGAATGTTTTTCTAACTAAGGGAGCAGACAAGGGCGGAACGCTAAATTGTGCCAAAGAAAATTTTTCAACATACGCATTGGGCAAAATGTTTTTCTCCATGGAAAGCATTTGTGCTACTTTTAATGCACTTCCCTTCAAACTCTTTAAGCCATCGTAAATATCCGTAGCGTTGCTTTCATCTAATTCGTTTCTAGTCAACTCTGAATTAAAAGCTTTTTTAGAATAATACTTCAAATAATTTCCACCGATTTTTGCGCCGGTAGTTACCATTTTTGTAGTTCGGCTTAATTTGCCAGTGGGTATTTTATCTATAGTTTTCATTCTTCAATTATCGGTTCATTTGTTCTTTATACAGAAACTTTCCAAAATCGAATACCTTTTCTAGGGGTGTATTATCAAACACATCGAAAATAGTATTCACTGACTTTTCAATAGCCACATCTGTTTTTTCAAAATTTGGAGAAGTGTCACCTTTCCAAAATTTCAACAGAAATAAAAATTGAATCCAAGCTCCTTCAGAAAAAACAGATTCAGAATTCTTTAAAAACTTGAATTTCTTTTCATCATTATCATCTTCTATCAATTCTTTTGCAAAAGATTTAATGTTTTTTCGCAAGCCTTTCAATTGACTCATATTTTTCATCATATCTTCATGCTCGTCTAATATCATTAAAACGTAGCTTCTGTTAGCCGATAATATTTCAAAAAAAGTAAAGAAGAAAGTAAGCATTTTCTCTCTGCTACCATATTGTGAAACTTCTTCATTTTTATGCATTAAATCTGTGGTATTGTGATAGAAAGCTGACCAGATTCCATTACGAAGTGCTTCAAAATTACCGAAAAATTGGTAAAATTCACTTTCTTCAAAATTGTGTTCTTTGGCAAACTTATATACAGATTTAGGATAAACTTCGTGAGTCAATACATAATCCATATAAATGGTAATTAACTCTTGTTTGTCTAATTTTTTTTTGGTTTTTGCTTTAGCAGGCATAATACTAATCTTTGAATACAAAGATAGTTATTGTTTAAGCTTTTAAATAAAATGCTAAACAAATGTTTTGTTAAATAAAATGACCTAAATAATTGATTTTTGACAAAATCTTTGCGTGAAGTTTGAACTAATTTATATTTTTAGCGAAAATTCGATACACTATGAAAAAAGTTTCTTTCCTTTTTTGTCTAGTATGCCTACCCGTATTTGCACAAGAAAAAATCAATTTTATTAGTTATGAGGAATTAGGTAACCAAATTTATGAATATAAAGAGGAAGGGGATTTTGAAAAAGCCCTAGAATTGATTAATCAGATTCATCCTAATGATTCTATTTACTGTTCAAGCCTAACCTCTAAAAGTTATTATTTATTGAATCTTGATCGAGTTGATGAAGCATTGGAAGTTACTGAAGAAGGAATAAAAATGGATTGTGATAAAGAGTCTAAAATGTATTTTTATGTAAATACAGGTTACGCCTACAACAAATTAGAACGCTACGAAGACGCTTTAGAATTATATACAAATGCCCTTAAGGAATTCCCGAAGAGTGCTACCTTATGGTATAACAAAGGTGTTGTTTATAAGGAATCTAAGCAACCCGAAAAGGCAATAGCGTGTTTTATAAAAAGTATAAAATACCAACCTACCAATTCCAACGCACACTTTAATATGGGAAGTATTTTGTATGAACAAGAGGAAAGTAGTTTAGGGCTTATGGCCTTAAGCATGAGTGTATTTGCTACACCAGATGAAGCAAGCAGTTTAAATAAATTAACCACACTGAATAACACTTTTGCAACTAAGAATGCTAATCAGGTAACAGCAAAGAATATAGATCCTGACCAAGGAAGTTTTAAGCAACTGGATTTAATTTTAGATAATTTAGTTGCCGTAGATGAAGACTACGAAATAGATAACAAAATTCCAATTCCATTGGTTAAGCAATTGCATGTATTTTTTGAACAAATGGATGATTATAAAGGCAATGGCGGCTTTTGGGATCAAGCTTATTTACCTTTTTTTAGATGGGTAAAAGAAAATGATTATTTTGATGAGTTTGTATATTTGATTTTATACTCCAATACCAACGAGGACTTTCAAAAAATTATTGAAAAAGAAAATAAAGAAATAGTAGCTTTTGCTGAAGTAGCTTATCCAAAATGGTATGATATTATTAGGAAATTAAACACCGAATTAGAAGCTGTAGATAATGCTGAAGCAATATATACTTATGGTGAAGGCCATGTATATGGTTTTGGTTTAGCGACAGAAGAGGTTCCTGTTGGAGAATGGCATTACTATAGCGATTCGGGATATCAAATTTCTGAGGGTGAATATAGCCAAGATGGAGATAAAATTGGATTGTGGCAATATTATAATGCATACGGAGCGCTGAATGAAAAGAACCTTTACACTGAGGAAAAAGGTAATGAAGATGATGAAACTTTAGAAATTACAGGTTTTTATAGTAATGGTAATGTGAATTTTACCTATCCTATGAAAAATGATGAGCCGAACGGAAAATACGTAAGCTACACCTATTATGGTGGTTTAAAACAAAATAAAATGTTTGTTGACGGCAAACTACAAGGTCCATACGCTGCTTATTTTGATACCGGCAAAACCCATATTGAATTTGAAACCAATTATGTTGATGGAGAAATTGACGGAGAGTTAATTGAATATTACTCAAATGGAGAAGTATATTCCATTATGAATTACGAAAATGGGGTTCAAAATGGAAAAGAAATAAGGTATGCTAGAAATGGACAAAAGTCTTTTGAAGTTAATGTAGTAGATGGAAGTGCAGATGGAGTCTACAACACCTATCACGTAAACGGACAAATTAGTGAAACTGGGAATATGGATAATGGTTTATCTGTTGGTCAGTGGCAAAATTTTGATGATAAAGGAAAATTGATTTCTACTTACAACTACAATGAAAAAGGAGAATTGGATGGTGAATACATTGTATATGAAGATGAAAAAAAACAAATAGAATACACCTACAGAAATGGAGAAATAATTGCTTACAGTTGTTATGATCCCCAAGGTGGAGAACTGATTAGCAAGAAGAAGAAGAAAGGTAAATTTTATTTTAAAAGTTTCTACCTAAATGGAAACCAAAGTACCGAAGGAGAATATGATGTAGAAGGAGGGAAAATAGGTGTTTGGAAAGAATATTATCCCACAGGAACTTTACAAGTTGAAGGAACTTATAAGGAAAATAATCAAGTTGGTGAATTTGTGTATTACTATCTCAATGGCGAAATCTCTCAAAAAATCAACTATAATGACCAAGGTCAACTACATGGTTATGCTTCCTATTTTTACGATCATGGACAAATGAGATTGCAAGGTTGGTATCAAGAAGGCAGTGAAAAAGGGCTTTGGGAGTCATATTACAAAGATGGCAGCATACAAACCAAAAGTTATTATCATCGTGGCAAACTTACTAAGGAACTAGAATTTTTTAGTGTAAGTGGGCAATTAACTAGCAAAGAATACTACACCAATGGATTAGTAGATTCCATTGTATACTTCGATCAAAATCAGAAAATGTATGACCATGTAAATTTTATTAGAGATGAAGAGTCTTATACAATTACTTTTAAGGGTTTAACTTATGATAAAGAAGTAGTTTCTGAATACTTAAACGGAATTAAAAATGGAGTATACAAGGCTTTTGATATCGATGGAAATTTAATTGCGGATGGAAACTACTTAATTGGTAACCAACACGGAGATTGGAAATGGTACACAGAAGGAAAATTAAAAACAGAAGCTACTTATCAATTTAATGATTTACACGGTAAACTAACCAGATATACAGAAGATGGTGATGTAGATTATACTGAATTTTATGAATTTGGAAATCGCACCGGAGAATGGTTGAACTATCACAAAAACGGAAGACTATCTGTAAAAGAGTACTTTGAAAATGATGAACTAGAAGGAAAGAAATCTTTATTTAATCCCGATGGAAACCTTCAAATCAATTTATTTTATAAGCGTGGAAGATTAATAGGATACAGTTATTTAGATAAAAGCAACACTGAAATTCCTCAGATTGAAATCAAAAACCAAACAGCAGAATTGGTTTCATATTATCCAAATGGAAATAAGGCGCAAGAATTTCAAATTAAAAATAGCCTTTACGAAGGTGATTATGTAGTATTTCACGAAAACGGAAAAATTCGTTATAAAATAGAATACCTCAATGGAAAAAAGAATGGCATGCATCTTGTCTATTTTGAAGATGGAACATTAAAAGAAAGCAGAACATATTCGTTTGGAGATTTAAACGGGGCGTACTTAACCTATCACAAAAATGGAGAAATAGCTTCCTCTATTACTTACAAAACAGACAGGCGTCACGGAGAAGCTTTGTATTATGATGAAAATAATAAGCTTACCAAAAAAGAGTTGTATTATGATGATGACATTTATGAAAAAGAAACTTTTTAAGAAAAACTTGATTTACAGCGGCTTGTTAAGCTGTTTTTTAACTACTGCATTATTTGCACAAAATTTCGATCAACAATTTCTTCAATTAAAAGAAGCTTATCCAGATGCGAAAGTGATCAATTTAATCGATTTTAAAACCATTGAAATTAAGATTGATAAGGACGAATTGTACATCAAACAATCCTACGAACAAGAAAACCTATACATGGATGATCTCGCAAAAGGAGCTAGTGAAGATTATTTAAGCTATAACAGTTTTCTTAAACTAGAAAACATAAAAGCCACCTCCTATCCTTTTGTTGATGGGAAATACAAAAAGGTTAAAGTTAAAGATTTTACCAGTAAAGATGTCCTCACCGGCTCTTTTCATGATGATGTTAGGCAAGTTGATTTTGTTTATCCACTATTAGGAACTGCCGCAAAAACCAATTTAAGCTATGATGAAATCCTCAAAAACCCGCGTTTTTTAAGTCCTATTTATTTTGGGAATTTCAATCCAATTCTTCATAAGAAAGTTGAATTTATTGTAGACAATAATGTTGAAATTAGTTTTAAGAAATTCAATACAGATAATTTTGAAATCGACTTTAAAACCGACAAAAAAAGATCTGAAACCATTTATACTTGGGAAATAAAATCTGTTGCAGCATTCAAATATGAAAACAGTAGTGCAAATGCCAAAGAAATCCTTCCGCATGTTATTCCCATTATTAATTCTTACACCATAGATGGCAAAAAAACTCCTATTTTAGGTGAAGTTAGTCAGCTCTACAATTGGTATTACAGTATGGTAAAAGATGTAAATCAAAATCCTATTTTACCTGAATTGAAACAAAAAGCCGTAGAGTTGACCAAAGACAAAACAAGCGATCTTGAAAAAGTAAAAGCCATTTATTATTGGGTGCAACAAGAAATAAAATACATTGCATTTGAGTTTGAATTAGGAGGATTTATTCCGCGAGAAGCAAACGATGTTTATAACAAGCGCTTTGGCGACTGCAAAGACAATTCTAGTATTCTAAGTGTTATGTTAGATGCGGTTGGTTTAGAAGGTCACCTCACTTGGGTAGGCACAAGGAAAATACCTTACACCTACAGCGAATTAGCAACTCCTCACGTAGATAACCACATGATTTTAACCTATATAGATCAAGACGGAAAATCCTACTACCTAGATGCAACCGGACGTTACCATAGCTTAGATTTACCTACTTCATTTATACAAGGCAAAGAAGTTTTAATAGGCTTAGATAAAGATAATTTTAAAATCCAGAAAGTTCCTTTTATAGATTCTAATACCAATTTTATTAAGGAAACATCAAATGTGTCTATCACAGGTACAACATTAGAGGGAAGTTCTAGCCTTCAACTCAATGCTTATCCTAAAATAGATTTATTTAGCAGGAGAGAAGATATTAAAAAAGAAGACTTAAAATCCTTTTACCGCAATCGCTTCAAAAAGGAAAGCAATAAATTTATAATCACCACTTTTGAAGAAGAAAATTTATATGATTACGATAAAGCATTTCAATTAAATTATGAATTTGAAATGCAAGATTATTGCAATCAAATTGGAGATGAATTGTATGTTAATTTGAATTTAAACAGTCCTATTTCCGATTACAAAACCAACCAAGAATTTATCTACAGTATAGAAATTGACCACAAGAAATTGTATTCTTTTGAAAATAGGTTACACATCCCAGAAAACTACGAAGTAAACTATTTGCCTAAAAATTTAATGCTAAGCAATCCTTATTTTGATGCTGAAATTTCGTACCAAGTCGAAGGAGATGAAATTGTGTATAAGCATAAGTTGGATATCCATTTCATCAAGCTAAATGCAGAAGAACAAAAAGAAGTAAATACCGCCATAGAAGAAGTACAAAAACAAATTAGAGAATTATTAATCTTGAAAGAAAAGAAAAATGAAATTAAAAATTAGCCTTATTTTGTGCCTTGCCTTGGTGAGTCAACTTTTACATTCACAAGCATTTCATACTACATACAATTGGGATGAACATCCTGACTATTCAACGGAAGGATTGGAAGATGAAAAACTCTTGGCTTATTTCAAAAAAGTAACCACCGATTTTCAATTCGAAAAATCCGATTTAGTAGAATTTGAATTAGAGCACAACATTTACTATGTAAACTCAGACGAAGCTATTGAAGCCATCAACAAAATGTATCTTCCAGTAGGGCAAAATGCAAGCTTAGTAACCCAAAAGGCACGTGTAATTACACCAAACGGACAAATAAACGAGCTAGATGACACAAAACTTTTAACCGCAAATAGCGAAGAAACAGGTCAGAAAGTAACTTATTTTGCTTTTGAAGGAATTGAAAAAGGTAGTTTTATAGAATACTACTACGTCATCAAAAAAAATCCAAATGTATATGGAAATCGAGTTTCCATACAAGCAGAATACCCCATCAAGACCTTTGAATTTGACGTGTTTTCTCCAGAAAATCTAGTATTTAAATTCAAATCTTTCAATGGTCTACAGGAAGTTGAAGTAGAGGAACTAGAAAATCAAATCAATTGGAGCCTAGTTGCTAAGGATATGCCAGCGCTAGTTGGAGAGGAATATGCAGCCCCTTTGGCAGAACAAAAATTTCTAATCTATGCTTTAGATAAGAACTTAGCTAGCAACATGAATGATATTACGGTATATTCAGACATAGCTAAAAACCTTTTCAGCATATTTAATGAAGAATTGAAACGTGGAACTGAAAAAGATTTAGATAAATTAGCTAAGGAAATCGGCATCAACAAGCTGAAGGAAGATGAACAAAAAATTAGAGCCATCGAAAATTTCATAAAACGAAATTTCTACCTTAGAGGAGATGGCTCCAAATCCCTTAGTGACTTAGATGAAGTATTAGACACTAAATTAGCAAATGACAAAGGAATAATGCATTTATATTTAGCATTATTTAAAAGAGAAGGCATTGCCGCTGAAATAGTCATTACATCCAACCGAAACAACATGCGTTTCGATAAAGAGTTTGAGGCATATAATTATTTAAAAGAATACTTAGTTTATTTCCCTAAAACAGAAAATTACTTGAGTCCCGAAGATGCAGACAGTAGATTTCCTTATCCAAATTACAATTATACAGACAATTATGGTTTATTTATTAGCAGTGTGAAAATTGGAGATTTTGTTTCAGCAGTAAGCGAAATAAAGTATATAAATCCACTTCCTATGGATAAAAACATAGATGGAATTCACATGAAAGTAAGGTTTGATGAAAAGGATATGAGTACCATTCATGCGGAATTGAATAAATCTTTTTTCGGATATACCGGAATGTTTATCCATCCTTATATAGATTTGGTAAAAGAAGAAGACCGAACCAATCTGGCTAAAAATATATTAGAAAGTTTCACAGAAAATGCAAAAGACATCGAGGTAAAGTTCAATAATGACGACCCAGCCTTATTTGGAATTAAACCTTTGGAACTAATTTACACCTTCAATACAAATGATTTAGTAAAAAAAGCAGGTAACAAATACCTTTTTAATATGGGCAGACTAATTGGAAGACAAATTGAAATGTACGAGGAAAAAGAGCGTAATTTACCCATTGCTGAACGGCATCACCGAACCTATGACCGTTTAATTGAGATAGAAATTCCAGAAGGATACCAAATTACAAATCTAGAAGATATCAATATTGAAAATACCATTTTTGAAGACGAAGAAGCAATTATGCATTTCAAATCTTACTATTCATTAGAAGGCAACACACTGAAAGTCATCGCAGATGAGTTTTATCAGAAAAATTATGTGCCTGTAGAAGAATATGAAAATTACAGAAAAGTAATTAATAGCGCAGCAGATTTTAATGAAATAACCCTGATATTAGAACCAACATCTTAGGGAATTTTAAAAAAATCAAAATCATTTTTCTGCAAATAAGCCGCAAATTAAGATAAGAATGCTAAATTTGCATCAATGGAAATTTGTGTTATAAAAGATGAAAAATACCACAGCGTATATTGATTTACTTGAAGTTAACATAAATAAACTCATTGATAAGCAAAAAAGCTTAAAGGCTGATAATGAAGATTTAAAGGTGGAAATAAAAACTACCAAAAATCAACAAAAAGCACTTTTTAATGAGATTGAACGTTTACAGAAGGAGAATCAGACGCTAAAAAACGCAAATGCCATTTTAGGTAGTACTGAATTTAAAAGGGAAACCAAATTAAAAATAAATAGTCTAATCAAAGAGATAGATCAGTGTATAGTTCAACTTGCTGAATGATGCTATGGAAGAGAAATTAAAAATAAAAATTTCAATTGCAGATCGGGTTTACCCGTTGAACATCACCGCATCTCAGGAAGAAGGATTGCGTAAAGCAGCAAAAAACATTGAAGCGGTAATAAAAAAATACGAGCAAAGCTATGCCGTAAGAGACAAGCAAGACGTACTAGCCATGTGCGCTTTGCAATTTGCAGCAGAAAATGAGCAAAAAAAATTACGCGAAACTGACGGAGACAAAGATGTAAATCAAAGATTAGAAGCTTTGCATAATTTGGTAATAAATAATTTAAATTAAACGTTCTTTACATAAAAATAATACTGCCTGTATTAGTTCCTTTTTTGATAAACTCAACACTTAAATAAATAAAAAGGGTGAGTTTCAGTTGTAAAAGCAAGCCTCCTTTGAGGGGATCCTTGATCAGTTGGGTAGCCCTAATCCTGTTTTTACGGAGTTTATTTCAAAACTAAATACTAATACAGGCTTTTTTTATAACTATACATAAACATGGAAACAATAACTATAATCGTTGGTGTAGTTGCTATTATAATAGGCTTGATAATTGGATTTGTAATTGCAAAATCAGCTGAAAAAAACAAAGCAACAAGTACACTAGCAAACGCAGAAAAAGAAGCAAAACGAATTTTGATTGATGCTCAAAAAGAAGGAGAAAACATCAAAAAAGATAAGATTCTCCAAGCCAAAGAGAAATTTATTGAACTCAAAACAGAGCACGAAAAAGTAATTAACAGCAAGGACAGAAAAATGGCCGATGCTGAAAAACGTATAAAAGACAAAGAATCTAAACTTTCTAGTGAACTGGCAAAAAGCAAAAACGCAAGCTCTCAACTAGAAGCCAAAACAGAAGATTACGATAACCGTATTGTTTTTCTTGAGAAAAAACAAGAAGAAATCAACAAAGTACTTCAGCAAAAAATAAAACAACTTGAAGT
>Ga0307966_1000426_pt1 | contig 35237 bp, 24 predicted proteins | sample OrgLakmetagen646_FD_203141 | JGI IMG/M metagenome (GOLD analysis project Ga0307966, IMG submission 203141) | Saline water microbial communities from Organic Lake, Antarctica - #646 | ecosystem: Environmental > Aquatic > Non-marine Saline and Alkaline > Saline | place: Antarctica: Organic Lake... | reverse complement strand
GAGAAAAGCTAAATCGTATTTCAATCGTCTTTCTTTCTCTTCGTAATGCATGTGATGTTAGTTTATGTGAGGTTTACAAGATCTATTTTGATGGATCATTGATGAATGATTTCTCTCTAAATAGTTAACTTTATCGCATGGGTCAAGGTATTTTTCCGACAGCAATCTCTCAAGATCGACGAGAGCAGATGCAAAACATCAGAATGTTTCTGGTGTTTTACTGAGGCGTGTTTCCTGATTTTTACAAAATATCTTTTACAATGGGCTGGACAGTGAAAATCGTCCGGCGTTTAGTTTCGGTAGATACAATCAGCTTTTCTTTAGATTTTCAACATCGAGCAGATCCTGTTTTCTACCCGCAGTAATTTTATTTTTAATTAAATCTTGTTTACCTATAACGTTGATTATTTGATCGCCATACCGTGAGTTTTGCTTGTTTTCCCATGCACCGTCAAAAGACACACCCTCAATGTAATTCAGAAGGTCAATCCTGTAAGGTGGCATTCCAAGCTGAATGACCTGTCCCTCTTTTAAAAAATCGCCTTCATCTATTTCGAGAGAACCAAAACCAAAATGGTATAGGGTGGTGAGCAATTTTTTGGCGTTTTCAGGTTCTCGCTCATAAAATATATCGATGTCTTTTGTGTAACGAGGTTCAGCGTAGATAGCAAATGCGTACCCTCCAACCAACAAATATCTGACGTTATTCCGGTTCAATAATTCGAATAACTCTTCGAAATCCTTTTGCGGTTCCATTTTTATCAGGGTTTAATTTGTGCCATGTCTCTCTTATAGCCTCAAGCGCCATCAGCCTCTCCTCCGGCGTTTTGCTGCGCCAGTATTCCCTCTCATCTTCATATTGCTGAGGATCTTTGAGATGATATTTTTTTACGTGCTTTTCCATATCTTATAGACCTAAAATACGAATTTTTTGAAGTATAATCGACTGACTGATGAAGCATTAACCTTTTTCAACTACCAGACAGATTTTATACGGAACGCTTTAATAAGCACTCCTTCGTTGATGCCGGCTCGCACGGGAATGCACATGAAATTGTAATGAGTTCATTTTTAAGTTGTTCCCCATTCCCAAATGGGGGATAACGCAATCAAACTATGAATCGAAGCTATCGGTACAAACACTGATTCTGATGATTAGTTTAGAGTGCCCACCTTCTTTTGATATTATACTTTCTACTAAACCTACCTGTCGGTATTAATCGACTGCAAGTCTCTGTCAGGAAACTTCTTCAAGTGTAAACTCAAGAATAAACCGTGTTCCCTCTCCAGTAGATTCATACCGGGCACTCCCTCTCAGCTGACTCACAAGCGTGCGGATCAGCGTCACGCCAAGTGACTGCTGTATTTCGAATTCAAAATCGTCAGGCAGACCATGCCCGTTGTCGGCAACCTGTATTTCTACTTTATCACCATTCAGATCCAGAACAATATCTATTTTGCCCTCTTTTCTGCCGGCAAACGCGTGCTTGTAACAGTTTACGATACATTCGTTAAGCAAGAGCGAGAGAGGCACCGCCTGGTTAATATTCATCTTCATATTATCCATGCTGTAGTTCAGCGTCACGTTCTGTTCGGGCTGTTTGAAGGAGTCGGATACCGCGTCAACAAGTTCTCTGGCAAAATCAGAGATATTAATGTCTGCAAAAGTCTCGTTCTGATATAGTTTTTCATGCACCAGGGCGATGGACTGTATTCGCAATTGACTCTGCTGCAAGGCTTTTTTTGCGCTCGCGTCTTCTACGTTCCACATTTGCATCTGCAACAGGCCGGAAATAACTGCAAGATTATTTTTTACTCTGTGGTGAATCTCGGCCAGCAATATATTTTTTTCATGCAGCGACTCGCTGATTTTCTGCTCAGATTCTTTCTGAACGCTGATATCACTGGCTACAAAAACCAGCCTTACATCATCACTAACCTCATCACTCAGAACGGATGTGGACAATATCACGGGAAGTACATGACCCTCTTTTGAAACCAGCTTGGTTTCGAGCTCATTAATTGCCAGGTCGTTTGTAATAATCGTTTTTCGAACTTCATCTCTTTCATCCTCTTCAAGAATATTCCACACTGAAAAGTTATGCAAATCTCCGTTGTTGTAGCCGAGCTTTCGCTGTACGGTTTTATTTGTCATCTGAATAACTCCCTCGTCGTCTGTCACAAACAGCATGTCTCCCATCGACTGAATGATATTATTCACATATGAGCGGGAAACCATGCTCTTACTCAGATTTTCAGCCATCTGGTTAAAGGTTTCCGCAAGCCGCGACAATTCATCTTTCGACCGCAGTTTAATTCGCTGATCAAGATTTCCACTACCAATTTTTTTAGCGGCTGATGTGAGCGTATTTACAGGCTGGGTAATGGATCGGTAAATTATAAAAGCAAAAAGAAGTGACGCAGCAAAGGCCAGCACAGTAATGAGTATAATTCGCCGAACTGTCTTTTCAGCCTGTGCTTCCAGCTTTTCCTGCTGCAGATCAAGGAAAAGATTTGAATTACTTCGAAGATTCTCCAACAGAGGAAGTAGTGTATTTCTGAAATAAGGTTCGATGGTGACATTAAAAATCTCCTCGACATAGTCTTCCTCCATGTCCTGGCCGAGAAGTTCACCAATAAGGCCGCGGTAAGGCCCGTATGCAACCATCAGAGAGTCCATAAGCATACCCATCCGCAGTTGTAGTTCCTGAAGTTCCGGGTTTTCCAGGACATCGCGGCTCGATGTTTCGGAATAGTTATCATGTGCCTTCTGAAAACGGCTTGTACTTTCCAGAATCATTTCCCGGGCCTGGCGAACCTGTGATGACGTGCGAAGTGATTGATCTCCCTCACGAAGTTTTTCACTTTCCGTAAGAAAGTTTCGCGTATAGAGCATGGAATTTTGCAGCGTGACGGTCATCTCCGTAAGGATTTGAAGCTCCGTTGCACTCTGCTGACTTTCATTGATCAGATCGTTTTTAATTTCGTTGCTCAGATAGTAGGACAAAGATCCTGTTAGCAGCACCAACAGAGCTACCGCCAGAAAACTTAATAAAAGCTTAGTTCCAAGACGCATATCAAACAGGGGATATTTTAATAAAGCATAGCGAACAGACGACGTAGTTATCGACCGGACTCTATCGGTATCAATAAAATAATTCTAATTCATGGTCCTAAAATACGTAGAAATTGATACTATCATAGAACAATTAGTTTAAAAAATTTTTGATTTGATCAAATACTCTTTCGAAATTCTAATGGGCGGGAACCGCAAAGGGCGCGGAGGGTAAACGCGAAGGTATCGAAGAAGGCAGAAGTGAAAAGGCAAAAGCCGGCGTTTTCAAGCATTTGATGAAGTACATCAAGGATTAACCACAGGGAGCACGGAGACGGGAGTTTAAAGTCCCCCTTATCCAAAGGGGGATGGAGGGGGATGTTCATTTGTCACTCAAATCTGGATATAAACCCTTTTTTAATTTTTCACGGTTGATAAATTCATCATTCGAATCTGTATTTGTAGTTCGGTTCGGAACTCAGTGAACACCTCTCTAAGTCTCCCCTTGTTAGGGGAGAGTTATTCTCACCCTTTGAAAAGTCAGTCTATCTTAATGAGAACCCCGAACGGCACCGGCTACTCTTGAAGGTCTTGTTTTTTATTAACTAAAAAAGGCAGCGTGATAATTGAATATCACTACTGCCTATTCCCTTTTCAAATAGAATGGTTGAGCTTAGTTTTGGATATCCCGGGACATATCTTCGAGGGTCCTTCCTTTGGTCTCTTTGATAAATTTCTTAACAAAGAAGAATGCGATCAAACCAAAGGCTGCATAAATACCGTACGAAAATCCTAATCCAATGCTCCCGAGCAGGATGGGGAAGGTCATGGTTATGGTGAAGTTTGAGGTCCAGTGAATCAATCCACAGACGGCAAGTGCGGCTCCACGAAACTGATTCGGGAACATTTCTCCTAACATCACCCACATAATGGGTCCCCATGTAAAGGCAAAGAATGCGATGTATGCATTGGCAGAAAGAAGCGCAAAAAGACCCATTTGATCATCCAAAATAAGATCACCTGATGCGGTAACATCTGCCGTAACAAAAATAAGTGCAAGAATACCCAGCATTACAGCCTGACCCAGCGCTCCAATTTGAAGCAGTGGCTTTCGGCCCACTTTATCAACCAGTGCAATGGCTACAAATGTGAACAGGACATTCACTGATCCACTAATTACATTCTGCAACAGAGCATTTTCTTCTGTGAAACCTGCTGCCTGCCAGAGTGTAGCTCCGTAGTAAAACACCACATTAATTCCGGTAAACTGTTGTAAAGTGGTAAGGCCGAGTCCAACCCAAATAATGGGCTGAATTTTACCGGTGTGTTTCGAAATGATATCAGATAGTCTTGGTCTGTGATCTTTTTCGAGTGTTGACTGAATGTCTTTAATTTTTGCATTTGCATCCGCTTCATCACTGAGGCTTGTTAATACCGTACGAGCTTCATCAATTTTCCCAGCTGCAACCAGGTACCGTGGTGATTCGGGGATAAACAAAAGTCCCGCAAAAAAGAATGCTGCAGGAATCATTTCAACCCAAAACATCCACTGCCATGCTTGAAATCCACCCCAGAATATTCCGGAAGCACCATCGGCTCCTCCGGCAATGTAGTAGTTACTTAAAAAGGCTACAAAAAGGCCGATCACAATCATCAGCTGCATCAACGTTGTAAGTGCCCCCCTGATTTTTGGTGGAGCAATTTCACTGATATATGCAGGTGCCAACACACTTGCGGCACCTACTGCAAAACCTCCCAAAATTCTGGCGAATACAAACTGCATGGATGAACCGGCAGCGCCTGAACCCCACGCACTTATCATAAATGCAATAGCGGTAATGATCATCACCGGTTTACGTCCGTACTTATCAGCAAGAGTTCCTGCAAAAAAAGCACCCACAGCGCAACCCAATAACATCGAAGCAACATTAAAGCCTGTTCCTACGGCGTCCGAATCAAACGCTAACTGCAGAGCACCAACCGTACCGTTTATTACCCCACTATCAAATCCAAAGAGAAAACCGCCAATTGCGGCTATTGTTGAAAGGAAAAGTACCCTTCCAAGATTATCCACACTTTTAAATTCAGTAATACCCGATTTATCTATTCCCATAAATTCGTTGATTTGGTTAGAACGTTGATATCAAAATATTTAGAGCCTGCTTATAAGGACAAAGATAAAATGCTTTCCCCCTACTGCACTCCATAGTAACATTTTTTTCGATACCCACATATTTGCACGAACAAAAATATACTTTTTGGAATAACCCCTTGGGATTATCTCAAATTACCTCCGAAAAAAGCACTTTTTTGTTTATTTAGTAGGGGTTTGTGTATTTCATTTTGTCTATAGTTATACTAAAGAAATTAATAAATATGATATGCTGAAACAGTTTGTGAAATCATCACAGCTTGGTTTTTACCTGGGTATTCTTCTTTTCGTCACTATTCTGCTTATTCCAACTCCGGAGGGTCTTAATGATTCTGCCTGGAAAACCGCCGCCGTTGCTATTTTGATGGCAACCTGGTGGATCGGTGAAGCCATTCCTATCTATGCAACTGCTCTTCTTCCCATCGTTTTGTTTCCAGTTTTGGGTATTGCTTCTATTGGATCCACCACAGCTCCTTACGCCAACCCGCTGATTTTCCTGTTTATGGGTGGGTTTATTATTGCCATTGCCATGCAAAGGTGGAACCTGCACAAACGCATCGCTCTTCGAATAGTCAATTTTGTTGGGGTGAAACCATCATCCATTATTGTTGGATTTATTATTTCGTCAGCTTTTTTAAGCATGTGGGTAAGCAATACCGCAACGGCTCTTATGATGTTACCTATTGCTATTTCAGTACTTCAATTTGTGGAAAAGAAAAGTGATGGAAATCATAAACCCGTAACAAATTTCGAAATTGTACTTGTACTTGCCATCGCCTACGCCTGTAATATTGGCGGAATTGGCACTTTAATTGGTACGCCTCCCAACGCACTTTTAGCCGGATTTTTGCTGGAGAGCTATAACGTTGAAATCAGTTTTGCCAAATGGCTGATGGTTGGAGTTCCTCTTGTTCTCGTAATGCTGCCCATTATGTACATCCTGCTCAGTAAATTTATTTTCCCGATCACCATGAAAGAGCTGCCCGGCGGGAAAAATGTTATCAGCAGTCAATTGAGAGAACTTGGAGAAATCTCAACATCAGAAAAAAGGGTTGCTTTGGTATTTGTCTGTACAGCCCTGTTTTGGATTTTCCGGCCATTGCTCGAAGGAGTGTTGCCGGGATTGTCCGATGCCGGAATTGCAATTTCTGCCGGAGTTGTTCTCTTTTTGATCCCAAGCGGCGAAAAGCCCGGTGAAAAATTGATTGTGTGGAAAGACATGAAAGAACTGCCGTGGGGAATCCTTATTCTTTTTGGTGGTGGCTTGAGCCTGGCAATGGCCATTACATCATCAGGCTTAGCCACATCTATTGGAGAAGCCGTTAGCGGACTTGACGCACTTCCGCTTTTAGTATTGGTTCTGGTGGTTATTTTAATTGTAGTTTTTCTCACAGAAATTACCAGTAATACCGCAACCGCTGCCGCTTTTTTACCCATCCTTGCATCTGTAGCCATTGGTATTGGGCAGAATCCCATGCTCTTTATTTTGCCCGCAGCCATTGCCGCAAGTTGTGCGTTTATGCTTCCTGTTGCCACTCCCCCAAACGCTATAATCTACGGAAGTGGAAAAGTGACGATTCCACAGATGGCAAAAGCGGGGGTATGGCTTAATATAATTGTCTCAGTGCTACTTACACTCGCAAGCTATACCCTTTTTGCTTACGTCTTCGGTATTGAACCGGGTGCAATTCCAAACTGGGTTAATTAATAGAGACATAAACCATTGTTATTAACTACTATTTTTGCTCTGCTTCTTCTCGGTTCAGCCGGTAAGGCAGACACAGATCCCGTTTTTACTTTACAGCGAATTTCTTCACCCATTATTCTTGATGGGACTCCGGATGAAGCCGCCTGGCAGGATATTGATCCTTTTCCCCTAACCATGTATCAACCCATACACCGCGGAGAGATGACCCAATTCTCTGAGATCAAAGTAGCTTATGATGACGGGTTCATCTATGTGGCGGGATCTCTGTACGATACGGAACCGGAAAAAATGGTGGTGAATACCATGTACCGCGACCGTTACAGCGGAGATGAAACGTTTGCCATTATTCTTGATTCATTTAATGATGATGAAAATGCCCGATGGTTTTTTGTGACTCCATCCGGCGTTCGGGTGGATCAATTAGTATCTAATGACTCGGAAGGCGGTGGATCATTCAACCGAAACTGGAACACCTATTGGGATACAGAAACCCAAATTACCGATGAAGGCTGGTTTGTGGAGATGAGAATCCCATTCTCCAGCCTCGGTTTTCAGGAAGTTAATAACGAAGTCATCATGGGACTGATAACCTATCGGTATATCGCCCGAAATGCGGAACGACACATCTTCCCCGATATTCCGCCAAACTGGTCGCGGGGGTTTACAAAGCCATCGCAGGCTCAAAAAATCAGGCTTACCGGTGTAAACTATAAACGGCCGCTTTACATCACACCGTATGTACTGGGTGGTTTTGACAAACAAAATCAGTTCCAATCGAACAACCTCAACTATTCAAATAAAACGGACTACATCACAGAAGTGGGCCTCGATGTAAAATACCCGGTTTCCAGCAACATCAACCTCGATGTTACGGTAAACACTGATTTTGCGCAGGTTGAAGCCGATGAAGCGCAAGTAAACCTTTCGCGATCTCCCCTTTTCTTTCCCGAAAAGAGACAATTCTTCCAGGAGCGATCAGGAATTTTTGATTTCAATTTAGGCGGAAATAACACCCTGTTCTATAGCCGAAGAATTGGATTGCAATCGGGACAGCCCCTTCGGATTTATGGCGGCGCACGAATTGCCGGAAGTACCGGAAAATGGGAAGTAGGCGCGCTAAATATGCAGACAGAAGCCGTTCCTGAACTGAATGCTCCCTCTGAGAATTTCGGAGTTTACCGGGCAAAACGAGATGTTCTGAACACAAATTCTCATTTAGGTGGAATGCTGACCACCAGGCTTGGAATGGACGGATCATACAATATTGGCGCCGGCACCGATTTCCTGTACAACTATGCCGGAAATCACTATCTGGATTTTAAATATGCCGCTACGTTTGACGACCGGATAGCCGGAAACTCCGATCCTTTGGCAAACGCTATATTCCGAATTTTCCTCCAAAAGCAGACCTCAATCGGATTATATTATCGGTTTACGGCAAAACGTGCAGGTGACAATTATATACCTGCAATGGGTTTTGAGTCTCGCTTTGATTATACCTTAATCGACGCCCGTCTCTCCTACGGACACTTTAATTCTGATGAATCTCCACTTAGACAGGTAACCCCTACCGCCCGTTATTTTGTCACTCTTCGAAATAGCGATAACAGCGTTGAATCTATGATGGTAGAGCAAGATTGGGATTTCAGTTTTAAAGATGGCTCAGACTTGAGATTTACTGCAAACTGGTGGTACGAAGATTTACGGAACCCCCTTATTTTCAGTAGTAACACCTTTGTGGAGCCGGGAAGTTATTCGTTCTATGGTGTCCAATTCGATTATGGAATGAATAATGCCAACCGGCTGCGGACAGATGTTTCCGCCGGAATCAATACCTTTTATGATGGAAACCAGATTTCGTTTGGCATTTCACCCACGTGGAATCAATCCCGTTTTTTCGAGCTAAGTGGAGGAGTGGATTTTAACCTGATTGACTTTCCTGATCGGGAACAGCGGGAATTTTTGAACATTTTTAAAGTACGCTCTCTTATTGCGCTTAATACACAAGTTTCCCTGCAACTCCTTTCGCAGTACAATTACCTTGACCGAAAAATCGGCACCAATGCCCGGTTCCGATACAACTTTAGAGAAGGAAGCGACTTCTGGATTGTGTACAGCGAAGTCTCCAACACCCACCTCAACCGAACAATCCCCGTAATGCCCCGGTTTGATAACCGCGTGGTTTTGGTTAAGTATACATACACGTTTTTGTAGGGAGTGATCAATCCAACAGTCATTTGTGGAAACAGGTTTAAAAATCAGGATCTACAGGAAAGTTTGTGGGTAAGTAGATGGAGTTGTTTGTTCAGCGACCTGAGAGTGGCCACGCGTGCCAGTTTTATCGTTACAATTTTTCTTTGCAGTTCGCGTGGGCTCCTGCAAGAGTCGCAATTGTCTGCTCTTATTTTTTTGTAGCAACAAATATCCTCCCCAATTCACAACTCCGGCAGGAACTTCGCTCCGCTACGTACTCTACCAGGTTGTTTTGTTCAGCACCATGTTACATTTTTAATGAGATTCAACAAGGTAAATCCACTACAGAGGCTGTGAGAAAATTGATTTCCAAAGAAATTGCAGTGCCTTTTTGATGTCCAATTCTGAAGTGCTCTTTGGCCTTATCTAACGCAGCTCATACCACTCACATCTGCTCTCTCTTCCAGCCTTTTAATCGTGTACGGAACATTGTAAGCGTGTGTCCAGCCAAAAATTCTCATGCCGTTAAAGATACTCCAAATAGGTAAACGCCCCCTGAATGATGGCCCTTCACCGCCACTTGGTAGATTACTAATGCTTTGCAGCTCTTCGGAGATAGCCACTTGCGTATCAAATTGATCCATCGGCTTACTCATCTCATCCACGAGCAGGTACCGTGACCGGTTGCAAGCTTCAATGAAATACTTATCCTCGCCCGTCAGATCATATCCCGTTATGAGCATATGAATACTGGAAAGATATGATTCCATATCATGATCGATGGGGGCAATATCATACAGATTACGGGCGTGCTGGATCAATGCTCTTTCAATATCCGGGCGATCAAACATCTGCAGGTATTTGGTTAATCCATGAGATAAATAATTCTGAGAATACCCATACCGATCGATGGTCATTCTTCCTCCCTGTTCTCGCTGGAGTTTCAGTACCCGATCTATACGATCGTTTAATTCATCCAGATAGACCTGATCTTTTGTCGCATCGTAAAGTTCAGATAAATTCCAGATGGACAGGTAAAGACGACGGCCCGTTAATCCATGCTCCTCAAATATTCTGCGAGTGTAATAGTCGCCAGTCAGTTTTGCAACTTCCAACCCTCGGTGATACCCGTCTAGATAGTAAGAAGCTACCCACCCGGTAAGCCATACGTGAGCTGAGAGCATCGATATATGCTGCTGTCCGGCATGCCTGCGCCCCATACCAAGGTAGGGTGTTCCTTCTGGCTCTTCCGCCAGCTTCAAGTAGTCTAATGAAGAATTTGTATCGCCACGATAAGACGGGCCAGCGGGCCAGTGCGTATTATCCACGTCCATTGAGTGACGACTTGAGGCCTGCGCCATACTGTACATTTCAGGATCACCTGTTCGAATGAAATTCATCCACCACATATAATCAATAGCCGGCTCATTGTTCGCCCACTGATACCACTGATTATTGAAATAGTAATTTTTTAGGTCTCCATACTCAAATGTACCATACCACGGTTCCCATTTCTGGTTAAAGAGCATCCAGTCGAATTTATACTGCATACCGCGTTCAAGATTTTCAAAATCATTGTCGGCTGAAGCAAATGAACCATAAACCCCGGAATTACTGTACCACTCCGCATCAGCATGGGCTACCGGTGGATCCAGTACAAACTTCATGTTACTACGCACATCTTCAATTGCCTCGCTGCCCTCATGAAAGTAGAATACCATTTCTGATGTCTTGGTAATACCCTGGGCAAAATTACCGACCATTCCCCCATCTTGCTCTGTGTCAGCTCGTTCAAAACTCATAGGAGCTTCATTGGGTGACCAGTTGTAAGCATGTACTAAATTATTCTCAAGATCTACAGTCAGTTCATTGGGAAATTCTTTAACCATGTTTTTAATGCCGATGGCTACACCCCATTTTTCATCAGACAGATCTATCCAGCCTTCAGCTTTTTCAGCTTCCCTGAGCACTTCATCCGTTGATATTTGGGCAGTGAAACCTTCAATTCGTTCATTTTCGGATGAACCTGTCACCGGAGGAACCCTTGTCGGGCTTGGCCCGGTCTGAAAGACTGAAAAGATAGATTCATTGTTAACATCATATTCTGCCATAATAGGAGAGCCCTCTTCCCACCACTCTCCGTCCTGGAGACCAGCCCGGAATTTTTTTTGACCACTGATATTGTAGTTCAATCCAACCCCTGTGCTCTTTATCATGTCATGGGGCTGAGTGACACCGCTGTCTCGGCTCCTGGCGTTTTCGTCTGCAATAAGCTCCGTTTGCGTGGCAATATCCGCATGCTGTCTTCCATTTAATGGTTCACTCTTGTCGGGTTTACCTGTATAGGTAATTGTATGCAGTACTTTAATAAATGATTTTCCGGCATAAGCATGTATGTACGTGACAAATGGAGAGTTTTCATGACCCCTCTGGCTGTATTCATATTCTCCTTCAACACGAACAATAGCATGCAGGGGTCCCGACCCTCTCTCTATAAAATGCTGGTCGATGACGGCGCGAGAGGTATCAATACCTGCATCACTTAATAATGTCAGAAATGATCCTTTATTAGTGGCCAAGTCCAGAAATGAGCCTCTTTCACTGATGCCTGTGGCTATGACGTCTTCATCGGTGAAGCCATTTGCATCACTGTTATATTCAACTCGATCTATAAAACCTGAACCGTCTTTGTTGATTCTAAATCGTAAAGGACCCGTATTGATTTCGGCATACCCGTTAGACCGCTGATTATTCTTAAAAACGATTGGATTTTCACTGGATACGGTTTTCCTAATATCCTCGCCATACTCTACAGAATATTTTTCAGATTCATCTGCAAAAAAGAATACCCATAGCCATTTAACGCTCTCATCGGCTGGCTCCCAGGTAGTGACTAAAGTGGTTTGTGAAGCAATTTCTTCTCCGTTCTCATTTAGCACTCTTACATTATCCGGAGAACTTAAGGTTCCTTTCGGAAACGGAATTCCAAATTTAACAGGCGCCCCTGCTTCAGCATTTTTTACAGTTATTGATACAGAATTTGTTTGTGCCTCTATACCATAACTTTCAGAAAGAAAAAGGCTAAAAATAATGGCGGTAAATAAAAAAAGATGTTTCATGAGATTAGCTAAATATTTCAGATAACTATTGGTTTACACAAAGAGCGGCGGCTCCAAGAACAGCTACATGCTCTGTGTTTGAGACAGAAATTTCTACGTTTTTCAAAGAGTTGGAATACCCAAAACTTTTCAATTCCCGTTCGAAGCGTTTTCTGAACAGCGGAAAGGTTTTACTAACGGACCCTCCCAGAATGATTGATTCAGGATCGTATGTATACAATACAATTTTTATGGCTTCTGCTACATGTCCGCCAAATTCGTTAAAAAGTTTTATTGATGCGGGATCATCATTCATTGCTTTCTCATAAATCTCTTCTCCTTTCACCCCTACCAGGCGGGAAAAAAACTGCCCGCTGCAATAATGCTCGAGAATAGATTGTTTATAAGGGATCATACCAAATTCGCCAGCACCACAATTTCGTCCTTTGTAAATTTTACCATCGATTATAATACCCGCGGCAAAACCCGTCCCCATAATGAGTCCTATCATGTTTTCTTTACCCTGCCCATCGCCATACATCCACTCACCAAGGGCAAAACAGTTTGCATCATTATTTAGAAATACTGTTTTCCCCGATTTCTCTTCAAGAAGATCTTTAAGGTGCACTTTCTCCCATCCCGGGATATTCTGCACATCATAAACAATTCCCTCATCCGAGTCCACGACACTTGGAACCCCAATTCCTATTCTTGTTGCACCATTATCTACTTCCTCAATCATTTCAACCATTACATTAATCACGGACATAACTGATTTGTCTGTCGGAAGCGTGCGATTTCTAAATCCTGTTAATGCTCCGTTTTCAACTAATCCAACCCTTAGATTTGTTGCACCAAGATCAATTCCAATTACAGGCATATTCTTTGTCATGTTAACTGATTTCCCTGAAAAGAGAGTGTAGTTATGTTTAGAGAAGGCAGAAATAGGCAATAGATAGCCATAGCGCCGGCCGGTTCATCACTCCGGCCGACTGAGGCTACAGTAAAATTCGTAGTTAGTTTCCAAGCATCGGAAATATCATTTTGATCTCTTCTTCGCTTGGATACTTTCCATATTCCGCTATTTCGAAAGACTCTGCATGATTAAATTGATCAGCCATATCGGGTCCATACCATTTTTCCAGGCCTGCTCTTTGTTCATCAGACATTTCACGGCTCATCCATCTATCCTTTAACCACTCCACTCGTTCTTCTGGATCTTCAGGAACTTCGTCTAAACCGTTCCATGTCCAGGGCAACCACTCATACATTTGGGACGTATGTGCGTCCAGTCCCTGAATTTTCAAATCCACATAGTCATCGATTCCAACTACAATGTCGTGGCTAAATGGATTGGGTTTGGTAAACCGGTCCTGCATATATAAGAATACCGGGTTGTTTTTAACAGGCTCTGTATCAGGAGCTACATTCGGTACAATCACCATGTAAGATGCATCGATCACCAATTGCCCGGCATTTCTATGATCCGGGTGATAGTCGTTAGGCCGCAAACCTAAAACTACGTCTGCGTTCCATTCCCGAATAGCTCTGATTACGTCCATACGGATATGAAGTTCAGGAAGCAGTTCTGCGTCGTGGTTGTCAAAAACCTCGTACTCCGCTATACCGAGTCTGCGAGCTGCCTCTTTGGCTTCAGCGCGTCTAATTTTGGCCAGGGCACCGCCCCCTTTTTCATGATGGCCTGCATCACCGTTTGTAAGGGACAGGAATTTCACTTCATGCCCCATTTCTGCCATCATTGCAGCCGTGGCTCCCATTTTTGATTCCGCATCGTCTGGATGGGCAAAAATTGCAATTACCCGCATAGGGGTATCATTTGATGAATTAATTTGAGCATTCGCAAAACCTGCAGATGTAAACATCAACAAAACAAAAGTTAATAAGTATTTCATAGAGATTGTGTAATGTTAATTTTGTTTATTTGATAAGTGGATGAAATTCACCTAACCTATTCTCTCAATAATTTCCGGATCAGTTGAGTAATAAATATGCACTGCCTTGGTGACGGTGCATATTTTCAAATTATTAGATCTGATCAGAGAGGATTTTGTTCAAATTCACCCGGGGCGGCATCCAGTTCACGCTGTGGAATTGGATACAGCAATCGAACATCAGAAGCCGAAATGCCTTCATCAGACAGAAAATCTGCCATCACCTGCGGTGCAACACCAAATCTTAAAAGATCCGGCCATCGCTTGTTTTCACCTACAAATTCGCGCTGACGTTCTGCAAGAAGTTTTTCAGAAAAGGTTCCGGGCAGGTCTGCGACAGATGTTGTCAAGCCGGCTCTGTCTCTCACTTCATCGATCAGGTCATTCGCTTCCTGGCTCTCCCCGATGGCTTCTGCAAGCATCAGCAGAACATCAGCATACCTGAAGACAATGAAATTATTATCACCGTCAAATGCAGCAAACTGGGTACCGTCGTATTTACTCAGGTATGGGTCGCCCTCTTCTTCAGTAGTACCATATGCATCTGTCAATCGACTGTCAGCAGAATCATAAACAGCCAGAACTTCATCAGGAATAGACTGGGGTGCGTTACCGCCGCCAACTCCACCGGAAATTGAGAGGTCCGGGGAATAGTACTCAGTAAACGGACTGCCTGTACCCTGCCCGCCTGACTTGTACTGAATCTCAAATATGGATTCTTCATTGTTTGCATTTTCAACTCCCCAGATATCAGCATAATCTGGTATCAAATCATACTGATTCGACTGAACCACACTTCGGAGTGCTGTTTCAGCTTCTCCGTTTTTTCCATTGGTTAATTGAACGAGGCCCAAAAGGGTTGAAGCCGCACCACTTGTGGCACGTCCAATATTTGCACCGGAATAAGATTCAGGAAGCAGGTTTGCTGCTTCTGCCAGGTCATCAGCTATAGAATCATAGATCACATCAGCTGAAACCTGGTTAATTTCCACATTAGGAGTAGTTACTTCATCCAGCTGCAGGGCAATATTGCCGAAAGTTACGGCCAGATTGTAATAAACCAGCGACCTGACAAAGAGTGCTTCACCCCGGATCCTGTCACCCAGTGCAGGATTGTCGAGTGAGGCATTTTGAAGCCGATTTAGAATCGTATTTGTTCTGGCAATGATTTCATATCCACCGGCCCAGGTATCTTCCAGCTCGATAGCTGTTGTAAGCTCGTTAAACCGGTCAATTCGCTGAAACGATTCAGCCAGGCCGGTGGCACCGGCATCGTTTTCGGTGTTATCAGATCGCATTTCAAGCAGAAGCATATAATTCCTGCCGTATGCTTTATCACCGGCAAGGCCAGCATAGGCACCATTAATGCTTGTGATAAAATCGGTGTCAGTCTTGTAAAAGTTTTCTACGTTCCGTTCCGATTGCGGAGCGAGAATCGTAAAATCATCTCCGCACGAAACTGCAAGTATCAATACCGGTATTACCAGTAATAGCGTTTTAAGTTTATTCATAGTTTTCACCATTAATTTCATAAGTAGGATTAAAAGGAGATGTCGATGCCAACCTGGAAGGCTCTGGATAGTGGATATGCTCCATAATCCTCACCGGGTGTTAACCCGCTGCCCGGCTGCAGATTCACTTCCGGATTGAAGCCGATATAATCAGTCCAAATGGCCACATTTGTTACCGACCCGTACAGGCGTACGTTTCTGGCAAAACTGCTGACAATATCCTGCGGCAGATTATATCCAAGAGTGATATTTTTCAGTTTAATGTAAGAACCGTCTTCCACCTGATAAGATGAAGGGCGATTATTATTTCCGCCTGAAGCACGTTCAGCTTTTGGATGCTTACCGTTTCCGGGATTCTCCTGAGATATCCAGCGATCATTCAGAACTGCATAGGATCCAAAGTTGGCTTCACCGTTTTTGAGGTGTCTTGCAGTCAGATTCAATATCTCCCTGCCTTCAACACCCTGGATAAAGAAACTGAAATCAATGTTTTTCCAGTTAAACCGGTTGGTGATACCCCAAGTGAAATCAGGATGATAGCTGCCAAGAATGGTTCTGTCATCCGCATCAATCACTCCATCTCCATTTACATCTCTGAACTGGAAATCTCCAGGGCTTGGATCTCCCTGGGTATCAACCGGTGCATTGTCAATCTCATCCTGAGTCTGAAATATACCAACTACATCATATCCGTAGTAACTGCCAATCGCTCCGCCGATTGTTGTTATATGGCGGACACCTGCAGCACCGGGAACAAGAATATCATCCCCTTCTGGGCCCAGTTTTTTTACTTCATTCTGGTTAGATCCAAAGTTGAAATCTGTTGACCATGTAAAATTGCCGACAATATTTCTTGACGTCAGCTGTGCCTCAAATCCTCTGTTTTCAACCTCACCTACATTGGTAAGAGCTGATGTAAAGCCCGAAACAGCAGTGATGTTTACATTCAGAAGAAGGTCTTCTGTATTACTAATGTAGTAATCAAAAGATCCATAAATTCTGTCTTCCATTAATGCATAATCAATTCCCAAATTCATCTGCTTCGTGGTTTCCCATGTAAGCTCTTCGTTACCAAGAGTAACCGGGGCCACGCCGGCAACAATCTGATCACCTAAAACATAGTTAGAAGATGTGATCAGTCCGATTGATCCATAATTTGGAATCAGGAAGTTCCCGGTAATACCGTAACTAATACGTGGTTTCAGCTGATTAAACAGATTCATGTCCTGCATGAATGGTTCGTTGGTCAACTGCCATCCGATAGAAGCAGACGGGAAAATACCGGTTTGATTTTCGGCACCAAATCTGGAAGACCTGTCTGAACGAATCGTTGCAGTAAGCAGATAACGGTCCATAAATACGTAATTAACACGTGCCAGGGCCGACACAAGCGACCACTCTTCAATAGCCTGTGACCCTCCCGTTATTTGACCGCCATTAACGGTTTTTACCTGGTCGTCAGGAAAATTTTGCGCAATCACACTGTTTCGTTCATCGGTCTGCTTTTGCACCGTATAACCGGCAACTGCATTTAACTTATGATCCTGCCCAAAAGTGTTTGAGTAGTTCAGGGTATTCTCCCAGAGCCAGTTGAAACTTTGAGCAGATGAAGACTGACCAAATGACCGGGGATCACCACCACGGTAAAAGAGCTGCGTTCCCTGGTAAAATGAACGCTGGTAATTATCAACATCATAACCCAGCAGTGACTTGAACTCCAGATTTTCCGAGATACTGTATTGACCATACAGATTACCGTAAATCCGGTTGTTCTTAATTTTTTCATTAATAAAATCTCTGGTAGCCAGCGGATGATTTGTTGTCGTCATTGCTCCGCCCAATTGATTATGGCTGTCTTCAAGCTGCCGATAGGTTCCATCTTCATTAAACGGATTTACCACGGGAGATTGCGTCATCGCTGAATAAATAATACCGGGAGGTGTACCAAAATAAGGTGCATTTGCCGATTTTCGGTTATTCTCTGTAAGTGCGGCATTCAGCTGCAATCCAACCTGGAACCTGTCCGTGAAATCACCGGTCAGGCTTGTTTTTACAGAATATCGCTCAAAACCGGAGCCGTCAATAATTCCGGCCTGATCCAAAAACCCACCGCCAATCATGTACGTTACATTGTCTGATCCGCCGCTGACGGTCATATCATAATTTTGCAGTTTTGATGGTTCTAACACTAAATCCAGCCAGTCGGTATCTGTACCGTCCCAATTTACATATGCCTCAGGAATCAGATGATTGGCAACAGCTCCATTTGCTTCTCGCCCGGCGTTGGTATCCGGATCATACTGTGGATTATAATTGGGGCTGGCAGTATTTGTAGGATCCTGTTGTCTTAGATACGTATTGTTTCGTGCATCCTTGGTATAATCAATGACCTCTTCAGCATTCATAAGATCTGGCTCATTAAATACAGACTGAGTTCCTACATACGATCGGACGCTAATCCGGGGAGCAGTGTTTTTTGTTCCTTTTTTGGTCGTCACCAGAATTACACCATTTGATCCCCTGGAGCCATAAATAGCGGCTGAAGACGCATCCTTCAACACTTCAATAGACTCAATGTCATTAGGGTTAAGTGTTGCAAGCGGATTGGCCGGTGGCGGCTGAAAGGAAGACCGCTGGGACCCGATTGAACCCTGTTGATTGAAATTCTGTGATAGAGGAACTCCGTCGATCACATACAGCGGTTCATTTCCGGCTGAGATAGAACCTGTACCACGAATTGTAATTTGTGGTGCAGCACCCGGTTCTCCGCTTGATTCAGCAACGTTTACACCTGCAAGACGTCCCTGCAGTGCATTTTCAAAACTTGAGGATGGATTGTTCTGAATCATTTCTGCACTGATCGATACAACCGAACCTGTTACCTCTTCACGCTGCTGTGTACCATAACCAACAACTACAATATCATCAATCATTGCAATGTCTGATTTAAGGCGAATGTTGAATTCCGTTTGATCGCCAATAGTAATATTCTGGCTAACATATCCGATGTATGAAAAAGCTATAACTTCCGCATCATCGGGTACATTTAACGAAAACCTGCCGTTAACATCCGTGGTGGTGCCCACCTGGGTATCTACAACAAAAACAGTTACTCCTTGTAGCGGATCGTCCGTTTCATCGTCAACTACACGGCCGGTAACTTCTACCATAAGATCCTTTTCAGCTGTTTCTTCAACCGGAACCCTTTCCTTCAGCAGAATTTGTCTTTGAAGAGTAATTACCGACTCATAAGACGTTCCGCTCAATGCCTGTTCCAGCGCATCTGCTACCCGGATATTCTTATTACTCATCGAGATCATTTCACCTCCGAAAATACCTGAATCGAAAGCTATCTCAAGGTCTGCAGTTTGAGCAATATGAAAAAGCGCTTCCGAACGAGTGATATTTTTTAGGTCAACTGATATCCGTTTCGTCAGTACAGGGATAACTTCACTATGTTGATTTACAGAAAAATACATCGCCTTATCCAGCATCGTAGTATCCGTAGATTGATCCATTTTGAATCCCTGAGCTGGCGAAAGAGCTGTTATTATCAACAAACCTACAAGAACAGGAATTGTTTTTAATATAGTAACGGTTTTCATATGCTTATTTGATTTTATTATAATTTAGATACCTCTTTCATCTTGTGATTTATTGTCACATTTATTCACTGATGATTCGCACATCATCGCCGTCAATTTCAAAGTTAATATCCATTGACATTTGAATGACTTCAAAAACTTCACGGATAGATCTGGTCTTCAGATCAGCCGTAAACCTTTTATCTTTAATATTCTCTTTTACATCTTCATAATCAACGGAGATATTATACCATCGCTCCAGTTCCTTAAATACTTCTAAAATGGGAGTGTTTTTGAAGATGAGCCGCCCTTCCATCCATCCGTAATAGGAATCAGCATCATCGACCAAATCAAGCTTCAATTTCCCGCTCGACCGTTCAACCGTACCTTTATACCCCTCATTTACAATTAAAATATTATCAGGATTATTCTGATTACGTAACTCAACAGTTCCTTCACGAACTACAACTACCACATTATCCCCGTCATCATAGGAACGCACATCAAAAGAAGTACCTATTACCTCAACTACTGCATTATTGGTGTGAATATAGAAAGGGCGGCTTCTATCTGGCTCTATATCAAAGAAAGCCTGTCCTTGAAGCTCAATACTTCTTTTATTTGAACTAAATGTTTCGGGGATAATCATTTTACTTGCCGCATTCATCGTAACGCGTGACCCATCGCCAAGCTCAACACTTGCACGTTGACCGGCATTTGTATGTATCTCTTTTAGAACAAGTGCAGTAGTATATTCAACCTGTTGAGGAGCGTATTGAAGTGTGAAAAATACTGATGTAAGTGCAACTAAAATCAAAGCAGCAACTTTCATCATATTTGAAAAAAACTGGTGTCGTTTTCTTAATTTTCTAAAATGAAGAATCCGATCACGCGTATCTTCTGAGGTGTAATTAATTCGGCGTGCGACTTTCTCCCAGTCTTCCTCCAGATGAAATTCATCAAGGAGAGAATCTTGTGTCACGTCTTCTGATGCCTTGAGTATTTGACCGGCTGAATGCAGTATTCTGCGGTTTTCACTACTTTCGTCCAGCCACTCTTCAAGCATAGTCAATTCGTTATCATCGATTGAATTATCGAGATAGCGAACAATTAAAGGCCAGACTTCTTCTTTTTCTTTCATAGGTAATCTTTAGCTTCTTACTCAATAGACAAGAGTAGACTCTATGCCCCCCATACTTTCAGAAAAATATTTGAATCATTTTTATATTTAAAAACAAAAAGAGTGACCAAACATCCACCCTCTGTTTTTATCCCTGATAGTGTTGAAATATTAATTACCACCCAATGCCGGACCTGAACCTGCCCCGTCGGGTGCTCCACTTCTATACCTGAACGACTCCGTATTTCCAGTGGAACTGCGAAATCGCTCCTCATAGGCTGATCTTTCATCAGCCGGCAGATCATCGAGTGTCATAAAATAATCGTCGCTGTCACCGGGGTAATTATTAGTTCCGGTATCTGAGAACTGACTCAGATATGACATTCGAGACTGAATTTTATTTTCCCGGTATTCTGTAATATCGACGGTTACATTATCCCCCTCGGATCCCCAAAACATATATTCATTAATACGAACCGGTTCCAGGCCTTCCTGAATAATTTGTTCGGGAAATATCAGGTGCCACTCAGCGGCACGTGCGGCATCTACGGCCAAATAGGCCGCTGCCCGGTGATCGGCTTTATGCCATCGTTGATAGCGGTATCCCGGCTCGAATGAGATCAGTACATCCGGTTGAATTTTTCGATACCACCAAACAAGTCTTTTTACCAGTTCCTCAGGATTGGCAAACTCAACCATACCATCGGTATAACCCAGATTAATATAGTTTTCTGCCGGTAAACCAATATGGGACATTGCCGTAAGTTGTTCGTGACGACGAATTTTTTCAAGTCTTTGGCGTGTCATGGTTCTGTCTCGTGTACCCACATTTCCAGAGGTAAGCAGCAGGATGTACACCTCATTTCCATTTTCTTGAAGCATTGCCAGTGTTCCGTGTCGGCCGGCATCATCATCCGGATGAGCACCAACCAACAAAATTGTTTTACCCGTCCACTCTTCTATGGGCACCTCGGGCTGCGAAAGTACTTGCAGCGGAATTATAAGAAGTACAGATAGTACGATTAGCTTTTTCATAAGTTATTTGATTCGTTATCGTTAATTTTAAGTGTCCCTTTATAAATTCTCAGGCAAGTTTTATAAACGACAGCCTTATTCTTACTCACCCCCGCGGTATTTCTGATTTATTTGTAAAAATTTCCAAAATGCCGACCTTAGATCATTTTTAACCCGGATTATACACCAAGCCCCGCAAGCATTCGGGGTAATGTGAACAAGGCGACGTGAATAATTCGGGTTAAGGCTTTTGTCGTATCATAAACCAATGTTATCTCGAATAAAGCTCAGAGATTTACCCATTTGATTTTCAACTGTTTTTCGGGCAATCTCCAATACCTCAGCAATTTCTAAGTAGGAAAGGCCATGTTTTCTGTACAGGATAAAAATAGTCCGCCGACGTTCGGGAAGTTGCTCAACCAGCTTCCATACTTTTTCGGTAAGCTCTTCGGTATTAAACTCATCCTGCTTAATTTCATCACTTAAATCCTGCTGTTTTTTTAATCGCTCCTCAAGTCGTTGCTTTTGCTTTCGTTGCTTCAAAAAATTCAACGATTGATTTCTGACAGCAGTATACAGATAAGCTTTTAAGGATTGAGTGATATAAAAATCTTCCCGCTTATTCCAGATCTTTATAAATACCTCTTGCACAACATCTCTGGCAATGTCTAACGATTTTACATAACTATTCGAAAACACACATAGTCTTGTGTAATACTTATTAAATAAAATCTCAAACGCCATGTGATCGCCCGATCGGATACGTTCTGCTAACTCCAGTTTTTCATTTGAGCGTTGATCCATGTAAACAAATAGAAACTATCGGTTAGCGTTTTTGAGAGATATAGATAGTGCCGTTACCACTACGTTCATTTAGTTTAACTTACAGCGAAATCTGATGCATTTCCCGAAAACGATAAATTTGCATACGTATCTTATTTACTGGTAACGGTACTAGTGTAAAGTCAATTCTGAATTGTCGGGTTGAGAAATAAATCTCATCCGCTGACTTCCCGTCATCGGATGAGTTGAATAGGGTTCCTCATTACCTTAACAGATTTTTTGGTGGTTAATGTCTGGACCAAACGATTCGCCGGATGAAGCGAATTCATCCGGTGAAAATCCCATCAATTCATAATTGACACAACACTAATCACTCAATCTTAGAAACGAGTTTGAGAACACACTATAGTAGTAGTAACTATTTCCATGGGCAGAATTTAGCTCTTATAAACCCGCTAACTATCACAAAACCGGTGAATTAAAGTGGAGGCCTGCAGGGCGAACAACTCATTCGTTTGACCGGTCCAAAACCCAAAAAATATTTCATTCCACTTCGATGTGTTCGGTTGTCTGGTCAAGAAAAATCAATGTAACGTCAAGACGCACACAATTATGCAAGTTCTCAGCGTCACAATAAAAGAGCATATGACACTTAAACAGCTATTTTTTCGATCATTAACTCATGGAATTCAAACCCCAACCCCGTAACCAATTGGGAGACTTTAACTTTTAACCCGGCACTACTGAACACAACACTTAAATAAGATAGCTATTCAGGAAAAGCAAAAAATAAACTAACCCTTCATATTATACCTAATAATTAATCTATTTCACGAAGACTTTGCCCCATTATTTATTCTAACCCGTTGCTTTTTTCCATTTACAGAGAGAATGATTATCACTTTTTAAGACTTTACTTTATGTCCCATTTTAAAAAGCCTTCTATAGAATCGTATTCAGCCAAACCTAAATAATCATACAGTTTTGCAGTACGGATTGTCCGTTCATCGGCTATCATCCAAAACTCTTTACTCATCAATCCCGGATATTTTGGCTGATCTTTCTGAGAGGCATGTTTGAATATCGCCCTTCTTTTTTTCAGCCTTTCGCCCGGGCTTAGTGGCACGGCCATGTCAATTCCACTCACATCCCAGTCATTCCACACGCCCCTGTATAACCATACATAACAATCCTTAACCCAATCCTCTTTTTTAAGTTTGGTTAAGGTTTTTCGAATTGCATCCCAACAAATTCGATGTGTGCCATGTGGATCAGAAAGATCTCCGGCGGCATAGATTTGATGAGGCTTAACCTTTTCCATAACCTGTTTTACCAGCTCGAAGTCCTTACTGCCTAAATCATTCTTTTTAGCCCTGCCGGTTTCATAAAATGGCATTTGTAAAAAATGAATATTCTCTTCTGGAATCCCGGCATATCTGCAGGAGGCTCTGGCCTCTGCAATACGTATATTTGTTTTAATATTCAGCATCTTTTCCGAATCAATTTCGCCCGGTTTCTTTTGATTTACTGAATCAATAAGATTATCAAATAACTCCTTCTCATCTTTTTCTGAACTATACTGCGATACGAAATCGGCATAGCGAAGAGCTTCGTCATCATAAACGGAAATATTACCTGAGGTTTGATAAGCAACATGCACGTTATGGCCATGCTCAACCAGACGCATTAGCGTTCCCCCCATAGAAATCACATCATCATCGGGGTGGGGTGAAAAAATCAGAACCCTTTTTGGAAAAGGTTCGGCCCTTTCAGGCCGCTTTTTATCATCTGCATTAGGTTTCCCTCCCGGCCATCCGGTAATGGTGTGCTGTATTTGATTAAATACCTGAATATTCACATTATAAGCTGGCCCATAATCTGTAACAATGTCGCTCATTCCATATTCATTATAATCCTCATCCGTGAGTTTTAGAATAGGGATTTTGAGCTTTAAGCTTACCCAGGTTACCGCTTTACGAATGAATACATCATCCCACTTTACCGGACCTACCAGCCACGGAGTTTTTCGCCTGGTTAATTCAGAGGAAGCAGCTTCATCCAGAATCACTTCCACATTATCGTGGTTTTGAAGAAATGTCGCCGGAATCTGCCTGGTAATGTCTCCTTCTACAGAATCACGAATTACATCTGCCTTTGCCTCGCCCCATGCCATCAGGTAAATTATCTTTGAGCTTAAAATTGTCCCCACCCCCATGGTAATTGCTCTGCGTGGCACTTGTTCTTCACCAAAAAAAGCAGCAGCAGCATCTGCCCGGGTAAGTTGGTCAAGCGTTACTAATCTTGTTCTTGTTTTCTTTAAAGAACCGGGTTCATTAAACCCAATATGACCCGTTCGGCCGATCCCAAGAATCTGAATATCAAGTCCTCCTGCCTGTTCAATTTTTTCCTCATAGCCCCGGCAATAGTCATGAACATCTTCCCGCTTAAGGGTGCCGTCGGGGATATGAATATTTTCTTCAGAGATATCAATATGATCGAAAAGATACTCACGCATAAAACGATCGTAGCTTTGGAGCTGCTCGGGCTGCATTGGATAATACTCATCCAAATTAAACGTAATCACTTTTTCAAAACTGAGCCCGCACTCTCTATGCAGCCTGATCAATTCACTGTAAACCTTTATTGGGGTTGAACCAGTTGCCAGACCCAATATTGTATTTTTCCCTGCTTGATTTCTCGCTTGAATCAGATCACCGATTTCTGATGCGACAATCTCAGACGCTTCCTCGGCATCATGATAAATCGTAGTATTGATTTTTTCAAAGACCTTTTGCCCCAGCTGGTCAAGATTGTCATCCATGTTCGGTAGTTACTTAGTTTTCCGTTGCTTTTGCGAAAAAGACATGGTTAAAGTTGAATAACCAAAGAATCTATTGACACTATCACACAAAATAGAATCAAGAAAATGCACCATGTAATGCATAGACTGACCTCAGAGTACAACCCCCCAATTTATTTTGTAAATCTTCAAGGGAAACCAGATCAACAGATAGTTGAAATGGATTTAAAAATGATGTGACTAATGAAAACCGGACTATTCCTTAACTACCTGTTCAGATTGCCTAATCAGCTTAACCGTGAGTTTTGATCTATCTGCTTTTCAACAATTTAGTTCCGTGTATAAAGAAGTGAATTCTGCAACAAAACCGTTAGTTCGTGAAGTTCAACGTTTGTTATTTTGCTCACTCTGATTAAATCAAAAATGAACAATTTTTCCGCTTTTTGTTAAACGAATAGTGGCTCTATGTTGATTTTGCGGGTATGAATTACCGGGGTTAACTTGTTTTTACGTTATAAAAATGGGCAATAGCTCTGGACTTTTAATCTGCCACCAAAAACTATAGAACCATCATAATTGCTCTGAGTTTCAACATGATTCAGCTCCAAAGGAGCGCCGGTCAGTAACATCGTGCAGCGCGCGATGATAGCAAATCAACCCATCCGGCAGCCCCAACGCGGGCGCAAGCCTGACAGATTAATCCCACACATATCGTTCATCAAAATCAAGGTCGTAGTTTTTTAAGAACGTCCTGTACTCATCCATAAAACTCATCTTTTGATGGTGTTTGCGCTGATTTTTAATGTATTCAATCACAATATCCACGCGTTTTGGGGATACTGAGAAAATCCCGTATCCATCCTGCCAGTAGAAATCAGTATATGGGTCTCCCATGGTTTTAATCCATTTGGATGACCCCTGCTTGACGTGCTGAATCAATGTCATCTGGGCAACTTTTCGTGAAAGAAGGCATAAAAGGTGCATGTGATTTTTATGCCCTCCTACCTGAACGGGATTGCATTCCAACTCTTTGCAGATACCCCCTGCATAATTGTAAAGATCGTTTTCGATCTGGTCGTCAATCAGATTTTTTCTGTGCTTTGTGCTGAATATAATATGTGTGTACACCTTGGAAAGTGATTGTGGCATGGGCAACGTTTTGTCCGGATTACGCCCTTATCCCCCGGGGATCACTTCGTGGCAGGGCTTTCATTTGTGGCGGGTGCATCTGGCATAGCGCGCTGCACTATGTTATTGACTTTGCCCTTTTAGGGCAAGCAAGTTCGTTGATGTAAAAATCATTACGTTTGTTTTGTCATGTACTACGCACACAAATCAACCGAGAACCAACAATTTTGACACTATTTTCATTACTCACACAAATCAACATAAGAGCCTGAATAGTTTTATAAAACGACAAATAGAATACTAGTTAGATCATAATCCTGCTAATTTTCATAAGGTTTAATACCGAATAATCCTCTGAATAACTTTCTTAATTCGTTCTTCATTTGGCAGAACTGAATTCATCAAACCCACATTATATGGCATTGGGATGTTGGGCATGGTAAGACGTTCTACCGGAGCATCTAAAAATTGAAACGCCTCTTTCATTAGGATTGATGAAATTTCTGCTCCAAATCCTGCTGTTTGAGTGTCTTCATGAACAATTAAACATCGATTGGTCTTTTTCACAGATTTGAGAACTGCCTCTTTATCCCAGGGTGAGATCGTTCGAAGATCCACTATTTCGGCGTCAATGTTGTTGCTATCAACGGCATTCAAACATCGCTCGCACATGGCGCCCCAGGTTACAATCGTAATTTTATTTCCAGTACGTCGTGTTTTTGCTTTTCCAAAAGGGACAACAAAATCATCTCCCGGATACGGTTTCCGGGCCGACTTTGCATCTAACAGGTTCCTGTGTTCAAAGAAAATGACCGGATCATTCCCCCTCATTGCCGATCGCAACAGTCCAACTGCATCTTCTGCATTCGAGGGATAGGCCACGTTCCATCCTATCATCCTGGAAAAGAAAACCTCGTTCGATTCACTGTGCCATGGATCGCCGCATTTCGCAAAACCGCCGGGCATCCGAACCACCATTGGTGCCGCAAACTTATTGGCGGTACGCCATCGTATGGTTCCGCAATTTTTGAGCTGTTCAGTAGCAGGATCAGCATACTTACGAAACTGAATTTCTGCCACGGGCATCAGGCCTGAATAGGCCAAGCCGACAGCGCGGCCTATAATCCCTTCTTCTGACAGACTCGTATCAAAAACCCGATCCTTTCCGTGCGTTGTTTGAAGGCCCATGGTAGCTGCATGGACACCCCCTTTAGCCCCTACATCTTCACCAAAGACAACCAGGCGGTCATTCAAATGAAGCTCATTATCCAGCGTCCGGCGGACCGCTTCAACAATATTTATTCTCTGTTTTTCTGGGGAAGGCTCCTCCGACCCTTTAGGCTGCTCAATTCCTTCGGCCGCCAATCCTCCTACTAATTGAGAGTCTCCGTTTTCTGAGAACACATATTTCTTCACATCTTCAGGTGATGGGTCAGAACGATTCCATGCTTTTTCAGCAGTTTCATCCACTATTTCTTTGCAGGTTTTATCTATTCCCACCCAATCTTTTTCGGTAATCTTTGATGGTACTATAAATTTTTTGAGTTTTTTAAGAGGATCGTTCTCCTTCTCCTTTTTCAAAAACTCTTCTTTCTTGTACGACTGATTATCCTGGTACGAATGGCCATTCAAACGCGGAACTGTTAGCCGGATTAACGCCGGCCCTTTGCGATTACGTACATATGATACGGACGATTCAATAAGTTCAGAGGCTTCCTTCGGTACGGTACCGTCACCATCAAAAATCCGCAGGTTCTTAAACGATCTAAGATTATTGGCAATATTTGATCCCGGCGTTTGAAACTCGCTGCCAACAGAAATTCCGTATCCATTATCCTCAATAAAAAACAGTACCGGCAGATGCAGCGTGGTTGCCATGGTAACAGCCGACCAGAAGCCATTCGTAGCAACCGATCCGTCACCTCCTAAAATCACGGAGATGGCACCTTCGTACTGATTATCTCCAAGTGTTTTCCTGTTATATTCAATTCCCTGAGCCCACCCTGTTCCGGGGGTGTACTGTGACCCCACGTCACCAGCCATAGGCAATACAGTTGGTCCGTTTTTCCCGGGAAGATTACAGACAACGCCAATATCACGCCCGTCACTGTAGCCCCCGCTCTTTCCCATGGGAGCTGAGATGGCATCCTCAAGTAAAAGGCCAAGGGTAAGCATAAGCGGACGTGACCTGTAATACGCACTTACTGAGTCTTTCGGATGGGTCAGATACTGGCCCAGAATAATTTGTGAGAGCTCATGCCCCCTTGCTGAAAACTGGTAAAGCACTTTTTTGTCCGGTACCAGCTCATTTTCTTCTTTATCATCCAATGCACGCGATAATAGCATGAGCCGGGCTATCTCTTTCCAGTTAAGCTTGTCGGCCGGTGAATCCTGTTTTTTTGCTGCCATAGGTAACTGTAATTCTTCCTGTTTAGTCTGAGTCGAGTTGAAAGCTGTCTTTGAAATGATTCATTTCCTGTTCTGTTCCAATCGTTATTCGAACACAATTTGGCAGGCCGAACGCGTTGAGCCTTCTTAAAATTACTCCCCTTTCAAGCATACCTTGTGTAAACTGAACAGCGTCTTGCTCATTATTGCAGATCATCATTACGGAATTCGAAATAGAAGGTACATATTCAACGCTGTGATCATCAAAAAATGAATAAAGTTTATCACGCTCTTTCTTCACCAATGACACACTTTTTTCTAAAAATTCATCATCGTTTATTGCTGCCAGTGCTGCAGCCTGTGCCGGAGTTGTGGGTTCGAATGTAAGCTTACTTTTCATCAGCTGACCTATCAGGTACGGATGCGCAATAGCATAGCCAATTCTGAAGCCTGCAAGTCCGTACCCTTTTGAAAAGGTGCGTGTTACAATCACATTCTCTTTTCTGTAATCCAGTGCACATGGGTAATCCTCTTCATTTCTTGCATACTCAAAGTATGCTTCATCAGCAATTACCAGCACATGGTCCGGCACCTTCTCAATAAACGATTCATATTCGCTTTTCCCGATATGGGTACCCGTCGGGTTGTTGGGATTTGCGATGTATAAGATCTTTGTTTTCTCATCGATCGACTCCAACATTGCGCTCGTATCAAAGCTATAGTTTCGTGTAACGGGTACCTTTTTTATCTCAGCTCCCATCACTCCCGCCTGCACGTAAATTCCTACGAAAGTAGCATTGGCAGTTACAATATTATCGGTACTGCTTAAAAGAGAACGGCATAAAATAGAGAGAATACTTTCCGATCCGGATGCGATAATAATCTCACTCTCTTCCACTTTATTTCGCTTGGCCAATTCTGAACATAACTCCCGTGCCAGCGGATCGGGATAATCCTGTATCCCGTCAAGTGCTCTTTGTACGGCCGGGCGCACAGCCGGGCTGCATCCAAGCCTGTTTTCGTTGGATGCCAATTTGGATATGGTGTCGACGTTGTACTTGTTCTTTACCTCTGCAATCGTCTTGCCGGCTATGTAGGGCGTCAGGTTCCGAATTCGTTTCGGTATATCAATCAAAATAGTCCACACTTTTTTCAATTTCAGTCTGACAGTTTGTAGCTGAAATTGTATTTCTAATTCTGTTTAACAATCGCCAAATTATAGGGAAGAAACAAAGAAAGCGCTTTCAAAAGCAATTAATTATTTGAATGATATGGTTATGATTTTGTTCTTACATTGAATTCGTAACACAAAACACATTCAGCATGGCCAATCACTACTTAGTTACAGGTGCCAGTCGCGGTATTGGGTTTGAGGTTGTGAAATATCTCGCCGAGAACGACCATATGATCACAGCTGTTGCTCGGTCTCAAGACAAATTATCAACACTGCGCGGTTTATATCCCGAACAGATACACACACTTTCTCTGGATATTACTTCGGAACAGAATCGTGAAGATCTCGTTCAACATTTTAACGACAAAGGATTAACTCTCAACGGCATTGTTCATAATGCGGGGTTACTAATCAATAAACCGTTTCCAGAGCTCACAAATGAGGACTGGCAGAAGCAGCTTGATGTAAACCTGCTCGCTCCTGTCTTTCTGACGCGTGACCTCCTCAAATATTTGAACCCCGGGAGCCATATTTTAAATATCAGCAGCATGGGAGGATTTCAGGGCAGCAGCAAGTTTCCCGGGTTAACCGGCTATAGTGTAGCAAAGGGAGCACTCTCTGTTTTTACAGAATGCCTCTCGGGTGAGCTTTTGGAGAAACAAATAATGTGCAACTGTCTTTGTCTGGGAGCCGTCCAAACTGAAATGCTTGAATCCGCTTTTCCAGGAATGCAGGCTCCGGTCAAAGCGGGTGAAATGGGAAAATATATCAGCAACTTTTTAGAAACCGGCCACACGTTTTACAACGGCAAAGTTCTTCCTGTTTCATTGGTAGATCCGTCCTGAAAGATCCAACAATCCTTTATGTTTCGAACCAACAATAGAATATCAAAATCACTCAGTATTTTCTATGAAGACAACTGTTTCATCAATTTTGTTTTGCGCGATCTTTCTCTTTTCATATCCATTCCAAAAATCGGCGGATGCACAAACCATTGATCTGCTGGGCGGCAATGTGCTAAACGGGGCCGTTACAGGTACCATGCTGGGTATTGGTGTGATGGGTTTACAGAACAGCGACGATTTTGCCCCGCTTCGAATCGGTTTGGGCGCAGGTATACTTGGGGGTGCAGGTATTGCCGTTTACGATATTGCCACACTTCCCCAAGGGCAGCAGTTTTTCATTTCAGGTCTCTTTAATGATGGAAACAATTCGTCTATTATCATTCTGCTGGACACTATGTATGGTGCTGCCGGAGGAGCTGTTTTGGGATCAGCAGTCATGCTGATACAAAACAAGCCGATCGTAGAAGGGTTACAGTACGGCGGTAGTGCAGGTGTCTGGGCCGGTTTTGGCGTGGGGCTTATCGATGCTTTTCTGCTCTCGGAAAGGAACAGCGACTTTACAGCAAAAGTATTGCTGAACCGTTCCTCGGTTATCGAATTCGAAACCGGAGGCATGGATATCGAAATTGGTGCACCGGCACTCTACCAAACTTTTTCAGCCGGTGCACAGTCAGTGGGTTATAAATTGAATCCGGGCGTTAAATTTCTGTCAATAGGTGGTTCATTCTAACTACAGAATTATCAAAATTTTTCTACACCCCGGAATTTTAAATTTAGTTATGTTCATATAATTCGAAATAACCGCTGAACCACCAAATGGCAATTTATGAAACAAAGAAATTTTCCAAAGATTACAGCAGCCGCTCTTATGCTACTTATAACCATTGGCGGGCTTACAGATTCAGCCAAAGCGCAGGGTAATGAAGATGGCAATAAAAATTTTGGTCTTGGATTAATGTTGGGTGAGCCCACCGGAGTGACGATAAAATCGTGGTTTGGTCGCCGCTCTGCTTTTGACATTGGAGCTGCCTGGTCGCTTTCAGGAAAGAATGAGGCCGTTCACCTGCATACTGATTACCTTTACCACAAATGGTTTAATGACACCGAAAACCTTGCTTTTTATTATGGGCTCGGCGGGCGGGTTATCTTTTCTAATAATGCGGTAGCCGGAATTCGTGTACCTCTCGGTTTAAATTATGTGTTCGACAGTGTCCCGTTTGATCTTTTTGTTGAGGCAGTGCCGATTATAGATCTAAGTCCGGATGTTGAATTCGCAGGTAATGGCGCTGTTGGTATCCGTTATTACTTCTGATCAATACGTTTAACGATCACATACCCTGAAAATATTCTCTCAAAAGGAGATCAGAAGTGATGTTAGATGTTAGTCCTCTGTTTCTACGCTACCCATTTTCGCTCCTTCTTTCTCTTCTGTAGTGACCAGCGTGTATAAAAGGGCTTTGGTTGTATTGACATGGCCGGACAGAGAAGGATTAATTCCATCGCTCAGATAGTACCATGCTTCTGGCGGACTGCCCAGTCGCTTACCAGTCGGGTCGACAATGTATCCTGTTTTTCCTGCAATGATCTGGCGAACCTGGACTAGATCCTCATCTGATATGTCAAAATCGAACAGCTCCATCTTGTCAAGAAGGCCCGGAATAACGGGTGGAGGCGTAATCCATATCACAGGATTATCAGTCACTTCCTTTATTGCGTCTTCTATTGTTGACAGATTCTCCCAGGTTTCCGAAAGTGGCAAAAGTGTACGCTTAGGTGCAATCGACAGCCGGGTCACATCAAACATACCCAGAGACACTATTACCCAATCCGGTTCATGGCTAAGCACGTCGCGATGAAGTCTACGCAAGGCTTCAGAACTGGTGTCATTTGCCTGGCCGGCATTGATAAAGGTAAAGTCTGCTTCCGGTATGGTAATATTTAAAATCTCACTAAAGATTTGAAACCAGCTTTGTAAATCATCGGTCGATGAATCTCCAAGAGCAACAATTGTATCATCAGGATTGAAAGGCAGCTGATCTATCCAGTCAGTAACATCATCATCTTTCAATAGCTCCAAAGCCGCCTCTTTGGCATTCTGTTTAAAGGTGCCTCTCAGCTTTGCTAGTTCTGTCTCTTCCAGGCCAAAAATATTAGCCACTGCTTCTGTGTTAGCTATTCCCGGAAGCAACGGGAACTGCTTCTCAATATTCAAAAACTGAAGCAGGTATTTTTCCAGTGCCTCTTTCTCTTCACTTGTCGCTTTCTTCATTTCAATCGTCGTTACAAAAATTAGAAATTAATAGCTCTTTTAACTTCAGAACACCAGTTTCGGCAGGTTCTGATATATATGTCCACTTATCATTAAGCTGGATTTGGGTTTCCGAAGGGTCAATGATAAATTTGGGGATTTCAGACATCGCAAAATCAATCAAACCTGCGGCTGGGTAAACAACCAGCGAGGTGCCAATGATGACGAGTAGATCTGCTTGTGATACAATGCCTGAAGCAGGTTCGATATTCGGTACCGGCTCACCAAACCAAACAACATTGGGCCTCAGCTGACTCCCGTCTTCAGCTTTATCACCCGGTTGAATGGATCTATCACCGATATCTATAATATGGCCGTCCGTCCTGCTGCTCCTTGCTTCATTAAGTTTACCATGCAGATGCAAAACGGAAGAAGATCCCGCACGCTCATGAAGATCGTCTACGTTCTGAGTGATAATTTTAATCTCAAAATGAGACTCAAGCTCAGCCAGGGTATGATGACCTTTATTCGGTGTTGCGCGAAATGCCTGTTTTCGTCGTTTATTGTAGAAATCAAGCATCCGTTCCGGATCTCTCTTCCAGCCGCGAATAGTTGCCACATCTTCGATATCGTACCCTTCCCACAGACCGCCGGAGTCTCTGAATGTGGACAGACCACTGTCTGCACTCATCCCGGCACCGGTTAACACAACAAGGGATAATCTATGGTCAGAAATAATTCGTTGTATATATTATTTGAGGTATTGAGACCACGAGCTTTCTGGCTGGTAATCAACAATGATATCGGGTTGCGGTTCAGAAATATATCGTGCAAAAAGTGTTTCAATTTCACTTGAAATACTTTTCAGACTATTTGAGATAAGATCACTGTTAAATCCGGTTTCACCCAGTTTAATAGTCATATTCATTGCAACCAAACGGCCCAAAGCACGACCCAGCTGTACCATCTTTCGCTGTGCTAGTTTTTGATCAACCTTAAAATTAAGCTGTTCCTTAAAGTGGTCAGCAGCCTGACTGGTAAGAGAATACTCTTTCAGGTATTGGTAAAGATTTTGAATTTTTGATTTCTTCATACCTTTCAGGATAGATTCAGATATCTGTTGATAGAGAATATCATTTGATCCTTCAAAAATTTGGTACGGACGACTATCAACCAATGAACGTCCGGCAATATGATCTTCGCGATAGCCTTTTGCACCCACCAACTGCATCAGCGACTGTGACGCTTCATGCATATAATCTGTCGCGACACTTTTAATGGAGTTAGCTGCTACATCCATTTTTGATGTATCCTTTTCAAGAGGTACGTTAGTTGATGTAAAATAACTCATTGCTGAACTAGTCGTAAAGTATGACTGAAGATTAGCAAGGCGTTCTTTCACTTGATCATAATTGAATAGGCTCATACCGCCTACCAGCCTCTCTTTACAGTGATCAATAGCTTCATCTAACATTCTGTTGAGAAAACCGGTACTCATACCTGGAAATTGCAGTCTGCTTCTAAGCAATATATCCAGCATCATTTTAATACCCGTTGATTTGGGCTGTAGCCTGTACTCTTCAGGTACACTGATATCTAATTTATTTCTACCATATGGAAGCATGAGTAAACCGAGATTTTTGTAATACTCTTCAACTTCAATGCCACCCTTTAATGTGTCATGGACAAAGAAGCCAATATCTCTGTTTAAATTACCGTTCTTATCCATACCACGTGCAGTTATCAGCCAGAAATCGGCCCAGCCAGTCAAACCGGCCCAGTGTTTCATTCCTTCAATTTTATATTGGCCATCCTCTTCGTTGTAAGAAAAACTAGTCTGCATCCTCAGGGCATCTGAACCAAAATCGGGTTCAGTTATCATTAACCCACCCATGTTATTATTTTCTGTGAATTTTTTAAATACAGTTGCCTGCGCTTTCTTTTGTCCATAATTAGCAAGAGGCTGAAGAAATAATGCTCCGTTAATCCCCATCATAAGGGAAAGGGGCAGGGATTGATAAGAAGTCGTTTCCAGCATTTGCAGTGCTTCAGACGTAATAGCACCCCGTCCTCCAAATTCACTGGGGATAAAAGTAGAAAGCGGTTTACAATCGAGTACCTGACGCATGACATAAGGAGGTACTCCCCTGTTGTTGGCAAGTTCATTTTCTTCATTCCGTTCTGTAAAAAGTTCAGATAGTTTGTCCTCGTAATCAGACAGGAATAATGAGATATTTTTTTTAACAGAAGAAGCGTTCATGACATCTATTTCCACGGTAATGCTGGTTTGTTCTACTTAAATGTGTTTTTCGGATTGCTATAACATCTTAAAGATAGAAAACGTGTCCTAAAAATGCATATTTAACATAAAAAAAGCCCCTGTCGCAGAGCGACGAGGGGCTTGTGTACAAACGATGAGGCGGCGACCTACTCTACCCCATACGGAGTACCATTGGCGCTGCGGAGCTTAACGGCCGTGTTCGG